>Ga0210384_10000255_pt1 | contig 84880 bp, 57 predicted proteins | sample IncBWH2MmetaG_FD_160574 | JGI IMG/M metagenome (GOLD analysis project Ga0210384, IMG submission 160574) | Forest soil microbial communities from Barre Woods Harvard Forest LTER site, Petersham, Massachusetts, United States - Inc-BW-H-2-M | ecosystem: Environmental > Terrestrial > Soil >... | reverse complement strand
TACGTACTCGGGCTTTGAAAAGAAAGTCAAAGAAAGCCTGGAGAGCCGCGTGTCCGCATTCAGTTTGCAGGACAAGATCGGCCGCGTGCTGATTCCGATGGAAGACGTCGTGGAAGTGCGCGGCGGCAAAAAAGTGGTTTCTTCGCGGATGACTTATCCGGGCTACGTGCTGGTGGAGATGGACCTGGACGAAAACACCTGGCACATCGTGCGCTCGACGCCGCGCGTCACTGGCTTCGTTGGCTCGGCCACGGCTCCATCGCCGCTGTCTGATACAGAAGTCGACGCCATCATCAACCGCGTCCACGTTCCGACGGACCGGCCGAAGCCGAAAGTGGTATTCGAACGCAACGAGCAAGTGCGCATCGTGGACGGACCGTTCGCGAATTTTAACGGCACGGTCGAAGAAATTGACAACGATCACAGCCGGCTGAAAGTTTCCGTCACGATTTTTGGACGTTCGACGCCGGTAGAGCTGGATTTCGCGAGCGTCGAAAAGCTGGGCTGAGCCGCGGCACAAAAGCAGAGCACGTAAAACGAGATTGAGGCAGGGACATGGCTAAGAAAATACAGACGACGATCAAATTGCAGTTGCCCGCGGGCAAGGCTACGCCTGCGCCGCCAGTCGGGACAGCGCTCGGTCCGCACGGCTTGAACATCATGGATTTTTGCAAGCAGTTCAACGCCAAGACGGCCAAGGAACCGGACGGAATGATTTTCCCGGTGCTCGTGACGGTTTACACCGACCGCACGTTCACATTCATTCTGAAGACTCCTCCGGCTTCGATCCTGCTGCTTCGCGCGGCAGGCATCGTCAAGGGCTCGGCTGAACCGAACCGCAACAAAGTTGGCAAAGTTACGAAGAAACAGGTTCAAGAGATTGCAAAGATCAAGCTTGTCGATCTTAACACCACAAATCTGGACTCCGCGGTGCGCACCGTGATGGGCACGGCGCGCAACATGGGTCTGGAAGTCGTGGAAGCCTAGAAATTCAGGCGCTACGAGATCGAAGGGGCAGAAGCAATGAAGAAGGCTGGAAAACATATTGAGAACGCGCGCAAGAAGGTGGAAGCGCGCCCGTACAAGCTCGCGGAAGCAAGCGAGCTGATCAAGAAGACGCATCACACGAAGTTTAACGAGACGGTCGAGCTGGCAATTAATTTGGGCGTCGACCCCAAGCATTCTGACCAGGTGGTTCGCGGGACGGTGGTTCTTCCGCACGGCCTCGGCAAGTCCGTTCGCGTGCTGGTGATTGCGAGCGGCGATAAGGTTCGCGAAGCGACGGAAGCTGGCGCGGATTTTGTAGGCGGCGAGGACATGGTTACGAAGATCATGGGCGGCTGGACAGACTACGACGCCGTGATCGCCACGCCGGACATGATGAAATCGGCCGGCAAACTCGGTAAAGTGCTCGGCCCTCGCGGCCTGATGCCAAATCCGAAGACCGGCACGGTCACATTCGACGTCGCCAAAGCGATCAAAGAGACGAAGGCTGGCAAAGTGGAGTTTCGAGTCGATAAAGCCGGGATCGTCCACTGTGCTATTGGCAAAATTCAGTTTGACGCCGCGCATATCGCGGAAAACGCTCACGCCGTCATCGGCGCAGTCATCAAGGCCAAGCCGGCAGCAGCCAAGGGCAAGTATGTGCAGAAAATTACGCTGACCTCGACGATGGGGCCGGGCATTCCGATAGACCTCGTCGAATCCGAAACACTGGCAGCGGCAGCCTAAGCGACGAGTTTAAGGAAACGGGATCATGAAAAAGCGCAGCGAAAAACAGCAAGACTTAGACAAACTGAAGCTGGAACTGGCCAAGGTCTCGACCGTGATTCTCACGACCTTCCAGGGCATCACCGTCGAAAACGACACCAAGCTCCGCCGCGCCGTGCAGGCCGCCGGTGGCAAATACCAGGTCGTGAAGAACACGCTTGCGGAGCGCGCCGGAGCCGGCACACCCGCGGAAAATTTGCTCAAGAACCTGAGCGGCACAAATTCCATCGCGTACACACAGACGGACGCGGTAGCGCTCGCCAAGGCGCTTACCAAGATCGCTAAGGACGTTCCGGCATTCCAATTCAAGTCCGGAGTCGTCGAAGGCCGCGTCATCTCCATCGCCGAGATTCAGCAGCTTGCGAATCTCCCTTCGAAGGAAGAGTTGATCAGCAAGATCATGTTCCTGCTGAACGCTCCGGCGCAGCGGATCGCCATGGCGCTGAACGCGCTGCCGCGCAACCTCGCGGTCACCGTCAGCGAAGCGATCAAAGCAAACAAGTTTGGGTCCGGCGGGGCTAGCAGTTCCGAGCCGGCTCCTGTAGCGGCACCAAGCCCTGAAGCGGCCCAGTAAATTTATTTCTAATTTTGAGAGGAGAAGCAAAAGTCATGGCGAAAGTGGACACGATTCTGGAAGAAATCAAGGGGCTGACGCTGCTAGAAGCGTCTGATCTCGTGAAGAAGATGGAAGAGACCTTCGGCGTCTCCGCGGCTGCGGCTACGGTCGTGGCAGGCGGCGGCGGAGGGGCGGCTGCGGCACCGGCGGAAGAGAAGACGGAATTCACGGTCGTTCTCACCGACGTGGGCGGCAACAAGATCAACGTCATCAAGGCGGTTCGCGAAGTCACGAGCCTCGGCTTGAAAGAAGCCAAGGACCTCGTGGACGGCGCTCCTAAGACCGTTAAAGAGGGCGTGAACAAGGAAGAAGCCGCGACGATCAAGAAGAAGTTCGAAGACGCGGGCGCCAAAGTCGAAATCAAGTAGTTTTTTGTTGTACGGGCTTCGGGAAGAGGCGCGGCTGCTTGCATTGGCCATTTCACCGGCTGGAACAAGCGTGATCCGTCGCGCCAAAGGAACTCACGTACGCAAGTCAAGGCTGGTTATTTTCACAACTCCGCTGGTCCTTTTTGGACCCAATGCAGCCGTGTGCTCGCTGACTTCGGGCAGGAAGCGCGCCACACCGGCTGCATGCAGTTCTCCGGTATTTCCGCAAGTTGCCCGAATGGGATGAGCCCTAAAGGGAAGAGGTAGACCAAGCAATGTCAAATAGTCACCAGCACGTCAGGGAACGCGAGCGTCTCGATTTCGCGAAAATTCAGGGCACGATTCAGATTCCAAACCTGATCGAAGTCCAGATGAAGTCCTATCAGCGATTCTTGCAGATGGACCTCCTGCCGAGCGAGCGCGATGACGGTGGATTGCAGTCCGTGTTCACGTCGGTGTTTCCGATCAAGGATTTCCGCGAGATGTCGCAGCTCGAATTCGTGGACTACTCGATCGGCAACTGGGAGTGCAAGTGCGGCAACTTGAAGGGCCTGCATCACCTGCGCGCCACTTGCCGCAATTGCGGCGCGTCGGTCGTCACCAATCCGTATCAGACCGGCGACGTTATCTGCCACAAGTGCGGCACGTTCAACAAAAACACGCCGACGTTCTGCAACAAGTGCGGCGATCCCGTGGCCATGCAGCTGAAGTACGACGTGAACGAGTGCCAGGAGCGCGGCATGACGTATTCCGCGCCGCTGAAAGTCACTATCCGTCTGACCATTTACGACAAGGATCCCGATACCGGCGCGAAGACCATTCGCGACATCAAGGAACAGGAAGTTTTCTATGGTGACATTCCGCTGATGACGGAGAACGGTACGTTCATCATCAACGGCACGGAGCGGGTGATCGTCAGCCAATTGCACCGCTCTCCGGGCGTCTTTTTTGAGAGCGCCAACAACCGCTCTTACTTCCTCGGCAAGATCATTCCTTACCGCGGATCATGGGTGGAATTCGAATACGACACGAAGAACATTCTTTACGTGCGCATCGACCGGAAGCGCAAATTCCTCGGCTCGATCTTCCTGCGCGCGCTGGGAATGAAGTCCAACGAAGAAATCCTGCGCACGTTCTATCAAGTGGAGCGCATTTCGCTCCGCGACAAAGATCTCTTGTGGAATGTTTCTCCGGGCATCGTGGACCGCAAGCTGGCCCACGAGATTCGCAACCCCCGCTCCGAAGAAGTGATTGTCGGCGCGCACAAGCGCATCACCGAAAATCTTTTCAAGGAACTCATCAAGGCGAAGATTTCGCAGGTTCGTGCGGCTCTGGTCGATCTCGAAGGCGCGTACAGCGTCGCTGACGTGGTCAACCGCCAGACTGGCGAAGTGCTGCTGGAAGCCAATAAGCCGTTGACGCCCGAACTCTGGCAGGCTTTCGCCGAGGGCGGCATCACCGAAGTCGACGTCTTCTTCCCCGAACGCGACGACTTCGGCGTGGTGCTTTCGCGCACGCTCGATAAGGATGCGATCCGCTCTTCGAAGGAAGCGCTGATCGAAATCTACCGCAAACTGCGTCCCGGAGATCCTCCGACGCTAGAAACGGCCACCAATCTCTTCCGCGGCATGTTCTTCGATCCGCGCAAGTATGATTTCAGCCGCGTCGGCCGCTTGAAGTTCAACATCAAGATGGGGCTCGATACTCCGCTGGATAACCGCACGCTCGATACGCCGGACTTCGTTTCGGCGATCAAGTATCTCTTCAAGCTGCGCAAGAGCATCGGCGTTGTCGACGACATCGACCATCTCGGCAACCGCCGCGTCCGCGCGGTCGGCGAGCTTCTCGAAAACCAGTTCCGCATCGGCCTTGTCCGCATGGAACGCGCCATCAAGGAAAAGATGAGCGTGTACCAGGAAATGTCGACGGCGATGCCGCACGACCTGGTCAACGCCAAGCCGGTCATGGCGGCGATCCGCGAATTTTTCGGATCCTCGCAGCTCAGCCAGTTCATGGACCAGACCAACCCGCTCAGCGAAATCACGCACAAGCGCCGTCTTTCGGCTCTTGGACCCGGCGGTCTCTCGCGCGAGCGCGCGGGATTCGAAGTGCGCGACGTTCACCCGACACACTACGGCCGCATCTGCCCAATTGAAACGCCGGAAGGTCCGAACATCGGCTTGATCAGCTCGCTCTCTTGCTTTGCGCGCATCAACGACTACGGCTTCATCGAGTCGCCATATCGCCGCGTAAAGGGCGGTCGCATCATCGACTACGTCCAGATCGTCAACGCCGGCGACAGCGAATTCAAAGCCGGCGAAATTGTCGAGAAGGACAAAGTCGAAGAGCTCAACGAAGAGTTGAAGCGTCGCAAAGTCGTCTACGAACCTTACTGCTTCTACCTGTCTGCTTGGGAAGAAGACAAGTACGTCGTGGCGCAGGCCAACGTTGCGCTCGATGAACGCTTGAAGATCACCACCGAGCTTGTCAACTGCCGGCAAGCCGGCAACTTCGTGCTCAAGAGCCGCGACGAAGTCGATTACGTCGACGTCTCGCCAAAGCAGCTCGTTTCAGTCGCCGCCAGCTTGATTCCGTTCCTCGAGAATGACGACGCCAACCGCGCGCTCATGGGTTCCAACATGCAGCGCCAGGCTGTGCCGCTCATTCGCGGGGAAGCGCCGCTCGTCGGCACCGGCATGGAGCGCGTCACTGCGCGCGATTCCGGCGCGGTCGTGCTTTGCAAGCGCGAAGGCATCGTCGATCAGGTCGATTCGGAGCGCATCATTGTGCGCGTCGAATCCGATCACTCCGGCGTGCTCAGCCGCGAAGTGGGCGCGGACATCTATCAGCTCATCAAGTTCAAGCGCTCCAACCAGAACACTTGCATCAGCCAGAAACCGTTCGTTCGCGTCGGCGATCGCGTGAAGAAGGGCCAGGTTCTTGCCGATGGTCCTTGCACCGAACGCGGCGAACTCGCTCTTGGCCGCAACGTCCTGGTGGCCTTCCTGCCATGGCGCGGTTACAACTTTGAAGACGCCATCCTCGTCAGCGAAAAGCTGGTGAAGGACGACTACTACACCTCGATTCACATCGAGGAGTACGAAATCGAAGCGCGGGACACCAAACTCGGTCCCGAGGAAGTTACTCGCGACATACCCAACATCAGCGAGTCTTTCCTTCGCAACCTGGATGAAAGCGGCGTCATTCGCATCGGCGCGGTGATCAAGCCAGGCGACATTCTGGTCGGCAAAGTCACGCCCAAGGGCGAAACCACGCTCACGCCCGAAGAGAAACTCCTTCGCGCCATCTTCGGTGAAAAAGCCGGCGATGTTCGCGACGCTTCCCTCTATTGCCCGCCGGGCATCGAGGGCACCATCGTGGACGTCAAGATCTTCACGCGCAAGGGCGGAGAAAAAGACGAGCGTCACAAGGCCATTGAAGCCACGCAAGTCTTCAAGCTGGAGAAGAACCTCGCCGACGAAATCCGCATCCTCACGGATGAGCGCCTTAAGCGCCTCTCGGATTTGCTTGGCGGAAAAATTCTCCAGGCCGACCTGCACGACGAAAAGACTAACAAGCGCCTGTTGACCAAGGGCACGGACTTGACTCGCGAGCTGATCGAAAAGATCTCCACGCGCAACCTCAAGCGCCTGAAGCTCAACGAAAAGGATCCTCTCCTGATCGAAAAGATCGAAGAGATCGAGGAGATGACTTCGCGCCAGATCGACGTCCTCCGCAAGATCACCGAGGAGCGCAAGGAAAAGCTCAAGAAGGGCGACGAGCTGCCTCCTGGCGTCATCAAGCTGGTCAAGGTCTATATCGCCATGAAGCGCAAGCTTTCCATCGGCGACAAAATGGCCGGACGCCACGGTAACAAGGGCGTTATCGCCCGCATCGTGCCTCAGGAAGACATGCCGTACCTTCCCGATGGCACGCCGGTCGAGATCGTTCTCAATCCGCTTGGCGTTCCTTCGCGTATGAACGTCGGACAGGTTCTCGAGACGCACTTGGGCTGGGCTTCGAAGGAACTCGGCAATAGCCTCAAGCGTTTGCTGAGCAAGGAAGTCAAGGCCGAAGCTTTGCGCCGCTGGTTCCGCGAAGTCTTCACCGAGACGACCGTTTGGAAAACGCTCTCGAAGCTGAGCGATGATGAGTTGCTCGATTACGCCGAAGGCTTCAAGGACGGCATTCCCTTTGCAACGCCGGTTTTCGACGGCGCGCGCGAACCGGAAATCCGCCACTTGCTCGAAGTCGCTGGCTTGCCGCACGCGGGCAAGATCAACCTCTTCGACGGCATGTCCGGCGACCAGTTCGATCAGCCGGTCACGGTCGGCTACATCTATATGCTCAAACTTTCACATCTCGTCGACGATAAGATTCACGCGCGCTCGATCGGTCCGTACTCGCTCATCACCCAGCAGCCGCTCGGTGGTAAGGCGCAGTTCGGCGGCCAGCGCTTCGGCGAAATGGAAGTCTGGGCGCTCGAGGCGTACGGAGCCGCGCACATCCTGCAGGAGTTGCTCACGGCAAAGTCCGACGACGTTTATGGTCGCGCGAAAATCTACGAGGCCATCGTCAAGGGCGAACCGGGTATCGAGCCAGGTGTGCCGGAATCGTTCAACGTGCTCGTTCGCGAGTTGCAGTCGCTCTGTCTCGACGTTGAACTGATGAAGCGGCAGAAACCGCCGACGGAAAAGGCCGCGGATTAGCGGAAATTAAGCCCGGACGGGCACGGCATGCCGTGCCCCTGCCGGCGACTCTTTATGAATTAGTAGCATTTGGTTTTTGGGTTCTCAGCCGGTCCGGTGCAAAACATTGGATCGCGTCCCCGGTGAAAGCCGGGGAGGGAGGAAACAACCTTGTATCGCAGCAGCCCTTATGATCGCGCCAGTTTGATCGCCGATTTTGATTCGATTCGAATCAGCTTGGCGAGTCCCGAAAAAATTCGTTCTTGGTCCCACGGCGAAGTCACCAAGCCGGAGACCATCAACTACCGCACGTTTAAGCCCGAGCGCGACGGCCTTTTCTGCGCCAAGATTTTTGGCCCCGTCACCGATTGGGAATGCTTGTGCGGCAAGTACAAGCGCATGAAGCATCGCGGCGTCATCTGCGATAAGTGCGGCGTGGAAGTCACTCTCAGCAAAGTCCGCCGCGAGCGCCTCGGCCACATCGAGCTGGCTTCGCCCTGTTCGCACGTTTGGTTCTTCAAGGGCCTGCCCAGCCGCATCGGCTACTTGCTGGACATTTCCATGCGCGACCTCGAGCGCATTCTGTACTTCGAAGCGTTCGTAGTCGTCGATGCCGGCGAAGTCGCCGTGCTTCGCGAACGTGAAGTCCTGCTCGAAGACAAATATCGCGAACTGCAGAAAGAATATCCCGGACAGTTCACTGCCAAGATGGGCGCCGAAGCCATCAAGGAACTTCTCCGCCGGGTCGAAGTGGACAAGCTTTCCGAAGAACTCCGCGAGAAGATGAAGGCCGACCCTTCGCTTCAGAAGCGCATCAAGTTCGCCAAGCGCCTGAAAGTTCTCGAAGCTTTCCGCAAGAGCGGCAACAAGCCGGAGTGGATGATTCTCGACGTGATTCCGGTTCTTCCGCCGGAGCTGCGTCCGCTAGTGCCTCTGGACGGCGGTCGCTTCGCCACATCCGATCTCAACGATCTCTATCGCCGCGTCATCAACCGCAACAACCGCCTCAAGAAGCTCATGGAGCTTCGGGCGCCCGACGTTATCGTACGCAACGAAAAGCGCATGCTCCAGGAAGCCGTTGACGCGCTCTTCGACAACGGCCGTCGCGGCCGCGTTCTCCGCGGCACCAACAACCGCCCGCTCAAGTCCCTCAGCGATACGCTTAAGGGCAAGCAGGGCCGCTTCCGTCAGAACCTTCTCGGCAAACGGGTGGACTACTCCGGCCGCTCCGTCATCGTCGTCGGCCCAGAACTGAAACTCAACCAGTGCGGTCTGCCGAAGAAAATGGCGCTCGAGCTCTTCAAGCCGTTCATCTATCACAAGCTCGAAGCGCAAGGGCACTGCACCACCATCAAGCAAGCCAAGGAAATGGTCGAGCAGCAAGAGCCAGTCGTTTGGGACATTCTCGAGGACGTCATCCGCGAGCATCCCGTGCTTCTCAACCGCGCTCCCACGCTGCACCGCCTCGGCATTCAGGCGTTCGAACCGGTCCTCGTCGAAGGCAAAGCCATTCGCATTCACCCGCTCGTCTGCACCGCGTTCAACGCGGACTTTGACGGCGACCAGATGGCCGTGCACATCCCGCTTTCACCGGAATCCCAGGTCGAAGCGTCTGTGCTCATGCTCAGCTCGCGCAACATCCTGTCGCCCGCGCACGGTCTGCCTCTGGCCGTTCCGTCGCAGGACATGGTCCTCGGCATCTATTACCTGACCAAGTCCAAGCCCGGAGCCAAGGGCGAAGGGCGCGTCTTCGGTCAGTCAGACGAAGTCGTCCTTGCGCTCGAAGCCGGTGAAGTAGAGCTGCTCACTCCGATCCGCCTCCGTTACAGCGGCGAAGTGATCGATCTCACCACCGCCTACGACGATCAAGACGTGCCCCACACCGAGCCCGTCAAGATGGAGCGCCAGTTCATTCAGACCACCGTCGGCCGCGTGATTTTCAATTCGCATTTACCGGCGAAATTCCCCTACGTGAACGGTCTTCTCAAAAAGAAGGGCGTCCAGCAGCTCGTCTATTACGCTTACCTGCGCTATGGATTGGAAGACACTGTCGTTCTGCTCGATCATCTGAAGGAGCTCGGCTTCACGTACGCCACGAAGTCCGGCATCTCCATCGGCATCGACGACATGCTCATCCCCAGCGACAAGTACAAGCTGGTCGAAAACGCCGAGAAGGAAGTCGTCAAGGTGCAGCAGCAATACCTCGACGGCGCAATCACCAACGGCGAGCGCTACAACAAAGTCATCGCCATCTGGGGCGACGTCACCGAAAAAGTCGCCGACGAAATGTTCAAGGCTCTCGAGAACCAGGACAAAGAGGGCAACATCAACCCCGTCTACGTCATGGCGGACTCCGGAGCTCGCGGTTCGAAACAGCAGATTCGCCAGCTTTCCGGCATGCGCGGTTTGATGGCCAAGCCTTCGGGCGAAGTCATCGAAACTCCCATCACCTCCAACTTCCGCGAAGGCCTCACCGTGCTGCAATACTTCATCTCGACGCACGGCGCGCGCAAGGGCTTGGCCGATACGGCGCTCAAGACTGCCGATTCCGGCTACCTCACCCGCCGCCTCGTTGACGTGGCTCAAGACGTCATCATCAATGAGCGCGACTGCGGGACCACGGACGGCATTTTCGTCGAACCCATCATCGAAGCCGGCGTCGAAGTCGAGCCGCTGCGCGACCGCATTGTTGGCCGCGTCTCTCTCGACAAGATCAAGGACTTCGAGGGCTCGATCATCGTCGACGTCAACCAGGAAATCACCGAAGACCTCGCCAACCAGGTGCAGGCCGCCGGTATCGAGCGCGTGCGCATCCGTTCCGTGCTCACCTGCGAATCCCGACGCGGAGTTTGCGCTCTTTGCTACGGCCGCAACCTCGCCTCCGGGCGCATGGTTGAGCTCGGCGAAGCTGTCGGCGTCATCGCCGCACAGTCCATCGGCGAACCCGGCACGCAGTTGACCATGCGCACATTCCACATCGGCGGAACCGCCACCCGCGTTTCCGAGCGCTCCACGCTCGAAGCGCGCAACAACGGCGTCGTGAAGTTCGTGGACCTCAAGTTCGTCGAGGGCCGCGGCGGCACGTCCATCGCCATGAACCGCTCCGGCTTGATCGCCATCGTTGACGAAAAAGACCGCGAGAAGGAGCGCTACCACGTTGTTTACGGCGCGCGCCTCCGCGTCGTCGACGGCGAACACGTCACCCACGGCCAGATTCTCGCCGAATGGGATCCGTTCACCTTCTCGATCCTTACCGAAACTGCCGGCTCGATCCGGTTTGACGACCTGAAGACCGGCGTCACCATCGAAGAGCAAGTGGACGAAGTGACCGGCCTCTCGCAGGACGTCGTCACTCTGCCCCCCGGCGACGAAAAACATCAGCCCGCGATTCTTGTCCGCGATTCTTCGGGCAAGGTCCGCAAAAAGTACCTTATGCCTTCGCGCGCTCACTTGATGGTCAAGGACGGCGACGAAGTCCAGGCCGGAGACGTGCTCGCGAAAATCCCGCGTGAAACCACCAAGACGAAAGACATCACCGGTGGTCTCCCACGCGTCGTCGAGCTCTTCGAAACCCGTAAGCCCAAGGATCCTGCCGTCATCAGCGAAGTCGACGGCGTGGTTCGTTATGGCGATATCGCCAAGGGCATGCGCAAGGTCTACGTCGAAAGCGAAGATGGAAAGACCACCAAGGAATACTCCATCCCGCGCGGCGTGCACATCAACGTTCAGGAAGGCGATCACGTCAAGGCCGGCGAAGCCCTCATCGATGGCCCGCTCAACTTGCACGACTTGCTCGCCGTCCTTGGTGAGAAGTTCACGCAAGCCTACTTGGTCAACGCCATTCAAGAGGTCTACCGCCTCCAGGGCGTCAACATTAACGACAAGCACATCGAGACGATCTCTCGTCAGATGATGCGCTGGGTCAAAGTCGAAGATGTGGGTGACACGCAGTTCCTCCTCGAAGAACAAGTGGACAAGTTCCGCTTCCGCGAGGAAAACGACCGCGTCATCGCCGACGGTGGCCGTCCCGCAACTGGGCGTCCGCTGCTCCTCGGCATCACCAAGGCGTCGCTCTCGACCGATTCGTTCATCTCGGCCGCGAGCTTCCAGGAGACCACGCGCGTACTCACCGAAGCTGCTGTTGCCGGCAAAGTGGACTACCTCCGCGGCCTCAAGGAAAACGTCATCATGGGCCGACTCATTCCCGCTGGCACGGGCCTCGAGCACTACCGCAGCATTCAGTTGCTGACGGAAATGCCGGCACCCGCTCCCATCGAGGAAATTCCGGAAGCCGCCGAGCTCACCGCCGAAGAAGCGGCGGCGCTCGACTTCCTCCAAAAGGACACCGAGGCCGACGCAGCCACCGAAGGCTAGTTGGTTTTCAAAGGCGGGGTTTCCCGCCTCCAACACGCTTAATCCAGCAAAGCGTCCCGACCCCTTCGGGACGCTTTGTTTTTAGCCATAACGTAACCTGTACCGTTCAGGCACTTCGCGGGCCACGCGTCATTGCCCGGGCGCAGTGCAATTCCTACAATGATTGTGCAGCTTTTGGACGGCTCCCTGGTCCCTTTCGCCAGCCGCCGACCACGTTCTAATGCCCAAAAACGACCAGATCTCCCCAGATTCGGTGAACAATTCTTCCCCAGGCGGCCCTGACCGACCCACGGTCTCCTCGCGTCTCAATCAATTTGAAAAACGTCAGCGGGACCTCTGGCGGGTAACCTTTCTCCTTCTTCTTCTGATCTCTATCGGATTTGCGGTCGTGTCGTGGGGCACTATCCGTAGCCTTACGCAGCGACTCGAACCTCTTCTCCCCGGGCTGGTGGTCATCGTCGTTCTCTTTATTGCCTACGCTTGGAAGCGCACGCAGGAAATCTCTGAACTCCGGGGTCTAGTCTCGGGCCTGGAGCAGCGAGATTCTGCGCCTCCGACGGAGAAGCAGTTTGATCAGCTTTTTTCCGTCATCTCCCGCTCCCAGCAGGGCTATCGAGATCTCATCGATTCCTTCGACGACATTCTCATCGCTCTCTCTCTGGAGGGCGAAGTTCGCGCAGTAAACCGGAGCTTCGCTGACCTCGTCGGTTCCAACTACCAGCAAATCATCGGCCGCCCGGTTTCCGATTTCCTCGAAGAAGGCAGCGGCGAAGGCCCCGAACTGATTCGCCGCGCCCTGCCCCGCTTTATTGAGCGCCGCCACTGGTCTGGCATCATTCAAGTCCGCCTCAAGAAGCAGAACTCCGTGTGCTATTACGATTGCGTCGCTCATGCCATGACCCGCGACAACCAAGTCCACGGTCTCACCGTTCTCGGCCGCGACATCACCGCGTTGCGCAAAAATGAAGCGCGCTTCACCGAACTCTTTGAAACGCTCCAGGAAGGCATCTATATCGCTATTCCGGACGGCACCATCCTCGACGTCAATCCCGCGCTCGTCCGCATGCTTGGGTACGACTCCAAGGAAGAATTGCTCGCGAAGCGAGTCCCGGAGGTCTTCACCGACTATGCCGAGAGAAAATCGCTCATTGAAGAAGTCGAACGCCAGCCTGGGCCGCAGGGCCGCGAAATTACATTGCTGCGCAAAGATGGCACTCCCGTCTACTGTCTCAACACGACCAGCGCCGTGCGGGACACCTCCGGCCGCGTGATCCGTTATCAGGGTTCCCTCATGGACATCACCGCCCGCCGCCAAATGGAGCGCCAGCTCCATAAGGAACAGGAATTTGCCCGTCGCCTCGTCGATAGCTTCCCAGATCTGATTCTCGTCGTGGATTCCACGGCCCACTACACTTTTGTCAGCCCGCGCTGCAGCGAGGTTCTCGGTTACGAGCTCGCCGAAACCACAAGTATGGAGTTCGGCGGACGCACGCATGCCGAGGACCTCCCCATCCTGCTCGCGTTATTCAAGGATATTCTTGCGGGACGCCAGGCCTTCGCCTCTCTCGAAGTGCGTGTGCGCCACAAGTCGGGCGACTGGCGCCGCATTCGTTTCAATTTCAGCCCGCTCGCGGATGAAACCGGAAAAATCGAAGGTGTGGTCCTCTCCGGCCGCGACGTCACCGAACTCAAGCGGCTCGAGGAGCAGCTCATCCAGGCGGAAAAGCTCGCCGCCATGGGCCAGATGCTCGCTGGTGTCGCGCACGAACTGAACAATCCCCTCACCGCCATCCTCGGCGTCACGGAATTGCTGCGCGAAGGCCCGACGGACCGGGAAGCCACCAAGCGCCAGCTCGAAATAACTCATCGCCAGGCCCGCCGCGCTGCCCGCATCGTACAAAACCTTCTAGAATTTTCTCGTCCCGCCTCGCCTCAGAAAAAATCCGTCGATCTCAACAGCATTATCGACCGCACCGTGCAGTTGCATGAACACTCACTCCGCAGAAATAACGTCGAGGTGGATTTCCGTCCTCAGACGGACTTGCCCGGAGTCGTTGCCGACGCCAATCAGCTCATTCAAGTCTTTCTCAATCTGGTCACCAATGCCGAGCAGGCCATTCGCGAAGTGCGCGAATCGGGCCGTATCCAGATTCGCCTTGCCCGTGCCGGCTCGCGCATTTCCGTCACCTTTCAGGATGACGGCGTAGGCATTCGTCCGGAATCCGTCCCGCGCCTTTTCGATCCCTTTTACACCACCAAGCGTCCCGGCGGCGGCACTGGTCTTGGCCTCAGCATCTGTCTGTCCATTGTTCGCGAGCACGGTGGCACGATTGAAGCGGAAGCCCTCCCTGCTGGCGGTTCGGCATTCACGGTGTATCTCCCCGTTGCCGCGGACCAGAAAACTCGGCCCTCCACAGATCTTTCTGGGACGCTGGTGGCCGCGGCGCCCAATCGCGACTTGTTAAAGGGCAGATCCGTTCTCGTCCTGGACGATGAAGAAAGCCTGCGCAGCTTGCTCTTCGAAGGGCTCACCGCCCGCGAGTTGCACGTGGACTGCGCGGCCACGTTGGAAGAAGCACTGACCTTTGTCGCCGATCGCTCTCCTGACGCCATCCTTTGCGATATAAATCTTTCTCAAGACGGCGGCCATCTCAATGGCAAGCTCGCTGCGGAGCGCCTCCTCGCGGCCGCGGGAGACCCCAAGCCGGCCTTGATCTACATGTCCGGAGAGCTGATCGAAACCTCGGAAGAGTCAGAAGGTCCCGGCGAGCCTCGCCATTTGCAAAAACCCTTCCGCATCTCCGACGTTCTTGCAACGCTCCAAGAAGTCTTCGCAGCCGCCCCAGACAACACCACGCCCGAATGAAATTTTGCCCAGTCAGCTGCCTGCTGGCAGACCGATTCTTCGGGGAATAGTGTTCGGCTTCCCATCTCCGCGTTAACCTTGCGTTGAGTACAACACTAGATGCACTGGGCAGCTACCCTTCTTATCCATTGATCCCTACAATTCGCGACCGCTTCGGTGTAGAGTTTGCCGGTATGAAATCCTACCTTGATGGCCTCGCCCGCGACTTCCGTTACGCCCTCCGCACGCTCCGTCAAAATCGCCGTTTCTCTCTCATCGCCATCTGCGCCTTGGCTCTTGGAATCGGCGCTTCCACGGTTGTCTTCAGCGTCGTCTACAACGTGTTCTTCCACGCCCTTCCTTATAAAGACTTCAACCGATCGGTCGTGTTTGAAATTCGCAATACCGCAAACACCGGCGCCTCAAAAGGCCGCGGCTATTTCTCAACCACTGAACTTCGCGCCTTCCGCCAACAGAATCATGTCTTCGAAGAAATGATCGCCTACGGAACTGTGGGCCGGCTCCTCTACGACGACGGCAAATTCACTCACGCTCTGCCGTTCGGCGCCGACGTTTCGGCCAACGCCTTCAATTATCTGGGCGTGCCCCCTCTGCTTGGCCGCACCATAAACGAAGAAGATGGCCGACCCGATGCTCCATCCGTGTTTGTACTGAATTACCGCACTTGGCAACGAGAATTCGGCGGCGATCCAAAGATCCTCGGCAAGAGTTTTATCGTGCGTGGCGCTCCGCGAACCCTGGTCGGAATCATGCCCGCACGTTTCAACGCCTTTAACGGCAGTCTCTGGATGCCCATGCGCGACGATCAGGCCGAGGGCAATATCATCGGCCGTCTCAAACCCGGCGTCACCGCGCAAGCTGCCGTCGCCGACGTCGACGCGATCGCGCACCGCTTGCAGCAAACAGGCCCTAAGGGAAGGTTCCCAGAAAACTTTACGGTCGTGACCCGCACGCTGCTCGACAGCCTCATCGGGAGCTTCAAAACCACACTCTACGCCTTGCTCGCTGCCGTCTTCCTGCTCCTGCTGATCGCGTGCAGCAACGTCGCCAACCTCTTGTTCGCCCGTGCCACTGCCCGCGAACGCGAAATCGCCATGCGGGTCACACTGGGCGCCACGCGCGCCCGCCTCATCCGCCAGCTCCTCGTTGAAAGCTTTGTACTTGCCGCGGCGGCTTCCGCCGTCGGTTGTGTGCTAGCTTATTTCGGCCTGAACGCCGTCGTCTCGCTGATTCCCGCCGGCACGCTCCCCGAGGAAACCATCATCCGCATGAACGCTCCCGTCCTTTTTCTGACGCTTGGCGTCACTTTTCTGAGCACAATCATCTGTGGCCTCGCGCCCGCGGTCGTTGTCGTTCGCGGCGATGTCCAGCTCCACCTCGCTGGCGCTGGCCTGGGCACCGGAGCGAGTTTTCGACAAGGCAAACTTCGCTCCGTTCTCGTCGTCGCAGAAGTGGCGCTGTCGATCGTGCTGCTCATCGGTGCCGGCCTCTTGATGCGCAGCTTCCTGGTTCTCACTCGTGTCGATCTCGGCTTCAATCCAAAGAATCTTCTCCACTTCGAACTCGTCTGGCCCGATTCCTACAACTTCAAGTGGAGCGATCCGGCCTCCATAGTAAACGTCCGAATCCGCAAGAATGCCGTCACCCGCCAGCTTCTCGACCGCATGAAAACTGTCCCAGGCGTCCTCTCCGCCGCGGAATGCGATGAAGAGCCGCCTTTGAATTCCGACCTGACCGACATCATCATTCCCGGCCGCCCCCACGTGGAACGGTGGGAAGCCAGAGATGAATCCGTCAGCGAAGACTATTTTCAAACTCTCGGAGTCCCGCTGCTCCGAGGCCGCGTTTTCTCCGAAGACGACGTTACCGCGGCTCGTCACGTCATGGTCATCAATCAAGCGTTCGCTCGCCAGTATTTTCCCAACGAAGATCCTCTCGGCCAGAAAGTCAAACTCGCCGCTTTTGACCAAAAGTATCGCGATGCTCCACGTGACGCTTATTTTGAAGTCGTAGGCGTCGTCGCCAACTACAAATCGCGCGACTATATAAATCCGTCCTGGCAGGAAGTTCCTGAAGCCTACACGCCCTACAGTCTTCAGGTTTTCTACTGGCGAACCTTTCTTGCCAGAACCTCGCTCGATGCCGCCTCAGTTTTGGAAAGTATGTCGCAGGAACTCCAGTCCGTCGATCCGGGCGTAGCCATTGGTGTCTCTGGAACGTTGGAAGAGTCTCTGCGCCAGTTCTATCGTGGTCCGCAATTTGAATTGGTAACGCTAACCGCGTTCTCTCTCATCGGTCTGGTTTTGGTAGTCATCAGTGTCTTCAGCGTGATGGCCTACACAGTCTCTATGCGAATTCACGAAATCGGCATTCGCATGGCCTTGGGTGCGCAACAGCAAAATATTCTTCGGCTCGTGCTTCTCAACGGCCTCCGTCTGGTGTTGGCTGGTATTTTCCTCGGCCTCTTCGCCAGCTATGCCCTCACCCGATTTCTTGTGAGTCAAATCCCCGATGTTTCCGCAACAGACCCGGCTACTTTCGCTGTCGTTGTCGCCATCGTCGTTTCGGCGGGCCTGACTGCCTGCCTCCTACCCGCCCGACGCGCTGCCCAAACCGATCCCCTCGTCGCCCTCCGTTATGAATAATGCTTCCACCGAGCCGAACGGCCTAAAGACGCCGGCGGTATTCTTGACACATATAGATATTGCCTGATATAGATATCAATGTGACTGAGATCAATCCTCAAGAGTTTATTCCGCTCAAGAACCAATGGTTTCACATCATGCTCTCACTCGCAGGTGGTGAGCAGCACGGTTACGGCATCATGCAGGAAGTCCTGAATCGCACCACCGGGAAGGTGAGATTGTGGCCAGCGACCCTCTATGGATCGATCAAGCGGCTCATCGAGGCGGAGTTGATCGAGGAATCGGACGAGCGACCCGCGCCAGAACTCGACGACGCGCGGCGCCGCTACTATCGGCTGACGGCACTCGGCAGACGCGTCCTCGACGCCGAATGTGAGCGCCTGCAGGAATTGGTTCGCACCATTCGCGTGAAGCAAGCCCAATCCATGGTGACGGAATGAATTTTGCATGGCGGATCTACCGGCTGCTGGCCCGAGCTTTTCCGCACGAATTCAAATTGGCTTATGGCGCGGAGGTCCTGCAAGTCGGCGAGGACGCCATAAAAGACATTGCCAGGAGGCATGGAGCCGTAGGGCTGATCCGGCTAATCGCGGACATCGCACTTCGCGTGCCGCTCGAATACCTGAGCGAAATGCGAGGCGATATGCGGTATGCGATGCGCGCGCTTCTCAAGTCGCCCGGCTTCGCGCTCGTCGGCATCATTTCGATGGGACTCAGCATTGGGCTGACGACAAACATCTACAGTACGAAGTGGGCGTTGCTGTTCCGCGATCTGCCGGCAGCCGCGAACGCCCCAAACTTGGTGATGCCTGAGAAGCCCGTCTCCTACTACTACATCGAGCAGTTTCGCGAACAAAAGAACCTGTTCGCTGGCGCCGCCGCCTTTCAGATCGGCGTCCCGTTCAATGTTTCCTTCCAGGGCGCGGAGAACGCAAAACCGCAACGCATCCTCGGCCAGCTTGTTTCGCCCGATTATTTTGCCGTGCTCGGCGTTCAGCCTCAACTCGGAAGAGTACTCAGCCCCGCGCTCGACAAGCCCGGCGACGCGCCCGTCGTCGTCATCACCGACCGTTTCTGGCGCAATCATCTCAACTCCTCTCCCGAGGCCGTCGGCCAGATTCTTCGCCTCAATGGCCAAATCGCCACCATCGTGGGAATCACGCCAAGAGATTTCAATGGCGCCTTTTCCATAATTCCCGCTGAGCTTTTCGTTCCGACCACCGCCCCCGCCGCGCTGGCTCCAGAGCTCGCCAATGACGTTCTGCATCAACGCAACGCCAAAGAATTCCTCGCCCTGATCTGCATGGCGCCCGGTGACACCATCGATTCCGCGGAAGCCGTTCTCGACGCTATCACACGCCGCCTCGACGAGCAGGATCCCTCGCTGCCCCCGCGCACGGACAAGGCCAGACGCGTCACCTTGCTTCCCGCAGGCACGCGTGTTCCCCTGCCCCGAAAATTGCGGCCGGTCTTGCTCGGCTTTTTTCTCTTGCTAACCGGCCTGGTCATGACCCTCGCGTGCACCAACCTGGCAAACATGCTGATCGCGCGCGGCGCCAATCGCCGCAAGGAATTGGCGATTCGCCTCGCCATTGGCGCCGGCCGTTTTCGCCTCATCCGGCAGATGATGGCCGAAGGCATTTTGCTCTCTCTCCTCGGTGGCGTCGCAGGATTCGCGCTCGCCTACGTTCTCATGGAGCTGAACTCCCACTTCAGCACGCCCACCGGCATACCCGTGGAAACCAATTTCAACTTGGATTGGGGCGCGGCCCTTTTCGCATTCAGCCTCGCGCTCCTGTGTGGCATCGGATTCAGTCTTGCTCCCGCGCTCCAGGCGACGAAAGCCGACCTTACTCCCGCGCTCAAAGAAGGCTCGGCGCTTCAATTGCCCGGTTACCGGCGCTTCGGTCTCCGCAACTTGTTGATGGTGGCCCAGGTTGCTGCATCGCTCATGCTGCTCCTTCTCACCGGCTTCCTGGTCATCGGCATCGGAAAGGAAAGCACCGTCCAAGCCAAATTCGATCCCCACGCAATGGTTCTTTTATCCATCGATCCGGTGCGCGATGGCTTCTCGCCGGAAAAAGCGCAAGCTCTCTTCGAAAAGCTTCCCGCTCTGCTCAGGTCCGCCGCTGCTTCACGCAGCATCGCCTTTGCGGCTCAACCTCCCTTTTCCGTCGTTGATGATGATGAAGCCAGGCAGTTGACTGCGGAAGACGCGGAGCACTCCCCGCGTGTCCAGCTTTCCGCGATCGAGGAAACGGTGGGCACGGGCTATTTCGCCACGCTAAGCGAGCCGATGCTCGCAGGCCGGGAATTTCTCGATCGCGACCAACGGATCGAAGCCGCCGGATCGAGTACGTCCGCTCTGCCCCCAGTGCTGCCCGTCGTATTGAATGAGACCGCCGCTCGCGGATTTTTCGGAAATGGCAATGCCCTCGGAAAGCGTCTTCGAGACGGCCAACAATCCTACGAAGTCGTCGGCGTCGTCCATGATTTGCAGAACGGAATCGGTATCCACCAGGCCATATCCTATCTGCCGCTGACTCCGCGTGATTTTGTGCGCACGCCCGCCGATGGCATCACCATCATGGTGCGGTCAGATGCGGGGCCGCTTGCGGGAAAAGATGCGCTAGCAAGCATTCGCAACGAGATCGCTCTCGTCGATCCCAATCTGAATCTCTTCCACGTGCAAACCCTCAGCGAATTCCTGGATCGCAGCCGCGCCTCCACGCGCTTCGCCGTCCAAACCTATGGCGGCATTGGAGTCTTTGGCCTGATCTTGGCCGCCATCGGCCTCGCCGGGATCACAGCCTACGGGGTCGCGCAAAGGCGCAAGGAGATCGCCATCCGCACGGCGCTGGGCGCAACTCGCTCACAAGTGCTGCGGCTGGTGCTGCGCGAAGGCACCGCGCTGGTAAGCGTCGGAACGGTTCTAGGATTTCTGGGTGCGATGGTGATTGCAAAAATACTTTCGGCGCTGACAAGCATTTTCGTCGAGGCGTTTAGGGTCGGCACAGACGATCTGCGCTTGCTCATCGGCGCACCCTTGCTGCTGGCGGCAGTGACCATGCTAGCCTGTTATCTTCCGGCTCGCAGGTCGGTCAAAATCGATCCACTGAAAGCGCTGCGCCAGGAATAGCCACTTGCCCGTTTCGGGTGCGGTGTTTCATTCTTCTCGCAATGCGACGAGGGGATCCACCCGGGTTGCGCGCTTTGCTGGAATGTAGCAAGCGAAAAACGCGACACTGGCAAGAATAGCCGAGACAGAAATGAAAGTAATCGGATCGGCTGGCATAACGTTGAAAAGCATGGACCGGAAAAATCGCGTCATTATCGCAGCTCCGGCGAGACCTGAAGCCAATCCGATGACAACGATCCGCATGCCTTCTCCCAGGGCCATGCGTAAAATATCAAAGCGCTGGGCTCCGAGAGACATGCGGATTCCGACTTCGTGCGTACGCTGGCTGAAGGAATACGCCATCACGCCGTAAATGCCGACGGCGGCCAGCAGAAGCGCTACTGCCGCGAAAACACCCAGAAGCTCGAGAGAAAAGCGCCGGTCAGCCACGGATCTGGCAATGATTTCATCCATGGAGCTGATGCTGTGCACCGGAACATTGGGATCAATGCTTTCAACCTCCTGCCGCACGGCTTCCCCGAAATGTTCCACGTCGCCCCTGCTTCGGAGAAAGACCACCGCGTTGACCGGCGCGAACTGCCCCAAGGCGACATAAATATGCGGCACGCTGGGAGACTCAAAACCGTCCGACTTGATATCGCCAACCACGCCGACAATCGCGACCCCCTGCGTGCCTCGTCCAAATCCAAACTTAACCTGTTGGCCGAGCGGATCTTTGCCCGGCCAATACTGCCGTGCGAGGGTTTGATCGATCACGGCAACCGGTTGTGTCTTGTACGTATCGGAGCCGGTGAAATTGCGTCCGGTTATCAAAGGAACTTCCATCGTGCGAAAGTATTGCGCGTCAACCACGGCAATGTCCGCGATCGGTTTGCGCTCCGATTCCGTTGCACGCCCTTGAATCGAGAATTGGGAGTAGTTCCTTCCGGAGTTCATGGGTAGTGTGTCGTTCCCTGAAATCGATGCCTGTTCCACGCCAGGAAGCACAGATACGCGGCGAAAGACCTCCAGAAGAAAGTCGGCGCGCTTCTCTTCAATGCTATACGGATCGGTGGCCGGATTGTTGGATATTGGAATCCAGATTTGCACCGTGGTCAGATGGTGGGGATTGAATCCGGGACGCACTTCGAGCACCCGCCAGAAACTTCGCAGTAGAAGGCCCGCGCCAGCCAACAAAACAATCGAGAGCGCTACCTCCGACACCACAAGAGCCCGCGAAAGCCGGCTATGGCGTCTGCCGGTCCCGGACCCGCGGCCGCCTTCCCGGAGATTCTCAATCTGGTTGGGATTCGAGGCTTGGAGCGCTGGTGCCAGCCCGAAAACGACGCCAGTGAGTATCGAGATCAGGAAAGCGAAGAAGAGCACGCCGGCGCTGACGTTAACCTCATTGAGCCGTGGGATGTCCGCGGGGGCAAGGCTTAGGATCGCATTCTTTAAGAAGAGAACCGTGCCTAGGGCCAGTAGGCCGGAAATCAGTGATAAGAGCGTGCTTTCGGTTAGCAGTTGGCGCGCCAGACGCGCGCGACTCGCGCCCATCGTCAGCCGGATAGCGATCTCGCGCCGCCGCCCGGAAGAGCGTGCCAGGAGAAGATTGGCAATGTTCACGCACGCGATAAGCAGCACAAATCCCACCGCCCCGAAAAGAATAAACAATTCCGTGCGCTGTGGGCCGACCAGGTCTTCTTTGACCGGGACAAGCCGTACGGCCCATGTAGAGGCAACGGGATACTCGGTGGGATATTGTCTGCTGAGTTGCGATATATAGGCATCGAGCTGCGCTTGCGCCTGCGCAACAGTTAGGCCGGGCCTCAAGCGCCCGATGGCACCGGGAAGCATTCTTTGTGATCTTTGCGCTGGAACAGGAAATGGAAGTCCGTTGAAGCCAGTGGCGATCCAGACGTCTACGTCGGTATTTAGCGTGCGGCCCGGATGACGAAATCCCGGCGGCATTACCCCTACAATCGTGTACAGATCACTATCGAGGCGCATTTTGCGGCCGATGATGTTCGGGTCCGAACCGTAGTTGCCGTGCCAAAAGCCGTCGCTGATAACGACAGGCTCCAGGAATCCCGGGACGGCATCCTGCTGTGTGTACACGCGGCCAAGTTGTGGCTTCGCTCCAAGCAAGGCGAAATAATCGGGGCTTGTGACAAGACTTTCTGCACGGACGGTCCGCTGTCCACCGCCGACTGCCGAACTACTTGGCGCCACTGCCGAGATATCCTGAAACACGCCCGAGCGATCTTGCAGATCCCACAGCTCCGGTGCTGACATGCCTACATCCTGCTCGTTCGGGCCGCGAAGATCGTCGAAGACGCGGACGAGTTGCTCAGGATGCGGGAAGGGCAACGGCCGAAGTAGAACGCCGTACACCACGCTGAAAATGGCGACATTAGCGCCAATTCCGAGTGCAAGAGTGACCACCGCAACAATCGTAAACGCCGGGCTTTTGAGCAAGGTGCGGAGCGCATAGCGCAGGTCTTGGAGGAATGAAAGCACGAGTCCCTCTCTAGCGTGTCCGGGGACGCGGCGGACGCGGTTGTTCTTCTCGCTCTGACGAGCGAAGGCGCATCCTTGTTAGCAGGAGTATTGCTTTAGAGCTGTTAAGCGTTTCCAATTTGTCAGCCGATCCGAGCCGGGAGCTGCATTGGATCTAGAAATGGGAGCAGTAGGTCAAAGCCAATACCTGACGATCCAAGTCTGAGTTTTCACGCATTCCAGAGCGATGAGTTTCGTGCAGAATTATGATTACTTCCAAGTCCCGCGGAATCAATGTTTGCAAAAGTGCATGAAAACAAACGGCTTTAACTCTCTTTAGAATGAACGCTATGAAAAAGATAGGGGGAAGGGGAGCTTATTGTTAACCAGCATTTCCAGTCTAGTGCGGTACGGGCGTGGACGCGGGAGCGGCGTCCACGCCGAAATCCCAGACATACATATTTATTCCATCCGGCAGGACCTCCGCCAGAACGTATTCACCAGGGGGCAGCGGTGCGCTGAGCGTGAACCTGTAAATCTCCGGGGCGACTTCCCAGCGCTGGATCGCGATTTCCTCGCGGTCCTGCGATAGCTCCTGGCCAAATAGGCTTCGTATGGACTCAAGCCGGCGCTTGTCTCCCTTGACCAGAGCGTGCACCAAGGCCACTTCAGGCCCTGACTCGCCTTGCCGCTTGGTTCTCAGCAAGGTGGAATCGTGTTCTGGGTCCGTAGCCGTCTCGCGCAGATAGAACTCCGGCTGCGTGCTCGTGAGACGCACGGGCGCTTTGGCGCCCGGGAGTTCAATGTAGTGTTTGTTGGGGATCATTGGTATGGGAGAGAGCGTCTTCAGAACGTTTTTCTTGTCCGCTCGCAGTTGCGAGCCGGCCTGCTCGATCTTCCTGATCGACTTACCCTCCAGCGCGAACATGCCTTCCCCGTCAGGCAAGAACACGCCCGGCGCCACCCTCAAGCTGGCGTCCACATCCACGGGCGTTTCCGCGTTCGCCGCGGCTTCCTGGATCCGAACCTTTTCTAAGAGAGCTGACGTTGTTTTCTCGTCGGCCGCTTCCGCCTTTTTTGTCGCGTCCCAATCCACCAGCGCGTCGGGAATCTCTTCCCATGAGCCTCGTTCGACGCTGAAATAGCGAACCCGGTCGCCGTTCTTTTCATAGCTTCGGACGAGTTGGAAAGTCCCATCCTTTAGCACCAGCTTCTTGCCGTGGGGAAGACCTCTAGGCGTCGATGGGCTGGCAGCAGTGTCGGTGGCAGGCTTCTGGGCGCTGATCGTAGCTTGCTTCCGGGCGGATGCAGCGGCGGCTGACGCATGCCAAGTCGTTCCCATCCAGCTCAGCAAGGCTATTTGCAGCATCAAGGCGAATATAGTGGACACTCTCATGGCTGTTCTGGCCTATCAGATGCCGAACGGAGGAACCGGTTTGCCCTCGGTCGAGCATACCCCGCTGCCCACGGTCCCGCAACTGTCCCGGTGGTTGGTCCAAAAGCAAAAGGCTCTTTCCGGAATACCGGAAAGAGCCCTTTTTTGGATCGAAGCTCGTCGAATATTTAGTGTGTGCAGCGCGGGAACAACGTAACCAACACCATCAAGTCAGACAGGGTAAACAGCCACTGGTCCGCTTGCTTGCCTGCCGCTTCCGCGGCCCGCGCGATAAAGCCCAAGTGACGGCTTTTCGCAAAATTGCGAATGTGATCGACGCAAATCCCGGTCAGACTGGCAATCTCCGCGTCGGTAAAAATCTTTTGGCTTGATTTTACGGTAACCATGGCCTTGTCCCTCTTACTGTTTGCCACACCGCGCGTCTACTTCTCGCTCCTGTTACGTTTGATGCTTTTTGCAGCGTACGCGATGCACTGTTTCTAGAGCAATAGTCGTTCCGTTCTCTCTACCTAAAACGAAGAGCCTAGTACTTTTGTTCCAAGCCCCTGTGTAAAAAGACATTATCCAATACTGAGCACACGAGGGCCGTCTGGTACTAATCGCAAAGAAGAGGGAACAGGAGGGAAAAAATGTCCTACTTTTGCAAACTCTCTATGGCTTTCGGTAGACTGGCCGCAATTTCTCGCATCTGTTTTGTGTGGCGCACTTCATGCGATGCGATGAATTGCATCCATGCATACGCGTTTAATGTTCCGAGCGCGGGATGCGCCCAGTAGTATTCACCCAAGTTCCGGCCCCTTGTTTCATCCAGAAACGCCAGCGAACGCTCCCGCACGGTACGCAATTCTGCGAGCATTACCTCTTTACCGCGCAGCATATCGGGCTCAACGGGCACTGGCGACTTACGGCGAATCCAGCGCGACTCTACAAGCGCCATCGGGATGTGAATTCTCTTTAACAAAGAAACGCGCTTCGGAGGTTTTTGCGCAACCCGGTCCGCTTTTCCAATGACCGCCCGCTCCACCGTCATTAAATGTGCGACGAGCTCAGCCGCCGACCATCTCCCCTCGCTTGGCCGGATCGTCCATTCTTCAGCAGGGACGGAATCAGCTGCGGACAAAAACCCGGTCTGCGCTTTGGCCAGGCAATCGATGACGGAATCAAGTTTTTGGGGCACAGTTAGATTCCACTCAGGTCCATCAGACTAATCCACCGCCGGCCTGCTCGAAGGCGTGCGCCAGTTGCAGCACGGTGGCCTCGCCGAAAGCTGGCCCGAAGATCTGCAACCCCACTGGGAGCTTCCCGCAGATTCTTCCACACGGAACAGAGATGCCCGGTACTCCCGCCAGCGATCCTGTAACTGTATATATATCAGCAAGATACATCTGAAGCGGGTCGTTCGTTTTTTCCCCTAATCTAAACGGGGGGATCGGCGAAGTCGGCGTCACGATCACGTCCACCTTCGTAAAGGCCTCTCGAAAATCCTGGGCAATCATCGCGCGAACCTTTTGACCCTTGAGGTAGTACGCGTCGTAATAGCCAGCCGACAAGACATAGGTTCCCAGCACAATCCGTCTTTTGACCTCGGCGCCGAATCCCGCGCCGCGCGTCTTGCGGTACATCGCGAGCAAGGAATCGTCTTCTACGCGGAGGCCATACCGCACTCCGTCATACCGAGCCAGGTTAGAGCTCGCCTCCGCCGTCGCGATGATGTAATAGGTTGCGATCGCGTAGTCGGTATGGGCCATGTGGATTTCGCGCAGCTCGCATCCTAGTTTCTTGAGAACCTCAATCCCCGCTTCGATCTTTGTGCGAACGCCAGAGTCCATTCCCTCGGCGAAATACTCCTTGGGAATGCCGATCCGCAGCCCCTTAACGGGCTTTTCCATCAAGCCTCGGTAGTCCGGGATCGGTGCGGTGGTCGAAGTCGAATCGTTTGCATCCCGCCCGGCGATCACTTGTAGGACTGCAGCGACGTCACGAGTGTTCGTCGCAAACGGGCCGATGCGGTCCAAGGAAGATGCAAAGGCGATGAGTCCGTAACGCGAAACCCGTCCGTAGCTTCCCATCATCGCGGGTATCCCGCAGAACGATCCTGGTTGCCGGATCGAGCCGCCCGTATCCGTTCCAAGGGACGCCAGGGCCAGCCCAGCCGCAACCGCTGCCGCCGAGCCGCCGCTTGAACCTCCTGGCACGCGGTCTATCGCTTCCGGGTTTCGGACTGCGCCATAGGCTGAGTTTTCGTTCGAGCTGCCCATGGCGAACTCGTCGCAATTGGTTTTGCCCAGAATTACGGCTCCCGCGGCTTCGAGGCGCTCGACGGCGGTAGCGTCGTAGGGTGGGACATAATTCTCGAGGATTTTCGACCCGCAGGTGGTGCGCACTCCGCGCGTGCTGATTACATCTTTGATTGCGATGGGTACGCCTGCCAGCGAAGGCAGCGATTTGTCCTGCGCAACCAGCGCATCGATTTGGTCTGCCTGGGCATAGGCGCGTTCTTCGGAGAGTGTCAGATAGGCATTCAGCTCTGTGTTGCGTTCTCCAATTCGCTTGTAGAAATCCGACGCCAGCTCGCGCGCTGAAACTTTCTTCGCGGCAAGCGCTTCTTTTACTCCGTCAATCGTCCAGGTCGTCATAGTAGGAGAGGCATTTTTGCCTGTCTTCTTAACTCTTGATTCATTTCTCGCCAAAACCGGGCAGACGAGTGTCGGTCCTACTCAGCGCTCAATCACCTTCGGCACTCTAAAGTAGGGAGGTTCCGGATCTGGCGCCTGCCTCAGAATTTCAGCGGCTACATTGCATGGCACTACGACGTCTTCTCGCAGAGTCGCGTCGGCAGTTTGGTCATCGGCCAGCACCTGGGCCATCGGCTCAACGCCTGTTGTGTCCAGTTCGTTCAATTTGCCGATGTATTCCAGGATTTCGTCAATTTGCGTGCGGTACATCTCCAGCTCGGCCTCGCTCAAATCCAGATAGGCCAGCTCCGCCACTCTTTGCACGTCTTCGCGGCTGATTTTCAAAGTGATTTCCCGCCTTCATTCCATTTGGAACGCTGCAAAATTCTAGCATATCCGCGCAGGTCACCCGGTCTGCTACTGGATGATGTGGGCCGCCTTTGGATCGGGGATGAACACCACAAAATCGTATCCGAAGATGACGCGCTCCAGCTCCAAATCAATTTTTCCGTATTTTGAAAATCCATCGCGCAAGGCTCGCAAATCATAGAGTGTCCAGGAATTCTCGACCTGCGCATCGAACAGCGGCCTGAGAAAGAGAAATGGCGAGTCTTTGTCGCCCGCCAGATCGAGCGGCGCGGCTTCCGCTGGTTTTCCGATGCCTACAAAGTGCAACTGCTCGCCCTTCACCCCCGCGACAAGAATGTGCACGGACTTCAGCTGGTTGGCTTCGGAGGCTTCACCGATCAGATTACCCAGCTCGCTCGAATGCAGTGGATTGATCCCGCGAAACATGTGATAGGCGCCGAACTTGAAAAAAACCTTGGGCAAGACGCCATTGCTTTGCGACGAAGCGGCAAACGGCCCGGAGAAATTCTTTTTCATCAGCAGCGCGCGCTGCCGGTTCGATTTGTAATAATCGCCGCTCATATTTTTTTGGTAGATTTCGCGGCTGACCAGAAGGGCTTCAAATAGTCTCTGCGCTTCGGGCTTGCCCTGTTTCTTCAGTAGATCCCTTACATGATCTAATTCCTCTTGCTTTGCGGTCATCATAAACAGGTCGCCGGGGCTGCCGCCCTTTGCGGCGGCGACACGCGCTTCGGTGGCCTCCTTCAAGAGCATCTCGACGGCGGCTTTCGCTTCCGGACCTGGGTTCGTCCCCAGAATCTTGTCTGCCAGAAAGCCGGTCGCGCCCATGAATTCCTGATCCAGGCCCCAGATCGTCATGTGTCCGGGCGAAGCCGCGGTCTCGCATTTTTGCAGCATGGCAAACTCTTCCTGCCAGTTGTAGAAAGCGATCGTTTCTGGATATTTTCTTTCGAACTCGGCGAGTTGTCTCGCCCCGTCCGCGCTACGCGCCATCTCTTCAAGATCTGGAGCGACGTAAGTCCCGATTTCGAGTCCCATGTGGTGGAATCCGTTCGGCGCAAGTTCCGCGCAAAGAGCCGCAGCGAACTCGGGGATTTGCTGGATGCCATGATCTTCGCCGAGCGCCACAAACTGAGCTTCTGACAGCGCGGAGCGAAGAACGTCCGCGCTTGGTCCCGCTAGTTTTCCATCCTTCACGCTGATCGCCCCGCGATTCTTCTTCAGGGTTTCCGTAAACTCCGAGTTCTGCGCACGCACGCAGGGTGCAAGCAAAAAACAAGTGGCGCATGCGAGCGCCGCAGCCCGATACATTTTCATTTCTTCTCCGTCGGTTGGCAAAACCCTTAGAGCTCGTTGGTTTATGCCCGATCTGCCTTACGCATTGTAGAGAAGAAAGGTTCCTCGTCAATCCTCAAGGAAACAGCCGGTGGACAGACCCGCAAGGACGCAGCCTTCCGCGCGGCGCTGGAGATCACTCGTTCTGACGTTTTTCCCTTGGAACCGCCGCGGATTCCAGCTCGGCAATGGAATGATGCATACTCGCCATCCGCCAATGTCCTTCGGACTTCTTGCACATCGCCATGCCGCGCCCGTGCAGCTTGCCCCGCGCTGAGTCAATCGTAAACTCATACTCGTACCACACCGCTTCGCCTATCGGATGAAACGCACTCTCGCGGATTTCCAGCTTTGCTGCTGGTTCCTGGTGAAAATAGCGCTGGCGGAAATATCCAACCACCTGTTCCCGCCCATAGAGTTGCATGTCCATCGAAAACAAGACAATTTTAGGATCCAGGCAGTCGCCAAATGTTTCTTCGTCCGAGTCATTGAAGGCATCGACGCAGCGGTGCATTTCGTGCTGCATTGCCGTCACCATTTGCGCGCCACGTACTTCGTCCGCCGTCGCGACATGAATCGTCTGCTCTTTCAGGTTGATGCTGGCGCCTAGCTTTCCCAGGAGATCGACCCCCAGGATGCCGTCGATTTTTCGACCACAGGCTTTTCCAATCGCCGAAAGATCGATGGCGGGCAATTTCACCTCGAGCAGCTTCGTTCGGCCCACCGTTAAGTCAGGCAATGTTACTTCCTTTGCGCTGGTCGCGAGGGTGCCGCTCCAAGAAGTCACGTGAATGTCTCGCGCTTGCCCTGATGCGAACGATTCCAGATTCAGGATCGAAGTCGCCGCCGTATCCACCAGGAACCACTTGTGCAGTCCCGCCACTTGCACTTCGATCGTTGGAAGCACATCGCAGTGCTCCAGTGGCAACTCTTGCGCACGCGCAGCACTTGGCGCGGTACCCGCGGCGAAGAGGGCCGCAATAAGTAACGCGATCCGGAGTAGGGCGGAGGAAGGGAGGGGGCGGAGGACGATGGCATTTCCCATTGGCACACCTCAGGCAGAAGAGCATATCACAGTAAACGAACGTTCGTGCTTATTTGTATCCTGTGTTACAGTGTTTTCATGCCGCGCGCTCTCCCCTCGAGTTCCCGCAAAACGTTCGTCAAAAAGCGCGTCAATAAGCCCGTGCTCCGACGACAGGCCAAGGGATTACGCACTCGCGAAGCCATCCTTGTCCGCGCCGTGGACATTGCCTCCGCTCAAGGCTTGGAAGGGCTCACTGTCGGCTCGCTCGCCGAGCAGCTTGGTATGAGCAAGAGCGGCCTCTTCGCCCACTTTGGCTCGAAGGAAGAATTGCAGTTGGCCACCGTCGAAATGGCTCGCGAGGTTTTCATCGATAAGGTGACGCGCCCTGCCATTGCCGCTCCCAAGGGCATGCCCCGACTTTGGTCTTTGATCGATCATTGGCTGATCCTCGTCGAAAAACGAGTTTTCGAAGGTGGATGCTTTTTTACCGCTGCTTCTTTCGAGTTTGATGGGCGGCTGGGGGTCGTGCGCGACCGCATCGCCGCAATCATGCACGAATGGATCGGCGCTATCACTCGTGCGGTGCAGGGGGCGCAAAGCGCCGGCCACCTCGATCCGAAATTGGACGCGACGCGCCTCGCTTTCGAGTTTCACGCGATCGCTATTGGGGCACATTGGGCGCATCAATTGCTTGAGGACCGTCAAGCCTATTCACGAGCGCGGCTGATGGCGCTCGAAAAGCTGCGCAGCGTTGCAACTCCGCAATCGCCTCGGCTTCCGTAATCTAGATTTTTTCTTACAGGTCAGCGGCTGGCAGGAACAACTTCCGCGGCCTTGCGGGGATATTTTTTCGCGATGTAATTATCGACGAGCGTCTGGAACGCGGCGGCCAGCTCGTCGTACGTTCCTTCGAGCGTCACATCTTTTTTCCCATCAATATATATGGGGCAACGCGGCGCTTCGCCCGTTCCCGGCAAGCTGATGCCGATATTCGCGGCTTTCGATTCGCCAGGGCCGTTTACGATGCAACCCATCACTGCCAGCGTCATGGTTTCCACGCCTTCGTATTGCGTCTTCCACATCGGCATGCTGTCGCGGATGTAATCCTGAACGCGTTCCGCTAATTCCTGAAACGTGGTGCTTGTCGTGCGGCCGCATCCCGGGCAAGCCGTTACGCTGGGTGAGAAGGAACGCAGACCAAGCGCTTGTAGCAGTTCGCACGCGGCATATACCTCTTCGCGACGGTCGCCGCCGGGTTTCGGCGTCAGCGAAATGCGAATCGTGTCGCCGATTCCTTCATAGAGCAACACACCCAGCGACGCGGCGGACCAAATCTGGCCCTTCATGCCCATCCCCGCTTCGGTTAAGCCGAGGTGCAGCGGCTGCTCGGTCTTGCTCGATAAATCGCGATACACAGTAATCAAGTCCCTGGGCCGCGAAGTCTTGCACGAAATAATAATTTGATCGTGGCGCAGGCCGGACTCGAGAGCCAATTCCGTCGATTGCAGCGCTGAGAGCACCATGCAGTCATTAATGATTTCTTCGGATTCTTTGCCCAGGTTCTTGTCCGTGTTCTCCTGCATCTTGTGCATGACGAGCTCTTGATTCAGCGAGCCGCCATTGACGCCGATGCGCACGGGCTTGCCGTTGTCGCGCGCAATTTTGCAGATAGTGGAAAACTGCTCGTCGCGGCGCTGCCCGGCGCCCACGTTGCCAGGATTGATCCGGTATTTGTCCAGCGCCTTGGCGCACTCCGGATACTTCGTCAGGAGAACGTGCCCGTTGTAATGAAAATCGCCTATGATGGGCGCGTTGCAGCCGGCGTCCAACAGGCGCTTCTTAATCTCCGGCACAGCCGCCGCAGCCTCTGGCACGTTCACTGTCCAGCGCACAATTTCGGATCCAGCTTCCGCGAGCTCCATGGTCTGCTTAAACGTTGTCGCGACGTCCGCTGTGTCCGTGTTGGTCATGGACTGAACGACAATCGGCGCGCCTTCGCCCACGAGGACGTGTCCAACGCGCACGCCGTAAGTCTTCCGCCGCGGCCGGCCGATCGCAGCGGCATCTGCACCTTTGATCTGAGTCAGCATTACTCCTTCATTTTACCCTGACTTCGATTCGAATATGAAATCCAGTGCTCGATTCTTCCCTTTTTTTGCTCCTGCTTATCCTTCCCCTTGCTTATTGACAGGAGTGCTCGCATAATCCCTGTCAGTAACTAAGGGGAGCCGTAATGACCAAGCCCACCGACCTCGTCCAAGGCACTTTAGACCTGCTGATCCTCAAGACTATCGCCCTTGAGCCGATGCACGGCTGGGCTATTGCTCAGCGTATTCGACGGGTCTCCAACAATGTCCTACAAGTGAATCAAGGCGCGCTCTATCCCGCGCTGCACCGTCTCGAACAGCAAGCCTGGATTCAGGCTAAATGGGGCGAATCGGAAAATAATCGCCGAGCAAAATACTATTCCCTTACACGCGCGGGTCAGAAATATCTCCGGTCCGAGGAATCGAACTGGGAACGCCTCTCATCGGCGATCGGGCTGGTGCTGAAGACCGTCTAAGGAGGAACGCGCCATGCGCCGGGTTCAAAACGTTTTGAACTGGCTCCGCTCAGTTCTGCGAAGGAACACCGCCGAGCAGGAACTTGGCTCGGAGTTACGCTTTCACATTGAGCGGCAAGTCGAAGAAAATCTCGCCGCTGGAATGACTCTGGAGGAAGCCCGCCGCTTGGCAACCCGCGAATTTGGCGGCCTCGAACAAGTAAAAGAAGCTTGTCGCGACACCCGCCGCGCGAATTACCTGGAGAACTTGCTGAACGATGTCCGCTACGGTCTTCGCATGCTGCGCAAGAGTCCCAGCTTTACGTTTTTCGCCGTTGCCGTTCTGGCCTTGGGAATTTCTGCGAACTCTGCGATCTTCAGCATTGCCGACGCTGTGCTGGTGCGCCCGCTCCCGTATCGCGATGCGAATCGCCTGGTCATGATTTGGGAAGACGCTTCGGCCTATGGATTTCCCAAGGACACTCCGGCCCCGGGAAATTTCTCAGATTGGAGAACGCGCAATCAGGTCTTTGACGACGTGGCTGCCACCGGTTTTGGCGGTTCGTTCAATCTTACCGGCGAGGGCCTTCCGGAAAAGCTCACCGGACGAGAGGTGACTGCAAATCTTTTCTCCGTGTTGGGTGTGACTCCTGAGCTCGGCCGCGACTTTCGCCCGGAGGATGACGTTCCCGGCGCAACGCCTGTGACGATTCTCAGTCATGGTCTCTGGCTTCGAAGATTCGGCGGCGATCCGCAAATTCTCGGCAAAGAAATCTCGCTGAACTATGAGAAGTGCACCGTCATCGGGGTGATGAAGCGCGGCTTTCAATTTCCGGACCGCGAGGCGGAGTTGTGGACTCCCGAGCGCTTCACGAAGGAAGAGCTGGCCAACCACGGCAGTCATTTTCTCGAAGTGGTTGCGCGCTTTAAGCCTGGAGTCGCGCTGCAGAGCGCGAACGCCGATCTGGCGGTGATCGCCCAGCAATTGCAAAAGGAACATCCCGACTCGAACGCCAAGGTTGGCGCATTCGCCGTGCCCATCCGCGAAGAACTAGCCGGCGACGTTCGTCCCGCCATTCTCATGCTTGTTGGAGCCGTCTGTTTTGTTCTGCTCATCGCGTGCGCCAATGTCGCAAATCTTCTGCTTTCTCGCGCCACCGGGCGCAGGCGAGAACTGGCGATGCGTCTCGCGCTGGGTGCCACGCGCGGCCGCATTGTGCAGCAGATGCTGACGGAAAGCGTCTTGCTCGCGGCGCTGTCGGGCATTGCGGGTTTGCTTCTCTCCGTCTGGGGAACAAAATTTCTTGCCACGTTGATTCCGGCGGGCATCGCGCCCATGACGGGAACTGGTGTTGACGGGCGCGTGCTGCTCTTCACGCTGGCGGTCACTCTCGCGACCGGCGTCCTGTTCGGAATCATCCCAGCGTCGCGCGTTTCGCAATTTCATCTCACGCCTTCGTTGAAACAGGGCGGCGGCCAAAGCGGCGTTGGTTCGGGCGGCCAGCGCCTGCGCGATGCTCTCGTTATTTGCGAAGTTGCTCTCGCTATCGTTTTGCTTGCCGGGGGCGCCCTCATGATTCGCAGCCTCCGGAATCTCTATCACCTCGATCCGGGCTTTCGTGCCGATCATGTGCTCGTGATGCACACGCCTTTGCCGCACCAGAAATACGAAGCTTTCGCGCGCCGAACTGCTTTTTACGATCAAGTGCTTGCAAAAGTGGAGAGTCTCCCCGGCGTAGTTGCGGCTGGCTATACCACCTGGATTCCGCTCACGAATGCGGGTGGTGCGATGGGCGTCACTATCGAGGGCAAGCCGGAGCCCGCACCCGGGCAAGCGCGCATTCCGAACGTGCGCATCATCAGCAAGGATTACGCGGCCGCGCTTGGGATGAAGCTCATCGAAGGCCGTTTATTCGAACAAGGCGACGGCTTCGGGAAACCTCTCGTCGCGCTCGTCAATCAGACCTTGGCGAGAAATTATTGGCCCGGTGAAAACCCCGTCGGAAAACGCTTCAAAACCGGAGGCTACAACGAAAAGTCTCCATGGATTACCGTGGCTGGAATCGTTGGTGATATTCACCAGGCCGGCCTCGATATTCCCGCGAGGGCGGAAATGTATTTTCCGTATCAGCAGCAGGACGATGGCTTTGACCCCGAGTATCTCGCCGTTCGAACTTCGGGTGACCCCATGGGGGTGGCGGAAAGCGCGCGGCAACAGGTGTGGGCCGTGGACAAAGAGCAGCCTGTCGCCGGTGTAATGCCGCTCGAGGATCTCGTCGACGAGAATTTATCGTCACGTAGAATGCAGGCTTCGTTGCTGAGCGGCTTCGCTGGGCTGGCGCTCTTGCTCGTTACGCTCGGAATTTACGCCGTGCTTTCCTTTGCGGTGACGCAGCGTACGCAGGAAATTGGCGTTCGCGTCGCGCTTGGCGCACAGCCACGCGACGTGCTGCGTATGATTTTTTCGCAGGGCTTCAAATTATTTTTGATTGGAGCCGCGATTGGATTGGCTGCTGCCTTAGCACTGTCGAGCGCCCTCGTGCACTTGCTGTACGGAGTGAGCCCGTATGATCCCGCGTCGTTTGCCAGCGTGACGATCCTGTTGGCCGCCGTCGCTCTGCTGGCTTGCTACGTCCCCGCGCGCCGGGCCACCCGCGTTGACCCGCTCATTGCTTTGCGCTATGAGTGATCCCGAATTAGTCCCTCTGGCAATTTAGGAGCCGGCGGCTTGCGCGGCGATGTTGCCACGGAGGCCGAGCGCGTCTGCTTCCTCTCGCATCGCGGAAATGCAAAAGCCGATGTGCTCTTCGAGGGGGATGCCGAGTTCTTCCGCGCCTTTTCGGACGTCTTCGCGGCTCACGCCCTTGGCGAAAGCCTTGTCTTTCAGGCGGCGCTTCACGGAGTCCACCTCGAGATCGAGGATGCTCTTCGACGGCCGAACGTAGGAGCAGGCCGTAAGGAACCCGGCGAGCTCGTCGCAAGCAAAAAGGGTGTGCTCGAGCGGCGATTGGCGCGCGACTCCGGAATAATCCGCGTGCGAGAGGATGGCGCGGACAATTTCTTCGGAGTAGCCGCGCTCGCGAAGAATTTTTGCGCCTTCCGCGGGATGGCCGGCGTCAGCAGCGTGCTCGTTGTTGGGCCACCGCTCGTAATCGAAGTCGTGTAGCAGCGCCGTGATTCCCCAAAGCTCCTCATCGGCGCCCTGCTTGCGCGCGTAGGCGCGGACGCAGGCATCGACAGCCAGCATGTGCTTGCGCAGGCTCTCCGATTCGGTGAATTCGCACAGCAGTTTCCAGGCATCGTCGCGTGTAGGCATGCGTTTCTCCCAGTGGCGGAGCCAGTAGTGTAGCGCAGGAGGTGCGACTCCGCCGAGAGTGGGCGGAAAAATGCCGGCATGGTTGAAAGTTAACAGAATGTTCCAAGAGTAGATCGTCGGGCGGGCGTTGACTTATTCGATGCAGCAGTTGTGCATTGTGAGAAGAAAGGAGACGAACTCCAGAAGACTAAAAGATTGAGATTCAGAGTGGGCCGCGAAAACGGTTCGTGCGAAGGAGAACAATGAAAACGTCCCGATCGTTGGCCGTGCTTGGGCTTGGGCGATTTGCACTGCTGATCGATGAGAAAGCGGTGATGGCCCAGTGGGCGGTAGGAAAGTTTGTCGCGTCATGGGGAGAGCGATTGAAGGGTTCAAGAAGAACCCAGGTCCGCACAACGAACCGCCGAACAATTAGCGGCGACGAATTGCACAACGAAAGATAAGGCAACGCGTGATGGCGGGGTCGGCATCGCATCAACTGACGTAGGGACAACTTAAAAATACAACGCGGTTGCGGGTACTTTCGGCGGGCAGATGCATCAGAAGTCCTAATGAGTGCTGGTGTGTTTTCGCCTGAAAAACTAGGGAGCTTGCGGTGTCTTGGCTTCAAGGAGAGAGCATGGACTGGATGAGATGGAAGATAGCAGTTGTAGTGATGGCGGTTTGTGGATTGGGTGCGGCAGGGTTGTGGGCGCAGGGTAAGCCTGCGAGTGGAGGGGAGGCGGGGGGGAAAGTTGCGGCGATCAACATGCGCGCGGCGATTGCGAACACCTCGGAAGGCAAGCAGGCTTCCACGCAGCTGGAAACGGAGTTTCTTGCGCGGCGAAAAGAATTGGAGGATCTGAACAAGAAGATCAACGATTTACAGCAGCGGCTGACTGCGGGAGCAACCACACTTAGCGACGAAGAGAAACAACGGCTGACGCTGGAAGGACAGCGACTCACGCGGCAACTGGAGCGAAGGCAAAACGAATTCCAGGAAGACCTGAATGACGCGCAGGGCGACGTGGTCGCGCGGATCGGGCGGCGGATGGTGGAAGTTCTGGGAAAGTACGCGCCGAGCAACGGGTATGGGGCAGTGCTAGACAACTCCTCACAGAGTACGCCGGTAATGTATGCATCGACGGACATCACGGAGGAGATCGTGAGGTTGTATGACCAGACGTATCCCGTAAAGAGCGGGGCTGGAGCGTCAGATCCGAAAAACGTGACGAAGCCGGTCGCGAAACCGTCAGAGCGGTAGAGAGCGGATTGCTCTCAGGCTTTCGTCTTCTGCAGGCGTTCGCTGAAGTAGCCCTTCCAAATTTCCGGCAATGCGTCGACTTGCAGAGCGCGGCGCAGAGAAGCGATGTCTTCACCGTTAAATCTTTTTGCGATGTAGAGACGGGTGATTTCCGAGACAGGGACAGCGTTCGGATCGCGAGCAACTCGTTTGATTTCATCGCCGGCGCCGACTTCCCCTTCGCGGGTCACGGCGAAGTAGAAACCGCCGCGGCCGCTGGCGAGGAAGCGCTTCACCATGTCGTCGGACTGAAAGCGTATCCCAAGTTTGTAGCAAGGAAGGCGTGGCTGCGTTACAACTAACTCGGCGGAGCCGACGGAGAAACGGTCGCCGAGATGGACTTCGCTTTCCAACAAACCCTCGGTGGTGAAATTTTCTCCAAAAATCGCAATTGGCAACTGCCGGCCCGGCAATTCTTTTTCCCAGTAATCGTAGTGCGCGATTGGGTAGCAGTAGACGGCCTTTTGCGCGCCGCCGTGGACGGTCAGGTCCGCTTGGCGGTCACCATCGAGATTGAGCTTGCGCAGTTTGATGCGTCCTTCGACCGGTTCTTTGAAGATGCCGGTGGTTACCGTTCGGCCGTGCCAGAGCACATCGCGAGGGAGGCCGACGTTGAGAGAGACTATGTTCATGCGCTGCTGATCCTTCCGCCTACATCCGGCGGAGTTTCTGCCAACCGAAGTATACGGCCAAGTGGAATAGGATGCGTTGCATGGACTTTATTTTGAGAAGGGACGGGGAACGAGTTATTTGGGCTTGGAGATGAGGAGGTCGAGTTCGTCGAGGGAGCGGGGCCAGTCTTCGCGGAGGAGGCGGGAGAGGGCGCGGTCGGCGAGGAGTTTGCCGTTGGTTTGGCAGGTGGGGCAATAGTCGGTTTCGTTGGAGGCGTAACGGATGCGTTGGACTTTGGTTCCGCAGCGCGGACAGGGTAGTTCGTAGCGGCCGTGGACGGCCATGCCTTCGCGGAAGGCGGTGACTTTTTCCGGGAATTTGCCGGCGGCTTCGGCGCGTAGGCGGTCGGTCCAGTGCGTGAGGCTGGAGCGGATGGCCTCGAAGAGACGCTTGATTTCGGGTACGGTGAGTTTTTGCGTAAGCGTGAGGGGCGAAAGCTTGGCTTCCCAGAGGATTTCGTCGGAGTAGGCGTTGCCGATGCCGCTGAAGAGGCGGGGATCGGTGAGGGCGCGTTTGAGAGTGTGGTTGGCGGAAAGCAGCGCGGTGGCAAACTGCTCGGGCGTGGCGTCGAGGATTTCGAGGCCGCCGGGATCGAGAGCGCGGAGGCCACCTTCACCGAGGACGACGTGGAGAGAGGCGCGTTTTTGTGAGCCCGCTTCGGTCCAGAGAAGTGAGCCGTTGGAGAAATCGAACGCGGCTAGACCGCGCGGCGGGGAAATTTTGGGGTGGGGCCCGCCAGGAGCCGTGACACGCCAGTGAAGGCGGCCGGCAATCATTAAATGGAGAACTAGCCAAAGGTCGCTTTCGAGGCCGATGCAGATGCGTTTTCCAAGGCGGCGAAGTTGGAGCACTTTCTTGCCGGAGGCGCTGGTGAGGGGAGGAGTTGCGGTGCGTAAGAGGAAGGGACTTACGATTCGGACGGCTTCGAGGGTTTGGCCGATTATGCGGGTTTCGAGAGCTTCGATGTAGACAGTGATGTCGGGGAGTTCGGGCATGGAGTCCCTAACTGATGTTTCAAAATGGAGCCCTGACAATCGTACAACGACGAAGGCGTCCTTGTGACGATGGCGGCCCAAAGGGAATGGTGGTTCACGAAAGAGAGTACAATAGATTGTGGAGCTGGGAAAGAATCCGAGGGAGACTGGCCAGACGGACAGCGAAGGTTTTTCGTAGAGATGTGATGGGAAGAATTGCATATACAAAAATAGTTCAAAAATACTCTTGACAGAAAATGGCTACTCGCACGATACTCCCGTCGCGCCAGTTTTCTGCCTTCCCCTGAACGACGTTCCGGGGTTCCCCCCACTATCCGCACGCCGCACAAAGTCAGCGAGGAGTACCGGTGTCTGTGCAAATAGAAAAAGAAACGATGAACTCGTTCGAAATGGATAGGGAAGTCATTCGCTGTAAGACATGTGGTCTCGTCCAATACCGGACGCGCACGGGAAACTGCCGCCGATGTGTGCGCGCCTTGCCTCAGCGTTTGGAGTTCCTGATACCTCCACCGGCACCTCCGGAGGAAGCAGCCGCTGAGCCCACGTCCGAAAAGTTCGCCAACCAACAGACGGTCGAGAATATCGGCCAACGCATTCGCCAGTTGCGCGAATCGCGCGCGATGACCCAGAGCCAGCTACAGTCCCGCTCGAAGGTGTCGCGGTCTTACTTGTCCCGCATCGAGAGCGGCCAGATGACGCCGAGTCTCGGAACACTGGAGAAAATCTCCGAGGCGCTGAATGTAGGCTTGAACCGCTTCTTTATCCCGGAATCCGACGGCGAAGCGCTGCTCGAGGATCCGTTCATCCAGGGATTGCGGCCGTTCCTGAGGCAGTTGGATTGGGAACAATGGCAGTCCATTCTGAAGAGGCTGCAGGCGATCAGCGATCACGTCCATGCAGTGCCGGTTACTCTCCGCCCTATCGGTAATCCGGCGCGGATGCCGCAGCCCGCGTCGGCTAATGGCAACGGCAACGGACACAACGGACATATCGGTGCCGGCCATTCGAATGGGCATGCGCATACGCATTCCCATGGGCAGCCGCAGGGCTATGTGTTGCGGCGACCTGGCACGGGGCCGGTGTTTCAGCGACCTGTAGCACGGTAAGTATTTCGGTTCGATAGCAGAGCACAAAAAGCGCGGTGTGACCGTGAGAGGTCACACCGCGTTTTTTTTGTGCGCTTCCTTGCAACTGGCCATCGGAACAATTGAGCTTGCGCGGTTACCGCTGACCAGTTGAGCTCGCACGGTTTACGAGGGAGGGCCGAAGCCAAAACTAGAAAATGCAGAAGGTGATTTCAAGTTTCAAGTTGCCAGGACATGCGAATGAACGTCGGTAGAACGCGCTATTACCTTCGCTTGGCCGTCTAAGTCCTTGGTTTCGGGCAAGCCGGTCTATTTTGCATTCGAGGTGGACTTATGCAGCGCTCCGTCTTGGTGTTCGTTTCGTTGATGCTACTGGCTGGCTTGGGCCGAGGGCAGCCCCGCGCGAAGCTCTCCGATGAAGTGCGGGAATTCGTGAAGATTGATGCGGCTATCGTTGTGCTCAATCACGTTCGCGTCATCGATGGAACCGGAACTGCGCCCCGCACGGATCAAGCTATCGTGATCGAGGATGGAAAAATCGCTACGATCGGCGACTCGGCGGCGGTGAAAATACCCGATCAAGCTAAGGTGGTCGATCTCTCCGGTTACAGCGTGATTCCCGGATTAGTCGGGATGCACAACCACCTGCACTACACGGCGGACCAATCGCAGGATGCTCCGGGCCCGTTGATCAACCCGATCACGTTCAGTGCGCCACGGTTGTATCTGGCAGCGGGCGTGACGACGATGCGGACTACGGGGAGTATAGAGCCTTACGCCGAACTGAATCTGAAACGCAAAATCGATGCCGGGCAATCGCCGGGGCCGAAGATCGATGTTACGGCGCCTCATCTCGAAGGGCCGAACAGTTTTTTGACGCAACTGCACGAACTGACCGGGCCCGACGACGCGCGGCGGATGGTGAACTTCTGGGCGGACAGCGGAGCGACTTCGTTCAAGGCGTACATGAACATCACGCGAGAGGAGTTGCGCGCCGCGGCTGAGGAAGCGCACAAGCGGCATCTGAAAATCACCGGGCACTTGTGCAGCGTGGGTTTCCGGGAAGCGGCGGAGGCCGGCATTGATAACCTGGAGCACGGCTTCCTTGTCGACACGGAATTTGTCCCAGGTAAGAAGCCGGACCAATGTCCGCCGGACGGCATGTTCGCGGCTGCGGCGACGTTTGCGAAGCTGGATGGCAACAGTCCGCAAATGAAAGAGCTGTTCCGGACGCTGGTGGAGCATCACGTTGCGATCACTTCGACTTTGCCTGTTTTCGAGCAGTTTGCGCCGGGCCGGCCACCGCTGCAGCAGCGCGTTCTGGATGCGATGCTGCCGGAAGCGCGGTCGAACTACTTAACGGCGCGAGTGCAGGTGCACTCGAATCCACAGAACGGTTTTGCGGCGATTTTTAAGAAGGAGATGGAGTTGGAACATGCGTTTGCGCAAGCGGGTGGGTTGCTGCTGAATGGACCGGACCCGTCGGGAATCGGCGGGACGTTGCCGGGGTTCGGCGATCAGCGCGGTGTGGAGTTGCTGGTGGAAGCGGGATTCACGCCAGTTGAAGCGATTCGCATTTCTACGTTGAATGGCGCCGAATTCGAGGGCAAGGCCGATTCGATTGGCTCGCTGACGGTTGGCAAAGCGGCGGACATCGTGGTGATTCACGGGGATCCTTCCGCGAACATCAACGACATCGAGAAGGTGGAGATCGTATTCAAGGATGGCGTGGGCTACGATCCGGCGAAGCTGCTGGACTCGGTGCGTGGAATCGTCGGGATCCGCTAGGGGACCACGTTCTTGCCGTCGGCCGTCGGAAAAGACAAGCCGACTAGGTAAGCGAGCATCGGCCGCGCCTATTGATATCAACCTCTAGGCTGTTCCTGGTAAGACGGGCGGTCTCAATGGGTCGACGCAACACTAAGCTCAAAGCCTAACTGCCGGAGTGTCAAAGGCTAAAACCGCTTACAAGTGTTGAGTCAAACGGAACACTGCCCTGGCTAGGTTCTGATTGAGTACAGCCCGATAGATCGGTTCTCTCGGGGAAGTGCTGTTGGATCAGGCTATTAGAAAGTGTTGCGTCGACCGGTTGAGCTGGCACGGGTTACCGGAGATGTGAAGTAATCCTTCACATGGACGGTTACCGCGTTTACCAGGCAGTGGCCAACAGGTTAAAGCGAGACGAGATGCGTATAGTTAGCCACAACCGCTGGTCGCATCCACAGACAACTCGTCTGGTAGGAACCTGCCTTGCTTGTAGCATTCCAAGATTCTAAGACTTCTGGTTGCATTCTTTTTCACAGCGGGGTCGTTGGCCTTCTCACGCATACGACTAACGTAGCGGATTGCTGTATCCAGTGTAATCAGAGGTTCGAAAGAAGTATCGTCAACTCGCCACGCAGCCGGGCCCTCGAATTGGTCTGCCGCTCCGTTTTGAGTAACTACCCGCTGCTTGCCAGAGAGCAGAAGATTGAACTCAAAATAATCGTCGCCGTAGCACGCGCTGGTACTGGGTACGTTAAGTGGCAGTCTCATTGGGGGATAATCAGAAAGTCGCAGTGATGAATCAAGTTCGCCCAACGAATTGGTTGAGATAGTGACGTGGCTCGAACTTCCCTTTGTTTCAATACCGATACCAATGACATCCACGATATAAACTTTGTTCCGTTTCGCTTTGGGAGTTTGCGCAAAAAAGTCTGCGAGTTGACCCCATTGGTCAGGCGCCAGCTTACTCTCCAAGCGAACGAATCGGCGGGCAACTCCCAAGGGGGATTTCTGGTCGGTCGCCTCGGAAGGCTTTCGCGGCACTGTAGGGGCCTGCGCGTGCCCGAGAACCACCGACAGGCTCAAAACTGAAACTAGAATTAGCAAGGGGCGCATCGGGTTCGACTCCTTGTTCGAGCGCATTTATCCGAAGCGGTCAGTGGTGGGTCAAAATCCTGCGCTTGAATCCATGTTAATTGGGAAGAGATACTGTCTAAAGATTTATCCCGTTTGTTAGTGTGCTACGATTCAACGCCCGACCAACTCCTGGTTTGTCGCGTTACCGGACAAGTAGGATCCGTCTCAGAAAATATCGCTCGAGAAGTGACCCGGTGGAGTTGAAATGTATGGCCCACAACCTAGAAATACTCACGCGACCGATCTTCCGAATCTTAGCTCGGTCCACCGAGCCATGATTTTAGAAACTGCGCTCTATGGAAGTCCGCGGGGTTGAACGGATCTGTCAGTCGCGGATGACGGAGACTTTGGCGGTGGGGACTTCGAGGCGCATCATTCGATGATTCGAATCGAGGAACAGGTCGACTTCGAGGTCGGTGGTGCTGACGCGAAAGCCTTCGTAGGACTTTCCATCGAGGGTTGCGGAGCCGGTGGATTCGGCGGTGATGGAGCCGGTCATCAGTTCTTGGGGGATAAGCACGGGGAAAGTTTGCGATCCGCGCTTGGACCAATCATAGAATCGGGCGAGCACGGCGTATTGATGGTAGAGGTTGTTGTCGAGGACGGCGATGAAGGGAGTGTTGAAAGAAAGACTCTGTTCGAAAAAGCAGGGTTGGGTGCGGTTTGGATCCTTTATATCATCAGTCGTGCATGGGCGGGCGCCTTCCATCTCAAGGGTCATTGTGGCGACGCCGTTGGTGAAAAGAATGTGCGCGCCGTTCTTCTTTTCGGCTTGCGCGGTCCATTCGTAGCTAATGGGAACTCCATCAGGCTGAAGAGCGAGCAAGCCGGTGACCTTGCTGGCGGGGCTTTGTGACGGCTTAATGTCCGCAGTGCCTTTGGCAACCCAGCCGCCGGCGGCAGGCGTGATTTCGAATTCTTCGTGGCCAACGGTTTGTCCCTCAAGCTTGATAGTGAGCTTGCCTTTGTCCTGAGCGAAGACGGAAGCGCCCGGTGCTGCGGAGTTCTTCTTTTGAGCGGCAAGGCCTGCGACGGCGCACGCGAGAATTAGCGCGACACCGAGGGAGAGAGAGAATTTGGGCCAAGGACCCGAAAGTTTTTTGTTCATGGAATCCCCCTTCGCAGCAACCCGCGAAGCGCGACATAAGAAGATTTGCGGAGAAAGAATCTCCGATGCTTATTCTAACCAAGGCTAGTCAAGAATTTGGTTTCTCGACGACGAGATGTGCTTCGTTGCCACCTGCCACGACAATGCCGCGGCGGAGGATTTCCGCCACGACCTGAGTGGGGTCGCCAGAGCTGTCCACACGATGATCCGCCAGCTGATACGAGGGAAGCCGCTGCGCGTGGAGTGCGCGAAAACTGGACTCATCGCGAAAGAGCGGGCGGCCGGTCATAGTCATACAGCGGGAAAGTAGAAGCTCGATGGGCGAATCGAGCCACAGAACAGGGACGCCGGCATTGCGGAGAAAATCCGGGCAGCCTGGCTGAGCGTAAGTACCACCGCCCAGTGCGAGGACGGTGGCTTCTTTTAGTTCGGAAGCGCGGCCCAAGGCGGTGCGCAATTGATCCGCTTCGATCTGGCGAAAAGCCGGTTCGCCGAAGCGTTCGAAAATCTGGGGGATGGCGAGCCCCGCGGATTGCTCGATGCGTTCATCCAAATCGACGAAGCGCCACGCGAGCTGCCGCGCGAGAAGAGTGCCAACGGTGGTCTTGCCGGAACCCATAAAACCGGCAAGGCAAATGACTTGAGTGCGGGCTGCGGAGCCACGCAAAGGGGGCGGTTGAGTCACAGTTCTGTGTTGGGCGCGGCCACGAAGGGCACGCTATGTCTGAGCGCGAACAATTAATCGCGCTTCATGATGCGGATTGTACCACTGTAGGAGGAGAGTTCGACTTTCGCGAGGCCCATGCCAACGGTGCCGAAGAGGCCGTGGGTCCACTTCGAAGCAATGTGCTTCACGCCGTGGGAATCGGGCTTGAGAAAGGCAACCGCTTGATTATCCACGACGCCGGTGGCGGTCTGCGCCTTCAGATCAAAAGAATCTGTGCTTGAAAAGCGCACTTCCACGAGGCCTTTGCCGCTCTTCATGGAATAGAGGCCCGTGCGGACGAAGTCTCCGTCGAAAAGAACGTTCCCCGTCGTGGTCATCAGGTTGACATCGTTCAATTGTGGCTGAAGAATCTGCGCATTTCCGCCGATGGAACTGAAATCGAGCTTGCCGGCGCATTGCGTGCAAACCAGCGAGCCGCTGGTGGTTTTGACGATGATGTAGCCCGAAACTTCCTTCAGATGGACGTCGCCGGCATAGCTTTCAAGCTTCATGTCGCCTACGACCTGCTCGACGTAGATAAGGCCCGTCTCGGTCTTGAGCTGAAGTTCGGTTTCTTCCGGAACGGTGAGTTGCAAATTGGCTTCGAGTTCCAAAGGCCGGGCCGTTGTGTCCAGCACGTTGGCAGTAACGTCGATGCGGTCTCCCACTTGCTCGATATCGAAACCAATTTTGTTGGAAGTTTGCGTGCCGACGACATTGACTTCGGCATTCTTCCAGGATTTGACTTCGATGCGGCCATTGGCCACGTTGTGAATCACGACGACGGGGCGCCCCGTAACGTTGAATTGTTTTTCAACCCGCTGTCCGGTGCCAGCTGCGCGTGCAGGCGCGGCGCTCCACAGAAAAAGTCCGGCGCTCAGAACAGGGAAAATGCTCCTCTTCGCCCAAGTAACCGGCCCGGCCACGGTGATCTCCATCATTCGAAGGCACATGTCAGTTTATGCTCCTTCCGCGCTCAATCATCGCGGATAGTAATTCTGCTTTTTGCTGGTAAGCGGCCGACAAGTATTCGCGCGTCAGTTCGTCCTGAGGCTGTTCTTTGAGGTGGTGCTCGCACTCAGCAATAAACTCGTTCACCTTTTTAAGATTGTCGCGCAACGATGCGTCGATCGGGGAGTTGCTCGTAAGAATCATGCCGGTGGCGACCGGTTCCTGATCGGTCAGGTCCCGGGCGGTGCGGTCAAACTCTCCGGAAGGTTGCGAAACGGTTGTCGCCTCGACGGTCGGCCCCGTGACAGGCTTTTCTGCGGGAGAGACCGCAGGCTGAACCTTGGCGGTTTGGGCTGGTGGCGCTACACGTACGGTCCGGTCACTCCGAATCTGAAAAACAGCAGCAGCAGCGATCAGAATGCCGACCATGGCTGTGGCAATCACGCGGTTGCTGAAGAACGCTCCGATCGATTGCCACCAGGAAGCCGACTCGACAGGAATAACATCTGCCGGAGTCCTAATGATGCCTTCCTCTTCTAATTGCGCGCGAAGAGAAATCCAAACTCGATCCGGGGGAGTAATTTCCGGCGGCAACTTCTTCGCCGCGTCCACGATACTGGTGAGGTCCGCGATGTAATTGCGGCAATCGCGGCATTCGGCCAAATGAGCACGCGCCTCATCGGGAAGCGGCTCAAGCCCTTCCTGCTCCAACACAAGTTCTACGTCTTTGCACTGCATGGCACTTCGCTCCGCGGCTAAAGACCTGGTAGCCTTCCCGCTCGACTACATCTGTGACTAGTAAGACGCTTCCCCGGCCCAGACAGTTGGCTGCATTCTAACTCAATCGCCGAGCCCCGCCTGCGTTTTTGCAGCGTGACGTTCCGCTCGAGCTTGGTCGCGTACATCTTCTTGAAGCAGCTCGCGCAAACGCGTCCTCGCTTTGTGCAACTGCGACTTCGAATTGCCTACCGAACATCCCATGATGCCTGCAATCTCGTTGTGCTCGAATACCTGGACGTCGTGCAGCACAAACACGGTCCGATACCCAGGCGGAAGCTTTTCAATCGAGCGTTCCAGATTGACGCGGTCCACGGCTCCGCTGAGCCGCAAATCGGGCGCGCCAATGTCTTTCCTGGGGCCGCCTGTCTCTTCATCGGGTTCCGTCGTTTCTTCCAGAGAGGCCGCCGGGAGCGACTTCTTACGCAACCGCATCAGGACCACGTTGACCGTCATCCGGTGAAGCCAGGTGGAAAAAGCCGACTCGCCACGGAAGGTCCCGATCTTGCGGAAGAGCTGCAGAAAAGCTTCCTGCATTAGGTCTTCCGCGTCGGACGGGTTGCCTACCATCCGCAAGCACAAGGCATAAACGCGGCGGCTATGGAGCTGGTACAAGTGCTCAAAAGCCGCAGCATCCCCTGCCTGCGCCAGACGGATGGCTTCCGCTTCAGTCGCCGATCTAGGTGACTGCGTGACATTCACCCGATTAGGCGACGGTAGAGCAGTCGACACACTGGGCTCGCTTGGTCGGTTCCGGGCCAACGGTCCAATTGCGGCGCATCCATCGTTTCGGATGCACCGAATCCCTCCTTGAGTTGTCCTCGCAAAAGTCGGTTGTTGTTAATCAAACACGCGGGGACACGATCTTATTCCCAGGCTCTTTGAGCCCGGCGGCCAGCCTTTAGGCTGGGTAGTTCATTCTCCCCCGATTGGGGCCATACGTCTATGGCGGAGCAAGCGCTGGCTAAGGGTAAGCTTCTTGGGCTGAGAGACGCCCATCTGGATACGTACCGTGGCTTGGAACGCGTCTAACTCGTCATTGGGAAGCGCCATGAGGAAGGACTTCAACAGAACTATGGCTTCCCGAAGACAGGTATTCAGGTCGTAATGAGCGGCGTCAACCGCTTGCCACTCCGAGGCGAAATCCAGCGCGCCGCCCTTGGCGATCTCCGTAGCGGCGGTACAAAAATCACGATTGAGGTCATCCACCATCTCGCCCAGTGTGCTGAGCTTATAGAGAAACTGGGTCCGCTCACTGAAGAGAACGCGGCAGAGCAAACCGCTCACGCGCGCCGCACGCTGGCCCCTGGCACCCTGAAAATTGGCGGGATCGAGGGGAGCGGCATTGGGAACCGTGCCGTGGTGTTTGGCGTGTTCGCCGAGCGACCAAAGCAAGGCGACAAGAGGGTGGGCAAAGCGGTTACATAGGTCGGGTGTGACGCAGACGGCCAAGCCGGCCTTAGTCCTTTGTCCACCTTGGCGTAACGCGAGAGCTTCATCCAGAGAAACACTCAGCATGTTGTATGAGATTTCCAGCAGACGGACATAGGAGCGAAATACCTGGTCCTTTTCTTCCGGTAACCAAGCTCGCCAGTCATCTTTTACTGTCATACCGCGGGCTGAGGGGGGGCGCACACGGTCTCTCACAAGGGGTCTCCCAAGGGAACAGGACGGGCAGTATAACAAATTCTAATTCCTATAGAATGTTTTTCTTGCGGGTTCGACCTGACGTGAATTGAGGACCAACCGTAGGAAGAAGAGGACGGGATCTGCGGGCTGTTGCCCCGGAGAGGGGCTCACCGCTATACTCGCGTGGGTCCACTCCGAAAGGAATTCCGATTGCAATTTGAGCCCCGCGATCAGTTTGAACAACGTCAGAAGAAACTCGAGCAGATAGAAGCTCTGGGACTTGACCCGTTTCCGCGGGAATTTCGCTGGACGGATACGCCTGCAGCTCTTGTGGAAAAGTATGGAGAGAAGTCGGCTGCCGAGCTGGAAGCCGACAAGCATGAAGTGCGCGTCGCGGGGCGGCTTGTTTCTCTGCGGCTGATGGGAAAAGCTGGCTTTGCGCACCTGCAAGGTTCTGGCAAGCGTATACAAATCTATGTAAAGAAAGATGTTGTCGGAGAGCGCGGGTTTGAGCTTTTTCATCTTCTGGATCTTGGCGATTTAATCGGTGTTCGTGGACACCTCTTCCGGACAAAAACCAACGAACTGTCCATCTGGGTTGACGAGCTGACGTTTCTTGCCAAGGCTTTGCTGCCGCTTCCCGAAAAGTGGCATGGGCTGACCGACGTCGAGCTTCGCTACCGCCAGCGCTATGTGGACCTGATTGCCAACGACAAATCGCGAGAGGTGTTTGTTGCGCGGGCGAAGATTATTCAGGAGCTGCGGCGCTTTTTCGACGCGCGCGGATATATAGAAGTTGAAACGCCGATGATGCATCCCATCCCGGGAGGCGCAGCGGCGCGGCCCTTCATCACACATCACAATACATTGGATATCGATCTATACCTGCGGATCGCGCCGGAGTTGTACCTCAAGCGGCTGACGGTCGGCGGGTTTGACCGGGTCTACGAAATCAATCGGAACTTCCGCAACGAGGGTATCTCGACGCAACACAACCCCGAATTCACGATGCTCGAATTCTACGAAGCGTATAGCAACTATCGAGACTTGATGGAAATGAATGAAGAGCTGTTCGCGCTTCTGGCCATGAGCATCACCGGGTCGACCTTGGTGAAGTACGGCGACCAGGAGCTGGATTTCTCCAAGATGCAGCGGCTCTCGATGCGCGAAGCGATCGTGAAATACTGGCCTGCTGGCGCGGGAGCCGCGCCCACGGAGGCTGAGCTTGCAACGCCTGGCGGGCCGCGCTCAGCGGTAGAGCGCTACAACATTTGGGCAAAAGCTGCGGGCGCGCCCTACGCTGCCTCGAAGGGTGCATTGAAAGACGGCGAGTGGACCGGCTTGCTGTTTGAGACCATGGCGGAAGACAAGCTGATTCAGCCCACGATTTTGTACGATTTTCCCACGGATATATCTCCGCTTTCGAAGCAGAAGCCGGAAGATCCAACTTTAACCGAGCGATTCGAAATCTACGTAGCCGGGATGGAAGTGGCCAACGGCTTCTCGGAGCTTAATGATCCTGCCGAGCAAGAGCGTCGCTTCCTTGCGCAAATCGCGCAGGGCGGGGAAGAGGTTCCCAAGCAGCTCGACGTGGACTACATTCGCGCGCTTTGTCACGCCATGCCGCCCACGGCTGGTGAGGGGATCGGGATTGACCGCCTCACGATGCTGCTTACCGATTCACAGTCCATCCGCGACGTGATTCTCTTCCCGCTTCTGCGCGCTGAAGTGCGCCAAGACGCGCGGCAAGACTCCGCTACCGAACCGGGCGGCGCGTAAAGTATCCTTTCTCTAATGCGATTTACCCATGCGATTTGAATGGTTCGTGGCCAGGCGGTATCTGCGCTCGCCTTACCGGCCGGCGGTGCTGCGGCTGGTGACCATGTTTTCGATTCTCGGCGTGGCGGCCGGCGTGGCGACGCTGGTGATTGCGCTGGCGATGAACACTGGATTCCGTGAGACGCTGCAGGATCGACTGTTGGAGGTCACCGCGCACGTTTCGTTGACGCGTCCTGGTGCGGTGATCCACGACTACGAAACGCTGGCGTCGAAACTCGCAACGATTCCCGGAGTGCGCTCCGTGACGCCCGCGTCCTACCAAACCGTGCTCTTGTCGTTCGGCGGTCAGGCGCGCGGCGTGGTGGCGAAAGGCGTCGAACCGGAGCGCGAGCGGCGCGGAGATGAAGCACTACAAAAAATTGTTGCGGGCAGTCTAGATTTCACGCCCGACGCGGACGGCATTGATGCGCTGATCGTCGGCAAACAACTGGCCGACGAATGGAAGATGGCGCCGGGCGACTATGTGACCATCACGAGTCCGCAGGGACGGTTGACGCCGTTTGGCTTGATTCCGCGCACGCGCCGTTATCGCGTGGCGGGAGTTTTCGATTCCGGCTTCTACGACTACGATGAAAACTGGTGCTTCTTGACGCTGCACGCGGCGCAGGCCCTGGCTGGCACGACCGACGTGGTCAATGTACTTGAATTCCGGCTGGACAACCCGGAACGTGCGCGAGAGGTCGCGCGCCAGGCAGAACAAATGGCCGGGCAGGATTTTATGGCCACCAGCTGGATGGAACAAAACTTCGCACTATTCCGCGCGCTGCGCCTGGAAAAACTGGTCACCGCCATCTTCATCGGGTTGATTACATTTGTGGCGGGATTGAACATTCTCGTGGTGCTTTCGATGATGGTTACGGACAAGGCGCGCGATATCGCCGTATTGATGTCCATGGGCACTCGCCGCGAGCAAATTCGAAAGATTTTTCTCTGGCAGGGAATCGCCATCGGGTTTACTGGGACGCTGATCGGGCTCTGCATTGGGTATGCATTTGCCCTGATTGCGGGGAGTTATCATCTAATTCCACTCGATCCGCAAATCTACGCGGTTTCTTACGTGCCGTTTCATCCCAGCGTGCTCGACGGCGTATGGATCACGCTGGCAGCCATGGGGATTTCGATTGGAGCGACGATTCTTCCGGCTCGGGCAGCGGCGAGGCTATTGCCGGTAGAGATTCTCCGGTATGAATAGCTGAGCGGAGAGAGCGGACGGAAGACAAGGACTTTACTGGAGGGGTTTTGGCGCGTCGTTTGCTCCAGTAACTGTGTAGAGGCCGGCGGGCGGATCCGGGGAGTCGCCCTCACTACCCGGAAGAGTGAAAGCTCGCTACAAGTTATTGAAAAAAAGAAGCTTAAGAGTGTTCCAAAGCTGACGCTTGCTGGGCACTTTTGTGACAGGCAGGTGTTTGGCAGAAACAGGAAACTCTTGGGCAATTGGGCGGCGCAGTTGGCCACGGTCGCGGACACTTCCGTGGCAAAGGTAGCATCTAAGTTAAGGGGAGCAGTCCGGTAACCCGGGAGTAGTGGATCAGGCTTGAGAACAATATGACCCAGCCGCAAGACAACCCGAGTCAGGCAGTTCGGTCGATCGCTCCGAACGCGCGAGGCGCGGCTTCCGTGGTGATGGAAGCGCGAAGCCTGAAAAAAATTTACGGCAGCGGCGAGAAAAGCCTGGCGGTTTTGTCCGATACGAATCTGAGTTTGTTTCAAGGAGAGATGGTTGCCATTGTCGCGCCTTCTGGAGCCGGCAAAAGCACTCTGTTGCATTTGCTGGCCGCGCTAGACACGCCAACGAGCGGTACAGTATACTTCGCAAATAAAGCCATTGAAACGAATGATGACATTGCGCTCGCGGAATTTCGAAACCGCGCGGTGGGTTTTCTCTGGCAACGTCATCAGTTGCTGCCTGATTTTACGGCTGCAGAAAATGTAGCTATGCCGCTGTTGCTGCGCGGCGAAGATTTCACTTCTGCGCTGGGGATGGCGCGGAAGTGGCTTGCGGAGGTTGGCCTGGAAAATCGGGCGGATCACCGCGCAGGGGAACTCTCCGGAGGGGAACAGCAGCGCGTCGCAATTGCCCGGGCGCTCGTCACTGGGCCGTCCGTGCTGCTGGCAGATGAACCTACCGGAGATTTGGACGAGCAGAATGCTTGGGCTGTGTTTGAGTTACTGGAACGGCTGCACCGCACGCATGGGTTGACGTCGCTAATCGCGACTCACAACCTGGCTCTTGCTGCGCGATGCGACCGGATACTCGGACTTGAACATGGCGTTCTGCAAACTCGCGGGGCTGCGGCTCCAGCGAGCGGGGCCCCAGGGGGAGAAGCGAGCTAACGTGTTCGAACGCTACACAGAAAAAGCGCGTCGCGTCATTTTTTTCGCACGATACGAAGCCAGCCAGTATGGCAGCCCGTACATCGAGACCGAGCATTTGCTGCTCGGCTTGATGCGCGAGGACAAAGCTCTGGCCAACCGTTTCTTGCGGCAGCAAGGATCGATCGAGTCCATCCGCAAAGAGATTGAGGCGCGCATCACGATTCGCGAGCGCATTTCGACCTCGGTCGAAGTCCCGCTCAGCGCGGAGTGCAAGCGCATCCTGAACATGTCGGCGGAAGAAGCCGAACGGCTCGGGCACAAGCACGTGGGGACGGAGCACCTGCTGCTCGGGATCCTGCGAGAAGAAAAGTGCTTTGGCGCGGAAATTTTGATGGAGCGCGGGCTTCGTCTCTCCACGCTACGCGAAGAGTTGGCGCGCACATCGGGGGAGAAGACGACCGCTGCCCGGCCGAAGGAAACTTCGCTGCTCGCGGAATTCAGCCGCGACCTCACGCAGGCGGCCAGCGAAGGCTCGTTGGATCCACTCGTTGGGCGCGAGGGTGAAGTCGAGCGCGTGATCCAGATTCTCTGCCGTCGGACGAAGAACAATCCGGTTCTCATCGGTGAGCCGGGCGTTGGGAAAACGGCCATTGTCGAAGGGATGGCGCAGCGCATTTCCGATGGCGACGTCCCGCCGTTCCTTGCGGACAAACGCATTCTTTCACTGGACCTTTCCTTAATCGTCGCTGGAACAAAATATCGTGGACAATTCGAAGAGCGGCTCAAGACCATCATGAAAGAATTGATGGAGAGCCAGAATTCGATCGTGTTTATCGACGAATTGCACACGCTGGTGGGTGCAGGTTCCGCGGAAGGCTCGCTGGATGCCGCGAACATACTGAAGCCGGCTCTTTCGCGCGGCGAAATTCAATGCATCGGCGCAACAACCCCCGGTGAGTATCGCAAATCGGTGGAAAAAGACCGCTCGCTCGAGCGCCGCTTCCAATCCGTTAAGGTTCCCGCTCCCAACGAAGAAGAAGCCGTTCAAGTCATCCAGGGCGTGCGCGAACGCTACGAAAAGTTTCATGCCGTCAGCTACACGGATGAAGCGTTGCGCTATTCCGTTTATCTTTCCAATCGCTACATTCCAGACCGTTTCCTTCCCGACAAGGCCATCGACCTGATTGATGAAGCTGGCGCGCGCGTCAAGCTCCGTCAAGCCACGGTCCCGGAAGAAGTCGGCGAAGTGCAGAAGCGCGTGAAGTTCATCACCCATCGCATGGAAACGGCCATCGCCAATCACGAATTCGAAAAGGCGCGTTTCTATTCCGAGGAAGAGCGCAAGGAAAAAGAAAACCTGCGCACGCTTCGCGAACGCTACAAGCTGGATGATGCCTCGACAGGTATCGTGTCCCGCGAGGATATAGAAGAAGTGGTCTCGCGCTGGACCGGCATCGGCGTCACCTCCATTAAAGAAGACGAGCAGCAGAAACTCCTGCGCATCGAGCCGGAGCTGCACAAGCGCGTCATCAGCCAGGACAAAGCCATCACCGCCCTGGCCCGCGCCATTCGCCGCAGCCGCGCCGGCCTCAAGTCTCCGCTGCGTCCCGTCGGCTGCTTCTTCTTCCTTGGGCCCACGGGCGTTGGCAAAACCGAAGTCGCCCGGCGCCTCGCGGAATTCTTGTTTGGGTCGGAGAAGTCGTTGGTACGTTTCGATATGTCGGAGTTCATGGAAAAGCACTCCGTTTCGAAGCTCATCGGCGCGCCTCCGGGGTACGTGGGCTACGAAGAAGGCGGGCAGTTGACGGAGCGTGTCCGCCGGACGCCTTACTCGGTCATCCTCTTGGATGAAATCGAGAAGGCCCATCCGGACGTGTTCAACATCTTGCTGCAAGTGTTCGAAGACGGGCAATTGACGGATGGTCTCGGCAACACCGTGGATTTTCGCAACACCATCATTATCATGACTTCCAATCTAGGCGCGCGGCACTTGCAAAGGCGCACCTCCATCGGATTCCAGTCTGGTGCTGATGAGGCAAGTCAGAAGTCCATCGAAGAAATGGTGATGAACGAAGTAAAAAGGGCGTTCAATCCGGAGTTCCTCAACCGGCTGGACGAAGTCATCATCTTCAATGCTCTCAGCGACGAAGATTTGCTCCGCATCATTGATTTGCTCGTGGGCCAGCTGAATGACACGCTGATCCACCGGCAGGTGCAGATCGTTCTGTCGCCGGAAGCACGCCAGTGGATCCTCGAGAAAACGTGTGCGGACCGTAACTATGGGGCACGGCCGCTGCGCAGGGCTCTTCAGAAGTACGTCGAAGATCCGCTCTCGGAGGCTCTCATCCAGGGGGGGATCCAGAGGCCGGCGACGCTGCAAATTTATGTCGCGGGAGAGGTCTTGGCCTTCCGTCCTGTGGTCGAGGCAACCCCGGTTATCCACTAGCGAATCTGACACAACGCACGGGTGATCTCGACCAGGTCGGGATCAGCAAACGACCGGCCCACACCGAGTCCGGCGGGAGAATAACAAATTGTGTTTTGGGGGCGCGGCCTTGACGACCTCAATGGCCGCTTATAGGAGAGTCTGTTTGCCGTTTGGAGTTTTGGCGTTTCGGGTCACCTGGATCGCAGCGTTCTTTCTGTCTTTCGGGTCCAGCTCACCAGCAGCAACGCAAAAATATCTCCTCGCGGGACCGTCTGCATCTGCGGACCCAGGATGGCTGTCTCTACCCTCTGACTCTGATTCCCCCCAAGCCGAATCCGTTACAAAGGCCGATCCGCAAGCTGCCCAACAAGGCGCACCGCAAGCCGCGAACGGCCAGCCAGTTGCCATAATCGAGCGCATCGAATTCCTGGGTAATCGCAGAATCCGCACCGACACCCTCAAAGCCCGCATCTTCAGCCGCGAAGGTGATCCCTACAGCGAAGAAACCCTTCGCAGGGACTTCCAGGCGCTGTGGAATACGCAGTTCTTTGAGGACGTAAAGCTGCAAGTGGAAGATTCCTCCGACCGGCCGGACGGCAAGATTATCATTTTCAATGTCAAGGAACGCCCGCAGATCCGGCGCATCCGCTACGAAGGCAATAAATCGATTTCGGAATCGGATATTCTCGACCGCTTCAAGGAGCGCAAAGTCGGGCTCTCCGTGGAAAGCCCGTTCGACCCCACCAAAATCAAGAAAGCCGAAGTGGTGTTGAAGGAATTGGAGGGAGAACACGGACACCAGTTTGCGACTGTGACTCCGCAATACGAACGCATCGCCTCGAGCAACGCCGTTATCCTCGTCTTCAAAATTGACGAAGGCCCCAAAGTTAAAGTCGGCACCATCAAATTTACCGGCAACCACTCCTTCAGCGACCGCAAGCTCCTCCGGGCCATGAAGCACGATCGCCCCTATGGAATTCCGCTGTATTTCTTCGACATCCCCGTCATGGCCAAGACCTATGACCGCGAAAAACTCAACGAGGACCTCGAAGTGGGCATCCGCGGCCTCTACCAGGACAACGGTTTCTTCCGTGTCGTGGTCGCTCCCAACGGTCCCATTCTGCAAAACATTGATGTGCAACACGGAGGAGTTTCGGTTCCCGGTCTGAGGCCAAAGACCGGAAAGGCCGTCAACATCACCATTCCCATCGAGGAAGGTGAACAGTATCGGATGGGAACGCTCAAGATCGTCAGCTCGGACCCGGACAAAGCTCTCTCTCTCAAGGTCGAGCCGCTCAAGACTATCTTCCCGCTGAAGGATGGCGATGTTTTCAACGTGGACAAACTCCGAAAAGCCATCAAGAACTATGGAGATGCTTACGGCCAATACGGCTTCATCGATTTCACAGCCGAGCCGGATTTTGACATTGATGACGCCACCAAAAAAATCAACCTCACTCTCCGCTTCGACGAGCAAAAGCAATACTACGTCCGCCGCATCAACTTCAGCGGTAACACCACCACGCGCGACAAAGTGATCCGCCGTGAGCTGCTCATCGACGAAGGCCAGCTCTTCAACAAGCGCTATTGGGACATCAGTATTCTTCGCCTGAACCAGCTCAATTATTTCGACAAAATCGAAGCAGACAAGGCTGTCGAGCTACAGAAGAACAGCAAAGACGGCACCGTCGACATCAATCTCAAGCTGAAGGAAAAGGGCAAACAGTCTATCGGCCTGCAAGGCGGCGTCAGCGGTCTCTCCGGCGGCTTTATCGGCCTCACCTATCAGACCAATAACTTCCTGGGTTTGGGTGAGACGCTCACTCTCTCCGCGCAATTTGGTCAATATCAGCGCACATTCCAGTTCGGCTTTACTCAGCCTTATCTGTTCGACCGTCCCATTTCCACCGGTTTCACAGTCTTCTCCAGTAAGTACAATTTCAACCAGGCCCAGCAGGAAGCGCAGTTTACCGGCCAGCAGGTCAGCGTCAATCCTCAATACGTCCAGAACTACAACCAGAACAGCACAGGGTTCACCACTTACGCGAGCTATCCGATGAAGCGGTTTTCTTTCGCCAGGGTGGGTATCAGCTACGGTCTGACGAATACGAATATCACTGCGTTCAATTCGGCCTCCAGTCTCTTATTCGAGCAACTGCAATTCCGCGCCATTGCCGGGCCTAGCGCACTGAACGGGATCGTATCGAGCAGCATTACGCCTTCGATCACCTACAACACCATCGATAATCCGATCAACGCGACCAAAGGCAAGAGCTTTTTCTATTCCGTGTCGCTGACGGGCCTCGGCGGCAACGTAAAGACCATCGCCAATGTCTTCGACGTGAAGTATTTCCACCCCGTCTACCATCGCCGCAATGCCATCGGCCTGCACTTCAGCACTGCCTATATCACCGGATACGGCGGAGGAGAAGTCCCTCCCTTCAACCGGTATTATATGGGCGGCGAAAACGATCTTCGCGGATTTGATATTCGCTCTATCTCTCCCGTGGTCTTCATTCCCGTAGTGACATCGCAAACGATGTTCTACCGCGATCCCACTTCCGCTGGGGCTTTGCGATCCTTCGGCCTTCCTGTCCTGGTTTACACCGCTACTTTGCCCGGCGGCGACTATCAAGCTTCCGGAAACATTGAATATCGCATTCCCATCGCGGGTCCTGTCACGATGTCTCTCTTTGGCGACATCGGTACGGACGGAATTTTTAAAACGAGCGCCTTGCACCTGGATCCCACGGGCATCGCCAACATTACTTCCACGTTTCCGCAAGCCCCGCTAACCAAGACTCTCAGTATTTATCCTGGTACCAACTTCCGTGTCAGAGACTCCGTGGGCATCGAGTTTGGCGTGAATCTTCCCATCGTCCAGGCGCCTTTCCGGATCTACTACGCCTACAACTTGAACAGATTGTATTCGCAGATCGCGGCCCCAAATCCGTACGTCAACCCGAGTACTCTGAATGCCTGGAAGTCCACATTAGACGGAATAACGCCGAATCTCTGGGAGACCCAAATACAGCCGCAACTGAACTTTTTGAGCAATCCAGGGCGCTTGAACTACTTCGAGCCCAAGACGACATTTCGTTTTACGGTAGGAAAGACCTTTTAACCGCCCGGGGCGGCCGAGAAATTGGAATCGACTGGGAAAAAATTAAGCAGGCGCGGCCGCAGCATTTAGGCCGCGCGGTCATTGGGGGAGGCAAGGGAGATGAAGTTGTGCAAGATATCGAGCTACGTGGCTCTGGCGATTATAGCGCCTTGTTTGTTTTTTAGTGGGTGTGGTGGCAGCAGCGGCGCTATTGTGACTACCGTAAGCATTATTTCATCCCAAGGCCCCACGCTCATTTTGGGGCAATCGACGACCCTCACTGCCACGGTTACCGGTCCGACCAACACGCAAGTCAGCTGGACGGGGTGCACCTATACGACGACCACCTTCACTTCCGCGGGCGCTCCCGTGGTTGCCGCAGCCAAAACTTGCCCCACGGACGGTTCCTTTGGCACGCTTTCCAACGAACAAGCTACCGGAACCGCAACCTATCTTGCTCCGTCTATTCTTCCGAATCCAACCACATTTCCTTTGCTGGCTATCATCATCACTGCGCAAGCCGTTGCGGACTCAAGTAAGCACGGAACCGGAACCATCTCGCTGACCATCGACTCCGGTATCTCCGTCACGCTCACTCCCACGACTGCGGCCGTGCCCACGCTTGAACAGCAGCCCTTCTTTGCAATCCTGACCAATGATCTTCAAGCCAAAGGTGTGACTTGGTCCCTCACGCAGACGACTCCCAGCTCAACCACTCCCACGACGCCCAACATTTATGCCGCTCTTCCCTCCTGCACCGTGAGCGGCAATGCCACCGGATGTGGCTCGATTGATGCGAACGGGATCTATACCGCTCCGGCTGTCGTGCCTTCAAGCCCAACAGTCCCCACGACCGTCACCACAACGCCTCAGAACGTCACTATCGTTGCAACTTCTGTGGAAGACCCCACGCGCTTCGCTCTTGGCACCATCACCATCACTACCGGCGGACCAATCACGTTCAACGGGATTACTCCCACCATCGCCCCGCAGGGCGCCATCTATTGGGACATTTATCTCAATGCTCCGAATATCTCTTCGGCTTCCATCATCACTCTCACGGATGCAAACAACGGCAAAACGACGCTGACTTCGGGATCTAGCCAGCTCAAGGTGCTGTTTCCGATTCCCACAGGAACGGTGGCGAATCCGCCCTCGTCGGGGGCCCGCGTCCGGCTCTTTGCCTATAACCTCGTAAACACGGGCCCGGTCACAATTTCCATCACTGATCCCGCCGAACCGGTCACAACGAATCCCAATGGGGTTTTCACTTACAACATCATGCCCGTACGCCCGTCGTCATTGGCTTCCTATCCGACCGACATTCTCCAGGGAGGCACCTCTTCCGGCAATATCGGTCTCACGATCGATGGAGGCTACTTTGGTGTAAACGGCCAGCTCGCCAACGTCGTCTTTCAGGGCAACACCCTTCCGGGTGCCACGAACGGTCAGGGACAGCCTCTATCAGGTCCAAAGCAACTCCAAATGCAATTGCCCAGCGGCGCGATTAATAATGGGCTCCCCGGACTCTATTCTCTCGCTGTCGGGCGCACCTCGCCGCCGCTGCCGTTTACAGATAACCCGTCGGTCACGGATTTGGCCGTTTTTCCCAACTATTCAACGAATCCTCCCGTCCTCGTCGGTGGTCCCGTGGCTGCTGGCACCAATCCTAGTGCCATCGGTATTGATCAGGCGCTTGGAGTGGTCGCCGTCGCCGAGACCGGCTCGAATGCCGTTCAGTTCTATTCCATCGGTAACGGGACGCTCACGCCGATCGATTCAACAGGCGCTTCCTGCCCCACTTCTTGTGCCATTACGAGTCAGACATTTCCGGGTGTCTCGTTCAATACGCCGACAGGACTGTCTGTGAATGGCACCAATCACACGGTCGCGGTCGTCAACTATGGCAATCAGTCTGTCACCGTTCTGCCGATTCCCATTCCTGGAGCCTCTATGCAGAGTCCTGCTCCGGGCACTCCGTTCACTCTCGATATTTCCGGCGCGTTGCAAGGCCAGGTTTCGCCTGCGCCTCTGCCTTACTCGATTGGCGTCGACCCCAGTACCAATATGGGGGTCATTGCTTATTCCTCTACGTCGGCTTCTTCCGCGGCCAACCTCGGGTTCCTCGTGAATTTGAATACGGGAACTAATCCCTACGGATGTTTCACTACCGGTGCAACAGCTCCGTGTCTATTCGCCCAGGTCACCCTGAACACGGGAGCCTACCCGCAAGTCGCTATGGCGCCTGAGGGTCATCTAGCCTACGTTTCGCCTGGGGGCTCGGGTGCTCTCCAAGGCGTGGATGTTACAAAGAAATCCACTTCAGCCTTCATTTCTACGCTCACACTCGCCGCGGGAATCGTTACAGTCACCACGACCGCATCGAATGGCCTGGTTCCAGGCAATTCCGGCACAGTTCTGATTACAGGCGTGCCGGCCCCTGGAGCGGCGGGTTCGGCAAATCCAACCACGGCAAACTTCAACGGCGTCTTCAACGTCGCTGCCATCAGTGACACGGCCTTCACTTACGTTCTAAACTCTACTTCCAGCGGCACAGTGACTGTCCCTGCTAATCCCAACAATCAACCGGGGACCGTAGCGCAGGTGTTTTATAGCAGCCCGAATTTGATCTTTGGCGGCCTTTCCCGGACCACGCAAGGTATCGCCATCAATCCGATCACTAACACGGCCGCCCTTGCGGATGCCAACGCCACAGGCGCAAACGGTCCACAGATCAATTTGCTCAACGATTTGGATCAGAGCGTCAGTTCCATATCCTTCTTTGCTACCTGCACTTTTTATACGACCACGCTCCCGTGCGCCAATTCGGCCGAACTGCTAGGCACGGCGAACGTAGCGTGGCAGCCATACTCGGATGCCATCGTTTCTTACAATCCCACACTGAACCAGGTTTCCATTTCCGATCCTGTCACTGCAAGGCGCTATGCTTTTGTTTGCAATGTGGCGCCCAACTCCTGCCTGACCAATCCCCAAAATCCGACGCAGCAAGCTACGTTTAACGCGCAGAACACTTTGCCAGGAACTGGCACCGCCACTCTGACCGTTGCGAATGGTACTACCAACGCTCTGACGCTGTTCGGGGGCATCGCCGTTGATCCAGCCACCAATCAGGCCTTCGTCGTCATGTCTGGCAGCAGCCAAATCTATATCGTCAACCTCGGGCCCGTACCCGCGAACACTCTGAAGGCCGCGCAGATCTCGAATATCCTGGTGCCCAGTCCTAATCCGGGATTGGGCGTCGTCGGCGGTATCCCTAACGCGACCGTGCCGCAGGGAACTCTTACGTCAACCCAGGACTTGGTCGGGGTTCAAATCTTCGGCTCCGGTTTTGATACTTCTTCTCAAGTTCGCCTTGACGGCACAGCCATTCCGGCGGGTGACGTGCAATTTGTCAGCAGCAGGCAGCTCACGGTCACGATTCCGGCGGCGAATCTATCGTTCCCCCATAAGTACGCGCTCGACATGGTTAACGGAAGCGGCGTGCAATCCAACCCCACGGACTTTTTCGTGATTCAAGCCGTCGACATGTCCCAAGTCTGCACCAGCACCGGAGGGACGCTGCCGAGTTCCGTGGCCATTGCCGACCAGCTTGCCAACGGGCCTTTCTCGCCGATCGCCGTGGTTAGCAACAGCGGCTGCAATAACATTTCGGTGATCGATATAAATCCGACGGCCACTGTCAACGGCCAAACCGTGCAGAACCCCAACTTCGGAAAGATTCTTAAATCCATCGCCGTCGGCGCCACTCCTCAAGGCGTCGCGGTCAGTCAGCCGTTTGGTATGGCTGTCGTCGCCAACAATACCGCTGGCACGGCCTCCTTCGTTAATCTGCTCACTAGTTCTCTCGCCGTCCCCGATGTCGCCACTGGGACGAGCCCGACTGGAGTGGCCATTAACGATGCGACCGGTGCGGTTATCATCACCAACACGGGATCGAACACCGTGACGGAAATTGACATGTCTCAGCTCTTTGCTGCCACTCCGGCGACCACGCTCACTCCGGTGAGCATCGGCGGTTTCCAATTGCCGACGGCGGTGGCCATCGACGCCGACCGCGGCACCAATAATCAGGGCTTGGCCGTGGTCACTTCACTGCAACTCCAAAACGGGCTTGCACCTGCAGGAGCACTGCAAGGCGTGGACATCGGAGCGGCCGTTCCCATCCTTAGCACCACGGCTGTGACAGGCAGCGTCACTGCGCCGACAACTGGCATCGTCTTTGACCCCACGATCTCGACGGGGACGGCTAACCCCGGATTGTTCTATGCAAGCTCCAGCGGCGGCAACGTAATCTCTTCGTATAACCCGGACTCCGGCAGCGTCGTACCTGTAAACGTTGGTATCAACCCCACAGCGGTGGCCATAAACCCAGAGACCGGCGCAATCTTGACCACAAACGTCGCGGGCAAAACGACGTCGCTCGTGGATACAAGCGCAAGCCCGTTGAAAACGATCGGCACGATTGGGCTTCCGGGCTCGCCGCAATTTGGTGTTGCCATTGACCAATTCACGAATCTTGCAGTCATCGTGGATCAGGCCAACAACCGGGTGTTCATCTTCCCCATGCCCAATTAGGGCATGCGTTTTCCGTGGACGGTTGCAGTAGAAAGGAAGCGAGATGGACACAAAGGACGCTACGGAATCGCTGACGCTTTCTGATTGCAGCGCGGCAAGCGGCTCGCTATACTTTGGGGTTTGTGTGGTGCCCGCGGGCCGCGCTGGCAGTCGGTGATAGGTTCAAGCCAATCAAAGATTGGCTGCGGTTGGTTTCGATTTCATCGGGATCATCCAAAAACAAGGAGAATAAAGTGAATTTGAGAATTGTTTTGACGTCCGCTGCTCTGTCTGCAGCATGCCTCATCGGCTCGGCTTCAGCTTCGGCTCAGGCCGCTCCCGCGGCTGGTGCCGCCGCAGTAACCAAGTCGGTGGGGATTATCAATCTGCGCGGTGCGATCGGAAGCACGGCCGAAGGCAAGCAAGCGTCCGCGGAATTGCAGTCGCAGTTTGCTCCGCGCTCCGCCGAAATCGACAATCAGACGAAGGCGATCAATGATCTGCAGCAGCGCCTTCAATCCGGCCAAGGAAAATTGAGCCAAGATGAAGAAGCGCGGCTAACTGCGGAAGGGCAACGCCGCACGCAGAAACTCGATCGCCTGCGGACCGAGTTTCAAGATGACGCGAGCGCCGCCCAACAAGATGTTTTGGAGCGCATCGGGCGCAAAATGGTTGACGTTTTGGACCGCTACGCGCGAGAGAACGGCTTCAGCGTAATTCTGGATACCTCCGGCCAGAATTCGCCGATCCTCTATGCGTCAAATCAGGTCGATGTCACGCAGGACATCATTCGCCTTTATGACCAGGCTTATCCGGTTAAGAACGCGCCTGCGGGTGCTACGCCAACTCCAAAGCCGGCGACACCCAAACCGGCCACTCCGCCGCCAACGAAGCCACCTCAGCAGTAACTCGATCGAGAGCTTCGACAGTTCGCTTTTTTTGAAAACGCCCCTGGCAAACCCAGGGGCGTTTTCTTTAGTGCAGAGAACCCGCTGCCCCGGGGGCGACTTATTTAATGTGCACTGTTGAAACTGAGAGAACTCGGAGTCTTGCGCCATTCACTGCTCACCGCTCACAACTCACTATTCTCTGTTCTCTCGCCCAACTCCTTCTCCTTCATCCTTCGGGATTATTGTTCTTGCTCGGGAGCTTGCTTCGGTTTCGCTATGGCATTCCCCGTGTCCACCGAAAATAGCATGTAGTTTCTCAGCGTGTGCGTGTGGTGGTACCGCTTTCCACGCAACTCCATGAACATCTCCGCATCCCAGGGAAGCCACAACGATGTTGCGCTGTGTTCAAACTTCACGGGGCCGTAATCGATCAGCAAATGATCGCGCGTGAGTTCAATATCCTTCACTGGCTCGCGAAGATCCGTCTCGATATGAAGTACGTCGTAGCTGCTCGCGGCAATCCACACGCGTCCCTTCAAGGGAATCGAGTAAGTGCCATGGCTATTCGTCCAGAGTCGAATGCGCGACGGCACATCCTTTTTTTGTTCGAAGCGCAGCCGCCAAACGGCTTTGCCCCGCCATGTTCCCAGGCCTTCGCACTTGTAGGTAAGATCCCCCTCATAGCTGGGGTCGAAAACGCTTAGTGCGAGAGCGGCCAAACCCTGCGTCGCTAGCGAGGTTGGGAAAGATCCAAGGTTTTCCCCGCCATCGCGCTTCTCATCCAAGAAGGACATGCCGGGTCTCGGGTGTTGCACGAAAATAAGATAGTTGAAGTCCTTCTCGCGCACTGGCCCCGGAACTCCATAAGCGTTCACTTCTTGGTGTTCGATATGCTCCGTTGCCAGGAACTTCTCAAAGTTTCCGAGTTGGCGCATCATTTTGGCCTGCGTCCTCTGCACCAAATCGCTTTCCGAGCACGCAACATCCTGGACGGCCGGATATTCTTTGCTGTCGATGTCCGGAGGAGCCCACGCACGCATCGGCGCGGGAGGAGGAGCCGGCGCGGCAGGAGGCTGGGGCACCGGTTGCGGTGGCTGAACATTTGAAACCGTCGCAACCACCGGCTTGTCTAGCGCAGCAAGCTGGATTTTTGCTTCAGGCACGGCGGGATCATTCGGAAAACTCCGGATTAAAGTCTCGAACGCTCGCTTCGCTTCCTCCGGTTTTTGCTCCTGGAGCAGAATTTGGCCCAAAAGCATCCACGCTGGCGCCGCATGATCTTTTCCGAGTTCCGCAGCGCGCGTGGCATGCGGCAGCGCCTTTTCGTAATTCTTCTGTTGAGCATAGGCATTGGCGAGCAGCCAGTGCGTGCGCCAGTCCGCGCCATTTATCTGGTAGGCCTTCTCGAGAGTCTCCGCGGCCGTGGCGGCGTCTCCGGTGCGCAGCTGAAGTTCCCCGAGCGACAACAGAGACCGCTCGTGCGAAGGATTGATAGAGAGCGCCGCCTGAAATTTTGTGCGAGCCGCATCGAAATGCTCCTGCGTGTATTCCAGCATGCCGAGCAGATACTGGATGTCCGGATTTCCCGGCGCCATCTTTGCAGCCTTCTCGAATTGCGCGCGAGCCGCGTCATACTGATGGCGTCGCATTTTGTCCAGGCCCTTATCAATCTCCGCTTGCAGGCGCGGCGTCATGACGGCACCGCTGGGCGCAACGTTTGCGGAAGAACTCTCGCTTTCGCTGTGCAAGTAGACATAGACCGTGCAGGTCGTGCCGCCCGCAAAAACGGAAGCGTGTTCCTTGGCCGTTTTGTATCCGATGGCCGTTACTTCGATATCGTATTCGCCCTCGAGAATTTTCGGAAACGTGGCCGTGGAGTTGTCCTGGGTGGGCATGGTCAGATGCACGCCCCGCTCGGAATAAAGTTTGACGATGGCATTGCCCGCCAGGGGCATGCCGCTTGGTTCTCGCACGCTGACCAAAACGTCGACCGGCGTTTCGTTCGCCGTTGGGAAGGAAGGACCGGCGGACCTTTGTCCGACACCCTGGGTCGGCGTTCCGCCGGATGGCTTTTGCGCGCGAAGGGCTGGAGCGAGAAGAAACAGAGCGCAGACGGTTAAAAGGCATGGGAAAAGGTTTGCGAGCCGAATACGCCGGGGAACCATATAAAGTCTGCCTGAGCACCACAATCTCCAGAAACAGTAGCGGAGACCGTCGCAGGTGGTCAAGCAATTCGTGATGCAGAGGGCAGGGTGGCTGTGAGCCGACGCGGAAGGGAAAGGCGGCGGCGCCGTCCACGCGGGAGAAGAGGGACTCGACCGGGCGGGCGGGGCCTGGGCAGCCAGGGAATGAGAAACGGTCGTCAGGTTGGCTTGGAATTCGATATAGTAGGCGGACAAGAAGAAGGAGGACTTTATGCCTCAAGTGAAATCGCGAATGGAACGGATGCCGCGCCCGGCAGTTTTCGCAACGCCTGCTGAAGAGAGGCGCCACCGGAAACAAAAGCTTGCGGGAGCTTTCCGCATCTTTTCGCGCTGCGGATTCGACGAAGGCGTGACGGGACATATCACCGCGCGCGATCCGGAGCGGCTGGACCATTTTTGGGTGAATCCTTTTGGGATGCATTTCAGCCAGATTCGCGTGTCGGACCTTTTGCTGGTGAACGATCATGGCGAAGTTGTGGAAGGCGAGCGGGAAGTGAACGCTGCGGCGTTTGCGATTCATTCCCGGATTCACAAAGCGCGCCCCGACGTGATTGCCGCGGCGCATGCGCATTCGCTACATGGAAAAACGTGGTCCTCGCTGGGGCGGCTGCTCGATCCACTGACGCAGGATGCCTGCGCGTTTTATGAAGATCATGTCGTGTTTAACGATTACACCGGAGTGGTCTACGACACGGACGAAGGCGACCGCATCGCGAAAACGCTCGGCGACAAAAAAGCGGGCATCTTGTGCAATCACGGGTTGCTGACCGTCGGACAAACCGTGGACGAAGCGGCGTGGTGGTTTATTACCATGGACCGGTCGTGCCAGGCGCAATTGCTCGCGGAAGCCGCCGGAGAACCACGCAAGATTCCTCACGAAACGGCGAAACTGACGCACGCGCAAGTGGGACTGCCGATGGTTGGATGGTTCCAATTCCAGCCGCTGTGGGACCGCATTACGCGCGAGCAGCCGGATTTGTTTGATTAGCGGAGTGGGTGACAAGACTCTCTGGGGACCGACTATTCTTACGATGAATTCTGAGCAAATTCCGCGGAAACCCCTACACGCTCCTTTCACAATTCAGCGAAGAGCTGAAACGGCTTTTGCAGAAAATAAATATTTTTCGGAAGCCCCGTTGCCAACGAATGAACATGTCGCCTTGCTAGAAACTTTTGAGGCTGACGTGATCGCATCGGTATTCAAAAGCTGATGTTGCTCTGTCGCGGCGCATCTATCTTACCGGCGAGGACGGGGGACAGACGGGACGCATTCCGAAGTATATTTTCCACGCCCCTCGGCTATTTCTCGGAGCGCCTTCGAGTTTAAAGGGCGGACTTCCCGTCTGTGCCGGATTTCCCTTCAGAAGCCAGCGGGCCACTTTCGGGTGGCGTGAAAGACGCGAAGGATTTCAACGGGCATTTGCGCGGACTCGATAGGGAACGATGTAGGGTGTGTCGCCAACGACGAGCTAGCGCGTACCGGAAACTCGGCTGGCTCACCTGCCGAAACCAAGGGGTTGCGAGGAATTATTGCAAGGTTGCGTATTCAGCCTTGGCTTTTTTTAGGAGAGGAAGGTTGGCGTCGGCGTCCTTCCAGAGATTCAGCAGAGGCGCCAGCGTTTCGCGAGCCTTTTGCTTGTCGCCGCGCGAGGAATAATCCAATGCGAGCGTGTAGCGGGCCTCCAACGACCGCTGCTGTGGCTCCCAGCTGAGAGAAAGGTCGGGCGCGCGCAGAATGTTTTCGTAGGCAGCAATGGCCTTCTCGACGTCGCCGGATTGCTGATACGCGTGCGCGATGGCTTCGGCGGAAAAGCCGGTGTGATTTTCCCGGTCCGACTGGGTCAACAATTCGATGGCTTGGTCATGCTGGCCGGCCGCGAGAGCGATATCCCCTTGGACAAGATGCACGTACCCCAGCTGTTCTGAGCTGTGCTGATCGACGATTGGGGTGATGATCGCTGCAATCTTCTGGGCTTGATCCATGAAGCCCGCGCGCGCATAGGCGTCGGCGAGCATGGCTCCGAAAACGACCTTCAATTGAATATCCTTCAGGTCGGCAAGGGCGGCATCGAGGTTTTGCCGTTGACGTTTTGTGTCGCCTTCGCCTTCCGCTACGGTGGCGAGCAAGAGGTGAACTCGCCCCACGCTGAGCGGTGAGTTCTGCGTGTTGAGGATCTCAAGCGATTGCTGCAAACGGCTTTGAGCGCTGGCGTATCGACCGTGATAAAGGTCCAGGAAAGCCAGCGATCGCAGACCATTCTGGCGAGTTTCCGGTTTGGCGAGCAGGGCTGAGAATACTTGTTCGGCTTTTTGGTCCTCACCGTTGGCAACGAGCGCGAAGCCATATTCGCGGTTGATATTCCCCGCGATCAGCCATTGCGGATCGATTTCAAAGGCTTTCGAATACGCTTGCAGGGCAGCGGGGAAATTATTGATGTTTTTGTAGGCTGTTGCGATTCCGATATAGGCATGCGCGAAGTCCGGTGCAACGCGAAGAACCTGTTTGTATTGCTCGATAGCATCCGCCTCGCGTTCATTTTTGCGCAGCAGACTGGCGTAATTGAATCGCATCACTGAATCATCCGGGTAGCGGTCCAGGTAGGAGCGGAAGAGCAGGTCTGCCTCGGCCAGGTGATTTTGGTTCGATGCATATTGCGTTTCGATGATCATTCGTTCTCGGTCTGTGGTTCGCGACGACAATGAAAGAGCCTTTTCGTATTCCCTTTTCCCGTCTTCGGGCGCGTTGGTAATGAAGCTGTAGTACGCATTGCCGAGAGCCGCATGAGCTACTGCAAAATCAGGATCGCCGGCCACTGCAGCCCGGTACAACGTGACCGCCTCCTGATATTTCCCGCGCTGCCAGAGGGCGGAGCCTTCGGCATATTGCTGCAGGGCGCTGAGAGACCGGGTGGTCACCTGGGGCAATGGCTTGCCTGCCTGATGAATTTGATAGAGAGACTCTCCCAGGGCCTCGCGAACTTCCTTCGATAGCACATCCAAGCTATCCAGGATGTGGTCTTCACCATGGGATCTTTCCGTGTAGGAGCGTACTGGCTCTCCCGACCGTGGGTCGAGCAATTGCGCGGTGAGCGAGTATTCCTGCCCGGTGCGGGTGATGCTGCTGACAATCAAGCCACGTACACTTTCGCGCTGGCAGATTTCACGGCCCAGCGATGCGGTAATTCGGTCGCCCGGCTGCCGGCCCATTCTCTTGAGCACCGCATCGAGCTGCATACGCGGGTAGATATTCGCGTATCGAGACTGCGCGATGCTAACGCCGAAAGCCGTCCCCAGAGCATTGTCGAAACGGGGATCGCCAGTTTGATTCTCAAAGTCAGCGATGAGCACGGTATCGCTGGAGTGGAAGGAGAGTGCCGGGCGGCCGTGGGTTAGCCAATACGCGCCACCCCCGACGATAAGGATGGAGGCAGCTAGTGAAATCCACAGCGTGGACCGGATCGCCGACCTTGTTTTGGGCGGCTTATGCGCCTGGGTTTCAGAAAGCTCGTTTGCAATTGGCACCGGCGCAGCCGCTGGTTCCAACTTTTGGCCGTAAGCTGCATTCCCGGCGGCTGGGTGGTGTCCGTTGACGAATTCAACGGGAGAAATAAACCGGTAGCCGCGGCGAGGGATGGTTTCGATGTAGCGTGGGTTTTCGGCGCTGTCGGAAAGGGCGTCGCGGAGTTTGCTTACGGCGGTGTTCAGGCCGGTCTCAAAATCGACAAAGGTGTCTTCGGGCCACAGGTACTTTTTCAGCTCCTCGCGAGTGACTACCTGGCCCTGCCGTTCGGCCAGAAGTGCCAGTACCCGCAAGGGTTTTTCTTGCAGCCGGATGCGGGAGCCGTTCTTGCGTACTTCCCCTGCTGCCAGGTCCACAAGGTAAGGACCGAACTTGAGCATCGGCGAGCTGGGAGCCTGCTCCACAAAAATTCCTTTAGTGAAGACCCGGGGACCGGGGGGAGTTTAGCATGGAACCAGTGGTTTGAAGGTGAGTCAGCGAGACGGGCGTAACCTGCTTATTTATCAAACGGCTGGCTAGTAAGACTTACTACAGAACTAAATTCTCCTCCGTACATTGACGTTCAGAAGCGCCCCACGCACACTCCCCGCGCACTGTCCCCAACTTGAGGACCCATGCAACGGCCTGGCCCCATCGCGAACGAAACGGAATTTCAGGAATGGCTTGTAGCAGTACTGGAATCGGAGCGCAAACGGCTGCGTGAAGAAGCGGCGGTACGCGAATCCCAGAAGTGCATCAGGCTCGAAGATCTTGAGAAAGATACAACACAGGAGACACAGCATGAAGATGAACGGTAAATGGATACTGATCGTGCTGTGCCTGATGCCGTTCGGCCTGCTGGCTGGCTGTGGCTCCGGCTCCGGCCGCACTTCAATTCCCCCAGTTGTCACGTCCACCCCTCCCACGATCACACAGCAACCGACCAATCAGACGGTAACGGCCGGGCTGACAGCGACCTTCACGGCCTCGGCTAGCGGAACACCTGCGCCGACGGTGCAGTGGCAGGTGAGCACGAATGGAGGCGCGTTTGCCAATGTCGCTGGGGCTACCTCGGCGACGCTGACGCTCGCGGGAACGACGGCGTCACAGAACGGAAATAAGTACCAAGCGGTGTTCACCAATTCGGCGGGCAGCGCCACGACTACGGCAGCGACGCTCACGGTGGACTTCGCGCCCCAAATCACCCAGCAACCGACGAATCAAGCAGTGAACGCGGGGAGCCCAGCCAGCTTCACGGCTGCGGCCGGCGGCAACCCTGCGCCGACGGTGCAGTGGCAGGTGAGCGTCGGCGGCGGTGCGTTCGCGAATGTTGCCGGCGCTACATCGACAACGCTGACTCTGACAGGAACGACCTTGTCGCAGAACGGAAACCAGTACCAAGCGGTGTTCACCAACTCGGTGAGCAGCAGCACGACGACGGCGGCGACGCTCACGGTGAACGGACCAGCTGCAGTCAACGGCGCTGCGTTCGACGGCCCCATTGGCGGGGCCACAATTAATGCTTACTCGATTTCGTCGACTGGCGTTGTGAGTTCCGCGCCGATCGCCTCGACCGTCTCGAATACAGATGGTAGTTACTCGCTTACGCTTCCCTCGGGGTTTTCGGGGCCAGTACTGATTACGAGCCTCGGTGGAACCTATAAGGATGATGTGACCGGCCAGACCGTCCAAGCCGGCGGCCTCAGCGTGCTTATTCCAGACGGATCGGGCACCGTGACTGCAGAACTTACGCCGTTAACGAGCCTGGCGGCCCAACTGGCCTTGCAGCTAGCGGCAGCGAGTGGAACCTCTCCAGCGTCCATCGCGATGAACCTGAATGCTGCGATTGGCATGTACTTCGGTGGAGTGGGGAATATCACCAGCACCGCCTTGGTGGACGTGACGACCGCCAACTGCGCCACCACGGCCTCCCAAGCGAGTGTCGACATATCGCTGATCGTGGCTGGCCTGTCCCAACTTGCCGCCGACAATGGAGTGACCTCAGCCGCTCTGACTCAGGCACTGATCCAGGACTTCACGGCGAATGGCACGTTCCTCGGTAGCATCAATGGCACTCCTATCACGGTGCCACTAGCCAACGGAAGCGGATTCATCAGCCTGTCCACGATCGAGGGTGAGATCGCCGGCAGCACCACGCAGCTACCCCAAACTATCGCCATGGCGATTACCGCCTTTCAGAACTCCACCGCTAACGTTTGCCAAGTCAAGATTTCCCCGATGACGATGGCAAACCTGAATAATCCACAGTTTACGGCTGCGTTTCCGCCTGCGGGGGCCGTGCCGGTCTCGGTGAGCGGCACAGTCACCGGCCTGAATCCTAATCAGACGACGGGCTTTCGCTTACTCACAACCGGACTTCTGAACCATTGCACCACGAACGGCGGTTGCCCAGCCGTTGATTTCACCATCGCTGGCAACGGGGCATTTTCAGCGACGGGCGGTGCACCGTTTGCAGGCTTTACCGGGTGGAGGTTAGTTGTCGGGGTGTCTGATCCATTCAACGAGAGCTGCCAGATCGCGCGCCCGATAACTGGCGGTGTCGTCCCGAACACACCGGTATCGATCACCGGCATTCAGATCACTTGCGGAGTTGTTACGTATCCGATTCAGGTTGATGTAGGGGGGTTGGCAGCGGGTCAGAGCGTGCAACTCCAGAACTTTGGAACCGATACGCTAACGGTTTCCGGCGGCGTCAACTTTTTCCCCAACTTCCCCCAATTCCCGACGCGTTTGACCTATGGAAGCGCTTACGACGTTACGATATCGACGCAACCGTCGAGCGAGACTTGCGCCATCCAAGGATCGGGAATGGGCACGGTGGGTATTTACAACACAGTACTTGTGACATGTGTAACGTCGGGGACGCCGGGAACACCGTCGGTGCTGAACAATCCGAACGGGCTGGCTCTCAGCAACGACCACACCACGCTCTATCTGGCCAACGCTGGCGGCAACCAGGTTCTCGTCTATAGCATAACGCGGGGCCCGGCGGGAGCCGCGACCGCTTTAAGCTTGGTTGCGGAGATTACGGCGGACATCGCGAACCCAACACGCCTGGCATTTGACCCCACCGGGGAATTTCTGTACGTGACAAACTTCGGCCCTCCCGGCTCCGCCGGGCCCGGCGCTGCCCCTTCCAACGGTTGGGTTTCCGTCTACGACACCGCCAACAACTATGCCGAGGTCGTTGCTGAAAAGATCAGCACCGGAAGCATCATGCGGCCTTTGGGGGTGGCGGTCGACCGAAGCGGCAACGTGTATGTCGCCGAGAATGGGGGCAATGCGATTTCGGTCTATCAACTGCAATCGAGCGGGGCGTACCAGGAAGCTGCGTTTAGCCCGTTGTTGGGAGACGCGGCTGGCAATCAATTTCCCGCTCCCGGCGCGCTGTCGTTCTTTTCCACCTCTGCGGGCGACTATCTTTTTGTCGGCACCAACGCGGGCAATGTGTTTCTGTACGCAGCGCCGCTGACGAGCACGTCAACCCCGCTATACACGCTGTCGCACGGCGCATGCTCGAGCGCGCCAAGCGGGCCGACGGGATTCGGAATTTTGGTACGCGGTTTTTCCGGAGGGCCTCAGAGCGATTCGTCCTTCTTCGTTACCGACTTCCGTAACGGCGATGTGCTGGACTATACCGTGAATAACTTCTTCGGGACCAGTACATGCCCGGCGCCTCTTACGCAGACCCCCGGCGGCAGCAACAGCTTTCCTGAAGGCTTGGCGATCGACGGGTTTGGAAACGTGTTCGTAGCAAACTCCGGCACCAATTCGCTCTTCGTCTATGCGAATATCGGGCTGACGATAGCACCGACGTTGACAGTGCACTAATCGGCGGCGCACTCAAGGTCGGCGCGTGGCGTCAACCGGACCAGGAAACACATTACCGGAGGCCGAGGCGACGGCCGTACTTGTACGGCCCGTTCCCCTTCGGTCGTCTGATGGATCTACCTCGTCAGCACCAATGGGGCGTTTTGCCAGTCTAAGCCGCGGCTTTGCACGAGTGAGAGCTATTTGAACCAGTATGGCGTTTTCCTGGTCCAGTCGTTGTCGGGATAGCGGGTGTGAAGAATTTCGAAGGCGTCTTTGGAAAAGTTGGGTGCATCTTTTTGGTCGGTTTCGGTACAGCCGTAGCGCCAGGAGCGGACAACATTGTGTAGAGCTTCGGGAACGCGGGGGTCGTCGGGATAGGCTTTGGCCCAATCTATCGTGAACTGGCCGAGCCAGCGTGGAGCGGAAGGAAGAGCGGCGAGAGCGTTTAGTTCTTCGGCCGCCGTGTTTTTGTCCTGCGCAGAAAGAAACTCGGGGGCGGACACGACACCGCCGGGATAAATTTCCTGGAGCGGCGCGCGAAGCGTGGAAAACATCAGATAGAAACCGCCAGTCGGGTGCTGATTTTTTTCTGTAGGCAGGAAATTGCACCACCAGTTGTCCCCAAAATTATCGATGGAATTGAAGTGAGCATCGTTGGTGCTATAGAACCAGCCGCGGCCGGGGCTGGCGCTGACGAAGGGCCGAAAGCCGGGGTTGCGAAGAATGGCAAAGACGGCTGCGGCTTCACCCGCTGCCGCGTCCGAAGTCTTTGCGTATTCGGCGAGATCGTCTCTTAGTTCCGGAATCAATTCAGTGACGACCGGTGTCATCTCGCGGGCGATGGCGTCGTTTTTCAGGAGGATGGCGCGAGTCCAGGCGGCGACCGCGATGTCGCTACGAAGCGCGGGTGGGAGAACGGTCGATTTGGCAGCGTCGGCGAGAAGGCGAAGCGGGAGTTTTTCGGTGAGAACGACGCTCGCGTCGGAGTCGAAATGAGGGCGAGTGGCCGCGTATTCGGGAGTGCCCGGGTCGTAGTCGGATTTGCCGGCGGGAATGGGAGCGACGCCAGTGGCGTCGGTCGAGAGGCGCGTCGCGAATTGGAGGAATTCAGCGAGATTTGAAGAGAGCTTCATACGGAGCGCAAGGAATTCGTTTCTTGCAGAGATGGGCATGGAGTTTCGCTGCTGGGCAAGCAACTGGTCGAGATCGCGGCGGGTTGCGTCGACATTTCCAGATTGCTCGAGGAGGCGGAGGCGATGAAAGGTGAGAGTGAGATAAGCCGGCGAGTCAGGGCCGACTTTGGAAACGGCGGCGAGGAGCGCTGGCAGAGCAGATTCTTTCGCGTCCGCTTGTGAAAGGGCCGCGACGAGCCAGGGCAGCGACTTCGTTTCATTCCAGCGCTGCAAGGAATGGTCGTAGCATTCACCGCAGGAATGGCTGAAGGTGAAGATCCAATCGGTCATGTCGCCGCCGGCAAGGCGCGAGGATCCGTCGACGGTGACGCCTTTTTGCGCAGGTTTTCCTTCGGAAGCTGGAGCAATGGTGACCGTTTTTGTGAGCACGGGATGATCGAGGAGCCAGAGATAATCGGTCAAGTCCTGATTGAACGATTTCGTAGGAGCGCCGCTTTGGAGAGAAGCTTCCAGTTCGTGAAGGCGATCCTGACGGTGGAGGCGGATGCGGACGAAGCCGAGGAGACGCTCGGCGGCGGCGTGAGAGTCGGAGAGATTCTTGTCGGCGATGATCGCGCGCAACTGCGATTCTGCTTGCGACAAGGCATCCACGTCATACTCGGAGTCATTCGCCTCGAGGGTTCCCTTGCGGACGAGAACGCGCGCGCGGAGGTAGGGTGCGATTTTTTGGTAGGGGGATGAGGAATCTTTGGCGATGCCCTCGAAGGCTTTTTGAGCGGCCTCGAAGTCGCCAGCATAGAAGAGAGCGGCAGCGATTTGGTAGGCGCGGTCAGCGCGAATGATGCCGGGATCATCGGGATGAGAAGCGGCGGGAATGACGGCAGGCTTGGGTTTGGGCGGATAGCTGATGTCGGCGGAGCAGTTTTCAAAAACTTGATCCTGCGCAGCGATCCATTCTTTGACGACGGCGCTCTGGGCGCCGAATTGTGCTGCGCGACTTTGGAGCGTGTGGGCCGCGTTCTCGAAAGCGCCGCTCAGACAGTTGTAGTAGAAGACGTACCGCTCATCTCGCATGTTCTCGCGAGTGACTCCGACGGGATCGAAAGTTCTGGGTGAATTCTTGGGCTTTTCGCCGAGCAGGTTGGCACGGGTCGATTCCCACGTTGCGATCCAATTCTCCGGTTTGGCGGGACTTTGCGACGGCGATGCATTTTGGGGCGATGAAGAAGTTGACTGAAATCCTAGCGAAGCCAACTCTGCCGCATTGAACGGCTTGGCGCTGAGATTGCGATAGGCCTCGAAGAGATAGACGTGATAGTAGCCGCGCTGGAGAATGCCGAGTTTGCCGTCGGCATAGCTGGCATCGCGAGCGTCGGGCGCGTTGAAATCGATGTATGTGGGAGCAGTGAAGTCCGGGCCGCAGGCGAAGGTGAGCGGCGGAGGCAGGACGAGCAAGAGAGCAAGAAAGATTGCGGCGAAGATGCGGGCAATGCGGCTAATCATGGTTGCAACTCCTGAATAATGTTTTGGGCGGCGGATGGGGTCCAAGCGCGCGGAGCGAAAATGTAGATCCGTTTTGCGCGCGGGTCGAAAGTTGCGGAGGAGGATTTGGCGGTTAGCAAGTCGTGCGAGAGAGGTTCGTCCGTGGAGAGGCCGAGGCTGCCGCGGCAGGCGGCGACGGGAAAATCGTCGTTGGAGTGAAGAAATTTTGCGACGTTGGCAGCGTCAGGTCCCATGCGGAAAAGCATGGGGACGGCTTCGTCGATGGTTCCGGGAGGAAGTTTGGAAAGCCAGGGATCGCCGATGCACCATGAGGCGAGGGCCGTAATGGAGAGCGGCATAGAAGGCGGAAGTTTGCCGCGGACGTCCTGGAGGAGAGAGGCGTAGAAAGAGTGGGCGCTGGTAGGTGCGTCGAAATCGATTTGGATGGCAGCAACGCCCGTTATGGATTGCAGATCGGCGATTTCTGTGGCGAGGAGAGCGCGTTGCGCGTCGGAAAATGTACGAAATAATAAAGGAGTGGCTGACTGGTTTTGTTGGAGAACATAGGAAGTGTGAGGAGTGGACGGGGTTTCAACACGGACGACGGCGATAAGCGGCGTGCCGGTGGTGATGCGGAGAGGTTGAAGACGAGGGCGCACGACGAAAGAAGGGGATGAGTCGGCGGAGGAATTTGTGGGGGGAGTCTCAAGAAGAATTGTTTTCGCGAGGAAGGCCACGGCGGCCTGATCCGGTAGGAGAAAGCGCAGATCTTCGGAGCGTTCCCAGGCCCAGAAGGTTACGTTTGGTAACGAGGCGGCCCGTTCACTTGCAAAGGCTGGCCGCGCTGGTTGAGGGCGCCAATGGAAGACGCGGCGGGCGAACTCGTGGGCGGGTCGGGGATGGAGAAAGACGACGGTTGCCGCACAGACTACGAGCAACACTAGAATTGCTCCGGAGACTTTCGCCGTTCGGGTCACGGGAGACTCGGAGGGCAGCTGAAAGGCCAACTTTTTCCTATTGATTTTAAAAGGCTTAGGCGAGCGGGAGGAGGGGACTTGCGTTTATTTTGCAACGGCGTGTTTTCGGAAGCACACGCGCGATAGTGGCGGCTTGATACAAAGAACGAGGGGTTTGAACGATAAATCAAGTATGCGGGGAGCAGCTCCATGTTCCACCGTATCTTGCTTTTACCTTGCTGGCAGAATATACTCTATTTTCGCTCTGAAGCGGGTCGCACGGATAGGTGGGCGCAAGCCCACTTTTTTGTTGGGCCGGTTGGAGGGCAGTGGACACCGGCATTGCTCGGGGAGTCTCTAGTTGGATTTGGGAAAAATTCGGGAAGCCGCCGAGCGTGTGGCGCGGTCGGAAGGGCTAGAAATATTTGATGTTGAATGGAAAGTGGGGAAGCAACGATTCCTGAGGGTGACCATTGATCGAGCTCCGAAAGCCGGAGCGGCGATGAGCGACTCCGCAGGACAAATTTTGGCACCTTCGGAGGCGCGCGAGGGTGGGCAGCTGGGTGTGAGCCACGCGGACTGCCAGCGCGTGAGCCAGCAGTTGAGCGTGATTTTGGATGTGGAAGAGCTGATTCCGGGAGCCGCAGGGTACACCCTGGAGGTGAGTTCGCCGGGGATGGACCGGCCGCTTAGGAATGCGGCAGAGTACGAAAGATTTCGCGGGCGGATGGCGAAGATTTCGACGACTGAGGCTGTTGAGAATGAGAAGTATTTTGAGGGACGGCTGGCGGGATTTGCGGATGGGAAAGCGCGGTTGGAGTTGAAGGGGAAAGTGGCGCGGACGGTAGAGTTGCCTTTGGAGAAGATTCGGAAGGCGAATTTGATGGTGGAGTTTTAGCGAAAGTGAGTAATGGGTAGTGAACAGTGAGTAGAAGAGACTACGTGGGGACCTTGGTGGGCTGCGCGAAAAACAGAAGAGAACAGGCGGAAAGTTTAAAAGCCTAAGAGATTTAAGAGAGAAGAGATTTTAGGGATTTCAGGAACGGGAAGACGATCGGGAACGAAACATGGCGAATTTGCTCTATCAACAAATTGAGATGTTGAGCCGCGAGAAGCACATCGAGGCGACGGTGGTCGTGTCTGCGATTGAAGACGCGATGGTGGTGGCGGCGCGGAAGTATTACAAGACGGAAGAGGATTTGCGCGCCAAGTTTAATCCGGAAACCGGGCAAGTGGACGTGTTCTCGGTGCATGTGGTCGTGGAAGAAGTGACCGACCCGAAGAAGGAAGTCAGCCTGGCGGAGGCGAAGAAAAAGAATCCGTCGGCGGAGATTGGCACGGAAATTACCGCGGCGAAGCCTACCGATGTGCTGGGGCGGATTGCGGCGCAGACGGCGAAGCAGGTGATTCTGCAGAAGGTGCGCGAAGCGGAGCGCGACACGATTTACAACGAGTACCACACGCGCGTAGGCGAGCTGGTGACAGTGATTGTGAAGCGCGCTGAAGGCCCAGATTTGATTGTGGACATGGGTCGGACGGAAGCGCGGTTGCCGAAGCGCGAGCAGTCGAAGCTTGAGACGTACAACATTGGCGAGCGGCTGCGTGTGGTGATCAAGATGGTGGATCGCGCGGCAAAAGGGCCGCAGGTGATCGTTTCGCGCGCGGATGCCAGTTTGGTGCAACGGTTGTTTGAGATGGAGGTGCCGGAAATTTACGACGGCACGGTGCAGATTCGCCACGCAGCGCGAGAGGCTGGAGAACGGACGAAAGTGGCGGTGGCTAGCCGGGATAAGGACGTCGATCCTGTCGGAGCTTGTGTGGGAATGAAGGGAATGCGCGTGCAGTCGATTATTCGCGAACTGCGCGGCGAGAAGATCGACATTATTCCCTACAGCGAAGAGACGGTGGCGTTTGCGCAGAAGGCGCTAAGCCCGGCGAAGGTGACACGCGTACAGATCACCGACCCGGAAAGCCGGAAGCTCGAAGTGATTGTCGAGGATTCGCAGCTTTCGCTGGCGATTGGGAAGAAGGGACAAAACGTCAGGCTGGCCAGCAAGTTGATCGGCTGGGACATTGATATCAAGAGCGAGGAAGAGAAGCGACAGGAGATTGAAGAGCAGATGACAGCTCTGACGGCTCCGGCGACCCCTTTGACAGCGCTGGCGGGTGTTGGGCCGAAGACGATTGAAAAGATTGAGGCCGCTGGGATTACCAATCTCGAGAAACTCGCGGGGATGACGCCGGAGCAGTTGATGGAGATTCCGGGAATCGGCGAGAAGATGGTCGACAAGATTTATCAGGCGGTGAACCGGTTCTACGAAGGCGGAGCAGAAGCTGCTGCTGCGGCCCCGGCGGGAGAAAACACGGACGACATGGCCGTGGAAGGTGAAGCAACTCCCGCAGAAGGTGAAGCGGCGGCTGAGAGTACGGAAGCGGCCTCGGAGAACGCAGAGGGCGCGGCGGCGGCGGAAACTCCCGAGGGAGCTCTTGAGGGAACTCCGACGGACGGCGAAACGGCAGCGGCGGCAGAGAGTGAAGAAACGCCGCCGGCGCCAGAACATTCCGAAGGCGCGGCCAAGGCAGAGGAAGAGCCGAAGCCGTAAAGAAGAGACAGCATCGGCCGAGTGAGGGCCGACTGAGTTTTTTGACCGTGGAACGGTCCATAAGCAGCATGAGCGAAGCAAACCAAGTCCGAATCAACGAACTGGCCCGCGAACTCGAGGTCAAGGCCAAGGCGATCATCGATCTTTTGCCCGGGTACGGCGTCACGGAGAAGAAGACGCACTCGAGCTCGATCCCTGAGGATGTCGCGGAGAAAGTTCGCAAGAACCTTTTGGGACAGGCCGAGGCCGAGGCTAAGGCGGAAGCTGATGCCAAGGCGGAAGCCGTAGCGAAGGAAGCTGCAGCCAAGGCAGCACGGATGCGGCCGGCGGCTCCTCCAGTTCCGGTGGCTGTGGCGCCTAGTGTGGTAGCGAAACCTGCCACACCAGCGGCTCCCCCAGTGCCGTCCGTTGCCCCCGTTGCGAAGCCTGTTGCTCCTGGTGCGGCTCCATCTGCTCCGGCACCAAGTGGTTCGCCTGCGGCTGCTCCTGTTGTTGCTCCCAAGGCGCCCGTTACGGCTCCCGCCGCGTCGTCAGCCGTAGTTCCTCCGGTTGCAAAACCGGTCACTCCTGCAGGGCCGTCTGCAACGAGACCTCCCGCGGCCATACCGATTCGTCCGCCGTCACCAACGGGGCACCCGACGACTGCGCCTGGTGCGCCGCGGCAGGCAACGCCTTCTGCACCACGGCCCGGAGCTCCAGCTGGGACTCAGCCTTCTTCTATCCGTCCGGCGGCTGCGGCATCGGGTGCACCCGGTGCGCGTCCGAGCGCGCCTTCTCGCCCGTTACCCACAGGCAACCGCGGGCCAGTGCCTGGAACGACGCCGGGAAGCGGGCAGCGTTCCGGCGGAGGACCACGTCCTGGCCAGCCAATGCGTCCGATGCAGCAAGGCGGTCAGGGAAGGCAGTACACACCCCGATCCGGTGGCCCGGGTGGAACAGGGAGTTCACCTGCGAATCGACCTTTTGAGCAACGGCGCGGAGCGATGCCCACCGGTACTCGTCCGGGTCCGCGTGCGCCGGGACGTCCCGGAATGCTGCCGGCGTTGCCCCCAGACAAGGTGCCGCCGAAAGCGGAGCCGGGCAAGCCGCTCTATACGCGTAAACCTCCCCAGAGGCAGCGGCCTGTCATGGACAAGCGGGAGCAGGAGGGTGAGCGCAAGCTCCACCCGACTCGCCAGCGTCCGGGAGCAGGGGATCGCCGCTCTGCGGCAGCTGTCATCGCGCCGCCGGAACCGCGACCTCCGCGCGAAGTTACGATTACGGAAGGCATCACGATCCGGGAACTCGCGGAAAAGCTCGATGTGCGCGCGAAGGATCTTTTGAAGACGCTGCTCGATCGGGGAGTTTTCGCGAGCATCAACCAGGCGCTGGATGTGCCGACGGCGACTACTCTTGCGGAAGCATTTAGCGGAGTTGTAAGCGTCGTCTCGCTCGAAGAAGAGATGGTGTTGGAAGTTGCAAAGGAAGAGACCAAGGAAAGTTTGAAGCCGCGGCCGCCGGTCGTCACGGTCATGGGTCACGTGGACCACGGCAAGACGAGCTTGCTCGATGCGATTCGCGAAGCGGACGTAGCGGGCGGGGAAGCTGGCGGAATTACGCAGCATATCGGCGCGTACAAGGTGGTGGTGAACGACCGCAGCGTCGTTTTTGTGGACACGCCGGGCCACGAAGCGTTTACGAGGATGCGTTCGCGCGGCGCGAAGGTGACGGACATTGTGGTTCTTGTGGTCGCGGCCGATGACGGCGTCATGCCGCAGACCAAGGAAGCGATCGACCACGCGAAGGCTGCGAAGGTTCCCATCATTGTGGCCATCAACAAGATCGACAAGCCGGAAGCGCAAGTGGAACGCGTGAAGCGCCAGCTCTCCGATGTAAACCTGGTGCCCTCCGAATGGGGCGGCGACACCGAGTTTGTGGAGGTTTCCGCGAAGCAGAAAAAGGGCATCGACAGGCTGTTAGAGACGATTTTGTTGGTGGCCGATTTGCGCGAGCTGAAGGCCAATCCGGACGCACCGGCGAGCGGTACGGTGCTGGAGTCTCGGGTGGACAAAGGACGTGGCCCTGTGGCTACGGTCCTGGTGCAAAACGGAACGCTCAACTCCGGCGACTTTTTCATCTGCGGCTCGGTGTTCGGCAAAGTGCGCGCGATGTTTGATGACCGCGGGAGAGCCATCAAGGATGCACCACCATCGACGCCGGTGGAAGTGCTGGGATTACAGGGCGTGCCTGATGCCGGCGACCACTTCCAAGTAACCGAAGAGGCCAAGGCGCGGCACATCGTCGAGTATCGCCAGGGCAAGCAGCGCGATGCGCAAATGGCCCGCTCGAGCGGAGCGCGGATTACTCTCGATCAACTTCACGAACAGCTGAAGGCTGGAGACGTGAAGGAACTTGGCATCGTCATCAAGGCGGACGTGCAGGGCTCTGTGGAAGTGCTCAGCGAAATGCTGCCGAAGCTCTCGACCGATCAGGTGAAGCTGAAAATTATCGGCTCGGGCGTTGGCGCCGTGACAGAAAACGACGTACTGCTGGCTTCGGCTTCGGGAGCGATCGTCATCGCGTTCGGAATCCGGCCAGACCGCAAGGCCATGGAACTCGCGCAGCAGGAACACGTGGACATCCGCTCGCACACGATCATTTATGAAGTGTCTGACGAACTGAAGAAGGCCATGGAAGGCCTACTGGAGCCGGTCCTGCAAGAGACGTATCTGGGACGTGCGGAAGTGCGGAACACGTTCAAGGTCAAAGGCTCAGGCACCGTTGCGGGATGCTACGTGGTGGACGGCGTGCTCAAGCGCGACGCGCAGATTCGCGTTGTGCGGGATGGCGCAGTTATCTATACATCAAAGCTCAGCTCGTTGAAGCGCTTTAAAGATGACGCGAGCGAGGTACGGACGGGATTTGAATGCGGCGCGGGCATTGCGAACTTCAACGACGTGAAAGTCGGCGACGTTTTGGAATGCTTCAGCGTTCAGAAGCTGAGCGCGGCGGAAGCAGCCGGCCAGACCGTTGGAACCGCCGGCCGCAGATAAGAAACAATCCCCGGAGCGCTCATGCCGGTTGGTCTGCTTACCCTTGAGCTGCACATCCCAGACGCGCAATCGTTGAAGGACAAGCGGCAAGTGCTGCGCAGCTTGAAAGATAAGCTGCGGAGGCAGTTTAATGTTGCGGTGGCGGAGTTGGACCATCACGATGTGTGGCAGCGGTCGGTGATCGGCGTCGTTACGCTTTCAAATGAAGAGAAGCACGTGAACGAAGTGCTGCAAAAAGTCCTGGATGAAGCGGACCGCATTCTGGGCTCGTTTTTGATCAACCAGGCGATCGAAATTATTTAGAAAGCTCCGCGGGGACGGAAATGAGTCCAGCCAATCACCGCCATGAACGGGTGGGCGAGGAAATCGCTCACGAGATCAACGCCATGCTCGCGGGCGAGCTGAAAGATCCGCGGCTCGAAGGCATGGTTGTGGTCAGCGAAGTGCGTGTGCAGCCGGACATGAAGCACGCGCGCGTGTTCATCAACATACAGGGATCCGCAAAAGAGCAGAAGGACGCGATCAAGGCGCTCGAGCATGCTTCGGGATTTATCCGCCGCGAGCTGATCGAGCGTTTGCAGCTTCGCCGGCTGCCTGAGCTTCATTTTGCGCTGGACCATTCGCAGGAATACACGGAGCGAATCGATCAGCTCTTGAAAGAGATGAAGAAGGACAAGCCGGCCGCGTCTTAAAGACATTCCAATTTCAACTGGTAATTGTTCACCGACCATTCATTCCATGCCACGCCAGCCTCAGCCTGCGCCGTTTGACGGCGCGCTCGTTATCGATAAGCCGCGGGGAAAAACTTCCCACGATGTCGTCGATGCGGTGCGGCACCTCGCAGGATTCCGGCAAATCGGACATCTGGGCACGCTTGATCCGTTGGCGACGGGTGTTTTGGTGTTGCTGCTCGGACGCGCTACCAGGCTGGTGCAGTTCTACAACGGGCGCAGGAAGCGCTACTCGGCGGGGTTCCGGTTTGGTTTCGCGACGGATACGTACGATTCGGACGGGGAAGCACAAGGGCCGGATACCGCGCCGGCGCTCGATGCAGCGCTTCTCGAAAAGCTCGCTGCAGAGAGCGTGGGCCGGTTCGAACAGATGCCGCCCGCCTTCTCCGCAAAAAAAATAAAAGGTGTGCCAGCGTACGAGTTGGCGCGCAAGAAGCAGCCTGTCGAGCTAAAAGCGGTCGAGGTCGAGCTGTTTGAGTACAAGCTGACCGGCGTCGAAGGAAGCGTTGCACGGTTTGTGATCGAGTGCTCGTCGGGCACATATATTCGCTCACTCGCACACGAGATGGGGCAAAAACTCGGCTCCGGGGCGCACCTGGCGGAGATCACGCGAACTGCGGTTGGCGAATTTTCTCTGGAACAGGCCATCAAGCTGGAAGAGCTGGCGGAGGCGTCGCGCGCCGGAAAATTTGCCGATTGCTTGATCCGTCTGGAGAATTTGCTGCCGAATTTTCCACGCGTCAATGTGCTGCCCATCATTGAGAAACGTGTGCGGCATGGGACAAAATTCAATGTACAGGTCTCGCAGATTCAGCCTGGCCGCGTAGAGCTGCCACCGGGGGCAACCTTGCAACTCGAGGCCGGAGAATTAAAGCCGCCGCGCCTGCGCGTCTTCAGCCAGCAAGACAAACTTGTGGCCATCGCCGAAGCCCTGGTACCGCGCACCTATCAACCCATCGTCGTGTTCGAACCATTGCCATAAACGAGGAGCGTTCCGAGAGGGCGCGGCTGGCGTGCATTTTCGCCATTCCGTCAAGGTTGCGGCTGCCGAGGCGTGGGCGGGGAGCCGCGGCTCACACTTGTATCGCGCCCGACGTAGATAGAGCGCGAGACGCGGTCCCGAAGCCGCAATTTGTGCGGGGTGATCATAATCAGCATCTCGGTGTCTTGCGCGGTTGTGTTTCTTTGGCCAAAGAGATAGCCCACTCCGCCAGGAAGATTCGCCAAGCCGGGGAGGCCCGTGAGGGTGCGGGATTCTTGATTGTCGAGCAGTCCGCTAATGATTGTAGGTACTTCCTCTTTAATGCGCACGGTTTGCGAGATTGTGCGGTTAGTAATGATCGGGATGCCATTGATGCTGGAGCCGGCAAGGGCGCGAATCTCAAACTCCAATTGCAGCGTTACATCGTCATTCGGATGGAGCGTGGGAGTGGCCTTTATCTTCACGCCGATATCTTCATATTCCGCGCCTGGATACGGCGTCTGCGCGATTGACCCCGACAGATTTGAAAACAAGCTCGCTGGGCTGAGGATTACGGTCACCTGTCCCGCGGTGCCGGAGGGATTGTCCGTAATCGCGACATCGGGCAAAGTGGCCCCGCTGAGGCTGGCGGCCAGGATGGCCGTAGGATTCGTGCCGACGGGAAGCTCGAAGGCTGGCGCGAACAAACCCTGGCCAAGGCCGAGGTATACCGACACGCTATCCGTTTGCGGGTCGGTCACAGCAATGTCTGGAACGCCATCGCCGTTGAAGTCAGCGATCGCGACGGCCGTGGGCGCCTGTCCCGTAGCGAGCGGAGAATTTAGCGCCGGAGTAAACGTACCATCACCGTTGCCCAGTAACACGCTGATGGTATTGTCTGCCTGGTTCACAACCACCAGGTCCGCGTGTGAATCGCTATTCAGGTCTGCTGAAGCGATGGCGACCGGGGACTTACCCACGGCAAATGGGGAGCCAGTCGCCAGGGAAAACGTGGCGTTGCCACTGCCGAGAAGCACCGTGACATTGTTTGTCGTTTGATTCACTATCGCCAAATCCAGATTTCCATCCGAATTAAAATCGCCCGAAGTCATCGCAATGGGGCCAGTCGCCGTGGTCGGCAGGGGAAAGGGCGAACCCGTTGCCTGCTTAAAGGTTCCATCACCGTTGCCGAGAAAAAGAGAAAACGTGTTGTCCTTGAAATTCGTCACCGCAAAATCTTGACTGCCATCGGCATTGAAATCGCCGACGACGATGGAGCTGGGCTCCTGGCCCACGGTGATCGGAGAGCCTGCGGCCTCCTTAAAGGTATCATCGCCATTGCTGAGGAGGACTTGTACGGTGTTGGCGACCGGATCCGTGACGAGGAGATCATGAAAACCGCTGGTAGTGAGGACCGCGGAAGCAATGGCGGGAGCAATCGCAGGTGCGGTGGTTCTTGCTGCGCCAAGCGAGATAGTGGTGGCGACTGGAAGAAAAGTTCCTAAGCCCTGATTTTGGAGAATCGTGATTGTGTTGTCGATCTCGTTGACGACGGCAAGGTCAGGCAGACCTATATTACGGAAA
>Ga0210384_10000254_pt1 | contig 84929 bp, 62 predicted proteins | sample IncBWH2MmetaG_FD_160574 | JGI IMG/M metagenome (GOLD analysis project Ga0210384, IMG submission 160574) | Forest soil microbial communities from Barre Woods Harvard Forest LTER site, Petersham, Massachusetts, United States - Inc-BW-H-2-M | ecosystem: Environmental > Terrestrial > Soil >... | reverse complement strand
GTCGTAAGAATTACAATCGGCATCTCAACGGGAGGGATCTCGCTCAACACCTGAAAGCCGTCCACATCCGGCATTCGTATGTTGAGTAACAACAGATCCGGATCGTGCGTTTTCACGGCGGCGACGGTGTGTTTTCCATCGCGACATTCGGCGACAACGTCAACGCCCGTCTCCGTGCTCAGGAGAAAGCGCAGCTTCCTGCGCGCCAAGCGGTCTCCATCCGCAATAACGGTACGGATTATGGGGATCACGGTACGATTGTCGCCAGCTTCCCGAGTTGTAAGAGGTTGGCAAGCAGACTTCAAAAATCGCGGATGCCGTGTTTGAGTCATGGAGTCGAGAGATTCGCTAAATGGAATGACCCCATGACCGGAAGTTCTCTTCAGTCCAGCGTTCAATGTACCCATCACCTTCGTTCTCCGTGCGCGCCAACGCCACATAGGAAAGATATCTCTATGGAATTAAATCGTATAGAACAAATCAAACATTCTCATTTCATGATTTTCTGAGATCGGCGAGAAGAAAGACTATCTAAACGCTAGTCTGAATCTATCTGGGGTCATTCCTGTGTGTTGTTTGAATACTCGCGTGAGGTGACTCTGATCGGCGAAGCCCGCTTCTGCGGCAATCGCCGAGATCTCTGCGCCAGGGGACAATAGTCTCTCCGCTGCGAACCTTACTCTAAGACGCTGTAGGAATTCTCCAGGGGTTCGGCGGCACAGGCGGCGGAAGACGCGCGCCAAATGTACCGGGTGAACGCCGGCTTCGCGTGCCACCTCAGAAATGCGGAGGTTTCGCCTGAATTCCGAATGCAAGAATTCTTCGACGCGCGTCCACCAGGTCGGAGTCGTATCTATTTCGGAATTCGTGATCCGCGCGGCAACGGCGAACAGTTCCCATATCAATGCGTCGACTGTCAGGGCACAAGCATGAGATCCGGCTCGATATTCATGGTAGAGATGGCATCCCAAGAATGTCAATTCTCCACCTACATCGTCGTGCACCGTTTCGAGTCTGGGTTTGACCTGTCGCAAATCGTCAATCCACGAGTTTCCAATCTCCGCAGTAAAGAAACGAGCACCGCTCGGGGGGACGCGTCCGCTGTGTTCAGTGCCACACCGGTTGAACGCGGAACTGAACGGCTGCCGGAAGACCGTGCCTTGCCGGTAACACTCCTCATAACCTCCTGCAATGACCAGGTCATAGTAAGAAGTCTCATGAGTGTGTTTCGGAATAAGTCGCTGGGAAGGGTGACGCAACTCTGCGAAGGTGAGGTCCCGGCCACGGATCTGGCTGGAAATGGCTCCATAGAAAGGACGCCCCTTGGGGAGCGGACCGTTCCCCAACAAGGGGGGAAGAATGGTACCGAAGGGGTTAGCGGGCATACCCTTTAGACGCTGGCGACGGCAAAACATTTCCGGGCGAATGCTCATACCCAGAGAAAAAAAGTCCCAGTACCGAGGAGCCGTACAGTTGCTAGACACCGTAGTAAATCGACTCCTGCCTCGAGTCCTTCAGTGTGCAGTTAGTCCCTAGAATATGGAGTTTCGTCCCTACTAATTGCTGTTCATGCTTAATTGCAGTGCGTAGGTCGGCGCGCTTCCTGGGGCGACGCATGGTGAAACAGGAGGGGGAGAAGATAACAGTTCTCTAGGAAGAGCCCAGTCGCGATGGCGCAGCTACGAGCGCGTCCATCTTCGGGGACGGCCTAACGGAATGTATTGCGAGAATGGCATGCAGTCGGGGGAGATTCCCGCTTAGTTGCCAGTCGGTGTCAGGGGTTCACCGGCAATTTCTTGGCCGCTGTGGTCTTGTGGGATGCATCATGAGATGCCTTTGCCGAAGCATCTGAACGTTGCGGAATCACGATCATCAATGCATCGGGTTGGCCTGGATGTACGACGTACGGGGCCCCTTCACCAGATCCTATTTCCTTTGCCGTCGCATAGGGCGCATAGAACATGAGATGACCAGGGAAGGGTATTACTTTTTTAGTTTCAGGGTTGAAAACGCGGTTGGAATTCGAAAGCATGTACACAATGCCAGCTTTACGGGGCGCCTGGAAGCGTCCTGTTTTGTATCCCTCTGCGATATCCTGCGCGATTTCGTCCTCGCTCTTGCCCTGTGCACGAAGTTCTTCCGTTCGAAGTAGCGTCTTGAGAGTCGTGGCGCTTCCCTCGGCGTCGAAACACGCTGGTTCCACCGTGTCGGCTCTCTCCCGGCCAATGAGGCAAGAAAATCCGTTGGAACCCTGCTGAACCGCTATGTATCCAGATTTGTCGAGAACGTATATCGTTGCAGCATCGCTAACTTCAGGGGGTGCCGCCTCTTTGGCTATTGCAATTTGCAGATTCCGCGGCGAAGAACCATTGATTTGATCGACTGATGTCACATTCTTTTGTGCCGCGTCGGTGAGCAAGCTAAATAAGAAGAGTGGCAAGATTAACGAAGCGAGCTTCATGGTTTCCTCCAACACTGCGTTTTAGGTGGGCCATCTATTCCGTTACCCGTTCAAGACTAGGAGCGGTGAATCCTCTCAATTTCATCCAACGTGGTTCGGGGGAAGTGCTTGCGGCAAGCCAAGGACCCTTAGCGCTGGATGCCTGTCCGCCGGAGACGTATTTTTGTCCCTTCTCGATTAAATATCCCTTCCGTTATTTTGTTCGTATACAGCAGCCTTGCAGTTCTGCGACTTGAGAAAACGTCTCATTTCTTTTCCGCTTGCACGCCTTGGCAACAGCCGGAGCCGAAACTGGACGGCCGCCGATTGTCCGCATCTCAGATTCGGTCCATCTTGAGGGCAAACAATAAGTCGGAGCCTTGGCCCGGCTTTACGCTGACAACGCTTTGCCACTTGGCGCCGAGTCGGTCGGTAAAGTTCCAACGGCTGGTATTGTCGCCGTCCTTGCTGGCAGATCTAATCCATTTTCCGGATTTGATGAGTGATGTATTAATATTTTCGAGAACTTTCAACGCACCCTCACTGCCCGAAATACGCACTGCGATCATCCAGTGGTCGCGGTCCCCCGATGAGTTCAGCAGGTAAAATCCCTTGGGCAGTGCGCCGGAAAGCTCCGGGGGAATACTCAGATCCGGAAACATTGCACGCGCGTAGGTTGAATCAGGGTGCCAATCGTATTCCATGTTCAGGGCTACTGCTTGTGCGGAGCCCATTCCCAAAAGTTTCGAGACGGTATAAAGAGAGCCTTCTATGCCTGAAGACAGCCCGGCGGTGGTGATGATTTTTCCGCTGTCGACGTACTTCTTGTCCCAAACGACTTTCGTGCGCGGGGCTTGCTCCGGTAGGAAATCGAGGGCCCCATAAAATGTCGTCGCGCTGAGTCCCTCCAACAACCCCGCCTTTGCGGCAAGGAACGATCCCGTGCAAACGGTTAGAGTTTGCTGTGCATCTCGGGCGGTCACCTGGATCCACTTGATGACCGCGGAGTTTGTCATCTGATCCACAACACCATCTCCGCCGGGAAGCACCAGCACATCGGGCTTTGGTGCGTTCTCGAACGTGTACTTTGGTGTGATTGTTTGGCCGAAGGCGGTCTGGATTGGATCCAGTTTCTCGCCTACGGTATAAACGTTGGATCGAGCTTGACCGAAAACTTCGTAGGGCCCCGCATAGTCGATAATCTGCATTCCTGGGAACACAAAAATCGCGACATTCAGTTTTTTTTCGATGCGGAAGAAGTTCCTGGTTTGGGTCCATCCGACGGAGCTAATACCAAGTATAAGAATTAACCCAACCCCGACCCTAGCGATCATGTTGTCCTCTTGTCCTCGCCTCTTACTTCGATGTAACCGGTTTACTCGAATCCAAGCCAGGCCCGCTTTGCAATGCCGTAAAAGGCGCTCACCTTAGGAAAGCCCGCGTTGGCAGTGCAATCGGCCAGGGTACCGAGTTCCCGACCGTCGTCATAACTCTACCCAAAGCAACTGGTGTCTGTTTAGGAGTTGGGATAAGTACCCACATAAAGGGGACTAATAAGCCCATAATCAATTGCAAAGATCAACTAAGGAGCGCCCTCTTTCAGGGCAGTGGCAGCCGGCCTGGTGTCCTTCCGCGGTTCTGGAGGTCGAATCGTTTTCAAGATATTGCAGCGCCAATTCAACGAACAAACGCTAGATGAGTTTTCTTGTGCGCGCCATCGCCAGAGCCTGGTCCATTCGCTCCGCTTCCGCGATAGCGACTTCACGGCCAAACTCGGTGACGCGATAATACCGTCGCCGCTCTTCATTCGAGGAAATCTTAGGAGAACGATTCGATTCCACAATTATTCCTGCGTCCACAAGTCGAGCGAGATTGCCGTACAGCGTTCCCGTAGACAGCCGAACTTCGCCTGAGGCCCACTGCCTAACGTCTTTCAAGATTGCGTAACCGTGTTTTTCGCCGTCCCCAAGCGCTATCAAAATCTGAAACGTCGCTGGGGTTAGTGGCAAGTACGATCTAGCCACTCTTCTTGGCATAGGAGTTCCTTTTCCCTTCGCTCAAATATTGACCGCGAGCGCGAGCGAGGGACCCTAAAGAGTGGCCCCGTCTGTGGCCAAAAAAGACCGGAGTTCAGTGAAAGGGCATCCACGTGAAACGGGCAGAACTCGCACCAAGAATCACGGTGGATGGCTTTCCTCAAGAAGATAGACGGACTACGCATTTCTCGACTGTGCAGAGGGCGGACAATAGACGGACTCACATAGAGTGTCAATAGAAAAATGGCCCTTCAGGGTTTCGCAGTCGAATTCCTCGGGATTTCGCGCGATGGTTCGGAAGTTGAAATACAGAGTTGAAGAGGATTTCTTATGTCTGAGCTAAGGAGAGGGCGCCACAGGAAACTCAGTGCTATTCAAGGTCGGATGCCCGATGCCCGGGGACGGTCGTCAACAGATATTCCGGATATTCCGGAAATCAGAGAAGTATCCGTTTTTCCAGATACAGGTACATTGGCTTCCTCGCCCCGACGCCAACGACCACCTCACACCAACTCAACAAGCATAGCGGGTGGTTTCCTGAACAGATACTTAGGGGGCTCATATAGATTTAGTTCAATTTACGCTGGATTTAACCACGTTGCCACTGTGCGTGCTCAGAAGAGCTACCTCTGAACGTCCTGTCGCGGAGGTTAGGCTTGGCAAATCACGGAGGATCGATGGCGACGGCAACCCAGGAATTACCGGAGGTAGGTAACGGAGGTGGGGCCTCCGAGAACCACAATCGGTACGTCCGACTGGGAGACTTCGCGATAGATACGAGCCGAAAAGCTCTCCTCAAAAATGGCAGACGCCTTCGGCTGTCGCCTAAGTGCTGCGACCTGTTGCTATTCATGGTCAATAAGAAGGGGAATCTGGTCACTAGAGACAAGCTCATCTCTCTCTTCTGGTCAGATACTACACTCGTCGCCCCAGCTCAGAATCTCAACAACGCAATGAATCAGATTCGAAGAGCATTATCAGGCGCGAATCTCATAGAAACCATCAAAGGCGCAGGATACATTTTTGAAGGTTCTGTAGCTTACTCCGATCTGGTAGAGGAGCCAATCGAAACGCCCCCGCCAATCGTGACGCCGGCGCCCGCTCGTAGTCCGGCAGCGAATGGTGTTTTCGGAAAAAATTGGATGAGCGGAGTCGGGCTGGCATTGCTGGGCGTAGGTTCGCTCCTTTTTGGGATTCTCCTGGGCACAGCGACCTACTCGTTATGGTGGATCTATCGGTTGCGCCATTGAGCCGGTCCATACTGCCCTAAGATAGAAATCCCAGCCAACCAACTGTGGAAAAGAACCAAGGGCGCATTCTCGGAAGCTTCTGCCGGTCGCGGCGCCAGCCTTTCTCGCAATTACTGCCCATCTACAGGATTGCGCCACCGTGTATCGCTGTGAGTACAAAGGTCCAGCAACCCTCTGGCGTCTACCCAGCCTTGAGAGCACCGAAGAGATTCGTCGTTCTGCTCCTACCACGGTTCGCACGCTAACGCGTTTTCAGTGGCCTCCATTGCCTCGGCTGTTGGCGAGGCAGAACGTTACGACGACTGTCTTGAGCGCGCTGCAGCTAATATCGAGGACAGGAATTAGACACGTTGAGGCCGTGATCGGATAAGTGGTCCACAATCAAATCAAGGGATTCCTGCGGGCAAGCTAACCATAGCAGGGAATTTCTGGCCGCGGCACCGGCGCGGTCCCATATGTTGAGTTCTGCGCATCGGGCACTATGATGTTGCCCTTATCCCTGCAGCGATTTCTTCCGTCGACGCACCGTCGAGATTATCTCGATCATCGAACATTGAGGCATGAGTATTACATGCTCAACGCCCAGTTCAGTGCGCACATCGGGAAACTCCCTCTGAGAATCTGAACGAAACTACGGAAAATTGGATGGTCCTGGTTTGTGCTCTCTCACATCCTACATTCATCCAGTGCCGTACAAATTTCATACGGATTCATATTCACCACCAAGTACTGCCCAGCCAACGGTCCTGTTCTATCAGAACAATTCATGAGAATTTCTCTCCCTAGATCGGTTTTCAGATTGTAGCTCCGCAATCAAATTACAGCTTTGGATTCAAGATTGCACACTGCTAGTCCATTCCCGATTGCCAACTGGCGCAAGATTCCAGTGGGGACTTCAAGGTGTGGAGGAGCTTCCGTGAGAGAACAGCTTTGCAAGATCTTGATAGTTGTCGCAATTGCAGTTTTGGCGGCATTGGCCTTGGAAGGACCGCTTAGCGCACAAATCATCAGCGCCGACTTGGTTGGGACCGTTCTGGACAAGACCGGCGCGGCAATGCCGGGCGCCAGCGTCGAAGTCACGAACGTTGACACCGGGGCGAAACACGTAACTGTCGCCAACAATGCTGGCGAATATCGGTTTAATAATTTGCCGGTCGGTACGTATGACGTTACGGCGTCAGCGGCCAGCTTTGCGACAACTACGATCAAGGGCTTTAAGCTCGAACTTAACAAGACCAGCACGCTTCAGATTACCCTTGATATCGCGAGCGCGTCTGCGACGATTGAGGTTTCCGGTGCAACGCCCGCTCTGGATACGACGACCTCTCAGGTCACCACGACATTCGATGAAAGGCTAAATCGAGATCTGCCGAGTTCGTCTGTCTTCGGGGGTGTTCTAAATCTTTCTCTGTTGAGTTCCGGCGTGGCGACGGGCGGAGGCATCGGCGCGGGAACAGGGCCATCGGTGGGTGGTCAGCGCCCGAGGAACAACAGCTTCACGATCGAGGGAGTGGACAACAACAACAAGACCGTGACCGGGCCTTTGATCGCCCTTTTGCCCAATGATGCTGTGGCGGAATTTTCCATATTGCAGAACCAGTTCTCACCGGACTTCGGCCATTCGTCTGGGGGGCAGTTCAATACCATCATAAAGAGTGGCACCAATTCCTTTCACGGCAACACCTACATCTATTCCGAGAATAGAAACTTGGACGCCATCGACCAGTCAGTGGTCAACAACGGGTTCAAGTCAAACCCGCGCTTTGACAATAACCGAATGGGCGGGACGCTTGGTGGCCCTATCCTGAAGGACAAACTGTTTTTCTTTGGAAACATGGAATATAACCCCGTCGGCCAGGCGGCCGTTCTTGGATCTCCGATTTGCTCACCCACGGCTGCAGGTTATTCGACACTGAGTTCCCTAGCCGGAATATCCCAAACCAACCTGAATATCTTGAAGAAATACGTAGCGCCGGCAGCTTCGCAAGACACTTCCAATACGTGCGGTCCCACCGGCTCCGGCCAGGAAACCGTAACCAGCAACACCGGAGCGAGTGTGACAATTCCAGAAGGTATTCTGACCTTTTCAGGGCCAAACTACACAAACTCCTGGGTGGCGCTCGGCAGCATCGACTACAATATTTCTTCCCGAGATCAGATTCGTGGGCGTTACATCTACAACAGAATAGTTGGAATCGATACGAACGCGAACTTGCCGGCGTTCTATGAAAATGTTCCGTTCAAATATCACCTGGTCACACTCAGTGAGTATCATACCTTTGGTCCTTCGACACAGAACGAATTCCGGCTGGGCTACAATCGGTATTTCAACACCACACCATCAGGAAATTTCTCCTTTCCCGGCTTAGACACTTTTCCCAATATTATCCTCAACGATCTGAACGGCCTGCAACTTGGACCGGATCAAAACTCTCCGCAGTTCACCATTCAGAATACCTATCAGGCGTCTGACAGCGTTTCCTGGACGCGCAGGAACCACGCTTTCAAGTTCGGCATCGAGGGCCGGAAGTATATTTCTCCGCAGTCATTCACGAATCGTGCCCGCGGCGACTATGACTACAACTCACTACAGCAGTACTTGGATGACATTAGCCCTGACGCTCTCGCCCAACGAGGCGTCGGAGCTTCCACATATTATGGCGACCAGTCGGCGATCTACTGGTTCGTGAACGACAATTGGCGCCTCAGGCCGAATCTCGCGGTAAATCTTGGCGTAAGGTATGAATACACGACCACTCCCTTCGGTATTCGTTCACAGGCTTTGAACAAGATCGCCAGCGTTCCTGGACTCCTGGATTTCAGTGCACCTCGGGCACCCAAGAACGACTGGGGGCCTCGCATCGGAGTTGTCTACTCGCCTGGCACCGCTGGCCGCACTTCGATCCGCGCCGGGTTCGGGATCGCGTACGACGTGCACTTCGACAACGATGGCATTCTTTCGCTTCCACCCGAGTTGAGCGTTACGGAGAACGTGATCGTTACGGCGAACACTCCCAATTTCCTGGCGAATGGCGGTCTAAAACCGGGTACGGGAGGAACTAAGACCTTCCCCGACGCTGCCACGGCGAGATTCAACACCACGACCTACTACCCGGCGAACGTGCAAGACCCCAAGAGCCTCGATTGGACCCTCGGTGTTCAGCACACGTTCTTGAGCGATTACACCGTGGAGGTGCGCTATGTGGGCACCCGCGGCATTCATTTGGTGGTCCAGGAGATCGTTAACATAGCAGACAAAGTCACGCCGTCTCTCTTCCTGCCTACCTATATCAATAACGTGCCGTCACAGGCGGTACTCGATGCTTCGACAGTGAGCTTGGCGACAATAAGGAACAGCTCGGATGGTATCGTGCCCGCCTACGACGCAGCCGGGTTCAATCCGAGGAATCTCCTGACGGCGTTCAAGCCCGATGGTTCTTCGACTTATCACGGGCTGGCAACGCAGGTCACCCGGCGCATGAATCACGGGTTGCAATTCATCGGCGCTTACACCTACAGTCACTTGATCGACAACAGCACGGCGGACGTTCACTCTACGGACCTGACACCTCGCCGACCGCAAGACTTCCAGAATATCGCGGCGGACCGCGCGAATTCGGCACTCGACCATCGTCACCGCTTCACGCTCGCGCTGCTGTACGATGAGCCGTTCTTCAAGAACAGCGGTGCTCTCCTGAAGAATACTCTGGGGAATTGGGAAATCGCCCCGGTCTTTACTTACCAGACCGGAGAGTGGGCGACCGCACAGGATGGCGTTGATGCCAACTTGAACGGCGATCAAGCTGGTGACCGGCCAATCTTCAATCCGAGCGGCGTGGGCACGACAGGAAGCGGCGTGGCGCCGCTCTGTACCAGCGCCGTTCCTGCGGCACAGTGCACCTTGGCGAATGTCTTTGTTAATGCAGCAGACGTCGTCGGCTATCGGGCCCTGAACCCCAGTGCCAAATACATCCAGGCCTACTACGGGGCCCTTGCCAATGTCGGGCGTAACACGATTCTGATGCCCCCGACTAACAACTTCGATGTTGCACTACTCAAGCGTTTCACGATCACCGAAAGGTACCGGGTGGAACTCGGCATGCAAGCGCTAAACTTTCTGAATCATCCGCAATTCCTCCCATGCTGCGCTGCCGGTGCAGGCCCAGGGGCCCTTGGTGGCGCCACGAACCAGGTGACCGCGCAGCCGATTACCGGTTCATCGCGTGGCGCGTTGGAACCGCAGAGGGGCATCTTTAACAATTTCAGCGCTGTCTTTCCGAGTGAGGCTCGGGCACTGCAACTGTCCATGAAGATTTTCTTCTAGACCTCATTGCTCGGGGAAGGAGCCCACGGATGAAGCTAGCCATTTTGGCAGGCCTGCTGATCCTGCCTTTCTCACTTCTGGTTGACGGACAAGGACAGCAACCCGAAAAGGGAAAGCCAAGCCGTACCAGTAATAACCAAGCCCAATCGGAGGCCACCCAAGAGGCACTAAAAGAAAGCCTGACCGCCCTTGAAAGGAGATCGTGGGAAGCTTGGAAAAATCGGGACGGCAACTTCTTTCAAGGATTTCTAGCCGATGATCACGTCGAGGTTGGGTTCGGTGGTTTGACGGACAAAGCGAATGTAGTGGCCGGTGTGTCGAGTCCGAGTTGTGTGGTTAAGAGCTATTCGCTCGATCGTTTCGAGTTGACTACGTTCGACGCCAACACGGCTCTGCTTACCTATCATGCCGCTCAGGACACGACCTGCTTCGGCAACGCCGTTCCAAGTCCTGTCTGGGTAAGTTCACTCTACGTTCGACGAGGCGATCGATGGCTGAACGCTTTATACCAGCAGACTCAGACGCGCCAATAATCGAGTGAGGATAGTCTTCCAGTGCAAAGCCCGCACTGTCTGCGGAAAACCCATACCTTCGCTTCTCGAACAACAATGAGCGAAGTCCACGCGGCATCAAAGCCATCGCGAAGCAACCACTCCGCATCGAACGCATATACCCGCCTCGGGGCGGCAAGGCAATTCTCGCGATAACTGGAGGACTGGGTGCCCGAGACACCGCAACAATACGGACTGGAATTCCAGGCAATCTCGGATGGTTCGCTTCGTAACGGTCCGCGGATCACACATCGGAGCCCGGTGCGGCGGAAATTCTGTCCTTTCCCCAAGACGTTTTCAAGCGAATGCCTAACAAATCGCAAAGCGGTACATGAAGAGCAGATGCTGTTGTCGTTGGGGAATACATTTTGGCCGTCCGCGCGTGAAAGGCGCGGTGCGAGGCGTCATCGGAGTGGGGGAGAAGACCTCTCACAAAGGGAGTAGGGAAGGGGGATTACCATTGAGTTCTTGGGAGCTAGTAGAGCGACGGGAGAATCTGCTAATTTGACAGTCGGAGTTGCGAGGAACCGTCAGCCTTCATGACGTAAATCTCATACCGACCATCGCGGGTGCTCTGGAAGAGCAGGCGGCCGTCCGGCAGCCAAGCTGGTGTTTCGTCGAGGTAGGGATGGTCACGATGCGTAATGGTGGTAAATTTCCCGCTAGCTACATCCAGCAGCACGATGTCCGCATCCCCTCTTTTTCCCGTATAGGTTTGGTAGGCGATGGTACTTCCATCGAAGGACCAAGCCGGCAACTGGATGAATCCTGCGAACGTAGCCAATAGCCGACGATTGTTACCGGAGATATCTGAGATATAAACGGACTCTCTCTGAGCCACCGCGTCACCTGAGTCAGGGGGCTGCTGGGCAAACACCAATTGCTTTCCGTCCGGTGACCAGATCGGATCCCAAGGCCTGTCGAGTCCGGTAGGCACGCTCCGGAAATCAGAACTGTTGATGTTGACGATCGCTATGATATTGGCACCTCTTTGATCAGTGCTCTTGAAGGCGATCCGCTGCCCGTCCGGCGAGATACGCGGCCAGCCGATGTCCCTGTGGTCGGTGACGATACGGCGCGCGGATCCGTCGGGCCGGATGGCCTCCAGTTGGGGCAGATCTCCCTGAAATGACCTGAACACGATCCACTTCCCATCGGGACTCCAGACAGGATCAATATCGTCTGTCGATGAGCGGGTGAGGCGCCGCACGTCGGTACCGTCCACCGCCATGTCGTAGATTTGTAGATTGGATCCATCCCGGTTGGAAGAAAATGCGATACGCCTACCGTCAGGACTCGGCCAGGGGTGCGAAGCGTGACGCTCCAACGCAGGGGTGCAGGTATCCAGTCAAAGCGGAGAAAACGATTAGACGCTGAAGTTTCATATAGCCTAGGAGAAAGCAATTTTAGTTCGAGACGCCAGACCCTTGACCGGTAATGACGTTTGACGTTACAGGAGGGATCCGGTTCTGTCACCGCAAGTGGGATGAACAGCCTCAAAATGAGGATCAATGTTAAAGAGTCGACGATGTAGCCCTTGCCCGAGATTGTCACTCGAAGAGGCACTGTTCGGCTTGCTGGTGCATCTAAGAAACGCAAACGCGCGTTCTTAAATGATCGGCACGATTCGATCTTCGCGGTGATTCAACGCTTCGTCGGCACGATTCTCGAAGCAACCGTCTGTGCTATGCGATCTGCTATATCCTCCTGAACCGTGAGCAAGTCGGCCACGGGGCGATCGTAATCCTCGGCCCACACGGGGGTTTGCGTATCGGCTCGCACCAGGTGGACGGAAACACGGATTCGGTCGTTTGTTCTCAGTGCCGTCCCCTCGAGAACGTAGTTGACATTCAGCTCCTTGGCGATCTCCTCAATGGTCTTGCTCATCCCTCTATATTGCATAGCCGTGGTACTGGCGACAACTGTGAATCGAGGCGAGTATAAGCGCGTCAACTTCGTAACGATTTCGTCAGTCAGTGCCATCGAGAAATGGTCGTTAGGAGACGCCGACCCGGCTTCAAGCAGAGGCAGTACACACAAACGAACATCCTCTGGGGATCGCGCGCGAACGATATAACCCGAACGCCTGTAGCCGCCGATCGACAGAAGGAGAGTTGCAAAAGCAACAGCCATCGTAAGCATAATCCGTAACATCCAGCGAGCCTTCAGTTTGCTCGGCAAGGAATCCGGCGCATCAGGTTGGGAGACGCGAGCCGGCTCCACGGGAGTTTCGAGCGGTTGCTCAAGTTCGATAGGTTGATCGTCATCCAGTGGGAACACCGACTCGAGAAACCTATAACCCTGACCTGGAATCGTCTCTATGTATTTCGAATCTTTGTGAGAATCTTCAAGGGCCCTGCGCACGTTTCGCAATGCGGTAGAGAGGTTCGCATCGAAATCGACGTGAGTATCCGAAGACCAAAGCTCCTGCCGAAGTTCTTCGCGGGTTACAAGCCGGCCGGCACGTTCGATGAGGATCTTAAGGACGGTGAAGGGCCTTCCCTTGAGTTCGATCTTCATCCCTCGCCGGCGGAGCTCTCGTCGAGAGCAGTCGACTTCAAAACTGTCGAATCGGAACCGGTGAACTGGATTCATAAGTCATGGCCCGGCTGGCAAGCTTCTGGATTTAGTGCTGATGTGTCTCCATAAAGGTCGTTTCAAACATGCTTTTGCCGGTTTGCAACTCTCGGCGCCATATCGCTACCTCTGTGCGCACCTTCCTCCTATTGAGAAGCGGCATCGCGTGCACTCGCGATGCATAACTATGCTTGAGAGGACATCGCTATGACTCTCTCGGTGCCTCTTCGCAACAGCCAATTAGAATCATTCAATCACAACTTGCAGCCGCTGGCAGGTCTCTCCGTACCTGGGAACCCACCACTTGTACCGAAAATCGGTTACTCGTACCTAGCTCTTATTGGTAAGCACCTGACTTCAGGGTGCCAAGCAGATGAAGAGATTGCAACGCAAGCGAGTGCTGGTCGGTTCCGGCGCTAGCTTCAGATGCACATCGGCCAATTTTTGATCACTGGTGCACTGGTCACCTGCAACCACCCTGTCGTTGGCAGTCTCCGCACTGGGGTGACACACACAAGAGGTTGCTGGTCGGCGTCAGTCAGTTGGATTGACTTTTGGTCGAAACCAATCAGCTGGGTTTCCGCACATCCGCCGCCTGGGGACCCCTGGGTCCCTGGACAATCTCGAATTCGACCGCCTCTCCCGATTACGGCAGAGGGCTTGAAATTTTACCGATGAGAAATGGATGCCGAGCACGTTCAGCGGCTAGGAAGAGAGGTCCTTTGTACCGGGTGGGCAAAGAGTCTGCAACTAGGGACAACTCCGATAGACAACTTGCGCCGTGGTAGATGCAGCCACACCAGAATCTTGAAAGCAACAAGTAGATGTTTGTCGGCGTGCTCCCAAAAACTATAGAAATCTACCGAAAATGGGTCTTCCACGTCGTTGAGTCTGAGATTTTAAGTCGATTCATGAGATTCAATCCTCTTTAGATGTCTTCAGCACAAGCCGTAGATCACACCGCAAACAAGGGTACTGGCGCCTAGATCGAATCAGGAGAAATAGGCCCCTCCGGAGTCAGCATTGGCTCCGGGATTGCGGATCCTCCTACAAAACTGTGTGTGATCCGCTTCAACTGAATTACAAGGGGCGAAGGAAGATTACCGAGTCCGACTTGAGTGGTTTTCTAGTGCATTGCAATGAGTGGATGACGGAATGATTCCCGCTGTGCGGGCAGTGTTGGCCGCGGCGAGGATTGAGTCGTGTCGATGGTTGGATAGGTTTTGAAGAAGTTCTTGTCGAAATTGTGAGAAAAGCAAACCGGGGTGTCTTAAAGGAGCAACCAAATGGCGAGGCGTTCATTTCTGCAGGCAAGTGTTCTGGTAAGTATTATGGTGGTGCTCTCGGTGATCGGCGCTTCGGCGCAGACCGGTACTACGTCGCTGCACGGAGTGGTCAGTGACAAGACTGGAGCGACAATCGTTGGCGCAAAGGTCACGCTCGACAATTATCGACAAGGATCACACCACGAAACAAACACGAACGCCGCGGGCGAATATGATTTTGTTGCGCTGCCACCGGGCACCTATTCACTAAGTGTTGAGATGAGCGGCTTTCGAAAGTCCGAGCAGAACAATCTCCAACTCCTTGTGAATACGCCGACGACGTCCAACGTAAGACTAGAAATTGGGACTGCCCTGCAGACCATCGAAGTGAAGGCCCAGCAAGTTGCGCTCAACACAACCGATGCCTCGCTGGGTAGTGCGTTTAGCGAAAACCAGGTGAAGGAGCTTCCGTTGGAAGCAGGCAACGTCCCGGAATTACTTTCTCTTCAGGCTGGCGTAGCATATACCGGAAATCGGCCGGATATCAATAAAGACAATGATACGCGAAACGGGGCCGTGAACGGAGCGCGCAGCGACCAGAGCAACATCACGCTGGATGGAGTAGACGTTAACGCCGACACGAAGGGCTATGCTTTCACATCGGTCTTGCCCATCACGCAGGACTCCGTGCAGGAGTTCCGCGTGACGACAACCAACTACAACGCTGATGAAGGGCGTTCTTCCGGCGCTCAGGTCGCCTTGGTGACTAAGAGTGGCACAAACGACTTCCACGGCTCGCTCTTTGAATCACATCGAAACACAATTACCAGTGCAAACGATTACTTCATCAAGCTGGCCGAATTGCAAAGCGGGCAGCCCAACGAACCACCCAAGCTGCTGCGGAACAATTTCGGCGGGTCGCTTGGTGGGCCGGTTAAGAAAGAGCGATTGTTCTTCTTCGCGAACTACGAAGGGCACCGCCAACGAGAAGCGCAGAGCGTGGTGCGCATTGTACCGAGCGCTGCGTTACAGGATGGCGTAGTGCAGTACGAGTGCCAGACTCTTCCCAACGGAAATCTCGATACGGCGACATGCCCAGGGGGAACGGTCCAAGGGCTCACCGGTTCTCATAACGTTCAACCTGGGTATTTCGGTTTGAATCCGACACAGATCAAAAACATGGATCCTCAGGGCATTGGAATCAGCCGAAATGTCATGATTCCTTATTTCCAGTCCTTTGCCAAGTTTGTGCCGAATGACAACTCGGTGGGCGACGGCGTCAACTTCGTGGGTTACCGATTTAAGGGACCCGTCGGCATCAACACCAACTGGTACATCGCGCGCGCCGATTACAAAATCACCAGCAATGGAAGTCACACCATCTACTGGCGAGGGGGACTGCGAAACGATACGAACTCCGGAGTTCCCTATTTGCCCGGTGGCGGCCCCGAGGCAACTCAAGTGGACTATAGCAAGGGCTATACCGTGGGCTACACGGCTGTTTTGCGGCCAAATCTGGTGAACAACCTCCGTTACGGTTACACGAGGCAGAGCTTCGGAACGATCGGAAATCAAACGGAGGATATCTTCTACTTTCGCGGGCTCAACGATGGCAATCTCACGTCGAACAACTCGAGCCTGGTTTATACGAACAGCAACAACTTCCAGGTTCCGGTGCACAATATTGTGGACGACATTTCATGGATTAGAGGGAGGCACACGCTCCAGTTTGGAGGGAACATCGGCATCCTAAGGAACCCGCAATCGAACAATAACAATTCATTCTCTTCCACTTCCGACAATCCTTCCTGGCTAGATACGGCCTCCATGGCGAACAGTGGAGCACCAGGTCACTTCGACCCCGGTTTTGAGGGCTTCCCGGCAGTGGACAGCGGCTTCGGCAACAACTATGACTACCCGATGGGCGCACTCATCGGTATGGTGCCTCAAGTTAATGCTCAGTATAATTTTACAAAGAACGGTAGCGCTCTTCACGATAGAACGCCTGTCTCGCGACGTTTTGCTGCGGACACTTGGGAGATGTACGCGCAGGATTCCTGGAAGGTCAAACCGAACTTGACAGTGACGTTCGGACTTCGCTATTCGCTCTTTTCACCTCCGTGGGAAACGAACGGGCTTCAAGTCACTCCCAATGTCAGCCTGAGCGATTGGTTCAACCAACGAGGGACGGGTATGCTGCAAGGTACTCCTTCGAGCGCGGCCCCTCGGCTTAGCTTTGATTTGGGCGGCCCCTCGAACGGAAAGCCGGGATTTTACAATTGGGACAAGAAGGATTTTGGTCCTCGATTTGCAGTAGCCTGGTCACCCAGCGCGAAAGAGGGGGTATTCAAGAGCCTGTTTGGAAGTCCAGGGCAAACGAGCATTCGAGCCGGGGCCGGCATTGTGTACGACCGACTCGGGCCAGCCCTTCTGGCTACCTTTAATGCCTATGGGTCGTTCGGGCTTTCCACGGCGCTGACAAACGGAGGTGGCGTAGAAACTCCAGCGACGGCCCCGCGAATTACAGCTCTAGGGGGTCTGAGCAATATCCCAACCAAAGATCTCACGGGCACACAAATTTTTGCCAGCAACCCGGGGGGGACATTTCCACAAACATTTCCCAGCGGCTTGAATGGTCAGACCGGCTCCTACGCCGTGTACTGGGGCATGGACAACAATATCAAAACCCCTTATTCCTATACCTTTGATCTTTCCGCTGGACGTGAGTTGGGGCACAGTTTCGCACTGGAAGTTTCCTATGTTGGCCGATTGTCGCATCGTTTGCTGTCGCAGTCTGATGTGGCCGCGCCTCTTGATTTGGTAGATCCGAAGACTGGAATTGATTACTACACAGCTGTCCAGGCTCTTGCAAAGATTTACCGCACGGGCGTCAAATCGAATAATGTCACCGATACGATGATCGGGCCAACGGCTTCCTACTGGAAGGACTTGATGGGCAACACGTCCTTCTTACCCGGCGCCGGTGGCGCTCCCCAAGGTTTCCGCATCAGTCGATGCGCAAGCAAAGCAACGGGTCCATTTGCGAGCACAGATCCCGTTATTGCCGCGTATGATCTCTTCTGCGGTTTTGCCAACAACGAAACAACCGCAGTACAAGGCATTGACCAGGGGTTCGGGTTCAGAGACTTCAGTAACACCGATTCGAATGGGAATCGGATCCCTTACTACCCTGTTACCGGTCCCTATACGTTTGTGGATCCGCAGTTCGCGGCACTCTATGCCTGGCGGTCCATAGGAGCTGCTGCTTACAATGCGCTGCAAGTTAGCTTGCACAAACACATGATGCATGGCGTTCAATTTGACGTTAACTACACGTATTCAAGGTCCTTCGACATTTCTTCGGACGCAAACCGCATTAATGCGGAAAGCGGACTCGGAGGACAAGTAATTAATCCATGGCAACCAAAGGCGCTTCGCTCGGTGTCCGACTTTGACTTGACCAATCAGTTGAACGCCAACTGGATCGCTGAAATGCCGTTCGGCAAGGGCAAATGGCTCGGCGGCGATGCCCGCGGTGCACTCGATGCCCTGATTGGCGGCTGGCAACTTACCGGTGTTGCCCGTTGGACCAGCGGATTCGCGGTCGGCGTCGGCAACGGAGCCCAGTGGCCAACCAACTGGCAGTTGGCGGGATACGCAACCCAAATCGGCCCCGTGAAAACGGTGGGGGCTTCTAAGAATCCCGATGGCTCAGTCAATATTTTCGGAAATGCAGCTGCGGCAGCCACAGCTCTCGCAGCATTTGCTCCTGATCTCCCCGGCCAAGTTGGAAATCGGAATAACCTCCGCGGCGATGGTTTCGCTGGCTTGGATCTTGGCTTGAGCAAACGGTGGCACATGCCGTGGAAGGAATCTCACAGCTTGCAGTTCCGCTGGGAGGTTTTCAACGCCTTGAACCTCACGCGGTTCGACGTGGAGAGCTTGAGCCTATCGCTCACCAATTCCAACACCTTTGGCAACTACACGGGATTGTTGACCAACCCGCGCTCGATGCAGTTCATGTTGCGATACGAGTTCTAAGGGTTGAAATCATATTTTTTAGCGACGATTGTAGCAGTCAGCGAGTTTCCGCGGCATGCTCTTTATAGGAGCCCACTTGGATGTTGCATCCTCGCGCCAGGTTTGGTTTATGGGGAGACAGACACACATATATAAAGGATAAGTGGTTCGGAGGGGCGGTCCCTTATAAATATTTGAAAACACGGGGGATGCATCTGAGTTTCGAAATTAAAGTAGGAGTCGCATTATTTCGAGCCCCATTCTTCTGAACCCTGAGAAATCCACCTCTGTGATGTGAAATTGGAAGCCAGGTCGTCGGGAACTCTCCACCTGGTCGAACCCGGTTCAAAGGGAAGTTGGCGCGGCGTTCCATTCCAGGTGGCCCGTTCAATCAGAGCGAGCATCAAGGAAATGGGAGATGGTCTCTTCCACGAATCTGCCGTAGAACCCACATCTTTGCATCAAATAATCTTAGTGAGGAGGGGAGCCGACTGCTTTCTCGCCGCCAATGAGGGGTTTCCTCAGACCAACTTTCAAAGCAATCGCCCGAGCAATTCGATCTGCAATATCTTCCTGAATCGAAAGGAGGTCGCCTAGAGGGCGATCATAATCTTCGGCCCACAAAGGAGATTGAGTACTGGCTTCGACGAGATGGACGGAAACACGGATTCGGTCGTTTGTTCTGAGGATGGCACCTTCTAGAACGTAGTCGACATCCAACTCCTTTGCGATCTTTTTCACAGTCTTATTAATGCCTTTGTAGTGCATCGCCGTGGTACGGGCGATAACGTTGAATCGCGGTAAGAATAGGCTTGATAGCTTGGTTATGATTTCGTCGGTAAGTGCCGTCGGAAATTGGTCACCGGAAGAGCTTACCCCAGCCTCTAAGAGAGGCAGTACAAGCACGCGAACGTCCCCAGACGACCTGGCTCGAACCGTATAGCTCGAGTGCCAATAACCGTAAATCAGCAGAAGGAGGACTACGATTGCGAGGGCGAATGCGAAGGTACGCCACGACATCCACAGAGACTCGGGTTCGCGCGGCAAAGGAGGAGCGTCTTGGGGTTCGGAGATACGAGATTTGACGACTGGATTGGTGACCGCCTCTCCATTTTCAACGGTCTTCTGGCCGTTCAGGGGGAAGACGGGCTCGATGAAACGATACCCCTCGTTAGGAATCGTTTCGATGTATTTCGAATCTTTGTGGGAATCTTCGAGAGCTCTACGCACGTTGCGCAAGGCCGTAGATAAGTTGGCGTCGAAATCGACGTGTGTGTCTGCCGACCAGAGCTGCTGACGGAGCTCTTCCCGGGTCACGATCTGTCCCGCGCGTTCCACCAGGATCTTTAGAATAGTGAAACGCCTTCCCTTGAGTTCGATTTTCATCCCGCGACGCCGGAGTTCGCGTCGGGAGCAGTCGATTTCGAAATTGTCGAATCGGAAGCGGTAATCCAGGGAAGTGAGTGGAACTTCTGGATCAGACTCTAGTTTTGCCATGGGTAGGTCGGAAGCATCATCCCTGTCCTGGTATCGTCACAGTGATAGGGCGGGCCATGTATTCGCGAGTGTTTAGCATACTTTCGGCATGATCGTGTCGCTTAACGCTAACAGCTCTAATCTATTCCGGGTGGTGAATACCAGATCGGTGCGACAAACACACTGTAAATTGGGACCGGCTTCCTCAATTCTGGTACAAACGCAAGAACTAGACTTGAAGTCCAGTTGGCAGGCAGCAGCGCAAAGAAAAAGGCCTGCGGGAGGATTGCTCCTCCCTACTTTATTGGATGGAATGAACTATGCGGGTTTACGCACGTTCACTGCTTGAGGCCCGCCGGGTCCTTGGGCGATCTCAAATTCGACCCTCTCTCCTTCCTGCAAGGTGCGGTAATCGTCCCCCTCGATAGCCGAAGAGTGAACGAACAGATCGGGGCCGTTATCCGGCCCGATGAAGCCGTAACCCCACGAACTATTGAACCACTTTACGGTTCCTACCACGCTGATCGTCCTCCTGACGTAAACTGAAGTGCGATCGACAGGATCCTAGCGGGCCACGCGAATCCGCCTGGCAAACTGAGCACACACTGTCACTTGGCTTCATTAATCTTCTGCAGTACGCGATTGCGCATTGTCGCATCAGGGGCGCAAAAGCTTGCCTACACTGAGATTCTAAATGGGTGCGTTAGAACCTGATTAGCGACAGTTCGTCCCAAGGTTTTCGCTCTATCCGCCGATAAACCGTGACTGTCCTCAGAATGATTGTGGTACACGGACTGAAGTTGGTTAGCTTCTGCTTGATTGCTGGAGTCGCGGCAGCCTCCGCGACGCTCTGCTTACGGAATAGGGCACTTGCAACAACAGTGCGCGCAACAACTGCTCCGGCGAAATGTAGCTGAACATGCCACCTTGCTGGGGATCGTTTCCTCTCATGCGCAGTTGGACGCGCTCCACATCAGATCGGCTACACTTTTTCCGAGTGTTTCAGCGACCTGCTAGACGACTATTGTCCTCAAACGGCGTCAACGATTGCATCGCTGCAACAAGCCGAAAGGTTGGAGGTGCATGTGAAACAGATTGCCATCCTCTCGCGATTTGCCTGATTCCAGTCCTGCTGCGACCACAAAAACATTCGCCTACTACAAGGACGAATGCCAATGCGCAAGCCTCTGGTGAAGTGACCCTGGGCGAAAGGTTGGCTCGTAAGTACGAAAAACAGGCTGGGCTCGGAAGTACCCCTGAATTGGATGGCATTTCCCGCTACATAAGCAGCGTGGGAAGCAAAGTCGCGAGCGTGCTTCCATCGGGCCTTCAGTTTCATTTCGTGTTCGATCCTAATCCAGATTTCAAGAGCGCTTTCGCACTCCCGGGCGATACATCATCGTTGGCGGCGGTTTGCTGGCTATTGCGCAGACGGAAGACGAATTAGCCAACGCATTAGCCCACGAAATCGAGCACGTGGAACTTGGCCAAGTGAGTGGACGTGTGAGCGAGCTGAGAAAGCAGAAGGAAAACAAAAACCTTGAACTCAGCGAGTTTCTGCCCGGCTATACCAAGGAAGAGGAGCTTGCCTGCGATCTGAACGGACAGCAGTTGGCGGCGAAAGCAGGCTACTCACCTGCCGGGATGCTGACGCTGCTTGAGACATTCAAGGCTCTCCGCAAAGGAGAGCCGGAGGAGCCGTCTGAAAAGCATCCGAGCCTAGCAGAACGCATCGCCCAGGCTGAGCCCTTGGCCAAAGCGACGCCTCAGAACCAGAAACCGTTGAGGATTCCGTAAATTGCACCTTCATTGGGCGTCTGAATGAATTGCATTTGTTATCCCCAGCTTCATCGTGTACTCGGGCCGCTTATAGTCAGACTGTTAAAGGCCGTCACCATGAGGCGCCGCTTAGACTAGCCTCAACGATATCGGACTTCGACAAGCGGTTTCATCGTGCTAGACAGTCCCTGGATCCCAGTCCACCGGACGTGAATCAGCGACCGGGCAAGGAGTTGTGGTGTTGCCCCCACAGGCTGTGTCACGTCCGGCGCGGAATGACCCTACCAAAGTGCCTGCACTTGTTGCACGACCTTGGCCAGGGATGGGGATGAGTGGTAAAGGTTCCGGGATTGATAACGCCTGTGAGGGACGAGCAAGAAAAGCCAGAACTCCGGAGTCGTCGGTCAATTCTTTGCTTCCAATAAGTTACGGAGAATCAACAAACGCACATCGTCAATGAAGTCGGTTTTGACAGTGAAGACAGGTTTTGTGTCACAGTTATGGCACAGTTTTTGTGAGCGTCGCAGCGCATGATCTTGCGCCGAGATTCCCGCGATGAGCAAGGACAGTGTAGCTGAATCCAGCCGGCCGCCCAGATCTTGTCTAAGCGACCTGAACTCACCAATCATTTCACGGCTATTCATCCGAAGGAAGCAGTCCGTATTGGGGACCTTCCTCATCTCTCATTGCGGTCAGGAATACACCTCCTATAGCCGGGTCGATCCTGTCGGCTTCCGACAACGCCCATTGGCTCCACCGTTCTAACTCCTCAGGTGAGCAAGCCTCATTGCTTGAGAGCGTCAATCGGATTGCTTCGCTCGTCATCGTCCGGATGTTCGATTGGAAGGAAGTTTTTATCAAGCGCAATGTGCAGTTCCGTGGCAAGGACCTTCTCTGGATCAAAGGCGTGGTTGCCCCGAAACGTCTCCAGTTCGGGGAGTGTACAGGCCGGACCGAACGCCCCCTTACCTGAACTCTCACTGTCCTTCCGGCTCTTGCAGTTAGCAATCGAAGCGCACTGCTGGGCGCGAAATGTAGGATTCCACCGCCGCACCGCCGGAAGTGTGGCAATAAATATTATTAAATACCGAATACGCAGGGCTTCATGTTATTCAAACCGGGTTGGGAGGGACGCTCGTGAAATCCGGTCTCCGATTTCTTCCGGAGGGCAGCGATGAATACCGGAAGGGGGCCAAAGAAGAACCGGTGTGGGCTAGCCCGAAAACGCCCTGTTTTCAATCGCTTTAGAACGCAGCGGCAAGTGGTTGCCGGATCGTTCCAATCCTTGAGGTCGATGAATGCGGAGAACAATTTCGTGCGGGGTTTTGTGCCTATCAGTATTGACCGCTTCCATCGCGCTCATGCTTGAGACCTCCGCGCAACAGAAAGCAAGTGCCGTGCCTTTTGATGTCGTGATCCGCAACGGACGGATCATCGATGGCACGGGCTCACCGTGGTATTTGGGAGATATCGGCATTCGCAATTCGCGAATTGCGGCAATAGGAAATTTGGCTGCAGCGCCGGCGAAGAAGACGATCGATGCTTCAGGTAAAGTGGTGGCGCCAGGGTTCATAGATATGCTAGGACAATCCGAGCTAACAATTCTGGTAGATCCCCGTCTACCTTCAAAAATATTTCAGGGCATTACAACCGAAATTACAGGAGAAGGCAGCTCTGTTGCGCCCCAGAATGATGAGACGAGCCGCGCCAGGCAGGTGGCCTTCAACCACTACGGGATTACGGCCGATTGGCGGACCCTCGGTCAATACTTCGCACGACTTGAGCGGCAAGGAATGGGAATCAATCTTGGAAGCTATGTTGGTGCGACTCAAGTGCGGCGCGCCGTCATTGGCGAGGGAGATCGAGCGCCTACACCTGGAGAGCTTGACCGCATGAAAGATCTGGTCGACCAGGCGATGCAGGAAGGAGCTATGGGACTTTCAACCTCGCTCCAGTATGCTCCGGCGCCGTATGCTTCTACCGAAGAAATTATCGCCCTCGCGTCCGAGGCCTCGAAGTATGGTGGGATTTACGCTACCCATATGCGCAGCGAGGGGACTGAGATCTTTTCGGCGCTCGAGGAAACCGCCCGAATCGGCCGCCAGGCGAGAATTCCGGTGGAGATCTGGCACCTGAAAGTTGCGGGCAAGCAGAGTTGGGGGAAAATGCCTGAGGTAGTAGCGTTTATTGAAAGGCAGCGTTCCTCTGGCGTGGATATCGCAGCAGATACCTATGCCTACACGGCGTGGTTCAACTCGCTTTCTGCATTTATCCCCCCTTGGGCGCACGACGGCGGCAATGCTAAGTTAATCGAGAATCTGAAAAATCCGACCATCCGTGCCCGTATCCGGCAAGATATGAAGACACCCTCGACAACTTGGAATAATGAGTGGGACGAAATCGCCGGTCCAGAAGCGGTTCTCATCGGTGTCGTGCAGAACCCGAAGTTGCTTTCCATCCAGGGGAAGTCGCTCGCCGAGGTTGCCACGCTTTGGGGGAAGGATCCGATCGATACAATCTGCGATCTGCTCATTGAAGACAATGTCTTTACTGGAGTGGCGGTCTTCGGAATGCAGGAGTCTGACGTGGACCTTGCGCTTAAGCAGCCTTGGGTTTCGATAGACAACGATTCATCAGGGACCTCACCGGAGGGGATTTTGGGTCAGGAGCATCCTCACCCACGGTCCTACGGGACCTTCCCGCGAATTCTTCGGAAGTACGTGCGTGAGGAGAATCTGCTGACATTGTCAGACGCGATTCGGAAATTTAGCGCGCTTCCCGCGCAACGCATGAGGCTGACGGATCGCGGTGTACTGAAGCAGGATATGTGGGCCGATGTGGTTGTCTTTGACCCGAAGGAAGTTCATGACCTCGCGACATATGAGAGACCGAACCAGCTCTCAATGGGCATGGAGTACGTTCTGGTGAATGGCGTTCCGGTGATCGAGAATGGAAAGATGACGGGCGCTCTTCCCGGGAAGGTTCTCCGGGGACCTGGCTACAAAGCAAAAGAATTGAGATCGGCGGTCGAGGGTTCAACGGGCTCGGACGGATTTCGGTGACCGCCAACGTTCGTTACGTATTAAATCCTTCAACAAATAGGGCCGGTTCGCGAGGGATGCTGTTCGCCGAAGAGGACTACCAGAAGGTCGTCGAGTTTTTTCGTTCACTACCGGGGTATTCGCCAACGCCCCTGCGAAGCGTTCCTGCGCTTGCAAAGGAACTTGGCGTGGAAGAAGTGCTGATCAAGGATGAATCTCGCCGCCTAGGATTGCCGGCCTTCAAAATCCTCGGGGTGCTCTACGCGATCGACTCCCTGTATCGAACCGGCAGTGTGACAAGAAATTCTGTGCTGGTCTGCGCAACGGACGGAAATCATGGCCGCGCCCTGGCCCACGTAGCGCGTCAGTATGGATTAGCGGCGAAAGTCTATATCCACAAAGGGGCAGCGCCCTCGCGTGTCCAGGCAATCGCAGCCGAAGGCGCCGAAGTAATCGTGGTTGACGGGAACTATGATGATTCGGTACAGCAGGCCGCCGAGGCGGCGGAGACAAATGGCTGGACACTTTTCTCGGACACTTCTTGGCCAGGCAATGAAACCGTGCCGACGCTCATTATGGCCGGGTACACGATGCTGATGTCCGAGGCGGCAGAGCAATGGGAGAGAATTCCGGACGTGGTTATGGTCCAAGCCGGCGTCGGCGGCTTGGCCTGTGCTGTCGTAAGCTGGTTGTCCTACAAGTGTGGCAGCAAGCGTCCACAAGTTGTGTGTTGTGAACCGGAAGCCGCCGCTTGCGTTCTGGAATCGGTCCGAGCCGGGCGCCCGACATCGGTAGCAGGAGCGCTTGAGACGATCATGGCTGGGCTGAGCTGCGGAACGATTTCTTCGCTGGCCTGGCCGATTCTTCGAATCGGGGTGGATGCGTGTATCACTGTGAGTGACGTAGAGTGTCTCGAAGCATTGCGCAAGCTGGCGTACCCTGGTGGGAAGGATCCCGAAGTGCGTGCCGGAGAGTCCGGCGCTTGTGGTCTGGCAGCATTGGCTTCGATTCTCGCTTGCCCATCTTTCCTACCCTTGCGGCAAAGTCTCCATCTCGATCGCGCCTCTCGAATATTCCTGATTAATACGGAAGGCATAACCGATCCCGAAGGGTATTACAGGGCTACCGGACGTCGACCAGAGTAACGGGCAAACTTGGTTGCGCGAATGGAATGGATGCAGAACCGCCATGAGAAATCTATCGGAAGCTCTCGAACGGCGGCCACAGCCGGTGAGAGACGCACAGCGTGTCGCGAGACAACGGCTGCGAGCATTCACGCGTCCGGCGATGCAACCTGGCGGCGCAAAATCTGCCGATGCAGACTGATCGACCACCTATGATTCATTTTACGGTTCCGGACAATTACAACATAGTTTCCGCTAAGACCTTAATTCCAGGTCTCAAATTTTCGGCAAGCGCACCCACCGGCCCGAAGCGGGACGCGATTACCTTTTCGTTTCCAAGACGTCCCACTGGGTAGCAACAAGTGTTCGCATCTCGTACGAAGAGGTAGATTTTTGCATGGCACGAAGTGGCTGCGTGCCTGCCGTCTTCCCCTGTCTAAATAGTTGGTGAGTATCTTGGATTCGCCCGTTGGCAGTGGACGCCCCAAAAACAGCTTGACTTTGGCGGTTCGAGAAGGTTAGACATGGTGGCGACGAGTGATCTCCGCATGTCAGTTTGTGATGCCGTTTTTGCTTCTGTAGATGGCAACAAGAAGACCGTAAGAAAGCTTTTGCGTTGTTTCGACGCGAACGTGAAGGTCGAAATTATGGACCTGGCATACTTGGGCCAATGCTGAGCAATCAGGTTTTAGGCCTCTCCGCAATCCGTTTCGCTCCATTTGAGCTGGATCTGCGGTCCTACGAGCTGTCGAAGAACGGTGTTCCCCTCAAGTTGCAGCGCCAACCTTGTAGACTTCTGGCTTTGCTGGTGTCTCGTGCCGGGCAATTGGTACCGAGGGATGAGATTCGTCAGTATATCTGGAACGATGATACCTTCGTTGATTTCGACAATGGAATCAATTTCTGCATACAACAGATTCGGCTCGCTTTGGGCGGCGATTGTCGGAACCACTGTATAGATACATTACCTCGTCGGGGCTACAGGTTTAGGGGCTCGGTTCAGCGGGTCGAGTCCATGAGTCAGCCATTGGCGTACTCTGTCGGTATCGACAGTCGCGATCTTCCGAGCTCCTGGAGGGACTTGCCAGATGCTAACGGGATCGCTTCCATCCGCAATACAAAGCCGGGACGTCGATCTTCAGGATCTTCGCGAGAGGACGCGGCACTGAAGCTTGACGCCCTTCGAGCATACATGGAGGCTTGTTATTGCTGCAGTAAGAGGACCGAAGCAGAGCTTACAAAGGCTATCAAGCTCTTTACTCTGGCTATTCGAAAAAACTCGAACTATGGGTTGGCCTACACTGGATTGGCCGACTGTTATGTCCTTCTATGCCAAAGCGGGTTTTTGCCGCCCGGAAAAGCCTATCCGGCAGCCAAGGCTGCCGCAGTTCGGGCCATGGAACTGGATGATACTTTAGCGGAGTCACATGCTTCGCTGGCGTACACGAGAATGGTTTCCGAGTGGGAATGGAGGGAAGCTGAGAGAGGATTTCGGCGAGCGATAGAGCTTAACCCGCGGTCTGCGAAGGCGCATCACTTTTATGCGGATTTTCTATCTGCCATAGGCGACCATCGGCACGCGCTAAACGAATTCATGCTGGCATGCGAACTTGATCCCACCTCGCTCATCATGAGTACCGACGTGGGATGGAGTTTGTGTCATGCCGGGCGGTATCGTGAAGCCATCGAACACTATCGGAGTCTGATCAGGCAGGAACCAAATTTCGTGCCCGCCATATGGGGACTCTCAGTCTCTTACCTACAAGGTTCGCTTTTCCGTGAAGCGATCGACGAACTGCAAAAGGCCTCACGTCTTTCCAGGGACAATCCAGCGATATTGGCGACGCTTGGTTATGCCTACGCAATTTCCGGAAACACAAATCAAGCCCGGAAAATGTTAACGGGACTGGAAAAATTATCGCGGCTGCGGTATGTGTCATCGTATGAGTTTGCTACCATCTATCTGGGCTTGCATGATCGGAATCATGCCTTTGCGTGTTTGGACGAGGCCTACACAGAACGCTCGGCTCACCTCGTCTACATCAAAGCTGACGCGCGTATTGAGATGGATACGGCTGACCGGAGGTTCCGAATCCTCTTGAACAACGTAGGGCTCCCTCTTAACAACTAAATCCTTTAATCCTCACATTTCTACCGCTTATCCGCGGGGTGATCGCGCTCTCACCGCATCCCCGCGTTCAGCGCAAGTTCAATATACGTCCAGATCGTGTCCCGAGACCACTTCACCTTTGTAATTAGCCCGAAGTTCGCCGAGTATTTCCTCCTCGGATCCCCAAAACAGTAGCTGATGATACAGCACCAGTAATCGGGGTTTCGCTTGCGTTGCTATGGTTGCCAGTTCTATCGCCGAGGTATGAAAGCTGCGATGGTACTTCTGCCTATCCAAAGAAATACCTGCGAAGCCACTCTCCGGATAGACTTCATGAATCAATACGTCGCAGCCGTTGCAGTTGGCTACGACCGTTTCGGTCGGTCGGGTGTCGCCCGAAATCACAATCGTCTTGTCTGACGTTTCGAAGCGATAGCCGAAGGCCTGGTGCCACGAACCGTGCTTGACGGGAAAGGCCCTGACGACAACGTTTTCGTCTTTATATACTAGTCCTGGTTGGATCTCGTGCACGACGACTTTGTAGCCTGTTTTGTTTGCCTTTTCTAAGCCTTCCGTTCTGACCTTAATATCTTCCCGGTAGGCCTTAAGGAGATGCTTAGTCATCGCCGCCAATCCCTTCGGTCCGTACACATTGAGCGGCTCCGAGCGTTCCATCACCCAAGGCGTAAATATGAGATCGGGATATCCAAGAGTGTGATCTGAATGAAGATGAGTAACGAATACGTGCTTGATGTTCGTAGATTCTAGTCCTCTAATTCCCTTTAGAGAGGCGGCGGCAACCCTGCGAACCACTCCCGGTCCCATGTCAACGAGATAGGGAGTTCCGTTCGCGACAATGGCCACCGATGGCCCTGAACGATTCGGGTCCGGTGCAGGATTGCCTGTTCCGAGCAATACGATGTGCGTCGCCTCAATTCCCCTACAGGGCCCTGGCGATTGAAGACGCAAACTCACGGGCGCCGTACTTCCAGCGATATAAAACAGTGTCGCTAATCCACAAAGCACCTGACGATTGAGCATATGATCTCCGCTGGCAGTGTGCTGCGGCCAGGCTGAAAATAACACAGGTTCCGTTCAATGAGTCCATCTCGAGTTGCAATCCGAGAACGTCCAGAGCGGTCCGGATGCGGCATGGGCGAGAGAAATACCGCGGTACGCAAGAGTCCTTGAGGAAATGAAGCGCTGAGGTCACACCGGCAGCCCAGAATGAACTTAGAAAGATCTAATGTTGATTGTGTTGGATTTCGGAGGGGTGCGAATAGTATCTGCCGAAGCTGATTATGCCCTAACTGGCGTGCGGGGCAAATTCTGTGCTAGGAAGCCTCAAAGGAATCCTTATGGAAAAAGCGAGAATAACCTTCCTGCTGTTTTGTTCTGCACTGCTTATCGGTGGCATCGCTCACGCGCAAACGGCCGCTACTGGAACCATCGTAGGGACGTTGTTGGATTCTTCGGGTGCCAGCGTTCCGAACGCTCAGGTAGATTTGAGCAGCGCTGCTACGAGTATCACCTTGCACACCAAGAGTGATTCGGATGGCCGTTATGTCTTCGCTTCTGTTCCTCCGGGAACCTACTCCGTCACTGTGCAATTGGCAGGTTTCCGATCCGTTGTGTTGTCCGTAGTGGTAGAGGTGTCGAAGTCAGTTCAAGGCAACATAATTTTGCAGGTTGGGGAGCAGTCGGAAAAAGTAATAGTCGCGGGAACTGTCGGGCAGGAATTGCAGACCACTAACTCGACGGTTGGAGATGTGATTGGTAGTCGCGAATTCGAAAACCTTCCGACCACTCAGCGTAAGGTCAGCGAGCTCATTTACCTTCAGGTCGCGACCGTACCGATCAGTGGAACGGGGGGGTTGAACGGAGCGTTTCCGGTTGCCGGCAGCGTCGGTGGGTCGCGCGCCGACCAGAACTCCGCCACCCTCGATGGGATCGTCATCAATGACGTGGCCTTGGGTGGAACGCAAACAGGCAACGTGTCGACCATGCCATTACCGGTGGATGCGGTGGAGGAGTTTCGGGCTAGCGTTGCGAATGCAGACACCACGCAAGCGCGTTCCTCTGGCGGTCAGTTCGCCATGACGACGCGTCGTGGAACGAATCAGTGGCACGGTGCCGCCTATTGGTATTATCAAAACGGGAAGCTAGATGCGAATAATTGGACCAATAACGCGACCGGACAGGCTAAACCGGACTCAAAAGATAATCGGCCCGGTGTTCGAATCGGCGGGCCGATCTGGAAGGATAAGACCTTTTTGTCCATATTCTACGAGGCTCGTCGCTTTCCCCAATCGCAGCCGGCCTCTGAAATTGGAATTACGGACTCCCTGCGTCAGGGAATTCTGCGATTTCGCGACGCTACCGGGACTGTGATTTCGTACAATCTTGCGACCTCCAACCTTTGTGGACCCAACGGAAACCAGGCATGCGATCCTCGGGGCATCGGATTGAGTCCGGCGATTGCGCAGTACTTTAGCTTATACCCGGGGCCAAACAACTTCAGCCTCGGAGATGGATTGAACACGGCCGGAATATCGGCACCCGTCGACACGTCTCTGCGCGATGACGTTGCGATTGGCCGCTTGGATCACAACATCACCGAAAAATGGAGATTTCAGGGTGTCTACATGTGGCAACAGCATCGCGCCAACAATGGTCAGCAAGTAGACTTTGACCCCCACGTGACCAACGGAGCTCTGTTGAAAAATCTTTCGGGAGCCCCAAGCGATCCTCGATTCTTGATGGCGGGTATCACCGGGGTGTTAACTCCGCGTTTGTTGTATGAGTTTAAGTTTGGTTGGACCAAACAGCAAATAGACAGCGACAGCGCGTTACCTTCGGTGTTGGCACCCTTGGCCGGCACCGCACTTGAAGTGGGAGGGGGCCTCTTAGGCAATCCGGGGGATCCAGGTAACGGCACCCCCCTAAAGATTCAGAGTAATATGCGGCAGTATGTCAACAGTCTGTTGTGGACTCCAGTCGCACACCTTTTTACCGTGGGTGTTAGTTTTCAGCAGCTGCGCGAAGTTGACTCGCGATTCAACCGTCTCGGTGCGAATGAAGTGCCTATTGCAGTAGTGGCCGCAGACAATTTTCAAGTTCTTACGGCGGCGGATAGGCCGCGCCCTTGTGGTACGGGTGTGGTCACCAACTGTTTGCCGGCCTCAAGCGTGGCTAGTTGGGATCAAGTGTATGCCACCGTGCTGGGTATTTGGGACAGTACATCGACATTTTATCGCCGCGATCCGGAGGGGAACGTTTTACCGTTTGGAGCTCTGCGCAATGACGACCGTTGGAAGCACATCGAAGTGACCGCCTCTGATTCTTGGCGGCTCAAGCCTTCGCTTACTTTGAATTATGGTGTAAATATAACGACCGAAACGCCGCTCAGAGAGGCGAATGGCTTGCAATATTTGGTCGTTGATGCCAATACGGGCCAATTGATCGATCCAAACTCTCAGTTAACCCAGAAACTCGCGGCCGCCGCCGGTGGGCAATCCTTTAATCAAAGGATCGCCTACGTTCCGCGCGGGAATAAGAATATCTATCCGGCGTTCACGAAAGTCGGCCCGCGGGCCGGTTTGGCTTGGAGCCCTTCATTCGGCTCCGGTTTGCTTCGGACCATCTTCGGCGAACATAAGACCGTTCTGCGTGGTGGCTACTCCCTTATATATGATTCCATTCTCGTATCAAATTTGGAAGACACCGCGATAGCTGGTAATCAATTGCTGGGCACAAGTGCTGGCGTGCAAGGTCCGGCCTGTAATCTGGCAGGCACTCCCGGCGCTGCTTGTGCGCCCGGGAACGCGAATCCAGCTGCTTCTGCCTTTCGTATTGGCGTGGACGGCATTCCGCCAACACCCACGGCCGGAAATTTCACTGTTCCTTTCGTGCCTACTCGTATCATCGGACCAGCAGTGGGAGTCGATCCCAATTTTACGGTTGGGCATGTACATGGCGGGAATCTGACCGTGCAACGACAGTTGCCCGGTAATTCTCTTCTTGAGGCGGGCTGGATCGGTCGCTACGGCCGAAACTTACCTGCCGCACAGGGTCTAGGTGCTCCTCCGACAACGATTAAAGACGTAACCGGCCGGTCGGACCAGACTTTCGCACAGGCGTTTGACGCGGTTGCTACGCAATTACGGGCCGGCGCTCCCGTCACACCTCAGCCTTGGTTCGAAGATCTCTTTGGAGCCGGAGGGACGGCGACGTTGGCTTCTAACGCCAGCTCGCTGTTTATCAATGGGAATCTTACTCCTCTTTTTCTGGGATTTATCAATCCACAGATGCGGGCTCTAGGCTTACCTCGCATTACAAATCCGCAGTACATTTTCTTCAACTGGCATACGAATTTGGGTTATTCCAACTACGACGCGATGTTTGTGACGCTTCACAAATCCTATTCGCGTGGACTATCTTTCACGTTCAACTATACGTGGTCGCATTGCCGCGATCTTGGCGGCACGACGGAGGATAGCGGTGGCCAGCATCCGACAAATCCTTATAATCCTAACTTTGACTACGGCGACTGTTTTTTTGACTTGCGGCACAACATCCAAACATACGGCAGTTACGATATCCCACTGCCGAAATGGAATCACCTCACTAGGGTCACGCAAGGTTGGTCAGCTTCTTATATCTTTGGCTGGCATTCCGGCTTTCCTCTGTTTATCACTGAGAGCGGAGATATTTTTGGAGATGCCGGATTTTCCAATGAAGTGGTGCGCGCCATCGGGCCCGCAGCCAGTACGGGTCTCAATTCTGGTGTTGCGGGCTCAGGAGGCGTCGGGACAGCGGGGAATCCCAGCGCGGGTGGTACAGGACTAAATCTGTTTGCTAATCCGCAAGCGGTTTACGACTCCCTTCGAGCATTCCTCATCAGCCAGGATACGCGTTCAGAGCGAGGAGCGTTTCGCGGCTTGGGTTACTGGAATTTGGATACTTCAATTGCCAAGAAAACCAAAATCACTGAGCGGGTTAGTGCTCGCTTTAGCGCTGACTTTTTCAATATGCTGAATCACCCCAACTTCAATACTCCGACCCTGTCGCTATCGGATCCTGCAGATTTTGGCGTAATTACGAGCGCGGTCTCTCCCCAGGGGGCGGACACGAACGTCGGGCCTCGACGAATTCAATTTGGTCTTCGCATCGAATTCTAAGTGCGAAGTTGATTATGTCCGTAGGGGAGTTAGAGTCTCTCTACGATACGTAATAACGGTGGTCCTCGGTTCGAAAATGCATATCAGGGCCTCATGCTGCTTGCTGGCTGTCGGTGGCTGGTTTGCAGTCAGCGTGTTTTCCGAGCCTCCAAGCCTCAGTGTCCGTGGTTTTACGACCGCGCACAGTGAGTGGGAGCGCGATTTGGAGAGCAAGTTCATGACGGTTCCAGACTCTGCAACGGCTGAGCGTGTCCATAAGAGGTTGACCTTGGAACCTCACATGGCAGGCAGTCCCGCGGATCGACGAACGGCGGAGTATGTACTCCAGGAATTCAGGCGCTATGGACTAGAAGCCTTCATCGAAGAGTTTGACGTTGTGCTTTCAGAGCCGATCGAAGTGAAAGTTGAGTTGCTCGGCCCTGTGAGATTCACCGGACCCACCCCTGAATTTGTTCCACAGGATCCAGCATCGAACGATGTTCGGGCTGCGCCGGGTTTCAATGCGTTTTCCGCTTCAGGAGACGTGACGGCAGGGGTTGTTTATGCAAATTACGGCCTGCGTAGCGACTACGACCTGCTTCGCTCAAAGGGTGTTTCTGTCGAGGGAAAGATTGTCATCGCGCGCTACGGCAGATCCTACCGCGGGGCGAAGGTCAGGATTGCGGAAGAGAACAAAGCCGGCGGAGTCATTCTATATTCGGACCCACAAGACGATGGATACCACGCCGGAATCGTGTATCCCCACGGTCCGTGGAGGCCCTCATCTGGCGTCCAGCGAGGTTCGGTCCTCTATGACTTCATTTATCCCGGACTCTTACCGGATGGTTCGAATGTCCCTCATATCCCGGTGCTTCCACTTTCTTATGGAGACGCTCAGCACATCCTAGGCCAACTCGGGGGACTTGCGGCACCCCGAGACTGGCAGGGCGGGCTCCCCTTTACGTACTGCCTCGGCGGCGGTTTGGCGAAAGTCCGTATGCGAGTTCGACTGAAAAGCCCTCGTCGAGTCATCTGGAATGTCGTGGCTAAGATCTCTGGTACCGCACAGCCCGAACAAATTGTGGTGGCCGGTAACCATCGAGATGCTTGGGTGTATGGAGGGGTGGATCCAAACAGTGGTACGACGGCAATGTTGGAGATGGCGCGCGGTCTTGGCGAGCTCGTAAAGAACGGCTGGCGCCCGCAACGATCAATCTGGCTGTGCAGTTGGGATGCGGAAGAGCAAGACGAGTTCGGTTCAAGTCGGTGGGCGGAGAAGCACGCATCCGAGATACAGGAAAGGGCCGTAGCCTATTTGAATGTGGACACGGCTGTCAGTGGCGACCGTTTTGGGGCGGAGAGCGCACCTTCTCTGAAGACATTTCTGAGAGAGGTAGCTTCCGATGTGCCGGACCCGCATGGAGATACCATTCTTGCGCACGCAGAAAACCGAACTCGCGTGCATACCCCGTACGCGTTTTCAACTGCCCAACAAAAGGTAGAGTTTGGAAACTTGGGAGGCGGCGCGGACTATGTAGCATTTTTTGACCACTTCGGAATCCCGTCGACAGACTTCTCGTTCGAGGGTGACTCAGGAATTTATCACTCGATTTTTGATGACCACTTATGGATGGAACGCTTTGGCGATCCCAAGTTCTTGTATCACGTCGCTGCGGCTCGCTTTTTGGGCCTCGAGATACTGCGCCTCGCAGGAGCGGATTTATTGCCCTTTGATTACGAAACGTACGGGCTAGAGATTATGGCCTATTTGAAAGATTTGGATGGCCGATTGACATCCAATGCCAGCGGCGTCGTGTCTGTGCGTCCAGCCTGCGATGCCGATCAAAGGTTCATTGACGCTGCCGCGGCCTTTAGCAAGAGGTTTGAATTAAAGTCGGAACACGATTCAGATGCCCAGCATCTCGATTTCGCAAACCGAACTCTCGTCAGAACTGAGCAGGCATTTCTCACTCCTGAGGGGTTGCCTGGACGACCGTGGTATAAGCACGTCGTTTTTGCCCCGGGCATTGAGAGTGGATACAAGCCGAAAGTACTACCCGGAGTGAGCGAAAGCATCGACTCTGGAAATGTTGAAGAAGCTCAGCGCCAGTTGCAGATCCTGGTAGCGGCTTTGAATCGTGCCGCTGACACCCTCAATGGGACGGTCCATTGAAATAGTCAGCTAGAATGCCGCGATCTCGGTACGAGAAAGGAAGCCGCGTTGCTCAGGCGTGCCTCAATCTTAGTGGCGTAGGAGAGATCAGATGAGCGCAGACACTAGATGGGAATGGAACTACGCAAATTCCTATTCCTTCATGGAAAGAATTCGGCAGGGTATGCCGCCTTTGATTATCTGCTGCGCATGCAACGGCGGAGTTCAGGGCAAAGAATCGAATGAGAATATCCCTGAGTCTCCTTCGGAGATCGCCGAGTCGGCCCGTGAAGCATATCAGGCGGGTGCCGCCATGGTTCACGTTCACGCCCGTGATCCGCAGAACCTCGGTGCACCTGCGAGAACCACGGAAACATGGAGCGACGTCAACAGTCAAATTCGCGATAAATGCCCAGACATCATCATAAATAACACCACCGGCGGGGGCCCAAACATAACGATGGAGGAGCGATTGTCGTGTCTCAATGCGAGGCCGGAAGTAGCTTCTCTTAACCTGGCTCCGGACATGAGTAGGTTCAAGATTAAGGCACGCACAGCTCCATTGAGTCACCCGCGCCCGGAGCAGGAAGTCGATGAGTGTCTGCCTTTCACCTATGGGCAAATCACTAGCTGGGCACGCGAGATGAAGAAACGCGGGATCAAACCTGAGTTGGAGGTCTACCATCCTGGCTGCATGTGGGTAGTGAACGATCTGGTCCGACAAGGGATCGTCAACGCGCCGTATTGGATTCAAACCGTTATGGGTTATCAGACGTCGAGTTATCCGACCGTCAAGAACACCTTGGATCTGTTATCGGAAATGCCCGAGGGGTCGAGCTGGTTGTGTTCAGCGATCGGTCCCTTTCAGCTTCCACTGACGACACTTGCCACATTAATGGGTGGTCATGTCCGGGTTGGGCTGGAAGACAACATCCACTATCGGCGCGGGGAGAAAGCCGGGAGCAACGCACAGCTTGTCGAGCGCGCCGTGCGGATTGCGCACGAACTGAACCGCGAAATTGCAACACCGACTCAGGCTCGGAAGATGCTCGGGTTATCTCCCGTACCATCGAAATATTAAAAATGTCTAGAGAAGGCAAGCTTTGTGCGAACGCACCAGCTCTCATTGGGCGACTACAATGCCTTCAAATGATCTCTGATTGAACTTCGAGGACTCATGTAATGAGCTCAACCGTGCCTCCTGTCATATCGTCGCATCTCAAAAAAGAATTGCACGGTGCGGAGTTTTTTACACTCTCTTTCGGGGCGATTATCGGTGTTGGCTGGATCGTCGTGCTCGGGGATTGGCTCGGCAAAGCCGGTCCGCTAGGAGCGATCTTAGCGTTTCTTGCCGGCGGTGTGGTGACGTTGCTTATTGGCTTTTGCTATGCGGAGCTGGCGGCTCTGCTACCGGCGTCAGGTGGTGAAGTTGCTTTCACTTATGAACTGTTCGGAATTCGGAGGTGTTACGTCGTCGGTTGGTATTTGATCCTGAATTATTTGTCAACCGTCGTCTTTGAAGCCGCGTCCATCGGTTGGGTGGCGGAGACCCTGGCGCCGTACCTTCGAGGACCGGCGCTCTATACCGTTCGCGGCGATCAGGTTCACGCCGGTAGTCTCGTGCTAGGAATTCTCGGCATGGCGGTCATTACTGGTGTGAACTACTGGGGAATCAAACCAGCCGCCAGAGTTCAAAGCATTCTCACATACGGGATGATTCTGTTGTTCGTCACCGTTGTGTTTGCAGGTATCACCTGGGGCAAATTTGCTCATCTGGAGCCTCTATTGGCGGGAGCAACGTGGAAGGCAGCGTGGTCAGGTATGTTGGGCGTATTTCTTACGACACCCTTTTGGATTGCAGGGTTCAATACCGTAGCCCAAGTACTGGAAGAGAAGGCTCAGAATACTTCGCTGGAATTGGTTGGCAGAATCGTCGTTATGTCTATAGGCGCGGCGACTCTTTTTTATTGCTTAATCATACTGGCCTGCTCGATGACGATGCCATGGCAGGGACTGCTTCACTTGAATTTGCCTGCTGCAACTTCATTTGAAACGGCCTTTCACTCTCCATTGTTGTCACGGTTTGTGCTCATCATGGGATTGTTAGGAAGTATTACCGTCTGGAACAGCGTATTTATTGCGGCCACGCGCGTGCTGTTCGCGCTTGGCCGCGCGCAGATCATTGCTCCACGGTTTGCCGCCATCGTACCAGCGACTGGAGCTCCTGGTGTTGCCGTGGTGTTTGCTGGATGTGTCGGCTGCTGCGGCGTTCTGTTGGGACGGAGCGCGATTTTGCCCATGGTGAATCTTGCGTCGTGTTGTTTTGCGATTCCCTATTTCTTTGTTTGTTATGGGGTATTTAAAGTCCGTCGCAGGAAATGGATATCTCCGTACCGCGCGCCCTGTGGCAACGTGACTGCAATCGCCGGCGCTGTGGTCTCGCTATTTATCATGGTCTTCTCTTTGTACCAGCCATATCGCAACGCGGGCAATAGAGTTCCTCTGGAGTGGTGGCTGTTTCTTTGGTGGAGCGTAGTCGGCGGTTTATTGTGGATATCGGCGCGCGCTATTCGTGGACAGTTACATGAGGAGGATCGACGCAAGGCGATCCTGAGGTAGTAAGAGTTGTCGAAGGGAGTCACACGCCGAATCGCACGAATCGCAGGGGTATTTTAGCTAGTCCAATGATTCTGGAGAACTACATATCAGGAATGATCTTACGGAGTCAGAGATGACCGTTAACCAAGACAGTTGGAAGGTCAGAAAGAATAACACGGTATCCGAGTATTGTCGGCGCACCCCAAGGTCGAAGAGCATGTACGAGGAAGCACGAAAGTTCATGCCCGGGGGCGACACCCGTTCCGTCACTTACTTTCCGCCGTACCCCGTCTTCATGGAGAGTGCCGGTGGCTGCTATATGAAAGACATCGATGGCCACGTGTATTTGGACTTGTTGAGCAACTACACCGCAATGGTGCACGGACACGCCCATCCTCAAATCGTCGAAGCCGTACATCAACAGTTCAAAAAAGGGAATTCCTACGGTGCTCCCTGCGAGATTCAGACCCAGCTGGCCAGGCATCTGACAGAAAGGGTGCCATCGATTCAGCACGTTCGTTTTTGCAATTCCGGCAACGAAGCCACCATGAATGCCATCCGAGTAGCTAAGGCTTTTACAGGCCGGCAGAAGCTAATTAAGATGGAAGGTGGGTACCACGGAAGCCATGACGCCGCTCTGGTCAGCGTTGCGCCTTTGTTAGAAGAATCTGGCCCGGAGGAGGCCCCATATTCGGTAGCTTCGACTAATGGTTTGTTCCAGGGGGTTGTAGATGATGTTGTCGTAGTACCGTTCAATAATATTGAGGCGACTGGTCGAATCTTCGATCGCCATGCAAAAGATCTGGCAGCGGTAATTATTGAGCCAATTATGGGTGCCGGCGGAATGATCCCGGCCGACCGTAAATACTTACAATTCCTACGGGAAATAACGCGGTCTTGCGGTGCGCTGCTTATCTTCGATGAAGTGGTTAGCTTTCGTTTGAGCTACGGCGGTGCCCAAGAACTTTATGAATTGAAACCGGATTTGACCACATTGGGCAAGATTATTGGCGGTGGGTTTCCGATAGGGGCCTTTGGCGGACGTGCGGATATCATGGCCTTGTTCGATCCCAGCAAGGGGAGGGTTTCCCATTCGGGAACGTTCAACGGCAACTCGGCGACTATGGCAGGAGGATTGATGTCCTTACATTTGCTGACTCGCGATGAAATTGCGCGAATAAATGGTTTGGGCGAACGCCTACGTGATGCGCTGAGGAATGTGTTTGCCGGACTAGGCATAGAAATGCAAGTGACCGGAATGGGTTCGGTTCTCCAGGTGCATTTCACGAGGAATCCTGTTCATGATTACCGCGGCACAGTGAGCAGCAGAAGCGAGTACTCATCTTGGTTGCATTTGTCATTGCTCAATTTAGGTATGTTTACTGCAGGACGGGGGATGGTGTGCATTTCAACAGCTATGGGCGAAAAACAAGTCGCAGAAGCTATACAAGGATTCAAAGCAGCCGCTGAACAGTTACAATCTTGATGGGATAGAGCCTCGCAGAAGGAAAGCTCTCTTCTATTTGTAGGAAAGTACAGTTTTTTATAAAAGCTGTGATGATGAGAGATGGAGCGTAAGCGTTGGTTTCTCACCGTTTTGAAGCAGCCAGTAGATGCTGCCATTGGCGTTTGGACGGACGGGATCTCGTCGGTGAAAGAGTTTTCAGTGCAGGCCCTGGCGTTCGGTGCGCTGCGTTTGCCGCTTTTGTAGTCCGAATTTCAAGAATATGCCGAGAATGCGCGGTGCGTTGCGCTAATCCGCGGCTATAACTCTCGTCAGTTTCCGCTGACCGGCGGTGGTCTGCCGGAGAAGTTCATGCCGCAGAAATATCAGCCGGGGTCCTGGATGTACTTGGCATCAATCCGCGCCTGGGACGTTCATTCCTGCCAACCGAGCAGCTTCCCGGCGGCGATTCCGTGGTCATTTTGAGCGACCGGCCGTGGCAGCGCCCCTACGGGGCCGACCCAAACATCCATCCGCGGGAGGGCCCTCGGGGCTGTATCACACCGTCTCGGCAGCACCCAGGGATCCGACCAACCTCTCCGCCCGGGCGTGCATCCTCTTAACGCTCTCGACTTTGATCTCTTCGTAGCCGCGAACGCCATCGGGGAGTTGGGCAATCTCGACAACAGTCGGATAGGTTTCAGTGTTGAGCCCGTTCACTGCAGATTCAACAAGCTCCTTGTACCAACAAATCAACGTGCGTTCGATGCCCCTCAGTCTTGCGTAGCCAAAAACGTCTAGTGGCGTACCGCGCAATTTTCGCATGGTACGAAGAATGCGCAATGCCGGCTTAAACCATGGGCCGAGCTGGAGTTTTCGCTTCAGGCCCATCGCCCGTAGCAGGGGCGGATGGAAGTTGTAGATAATGCGGCGGGGTTTAACGAATAGGCTGGAAACCTCTGTGTGGAAAAATGGCGTAAGCTGGAGACGCGCGACTTCATACTCGTCTTTGTAAGCCATCAGCTTATGAAGATAGCGAATTACGGCATGGGTGATTTCAAACGTTCCGGCCCCAACCGTCCGCTCCCGTGCCGCCACCTTGAGAACGAAACTGACATAAGACTCGGCGTAGCGCGCATTCTGATAGTCAATCAGCTCGCCAATGCGGATAGCCAGCATCCTCCGTGATTCCTCATCCAACTCACCGCACCGGTCTAACAGCGTTGCATAGGTCTTAGCATCCTTAGTGCGGAAGCGAGAGGACACTCGTACGCGGTCTTCTTGAGCTCCACGCGCGGGAGATTCCACCAACTGACGAACGCGGCGAGGATCTGTGACGTAAAGACGTCCGTACCGGAATGCCTGGAGATTCTGCCCAACTTGGATGTTGTTCAACTCAATAGCAGATTCGATGCTGAGAGCCGTGAGCGGCAAGAGGCCGTGCTGGTAGGCCACGCCCAGGAGAAGCATATTCGTAGCCATGTGGTCACCGAAGAGGCCTTCGGCAAGACGGCGGGCGTCCACAGAAACGGTCCGCTGGCCAACGGTATATCGCTGGATGAGTTCTTTCATGGCATTGGCCGGGGGCGCTACGTTGGCTTGGCGGACCATTTCTCCTGATGGGAAGAGCGTCGTATTGATCACAGCCGCAGTTCGATTCGGCTCGCAGCGGTCCAGGTTCACCTGAGTGGCCGCAGCCAAAAGATCACATGCCAGGTAGAGATCAGCTTTGCCCTCACCGACCCCGTTCGTCGTTAACACGTGATCCTCGGTTGCCACGACCAGACTCGACAAAACAGGTCCCCACTTCTGCGCCGCGCCGGTCTGATCGTAGCTCAGTGCGCGTTTGCCATCGATCAGCGCGGCGTAACACAGGAGCGCATTGAGCGTGATGACACCGGTTCCCCCAACGCCAGGAACATAAATATGGTAAGGGCGGCCGAGGTCCACGCGCTGCAGTGGCTCGGGCACTGTGTCGCCGTCAAGAACAGGAACCGAAGGCCGACGATACCCTGTACCCTCTTCGGTTTCTACGATAACGAACGAGGGACAATCACCACCCAGGCAAGAATAGTCTTGATTGCACGAAGAGCTATGGATCTTGGTCTTCTGGCCAAACTCAGTCTCGACCTTGTGGAGCGACATGCAGTTCGTTAGAGCTCCGCAGTGTCCGCATCCTTCACAGACTTCCTGATTGATCATGACAAACTTATCGGGAATCGGAAGCACGCCTCGTTTCTGCCGTCGCCTCCGCTCGTTGGCGCACAACCCATCGTAGATGAGTATAGTTACGCCGGGTTGCTGTTCCAATTCTTTCAGCACCCGATCTTGGTCCTCGACAGAGTGAACCTGAGCGTTCAATGCAAGATCAGCGCCACGGTATGTGCTGGGAGCCTGAGTAAGGACTACAATCCGTTTAACCCCTTCCAGCTCCAAGAGTCGAGTCAGCTCCGGAATGGGCTTGCCACCAACCATTGCTTGGGCCCCCGTATTAGCGACGAACCCGTTGTAAAGGATTTTGAAAGTGATATTCGCGCCTGCGGCGACACAGAATCGGATATTCAGATAGCTTGAGTGAAAAAGGGAGCCATCGCCGACGTTCTGCACCATATGCCGGCGATCGGTGAACGGCGCAAGACCGATCCATGGCAAGCCCTCGCCGCCGAGTTGTGTCATCGAAACGATATGCCGCTCCGGCTGTTCGATGATGGAAGCAAACGAGTGGCAGCCCGGGCTTCCCCATGCAAGCTGTCCTTCGAGCAGCCGCGTGGAAATGTTATGTGGGCATCCAGAGCAGTAATTGGGAGTGCGACTTGGATGTGCATCGTAACGCCGGGACGAAATTGCTCGCAATTCGGCAAGCCGTGCGGTCACTCCTGGATGATTGGGGCAGAATTTGAGAAGGCGAGGGCCAAGCTTCTCGGTCACGATATCACTATCCATCCCCCCCTGAATCGGGAACAACGGAGCACCTGTCTCGTCGAACTTCCCCACGACCCGAATCCCTCGAGAAAGATCGCAGAGCACCTCTTTTACCTGGCTTTCTAGAAAGCCGCGCTTCTCCTCTACGACCACAATCTCGTCCAAGTCGCGGGCAAAATCCCGGACGACTTGGGCATCAACCGGGTAGATCAGTCCCATGCGCAGCAGCCGGATGCCGAAGCGTTGGAGCGCCTCATCGTCGAACCCCATGTCGAAAAGCGCCGCGCGGGTGTCGGTGTAGCTTTTGCCAGCGGTGATGATCCCTAGCCGGCAGCGCGAAGAATCCACCTCGACGCGATTAAGGCCATTGGTCCGGGCGTAAGCGAGGACTGCGCGATGACGTTCATAATACAGTCGGCGCTCGGTTTCCACGTTCAATCCCGGAAAAAACCTGAAGTCCGTCGCCTTGACAAAGGGCATTCCATCCATCGTGAGCTCAGGCATCACAATCAACGGCCTGTCCCGGCCGACCACAACAGTCTCTCCCCCATCCGCCAAGGCGTTGACCAACTTCATGGCGACCCAGCACCCGCTGTACCGGGACATCGCGATTGCGTGAAGACCTAGCTCTAGGAACTGGCCCGATGATGCAGGGTAGACGATGGGAATCCCGGCGCTGAGGAACGCGTAGTCGTCCTGGAATGGCATGGTGGAGCTCTTCGCCTCGTGATCCTCTCCGCTGAGGATGACAACAGCACCGTACCGGCTGGTGCCGGCGAAATTTCCGTGTTTTAGCGCATCCCCGCTGCGATCAACACCGGGGCCTTTGCCGTACCACAATGAGACAACTCCGTCGACCCGCGAGTGTGGATAGTTGTCCAGCATTTGCGTGCCGCTGATCGCCGTCGCGGCCAACTCCTCGTTCGCAGCGGGTACGTGAATGATGTCGTGCTGCTGGAGGATAGCGCGTGCCTGGTGGAGTGCCAGATCGTAACCTGCTAGCGGAGAGCCCGGGTACCCGCTGATGAACGAGGCTGTCCGAATTCCGCGCCGACGGTCCCGACGATTCTGGTCGATCGGCAGGCGCACCAGTGCCTGCAAACCACTCAGGTAGACGTAGCCCTGTTCTTGGAGGTAGCGATCATCTAGCTGGACAGTTCTTCGCTGTGTGCTCATGGGAGGCGAGGGCTCTCGGCCCGGACTCGGATAGAGTTCGAGTTGAGGACTTTTCTCATTGTTTGTGGTACTTCGAGTACGGCGGATGCTCCGGCACTTCTACGGGATGTTGTTTCAGGGCCTCCAGGGTAATCTGCACGGCCTTTTCGAGCTGTGCATCATGGCCCTCCGAGACCGACTTCGGGTCGTTTTCAACCTCGATGTCGGGAGCGACTCCCCGATTTTCCACTTCCCAGCTACCGTGCAGGCCGTAAACACCCGCGCGCGGGGCGGTAACTCTACCTCCATCTAAGAGCAACGGGTAACCCCAGATGCCGACTAATCCCCCCCATGTGCGCGTTCCCACCAGGGGACCGAGCCGCTCCTGCTTGAACATCCATGGCAGCGCATCCCCGCCGGAACCGGCCATCTCGTTGATGATCATCGTCTTGGGTCCGTAGATCTGCTCGACCGGTGAGCAAAACTTCTCGCCTTCGCGTGGTTTTACACAGTTGCGGAGAGGTCGTGCCAGAGCGTCGATGATATAGTCGGCCATTGGTCCTCCACGATTGTAACGCTCATCGATAATCGCGGCTTTCTTGCCGACCTGCCCGAAATAGAAGCGATTGAAATTCAAGTACCCGTCCTCTTCGGTATCGGGAAGATGTACGTATGCAACTTGGCCTTCGCTCAGGCCTTCCACCTTTCTTCGGCTATCTTCTTCCCAGGCGCGTTTGCGCAATGCCAATTCACTCTCCAGCGGAACGACCGTTAGTTCCCGAGAGTCCTTTCCGTCCGCGCTCGGTGCCACTCGTATCCGCGTCTGCTTGCCGGCGGTATTCTCAAGAAGACGGTTCAGATCCAAGGGCGGCTGTACGTCGATACCACTAATTCCGAGTAGATATTCACCGGCTTTGACGTCTGCGCCCGGCTGTGTCAACGGAGCATGTAATTCAGGGTTCCAACTTTCTCCGTCATAAATGCGTACAAATCGATAACGCCCATTCTCGATCTTATAGTCGGCGCCTAGCAACCCGCCTTTCACGGCCTTGACCGCCGGGACGTCTCCTCCAGAAATAAATAAGTGCCCGACCGTCAACTCGCCGAGCATTTCACTGAAGAGGTAGTTCAGGTCCGCGCGTCCGCCCACGGCCCTAACATATGGGGCGTATTTCTTTTCCGCTTCTGTCAGATTAAGTCCGTGATAATTCGGATCGTAGAAGAAGTCGCGTTCGATGCGCCATACCTCGTGGTACATCTGGTTCCACTCGGCCGGGGGATCGACGAGTACTTCCATCGCGCTGACGTTCAACTCCCCTTCCCCAGCCTTTGGTGCCGACGCGGTCCCGGCGATATACCATCGTTTCGCGCGGCGGTATAGTGCCTTCTCTCCATTCGCAGAAATGGAGAACCTATCGACCTCTGGAAGAAATCCTTCGGTCTTTCCGGTCTTCCAATCAACCTTGGAAATTGAAATACCAACCGGATCATTGAGACGCGGAACATCCGGAATTTCTTCCAGAAACAAGGTCCCGGCTTTTCCCTCCAGCACATTCACGTAATTCGCCGCTTTGATCGGCAGTGGTACCGTCCGCCGCTCAATGCTATCGAAGTCGATCACAACTTTTCCGACTTCTTCGTTCCTGTCGCTTGCTTTCTTTTGATCTAAGCCGAGCCCATTGGAAGGTTTTTGATATTTTTCTTCGTCGCTCTGTCGCTCCACCGGTGAGGGATCGCCCCTTCTTAGCACTGCCGCGTGCATTGTGCGAAGGATTGGGTGTTGGTAGCTGGAAAGGTCCAGTGGGGAAGCCGAGAGCCCCATGTCGGTGCTGGCTGCGAAAAGGAGTTCCTTACCGTCTTTGGCGAAGACGGGATAACGGGCATCGCTCAATCCGTCTGTGATTTGTCTGGCCTTCGCGGAGTCAAGTGAGTAGACAAAGATCGCGCGAAGGTGATTTTCTAGAAACTTGGAATACGTGAGCCACCGACTGTCGGGTGACCACGCCATGTTGAGCGACAAATTGGGGTCCTCGAAGCGATCCGTATCTACTTTCACTACAAGCACTTTGTCCATGTCCACATACCAAAAGTTCAGACGCTTGTCCGTATAGGCAATCTTCTTGCTGTCTGGCGACCACGTCGGGCCATAGAAGAACGATGGCGGATTTCCCAGATTGATTCTTTTCACCGGTCCAAGCCCGGATTGATCGCGTAGGTGCAATTCGTACTCACCGGATTCGTCCGAGAAGTAGGCGATCCATTTGCCGTCGGGTGACCACGCGGGATCGCGCTCTGCGACGGTCGTTGTGCGGGTTAAGTTCCGAACGTCGCCTTTCTCTGCAGGGACCGTCAGGATTTCGCCCCGCGCTTCGAAAACGGCGCGTGCACCGCTCGGCGAGATGCCGGCATGCTGAATCTGGTCTGCAACTTTTTCGAAGTGAGGCCGGTTGGCCGGCAGGTCTCCCTCAATGTGAATAGTAATCTTATTCGACTGTCTGGTCCCCGGGTGGAATAGATAGATCGCGCCAAACTGCTCATAAACCAGCTCATCGGGGCCCGCGGAAACACTCTTCAGGTCCAGGCCGTCGTTATCGACAACGCGAGTGACAAGCTCGGACTGTGGATCGTATGCGAAGAGCGTTGTGGGGCCATCGCGATCGGACAGAAAATAGACCGTCTTCCCAAACCAAACGGGTTGTGAATCATTCGAGTTCTCACGAGGAACCTTTTTCAACATGAGATCGCTAAGCCGCAAAATGTATATGGGAGTGGCCTGTCCGCCTCGATATCGTTTCCACGAGCCTTGCCATTTCTGGTTTGGAACATAAGCTATTTGCTTACCGTCCGGCGAGAACGATGCCTCTTCCCCGCGCCACATGGGGAGAGCGTCGGGCCAGCCTCCTTCAACGGGCACGGTATAAAGACGTTTAAAATCAGCGTACGCTTCGCGCGGTGATCTAAAAACGACTCGTTTGCTGTCCGGCGTCCAGCCCACGGCGACGTCTGCGGCCGGATGCCATGTAAGCCGTTTGGGCTCGCCTCCTTCAGAAGGGATCACGTAGACGTCGATGTTGCCGTCATATTGGCCGTTAAACGCGATGCATTTTCCATCAGGAGAAAAGATGGGTTGTGCCTCATGGCCGCCGGTCGTAAGCTGACGCGCTCTACCTCCCTCCCTCGGCACGGACCAAAGATATCCGCCATAGACAAAAACAATCTGCGTTCGGCTCAAGGTTGGCGAATGGGCCAATCGAGGAATCTCGTCTGCCATGGTCGCGAATCCGATCGATCCGAGCAGGATGCCAGCAAGAAATCGAAAATACATATCCACCTCAAAGTGCCTAACACGCAAATTGGAAGAGAGCGAAGCTATCCCATTCATCGCGCGCCAGGCGTGGCAGAATAGGCGTCCAGAAGCCATTGGTCAACCCGATGCGACAGTCTACATTTTGGTTAAATACGCTTGCGCGAGCCAAACTTTACTGGAAATCGCCTGTCTTCTTTCTTAGTTTTCTATTAGGCCTAAGAAAGGTCCCTACTCGTCGACGATGTTTCGCGCAGAGTTGAATACTTGAAGGACTCGGAGGAACGGGCAGGGGCGTGAGCGTGCGACAAAATAAGGAAAAACTAAGATTGGTCCCGCTGCCCGCGCATCATGATGTCATGCATACTCTCGGACGTTCTTAAAGGTCACGTCTGAGCATTCGGTGCCTTTGCCGTCAAGGCGTCAGTGATCTATGGTTGTTGGGAGGCCATTTGAAATCACGGCTAAATCATAAGTGTTTCGGGCTAGTGTTTGTCGCGTTGACTCTAGTGCTCTCCGAGCCGCTTGCTAAAGCACAGGCCTCAGGCACGTTGATCATTACGAACGTGACCGTCATTGACGGCACGGGAGCCCCGGCAAAGCCGCAGATGACCGTACTGGTTAAGAATGGAATTATTCGCGAGATTGCGCGCAATTTAGTTGTTCCTCGGGACGCCGAGGTGATTGACGGAAGGGGAAAGTTCTTGATCCCCGGCCTTTGGGACATGCACGTCCACCTGGTGTATAGCGATGAGTCATCCCTTCCACTATACGTTGCCAATGGAGTGACGTCGGTTCGCGATATGGGTGGTAGCCTCACAATCATAAATCACTGGCGCGAAGAGATCGCCGGCGGACAGGTTCTTGGCCCGACGATTCAGGGCGCTGCCGGACCTATCATCGAAAGTGCCGCCTGGGTGAAGCAAATCGAAACCGTCGTGTGGCCCATGCTAAAGCGTAAAGGCATTCAGCCAAAGGGTTGGGGAAACATAACTAATATTCCTGTCGCATCTCCTGCCGAAGCTGAAGGCGCTGTCAGGAAGGTCCGAGAGGCTGGGGGTGACTTTGTCAAAGTAAGAACGGCGGCCTCCTTGGACACCTATCTGGCACTGGTTGCCGCCGCTAAGAAACTGGGCTTGTTGTTCGCGAGTCACCCGCCTCCGCAGGGAGGTTTGCTGCAGGCATCGAACGCCGGGGCCAATAGCATTGAACATTTCATGTGCGAAGGCAGTGTGAACGGTTTGCCAGAGGTTAAGCAACTAGACCTTTTTTCCTCGATCGCCAGGAATCGGACTTGGATGGATCCCACGATTGTCAGCGGGCTTGCTCACTCCATGGAGGACGACGAGGTGGCATCCGTCATAGCAAGTGAGGCGGCGGTAAACGGACCGAGACCTCATTTGCTCTCAGAAAAATTGGCAGAGTCTTTTCGGAAAGACTATCAGATCGGGCGGTCTCTCGGGGCGTCGGGATCAAAAAAAGAAGACCGAGCGTCCGACGAAAAGGAGTTGGCGTGTCTTTCAAGAATGCATCGCGCTGGAGTCGGATTTCTGGCGGGGACAGATGTTGGTTCCATTCTCGTATTCCCTGGATTCAGTTTGCACGAGGAACTGAATAATCTCGTGAAATACGTCGGCCTTTCCCCAATGGAAGCCATTCAAGCAGCGACTCTTAACGCTGCGAAGTTTTTCGGGGTCGATGACAAGACGGGAACTATAGAAGTTGGAAAAGCCGCGGACTTGGTTCTTCTAGAGGCCAATCCGTTGCAGGATATCCGTAATACCAAAAGCATCTCCATTGTAGTTATCCGCGGTAAGGTCATTTCGAAATTGCAAATTGAAAAAACCCTTCATCCTGGGAAACGCCCGTAGCGAGTGAGTACGCAAGGACTCGCTACCGGAAGAATGAAACATCGATTGACACTATCTCTTTCCCAGTAGTCCGGAGGCTCTTTGGCAATCAGCGGAAGCAAAACGTCAAACCCAGGCGCACTGATGGCTCTGGTTCTCGCACTCGTCCTCGGCAGTCTGGCGCTCTGGGCCAGGGCGCCAAGAAAAGTTGTAGTACCGGATGCTGCTCTGGGACAAAGAGTGGACGAACTGTTCAAATCCGTAAATAAAGACGACAGCACTGGATGTTCCGTAGCAGTGTTTAAGGACGGCGCCACTGTTTATGAGCGCGGTTATGGCCGTCGTAACCTTGAGTACGACCTCCCGAACACGGCGAAGACAGCGTTCCAAATAGGGTCGATGAGTAAGCAGTTCACCGGCATGTCCGTCCTATTGCTTGCCTCGCAAGGGAGGCTTTCTCTACAAGATGATGTACGGAAATACATTCCCGAGCTTCCCGTCTACGATCAACCCATTACAGTCCAGCAGCTACTCTGGCATACCAGCGGGCTCCGGGACATATACGACATCATGGAACTCATGGACATCCCGCCTTCTACGTTACTGACAGAAACTGAATTTATTCGACTTATTTCCAGGCAGCACACGCTTAACTTTACCCCAGGCTCAAGCTTCCTTTACAGTAATACGAATTTTGGTCTCCTTGGAGTGATCGTTAGGCGCGCATCGGGACGATCTCTTCGGGAATATACAAGGGCAAACATTTTCCAGCCGCTCGGGATGATGTCTACGGAATTTTATGACCGGTTCGGATTGGCGATTAGGAATCGCGCCTATACTTACTCAACTGCCGCGGACGGAACCATTCTGCAACAAGTAACTCGGAACGAGGTGCCGGGCTGGACCGGATTGTTTACCACCGTCGAGGATATGGCGAAATGGGATCAGAGCTTTGATCAACGCAAGATAGGTGGAGATGAGATCTACGCTCAATTTACGACGCCCGGGAAGTTAAGCAACGGGAACGGACTGACTTACGCAGATGGATTGGTCGTCGATGAATATCGAGGCCGCAAGCGCTTCACGCACGGTGGAGCGGATGATGGGTTCGTTTCCATCATGTTTCATTATCCCGAGCGCCGGTTTGGAGGAGTTATTCTGTGTAACGGATCGAAGCTCGAGCCGTGGAATATGGCCGACGAAATCGCCGATATCTACCTCAGCGATTATCTGGTATCGCTACAAAAGGCAGAATCTCCTTTAGGGGAAGATCAATTACAGAAGATGGCTGGCCTGTATGAAGACGACGCAAACGGGACGGTAACGAACGTCGTGTTCAAGGACGGAAATCTGACGTTGGGTGGTCAGCCAAAACTTACGTTTCACAGGATTGAGGGGCTGAAGTTTCAGGTAGGCGCTCTTCCTATCTGGATGACATTCGTTCTCGTCGACAAAGCGTTTCGACTTCGACGAGACGTTTTCGGAACCTATCCTGCTTATTTGAATCGCGTCGAGCCTGCCAATTCCCCAGTGGACGTGGATCGCTTCAAGGGCCGCTACCGGAATGAGGACCTGGATCAGACATTTTCAGTTATCGCGGGTGCGGACGGAAAACTCACGATGACATCACGTAAAGGAACATCGGGAGCATTAAAACCCTTATTCGCCAATGTCTTTCAGTGGGAAGCTTCGGGCGACAAGGTGTGGTTCGATGATGAAAAAGGACAGATTGTGCGATTCAGGCTTACTACAGATAGCGGGAGAGTGGTGAGGGTTTCATTTGCGAAGGTCAAAGATCGGGAGATAGCCGGACAGTGATTGCGTCTGCTTGGGTAGATCGATTTGTAAACGTATCGTGGCCCAGAGGACCGGTCAACGGCCTTCGGGGTGCCCGTACTCTATCCTAAAAACAGGAAGGTCCTTTGCGACGGAAATATCTTGGGTTAGCGATCGCTACGGTAGCTAGTCTTCCAGTCGGCGGGATTCTCTTGGCCCAGTCGGAATCTCCGATTTCAGCGGCTGACCGCACGATCGTGACGAACATCGCTGAAAACTCAGAGGAAATGCAAAACCTTCAGTTTCTGACCGACAAAATCGGTCCAAGGCTAAACGGTACTTCCAATCTAAAGCGTGCTACCGATTGGGCGGCGGATCGCTTTAAAGCCTATGGTTTGTCCAACGTTCATCTTGAGCCATTTCGCATGGCTCATTCTTGGCATCGCGGTTCGGCGCGCGCAAGCGTCACGAGCCCAGTCAATTTGCCTCTTCTTGCGGAGGTCGCTGGATGGAGTCCTAATACTCCAGGAACCGTGCGCGGAAGGGCGATTTACGTCAATGCGAACAAGGAAGAGGATCTCGCGTTCTATCGCGGGAAGCTACGCGGGGCCATTGTACTCGGTTCGCGGCCCCATCCGCGTGAGCAAATTGCAGACAATCCCCTTTTGCCTCGCCCGCCGGAGTTTCGGGATCCTTATCCGAGGAAGTTTCGACTTAAACGCGACATTTTTTTCCGCGAGGAGGGTGTCCTCGGCGTGCTGCGTGATTCCGACAAAAGCTTTGGCCTCTTCGACATGGATATCGCAGGAATGCTTTATGAAGTTGCCCCGCTTCCGACGGTCTATCTGACGCCGGAAGGTTACGATTTGATTTGGAGGTTGATTCAGGATCAACAATTCGTCGCAGTCGAGTTGACTGTGGATGGGTGCATATTTAGCGCAGACCCCGTTGAGATTTACAATGTCGTCGGCGAGATCCCGGGAGTCGGGAAGCCCGATGAGACGGTCATTCTCGGCGCTCACCTGGATTCTTGGGATCTGGGTACCGGGGCAACCGATGACGGTACCGGGGACGTGGTCGTACTGGAAGCGGCCCGTGCATTGCGTTACCTCGATCTTAAACCGAAGCGCACCATTCGATTCATTCTCTTTTCGGGAGAAGAGGGAGGTCTGAACGGTTCGCGAGCCTACGTTAAGGCACACAGCGCGGAGTTGGGTAAGATTTCAGCGATGCTCGAATACGACGCTGGTGCCGGACGCGTGAAGGCGATCCAAACACAGGGACAAGGTCAGTTGGCTGACATGTTGAATGGGGTTGTCGCGCCACTCAGGCAGATGATCGGGCTAAAAGAGCTAAGTCTTGCCACCGAGAAGGGCTCGGACCACTACTCGTTCCTGGAAGCTGGGGTACCGGGCTTTTTTTGCGAACAGGACCGCGCTACCTATTCTCAGACGCATCATTCCCAAGCCGATACGTATGACAAAGTTTCAGGTGCTGACCTTATAAACGGAGCGCAGGTGATGGCGGTATTCGCGTACAACGTTGCTGAACTTCCTGACCTCCTTCCCAGGGTACCCGTATCGGTGGACAAAAAAGATTAGACAGGAACCTAGGACAAGGTGTGTAGATACGGAGCAATGCGCTGTTTCCATCCGTTATTGGAGTGGATGTGCAATGGTGACACGAAATTGAGCATCTCATCCGTTCTTATTGGACTGTACATTCTGACGCTTCCGATTCCGCAAAGCACTCCGAACAGCAGCCAGAACGCCATCGCGCTCCGAGACTACCCAGCAATATTTGATCAGGCGGAAGTGATGGTCCCTATGCGGGATGGCGTCCAACTCCACACCAGAATCTATACTCCCAAGGAGGCACCCGAGCCATTGCCTTTCTTGTTTGTTCGTACACCGTACGGTCTCTTTTCTGATGATAGGGGATATTCCCATCTGTTGGACGCGTATCAAGAAATGTTTAAAGACGGCTATATCTTTGTTTTTCAAGATATTCGCGGTCGGCACGGTTCCGAGGGAACGTTTGTGATGGAGCGGACACCACGCGACCTCAGCGATCCGCAGTCCATCGACGAAGCCACCGACGCCTACGACACTATTGCATGGTTGCTAAAAAACGTACCCAACAACAATGGACGCGTGGGCGAGGCTGGTGTGTCCTACGACGGTTGGCTAGCCGCTATGGCACTTCTTGATCCTCACCCCGCTCTAAAGGCGGTTTCTGAGCAGGCATCGCCCGCGGATATGTTTCTCGGCGATGACTTCCACCACAACGGCGCGTTTCGACTGAGTTACGGGTTCGAGTATTCCGTGCTTCTGGAAAGTGGTAAAACGAACGTCAAATATCGCTTCGACAGGTATGACACCTATGAATGGTATCTTGGGCTGGGCCCACTTTCGAATGCGAACAAATTGTATTTTCACGGTTCACATCCAACCTGGAATAACTTTGTTGCACACCCCAACTACGACGAGTTTTGGCAGAAACAGGCATTTGCCCGCTACCTCACAAACCATAGGCTAAAAGTCCCGAACCTGAATGTGGCAGGATGGTGGGACCAAGAGGACTTTTATGGCCCCTTAGAGATTTACGATCTCCTTGAAAGGAACGACGTGGATCATAAGAACTATTTGGTTGTGGGGCCATGGAATCATGACGGCTGGTCCTCCGGTTTGGGAAACAAGCTTGGCAGCGTTGATTTTGGAACGAATACGAGTGAGCACTTCCGGCAGGAGATTCAAGCACCATGGTTTCGGTATTGGTTGAAGGATAACGGAAACCCGCCCACTAAAGAGGCTATAACGTTTGAGACCGGCTCGAATTCGTGGAGACTCTGGGACTCCTGGCCGCCGCGGCAAAATGTTGCGTCGCGCAAATTGTATCTGCACTCAAACCACATGCTCTCCTTCGATCCGCCAGAGGGATCCGGCAATGCATTCGACAGCTACATTTCCGACCCTTCCAGTCCCGTTCCCTATCGTAGCCGACCGGTGGAGGCAACGTATTCGAAAGGCAGCCGCTGGTCCACGTGGCTGTTGGAGGACCAACGCTTTGTCGAGAATCGGCCGGACACGTTGACGTGGAAAACAGAGCCGCTCACGAGTGACATCGCTATTGCCGGAGACATTGTCGCCCACGTGTTTGCTTCTACCACCGGCACAGATAGCGATTGGATCGTAAAGCTGATTGATGTTTACCCTCAGAACTGCGATGCGGACGCCAAAATGGGAGGGTATGAGTTGATGATCGCCAGCGAGGTCCTCCGCGGTCGTTTCCGGAATAGTTTCAGTAGACCTAGTCCGGTCGTTGCGGGTCGCATTACGCCTTATACGGTCGACCTGCACTCGAACAATCACGTGTTTCTACGCGGACACCAGATTATGGTTCAGATACAGAGCACTTGGTTTCCGGTCATTGATCGAAACCCGCAGCGCTATGTCCCCAACATTTTCAAGGCTGCGGAAAGCGACTATCAGAAAGCTACCCAGCGCATCTATCACGCGAAGGGGCACGCTTCCAATGTCGAGATTCATGTCGCACTACCGTGATGCGGTTCTGCGGGCATCAATACATCGGTGCAACGGCAGCTACCAGAAGCAAGCCACAAGGGGCCTAACTCAGTATGGGATCCTCGTCATGTGCGTCGTTGATCGCAAAGGAGGGCCCGTTATGAAGAAATAGACTGCTGATACCTAAATGACCATGAAAATAGCGCACACCTGATCACCAGTGGCCCAGCAGAGTGATAAGAAAGTGTCTGGCAGCGCGACGGTGCGTTGCGAATCTGACTAAGACGCTTGGTGCGTCGTCGACCATAGCGAGGCAACCGCATGACTGTCTCAGGACTACGATTCCCGGTGCAGATATTTGTTACCGAATTGCGAGAGATACGGCCAAAAATGTTTACACGAGTGGCCGATGTTCGACAGTTTCTCCTCGAACATCCTGTGAACCCAACCACACTGGGTCCGTATTTATACTGGGACGTCGAACACTATACACGCAATCCTATCGATAAGACGCCGTTCTACGAACTGCTTGCCATTTGCTGGGAGGTTGGCCAGGGCAGTGCGGTACATAACCATCGAGGTCAGAATTGCTGGATGGCCGTGCCTATTGGCCGGCTTCTAGTTCAAAACTATCGTGTTCTACACCAGAATGTAAGTACTCAGAGTTGCGACATCGCCAAAAGCGACATCGTAGAAATGAACGCTACCAACTCTCTGGCCGTTAATCCCGAAGAGCCCGTCCACAAGGTGTTTAATCCCCGGCACTTCAATGCCCGAGCTGTAAGCCTGCACCTATTATGCGCGGCCGTTTGACCGTTGCACTGTGTACTCGGAAGAGAACAAAACGTGTGGAGACATTGAATTAACATACACCTCTAAATGCGGGGTGAGAGAGAAGGTTGCGGGTTAAAGATCGAGTCTAGTCATGGTCACACACACCGCGCCGCTCATCAATCGCTGCCGCTCTAAGAAGCTTGTGACAACACGACGAAGTACAACGGTAGTTAGAATGGTCCAAACCTTGCAAGAATATGATTAAACGAGGCCAAAGCGAATGAAACTGTATCGTGTGTACCTGGCGGTGATCTGTGGCGCGATCCTGGCGGCTTGCGTTCTTATTGCGCGCGCCACTCCGCATGACAACGATTGGCTCGTACCAGAAGATGCGCGGATTGCTCGTGAAATCGCCGAAAACAGCGAAGCAATGACAAACCTTGAGTATCTCTCAGACCGGATCGGTCCTCGAGTGACTGGCTCACTTCAAATGCAACGGGCCAGCGAATGGACGAAGCAAGTACTCCAGGGATATGGTCTTGCGAACGTGCATCTGGAGTCTTGGACGGTCGCTCATTCCTGGACCCGCGGCAGAGCAAGGGCGAAGATCGTTTTTCCGACCGAGCATCCCATAACCATCGCCTCGGCCGGCTGGTCTCCAAATACCAACGGGACCATTCGCGGGCCGGTGGTGTACTTCGACGCAAAGAATAAGCAAGAGTTCTCAAAGTTTCACGGCACGCTGAAAAACGCCATCGTTATCTATCAGGAACCACCGATTCTTTCTCTGCCAAAGCCGGAAGATCTCACGAACCTGCTGAAGGAGCCGATGCAGCCATATTGGACTGCGACGCGCGATGACACTGCGGGGGAATTCGCGAGAGCCCAAATGGACTTTTGGAAGCAAGAGGGCGTTGCAGCAGTGATCCGGGACTCGCACAAACCTCATGATTTACTAAACATGGGAGACGTCAGTCCCGTAAGGTTCGGCACCGGCGAGATACCGACGGCATTTGCTGGGGGCGACGGCTACCGAATGATCTTTCGGATGTTGAAGCACGGTCCGGTGCAAATCGAGATGGAAATTAACGACAGGATTAGCAGCGAACCGACGCTCGCATACAACACCGTGGCGGAAATACGGGGATCGGAGAAACCGGAAGAGATGGTGATCGTCGGAGCTCATCTCGATTCCTGGGACCTGGGTACGGGATCCACGGACGACGGCATCGGTTCAGTATCCGTTCTTGAGGCGGCTCGGGCCTTGGAAAAACTGAAGATCAAGCCCAAGAGGACGATCCGATTCGTCTTATTCTCAGGTGAGGAGCAGGGACTCTACGGGTCAAAAGAGTACGTCAAAGTGCACCATAACGAACTCCGTAACATTTCAGCAGTATTGGTACGCGACTCCGGTATGGGAAGAGTACTGAAGCTGGGACTCAATGGGAATTATCAAGACCGCCAAATAGTGGATCACGTACTTGAACCGCTGCGCGACACCGGTCTGTTAGAACCGAGCATGCAACGCTCGCAGGGGACAGATCATTTTCCATTCGACGAGGCGGGCGTGCCCGGTTTTTTTTGTATCCACGCGCCCGAGCAATATCAGATGACCCATCATAGCCAGTCGGATACCTTCGACAAGGTCTCGAAAGACGACGTAGATCAAGGCGCCACACTGCTGGCAGCGTGGGCCTTTAATACCGCCGAACTTCCGGATCTTATGCCCCGTCGGCCCTCGGGCTCGAGTGCGGCCGCTGAGGGGAATCCAGCAGGTGCGGTCGCTCCAGATTCATTGGGGGAAACGGATTTGAGGATAATGAACCAAGCCAAAGCCGACGAGCCTGAATTAAGGTCCAATCTGACCTACCTGGCGGACAATATCGGACCTCGGACAACCGGCTCGTTTAACCTCGACCAGGCAAGTCGCTGGACCGCCGAACAATTTCGGGCCTTGGGACTTCAGAATGTGAAACTTGAGGCTTGGACTGTGCCTAACAGCTGGCAGCGAGGCCCGGCCACAGGGCGCATAATCATGCCTGGAAGCGATGCTCGCACGGAACCGACCTTAACGCTTGCGTCGGCCGGTTGGTCTCCAAGCACAAACGGTTGGCTTCGGGGGCCGGTGATTGCCATGCAGTTTACCAAGACGGAAGATCTGGAGCGCTATAAAGGAAAGTTAAAGGGAACGATTGTGTTGCTCGGGGAGCCTCGCGAGATTCATGCACTAAGCAATCCGCTGACGAGTTGGCACAATAACAGTATAGACTTTCTGCCCCATGCGAACAGTACTCCGCACGTTGACCAACAAACGTACCGGCAGACACGTCTTGCGGCGATGAGGATGCTGGCTGACGAAAAAATCGGCGCCTTGTTACTCGTCTCGGACAAGGAATACGGCTTACTGAATATGGGGTCGCCTGTGCGCCGGGAGTTTTATCCGGCGGACTATCCAATCGCTTTTACGACGAGAGAGGATTATGGCAGATTGTGGCGACTGCGAGCCGAGAAGGACTTTGATATTGAGTTAGACATCGGAGGATCGTTCAGCGGCAAGCCCGTTGAGGTGTTCAACACCATTGCCGAGATCCGCGGCGCTGAGAAACCGGATGAGGTGGTCATTGTTGCTGCGCACCTTGATTCCTGGGACCTGGCAACCGGAGCCGCCGACGACGGTACGGGGGCAATGGCGGTGCTTGAGGCGGCGCGAGCTTTGAAGAGATCAGGAATACGACCTCGTCGAACGATTCGATTTATCTTGTTCACCGGAGAAGAACAGGGTTTGTATGGCTCTCGCGAATATGTGAAAGCCCACGAGCATGAACTGGACAAGATTTCTGGCGTGCTCATTCACGACAACGGCACAGGAAAGGTGCTCACGATTGGGCTCACCGGGAACTACGGGGCGCGAGAGATCATGGACCATGTCCTGTATCCGCTAGCGGCAGCAACAGACGTGGGGCTTGCCGAGCCCACTCTGGGCAACGACGACGGGTCAGACCACGTGTCGTTTGATCAGAAAGGAGTGCCGGCATTCTTCTGTGTTCAGGACCCTGCAGACTATGGCAAAACGCACCATTCGCAGACGGATACGCTGGATCATATACGCTGGGCCGACCTGACGGAGGGAGCACAAGTGTTGGCTGTTTTTGCTTATAACGTATCCCAGCTTCCAGCGATGCTACCTCGGAAACCGTCCCCCCACGAATAAGGCGTAATGTGTCAGCGAGTTGGGCTGCCACCGATTTAGGATCGCGCCGGTCCAGGGACAGATCCTTAGATCACAAGGATTGTTGGTTCAATGAAACGCATCCTCAACAGCGCTGACCTTGTGTCCGACCGTTCCGGACTAAGTGTGATCTTTGATTTTCAGGAAGTAAATGCAGTCTTCTCTTCAATAATGTCATAACTATAGGTAATTTCGACTGCTGGGCGGAACGTCGCAGCAACGCTGCAGTATTTGGCGAGTGAAAGCTCAATGGCTCGCTGAAGTGCATTTTCGGAGATGCCGTGGCCACGCACTATGTGGTTGATCTTAGTGTTGGTAAAGGCCCTCGGTTCAATGTCTCGGCGCTGGCCCCGGACTTCGATACGATAACCTGTAACTCTCTGGCGCTTCTTTTTCATTATCGAGGTTACGTCCACCCCAGTGCACGCGCCGAGCGCCATGAGAAGTAACTCCACAGGCGTAGGAGCATTGTTACGGGTCATGTCGGTTTCTAAGGTAATCGCGTGCCCACTGGGACTAAGCGCGACGTAAAAGTCATCGCCAGCATAATATACTTCCGCTTTGTGCTCTCCCGGCATCATTTGTAGCTCCCGCGACTTACGATGGTGACGTGCCAGCAATCCTTACGTTGACTGACCCCGCCGCCGGCTCGCACACACACTTTGTGAAGGTCTGGCGAGAGAAATGCGCCGCTGTGTTTGCAGATTAGGTTGGCTACCAGCGGACCACGAACCAGCTGGGATTCGCGGTCGTAGCGCCCCGAAACCTCAGGGCGTGCGAGTCCGAGCCAAGTTGGTATACCGCGCCGAATCATTGAATGTCTCCGCTAACACGTGAAGCGAGACGTGGGCCTGCCCGGCTAGTCTGTTCTCGTGTGCACCCATCTGCTTGGTGGGCAGCGTGATTCGTCCGCAAGCGGAGTGTCTCACGCCTTTGTTGACTCGGTATTGTAAGAAATGAGCTTATTGGCATCGAAATAGAATGGAGTCTCGACCGGAGCTACAGCTCTGGAGCCGGGCTGTGAGCGATTTCGATTTCAAGAATAGAGCATCCGCTAAGCGAGCGACGCTAACATGATGTTGTCGCGGATGCTGCTGTTTCATCGGGAATGGAACTCCAAGAACAAGAGGAGTAGCTCTGAACGCGGGAGGGCAACGTGCGGGGCTGGTGATGGCAAAGGGCCTCGTTTGCATACCTGGTATCTCCGGCGGTGCTAAGGGCGTGCAAGAAAGTATGCCCAATGAAAGACGAACATGACCCTCACGGGTTATGTTAACAGCCTGGGAGCCACCGATGTTGGTCTAGTCATTTGCGGCACCCAAAACCTGTTGAATTCATGGGGCTGATGACGACGTGTCTTTCCTGTGCCCATCACAACTACGGCATTGCGAGGGCGCATGCAACTGATGCAACTGGAAATGTTCGTCGCAGTGGTCGAAGCGGGCAGCGTACGTGTGGCCGCAGAACGCGTCTTCCGAACACAACCCGCGGTGAGCATTGCGATTCGGAAGTTGGAAGATGAAATCAGCACACCTCTATTCGATCGCTCGAGACTGCACGGGTTCCGTCTGACGTCCGCCGGGCAAATACTCTACGATTACGCGACGCGTTTACTTCGCCTGCTGAACGAGGCTACTTCTGCGGTGGCAAATTTTTCCGAGCTTGGGACTGGGCGCTTGCGCATCGGCGCGAACGAAAGCCTAAGCACACATCTCCTCCCGCTTGTGATTAGAGCCTTCCTGGAGAGTCACTCGGAAATTAGGATCGAGGTCCGTTGTGGGAGCTCGGCTGGGTTGCTCAGTGAGCTGAAAGATCGAAAACTTGATCTGGTGTTTATCACTGCCCTGCCAAAGGGCAGGGCCGCAGCCGCGGAGATGGAGTTGGAAGTGCTTATGCGAGATCAGTTGGTGCTGATCACGGGTCCTCAGCATCGCTTCGCGGGGCAAGGGCGGGTGCGTTTAAGAGATCTGGATGGTGAGCGGCTTGTCCTCGTAGATGCCTCTTTGTTGTGGCGCCGGAAGATGGCGGAAACCTTCGGTAAGTCCATGACCCCGCTCAGACGGACCGTAGAGAATGCACCGATCGAAGCCATAAAGAAACTGGTGGCGATGGGGCTAGGCATTGGATTCGTTCCGCTGATGTCTGTAACCGAGGAGAAGGCCCGCGGTGAGTTGGCCACTATCATGGTCGAGGGGTTCCATCCGGAACAGTCGGTGTACGTGGCAAAAAGTCGTTCAGCGCAGTCTGATGCGGCGAAGGCGTTCGTCGAGGTTGCTCGGACCATCGGTGCATCGTGGCCAAAGATCAAACGTTGGAAGGTGCGCCAGGAGCACCCTCCTGTTCAAAGGAAGGAAGGGATGATACGGAACACCCAAGCGTGCATACAAGTGATCTAGGATATCCTATTTTCGTTGGCCTCCATCGGGTGGTACACCGGCGAACAGAAAGGTAAATATTTCTGAATGCGCCCCCGGACTATCCGCTGATAGAGATCGGCCAACGAAAACGTGATTGGCCCCACGCCGCCGCCCCCAACGGTCCGATGGTCAATTCGGGTGACGGCCGCCACCTCGACTGCCGTTCCGCACACGAAGGCTTCGTCAGCAAGATATACTTCGCTCCGATCGATGGCTCTCTCTTCCACTTCAATTCCTAGTTCTGCTTTCAATAACATTGCGACGGTGCGGCGCGTGATTCCTTCGACGATATTGTCAGACACAGGAGGTGTTCTAGCGATGCCATTTTGTACCAGAAAGAAATTAGCGACCGAGGCCTCGGCAACATGCCCGTCGGTGTTAAGAAGCAAGGCGTCATCAAAACCTGCTTGTATACTATCGGTCTTTGCCAGGAACGAGTTAACGTAGGCACCGGCAATTTTTCCTCGTGCAGGCAGCATGTTGTCGTCAACTCTCCGCCAGCCGGAGACCGTCAAGTGCAACCCTCCCCCATGGGGAAGGCCGGGGAAGGCGACCGCCACCATGGAGATGTCCGGGTTCAACGCCGCCAGATGGGAAGTGATTACTTCGTCGGTGAAATAAGCGAAAGGACGAATGTAGCAGTCACATTTGTAGTTCTCGGCTCGGAGCAGATCGATCAGGGCATGCGTTAGGGCGTCGTCCGAAAGAGGTAAGGTCATACTGAGCAGACTTGCAGACTGCCGGAACCTGCGGAAGTGATCGGATGCTCGGAAAACGAACATTTGTTGCTCTTCTTCATTCCAATAGCCGCGCATACCACCGAACACACCTGTTCCGTAGTTGAGGGTGTGTGTGAGGAGGCCGATTTTGGCGTCCGAGTAGGGCACAATCCGCCCTGAAAAGAATGCATGCTTTGGAAGTTCCATTCCCCCCTGCTCTTTCTCGCGCGGTACCAAGACCGCAGTGACACTGACGCGCTTGTTGGTTTGGGTCGGTGCCGTTGGGAATTCTATACCCGTAAGTGCCAATGAAATTCAGTAGGACATAGAAACATTTGAAAGACTCATCCCCCGAGGATCAAAGGACGAGACGTTTAAGGACGCTTCCCAGCCTGGCAACCTTGCTTGCCTCCGATCCGAGTACGTTGCAACGGAGCAACCCTTTTTCGCAGTTCGTTCGTGTTTGGTCTTGTACCGGAGTTGCATTTTAAGAGAGGGCTAGCCGGCGAGAACATTGGCAATACATCGCGGTAGAAACATCGGATAGAGTAAGACCGGTTGAACGGTGCGGTTCCGTTTCTCAGAGGTCTGCACTTCAGGTGGGGGTAGGAAGCTAAGCCGGACAAGGGTTTGGCGGGATGGATTGTCACTCGAAGTGTACTCCCGGCGCATGGCGTGTGAGGCTCATTGCTCCAAATCTCAGCGCACCAGCAGGCGAATCCAATTCCACGGCGTAGACGCGTGAGGTAAACTCTTTCATGCTAGTTGCTACCCACTTCCACCCTAGCTTGTTCTAGTCGATACGATGACCACTATGCCGGGCAGGAGAGATGGCCGGTAGGCGAACTTCTGAGAACCGGTCGCGTTCTCGTGATGAGGCAGGAGCCTAAATGGAGATGCGGACTTTGAACAGTGTCCTTTGCCACGGCCAGTTTTATGGCGAAACGAAAAGGAAGAGCAAAATCCGGGGATTTACGCTTGCAGAGACACTCTATCCGCCACTGCTTTGCATACCTAGGCATAGTCACGAGGACGCGTATTTCTGCTTGGTTCTGCGTGGATCTTATTCGGAAGTGTATGGCAGCAAGAGCCGCACATGTTCTCCATTCACTTTGGCTTTTCATCCCAAGGCTGAAGTGCACTCCGAAAATTTCGGTGGCTCAGAGGTGTGCTCATTTAACGTGGGAATCGAGCGCTCATGTATGGACCACGTTCGTGAGTATTCTCGGGTTCTGGAACGCCCCGCACATCTGCAAGGTGGGACGACCGGAATGCTGGCGATGCGGCTCTACAACGAGTTCCGGCATATGGACGAGGTATCGCCGTTGGCCATCGAAGGTTTAGTGCTGGAGCTGGTGGCAGAGGCTTCACGAAGAACCGACGGCAAATTTCGACGTAAGCCGCAGACGTGGTTAAGACAGGTCAGAGATTTGCTTCACGCACGGTTTGCGGAGAACCTACCATTAAGTGACATCGCGATGGAGGTGGGTCTCCATCCAACGCATATCGCGCGTGAATTTCGCCGGACCTTCCAGTGCACCATCGGTGAGTATGTGCGGCAACTTCGGGTCGAGTATGCCTGCCGAAGTCTTGTGGAAACCTCTATGCCGCTCATGAGCGTTGCGCTCGATGCGGGTTTCTTCGACCAAAGTCATTTTTGCAGAGTCTTTCGAGAGCTAACGGGAGTAACGCCACGGGAGTACCGCTTAGCCATGGTTCCGCGGAAAGGGCAGTGATCAGCCCCGTCAGTCGATGGGATCATTAGAATTTGAGCCAGTAGTGCGGCAATTTCTGCCGATCGGTATGTGTGATCGTATCGTAGAAGCCATCGAGCCGCGCTTTGTCCATCCCGCCAACGGAAAAAGAAGCACGTTAATCGGCGTCGGTATGTAGTCTTATCGCGACTCCCGCGTGTCTCTAACAGCCGATGGCGCTCGGGAGTCAGAGTCGGTTTGTGCAACAGGGTTTCACAAGTCTTGCGCGCTAAAGACGTCCGAGAGCGCTGCTTTTGTACAATATTTTGCATTAACCCATAACCGATATTGATGGCGTCGTCATTCTGTTTGCGAGTAGCCCTTTCTTGTTCTTGCATGGGCCAGCGAACGCCATCCGCGTGCTGAGCCAGCCGGCGAAACGGAGTGAAAGGAATAGTTCGAGTGAGTAAGACATTGCGATCGCCAGTGGAAACTCTTCGAATTTCTCGTGCGGCGGCTATTCCTGACCTCACAGCCTGCATCGGTCTTCAAAAAGCCGTGTGGGAATTCTCTCCCGACGACGCAGTACCAGAACAAGTATTCATTGTGGCAGATAGAACAGGCGGGCATGTATTTCTAGCGTACGACCGAAATCAGCCCATTGGATTTGCGCTGGCGTTCGCGGCATTCAGAGACGGTCGACCATATTTACACTCACACATGGTCGGCGTCCTAAAAGACTATCGGGACCGTGGTGTGGGGCGGTCCCTCAAGCTTGCCCAGCGCAATGAGGCATTGGCCCGTGGCATCGACCTCATCGAATGGACCTTCGATGTTCTGCAGCTTAAGAATGCTCACTTTAACATCGGTTGTCTGGGTGCGATTGTACGTCGGTACATACCCAATCTGTACGGCCGTACGACCAGCCCGTTGCACGGCGGTTTGCCGACGGACCGCCTGGTGGCTGAGTGGTGGGTGTCTTCCCCCCGAGTAAAGAGTCTGCTCGAAGGCATTCCGTCCCACATACCTGCGACGCGCGCGCGAATCGCGATTCCAGCGAACATCCTTGACGTTTGCCGCGACGAGCCACGCACAGCCGAGGGTATCCAGGCCCAAGCGAGGGCGAGTTTCGAATATTGGACGGAGCGGCGTTACGCCGTGACAGGATTTGAGCTCAAGGAAAACGAAGGCCACTATCTGTTGGAGCCATATGAGGATTGAATCCATAGTGGCTCGCGAAATTCAAATGCGATTGAAGGTGCCATTCGAAACCAGTTTTGGCACAATTCACGCCCGTCGCATGATTTTGATCGAAGTCCTCGCGGATGGAGTGAGTGGCTGAGGCGAGGTTACAGCAAGTGAAACACCCGCATTCAATTACGAAACAACCGACACCGCTTGGCACATTCTCTCGGACTTCATTGTTCCTGCAGTCTTAGGGAAACAATTTCGAACGCTTCAGAGTTTCATGCACTCACCGCCCACATCCGGGGCCACCACATAGCCAAAAGTGGGGTCGAAAATGCACTTTGGGACATTAATGCGCAGATAAAGAGGCTGTCTCTCGCCAAAACCCTGGGTGGGATATTTCAAGAAATTACTTGCGGCGTATCTCTCGGCATTCAAGAAAACACCAAGGCACTAGTTGCCAGAGTTGCCGAAGAACTTCGCGCCGGCTATCAGCGAATCAAGCTAAAGATCAAACCGAGTAAGGATCTGGAGTACGTTGCCGCCGTCCGCCGCGAGTTTCCAGACATTCAGTTGTCTGTGGATGCTGATTGTTCGGATGAGCTGTATGAGGCGAAGCACTTGAGCAGATTCGATGAAATTCAACTTACTCATGATGGAGCAGCCTCTCAGTTGGGACGATATACACGCCCATGCGAAGCTGCAGAGGCTGATCGAGACTCCAATTTGTCTCGACGAGTGCATCCACAACGCTCGGCACGCGCTGACGTCGATCGAGCTCCGGGCATGCCGCATCATCAACGTCAAGCTGGGGCGAGTTGGCGGACACGCCGAAGCATCTCGCGTACAGAACGTATGTCGCGAACACGCGACTTCGGTCTGGTGCGGAGGCATGTCACAGTTATGACACAGTTTCGCCAAAACTGTCCCTAAGTTAGCGGGCGAGCCTGTAAGCCGGAGTCCCACCCCGGATCATGCCCCACTCTCCACCCATCACGCTGCAGTCCTAGTTTGCGAGGTTGGACATCAACGCAGGTTTGCGGCACTTATTGCCGGAAAACGTGATGGGGTTATGCGTGACGGCCAGGCCAAATGGATTTCTTCAACGAGAGAGTCTTGTCCCCATTTTCCGGTCCGGCTGTGATCTCGCGCAGGTGAAACTCCAAGGGGAAAGTGTAAGGGGTGGCATGGTGATCCGCGCGTCGCAAAGACCATACCTTGGACGAGAGTGAAAGAAGTGGATCGCCTGTAGGAACGATCTTGTGGTCGTTGCGGCTCATGGCATCGTTCCTGGCAGTCCGTCCCCGTCCAAATGGTATTCATCCCTACAGTCGGCCTGTCGAGCTGCGAAACACATATAGATGTGGGGGGAACGACGAGGCACGTTCTCGTTGAGTGGTTATGAAGCAGCGGGGATCTGGCCTCGCAGGTGTTCTACGAGACCTTCAACGATGCTGGCGATGGCGTGGCGCACGTGAACGTCATCTGGGCTGAACGTAGCAGGTGCCTGGGGTTCACAGGCCAGGTGGTTTTCTCGCGGAGCGTAACGGAGCTGCCGTCACTTACGATTTGAATTCGGACCCAGTCGATTCGCCGCATGGGACGGCGGATCCCGCAGCCCAATGAGTCCAAAAAGAGAGTAGAGGGAAAAATGAAGAAAATCATAAAGCGAGTGGGGCAATTTTCGAAGATAGTCAGGGCGGTAGTGGCGTTCGTCATGATCATACTTGCCGCGACAGGGCCGCTGCGCGCGCAGAGCCCTACGGGTTCGGTTGTAGGAACAGTGAAGGACGCTCAGGGATTGCCGGTGTCTGGGGCGATCGTCACGCTAACCAACCTGGGAACTAACTATAACTACGCTTCGACAACGAGTTCAAACGGCGCCTATCAATTCCAAAGTATCGACTACGGTTCGTATAAGATCTCTGTGACCGCACAAGGTTTCAAGAATGGTGTAGTCAATCACATCAAGTTGGATGCCGCGACTCAATACTCTGTTACGCCGATAACCCTGGAAGTGGGTACAAACGTGGAATCAATAGTGGTCGAAGCCGGGGCGGAAATTGTCAATACCACTAGTTCGGAAGTTACGGGAACCGTCGAAAAAAAGCAGATCGACGATCTACCGATTCTAGATCGCAACCCCCTCGCTTTGCTGAGCCTGCAAGCTGGCGTTGCCAATAGCGGACCGTTCGGTGATGCGGAGACCACGATCAATGGACAACGCTCTTCGTTTTCAAATGTTACGCTCGACGGGATAAACATTCAGGATAATTTCATCCGCGAGAACGCTTTGGATTTTTCACCCAATTCTCCTTTTCTAAGCCAAACGCAGGAACTCACCGTCACGGAACAGAACGGAGAGGTAGATAAGACCGGATCCTCGGGAGTCAGTATGGTAACCCCTAAGGGTTCGAATGCCTGGCACGGCGAAGGTTTTTACTATTATCGCTCCAACAGCATCGGAAGGGCGAATGATTGGTTTAATGATGCCAGCGGTGTGCCGGTACCTGGCCTCCTTCAGAATCAGGGCGGCGGAAACTTGGGCGGCCCGATCAAGAAAGACAAGCTTTTTATCTATGGTTACTACGAGCTCCTTCGGAAACACGCTCAGAGTCCGAACAACACCACGGTTTTGAGTCCGGCGATCCAGGCAGCGCTGACAGCGGCGACTCCCTCGCTGCCATTTACCTACCAGCCGTTAGACGCCAATGGCAATCCATCTGGTGCCCCGGTTACGCAGAATCTCCTCAAGCTCCCGAATCACAACCCGTACACCATCGACCCCAAGGGATTGGCCGTAATTCAGCGTGTGCCGACACTGTCCAACAACAACCGCGTGGGGGATGGAGTGAACTTGTTGGGGTATCAGTTTAACGCGCGCAGCAACACATCGCTCGACAACTATGGGTTCCGGGCAGACTACAACCTCAATTCCCACAACACGATTACAGGAACTTATTCTTATAATCGCAGCTTTTTCGATCGGCCGGATCAAGATACGAGTTTCGACACGATCCCCAAAGTGACCAATGACGACCATATCAAATTTCTATCCACGGCCTGGCGTTGGAGCCCCAAAGGGAACCTCAGCAACGAGGTCCGGTTTGGATTTGACTTGGCACCTGCTTTTTTCTTGACCAGCCAGTCTTTTAGCTCCGGTTTCACGATTGACAGTCTAGATTTTCCCTTCACCGGTCCAGACCCGAACTTTCTTCCACAAGGTCGCAACACCCATACCTACTCCTGGCAGGATAATGCGAACTGGGCGCGCGGGAATCACACCGTCAAATTTGGCGTCCAACTGCAGCGCGTAACGATATTTGAAACGAATTCGAGCGGTATTTACCGCGACCTTCAGGTCGGATTCAGCCAATCAAACAAAAACGCGCCGCAGTTCGGTGACTTTCCGGCGCCGTCCAGGGCAAGCATCAGTTCCGCGGACTTCTTAAATGCAACCGCGCTGCTGGCAACTGCGGCCGGCATTTTGAGCAATGTCTCGCAGACGTTCAACGTAACCAGTCAGAAATCCGGATACGTGAATCTAGCGCCAGAGTCCCGCAACTTCAGGCAAAACGACTTAGCGTTCTACGTTGCGGATAGCTGGAGAATCAACCGGAAACTTACTTTTAACTACGGCGTGCGATGGGAATACTTCAGCCCCGTAGACGAAAAGAATGGCCTGGTGCTGCTGCCCATCATTCCTTCTGGAATGACCGCCGCGCAGACTCTGCTTACCGACGCCACCGTGGATTTCGCAGGTGGGCCCAGCAAGCGCGGACTTTATAACTCCTTTTACAAAGGTTTCTCGCCGAATATCGGACTTGCCTGGGATCCGTTTGGGAATGGCAAGACCGCCGTGCGTGCGGGTTTCAGCATGAACTACGTGAATGATTCTTTCGTTACAGCGGCCCAAAACGCGGCTAGCGCGAACGCCGGGTTGTCAACAATTAACACAGCTAATCCAAACGGTCTCAACGGAGTAGCGACTTTAAGTACTGCTCCGACTGTACCGGTACCGACTTTCGGGATTCCCACAACCTTCTCAGCGAATGCGGCCAGCGTGGGTGTAGCAAACAATGCGGGCTATGCGATCGATCCGCATCTGAAGCCCCCCTATGTGGAGCAGTGGAACCTAACGATTCAGCGCGACCTCGGGCACGGCACCTCTCTTTCCGTCGGATACGTCGGTAATCATGGCGTTGGTCTCTTTCGCGCGATCGACGTGAACCAGGTAGTCTTGGGTCCAAACGGTTTCCTTGCCGACTTCAATCGCGCCAGGGCAGACGGCTTTCTAGCACAGTCACGCGCCCCGAACGCGCCCGGATGCACCGGACCTAAAACGCAAAACCAGTGCGGTTTTTTCAATCCCGTCTACCAGGGACCAGGCAGCCAGCCGCTGACGGTGTTTCCTAATATCTGCGGTCCGGGAGGTCTGGGCGCTGCAGGCCCGACGGATTTCAGCGGAGTCGGATTTATCAACACCGACATCCAGCAAGGCTTTGCTGGCGACTTGGCACATGTCTACCAGGAGTTCGGCTGTGGTCCTACGCCAGGGTTTTTTGCTCCGAATGACAACATAGTCGGGGGGGACTTGCTCAAGAACAATTCGTTTTCTAACTATAACGCGGGCGTTTTGGAAGTTCGCCGGCGCCTGAACGGCGGACTTTACTTGCAGGCAAACTACGTTTTCAGCAAGGTATTGACGGACTACGGCCCATCTGTCAATGGTGATCAGTTTCGCTTCCAGCCCTATCTTGATAATGCGCAGCCGAGGCTCGAAAAAGAGCGCGCTCCCTTCGATTTCAACCATCAATTCAAGGCGAACTTCACCTATGAGTTGCCTGTCGGCAAAGGGCACCGCCTCCTAGCTTCCGACAACCGCTTATTGAGATTGCTGGCGGATGGCTGGCAGACCGGATCGATTTTCACATGGCAGAGTGGGAATCCGTTCTCGATTCTATCCACGCAACCCACGATCAACCGTGCCGGGACACGTTCGTTACGGAACACAGCCGTCGCGACCCTTTCACCCTCACAGATCAAAGCAGACACCGGCGTGTTCGTGCAAACGAACGGGACAGTGTATGTGATTAATCCCATCTTGGTAAGCGCCAATGGCACCGGTGCCTCGCCTTCAAACGGATTGACTTGTGTGCCGGTGGTGAGCGGAGGTTTCTGCAACCCGCAGCCGGGCCAAGCCGGCAACCTTTCTCTGGACGCTTTCACAGGTCCAACGTACTTCGATTGGGATCTTTCCGCGTCGAAGGACTTCCATCTCACGGAACGCTTCAAACTGACGTTCCGCACCGAAGCGTTCAACGTCCTAAACCATCCAGTATTCTTTATTTCAGACCAGTCCCCTTCCGCCACCACCCCCACGACCAGCATTAACAGTACGCAATTCGGGCAGAGTACCCGCACCGTTTCTCAGCCCCGAATTCTGCAGATGTCGCTGCGCTTGAAGTTTTAAGCAACGGCGTCGCTTCGACGCGGCACAAGGAAGGATTTAACGGGTCATCCTTTCCAGCGACAAAGCGCTCGGATTTCTGTGGTGGAGGATTTCGTAGTTTATCTCGTCCGCGACAGGAACGGTCCGTGGACAGACCGGAGGCCTCATACGAGTGGGCCGCTTTCTGCCATTGATTTTCCTAGGTTTGTCATTCCCAACCTCGTCGTCGGCCTAACAATCCCCGACAACTCCTCCTCCGGCACAGACGGCATTGGGAGACCGGCAAGCCATTGCTATTCTGCAGCAGTCATTCACCACGATGGGAGGAGCTACAATCTCCTATCTACTCAGGACAGGTTTGGAGCGTGGACATCCCATTTTTCTCCTGTCCAAGCTCCCCTCACGTTTCCGTCGTCAACTCTCGGGTTCCCGTTCCAAAGGACACCGTTCCTCAAGGATTCCACGTCCGCGCCCAGAGCGACTTTTATAATTACCGACAGGATATCAAGAGGCAAGGAGTCGAATGACAATTCGCCCTGACATTTCGGTGGGATTTGCCCTGTTCGGATTGACCATCCTCACTGCCTTTTGGGGGCTGGTTAACGCTTGGTCGCATTTGAGAGTCGGGCTTCCCAAGGAACCGCTTCCACTATGGCGACGGATACTTGCGACTATCGGCCTCGCAGCCGTCAGTGCCCAGGCCATTCTGTTCCTCCTACCATGGACGCGAATTGGTCGCGATCCCATGCTGTTCGGTAAATGGGCAAAATGGATCGATCCTACTTTTCTTGTGGCGGTGCCCTGCGTCCTGGCGGGAAAGGGGCAATCTCGCTGGTGGCTACTCTCGTCGTCCATCCTCTTGTTCATAATTTCGTACCTGCTGACCCTTGCTGCTTGACGAGGCGCCCATGGTTACGACCCACCCCCGAGTCGACAACTTCACCGGCAAAGAGAAAGAGCGAGAGTCTGGATTGGATGATTTCGGCGCCCGCTACAATTCTTCCAACGTGGGGCGCTCTGCCGTTCCAGACCCGTGGACGCTAGGACGGGAAAACCGATACAGAAGGGTCTCAGTAACGGTTACCTAGTGGAAAGAGAACGGACAGGTTGAGCAAGTTCCGGCTAAGCGTTCTCGGCGGAGAAGCTATCCCTTCAGCCTTGCTCGAGCAGAACAAGTGTGAGCTTTGTCGCCGCGCGTTTCGGCGAGGACTTTGCCCCGAACACATCGTCCGGCTTGGGCTGATAGCCTGGATACATCTGTTCCTCCCATTTGGGGAGTATACGAGCCTCCGCATGTGAACACCACCCGATGCAATTTCTCGGACCGACCGACGTATACTTGCGGCACAGACTGACCTCGCGTGAGGAACTGCGCACATGTCAGACGAAGAGTGGATCAAAACGCTTGATGACGGTAGAACAGTGAAATTCAGCTGCCAAGAAATGTCAGAAGACTGGACATTTATTACCGCGCAGCTTGCAGGTAATGAAGTCGTCTATTCTGTTGTACTGACCAGAGCAAGAAAGCCACTTAATCGTGAAGATGTTGAGAGCCATTTTCATGTCGAGCTTTCAAAGAAGTAGTGCCAGTCCCTGATGAACGCGCTTACCGAACAAGCGTTGCTCTTTACTCAAGACTGCGCGACTGCTTCTTTGCCCTTCTCGGTCATCGCGTAGAAGTCGCCACCGCACTCGTCCAGCATGCCTGCGCGTACCAACTCATCAACGGCATCGAGCACGCGTAGCCGTAGTTCAGGATCGTTGCCCGCTGCCTCGAAGAGCACATGCAGGTCCAAGCGATCCTCCCTCATTGTTCCGAATAGTCGCAGAACATCCAAGGAGAGTGGCTTCACCGTGCACCTCTCAAAGCTGCTGAGACTTAGATACTAAGGCTTCTCTCGACGAGTTTGTGGTCGATAAACGCGCTCTAGTCTAATGCTTCCCCTCTGCCGATACGCGCTTATTGGGCAAATGCTTATCGGATGTCCGGTTTGCGACTTACTAGGACTTGACCGCCACTGCCAGGGCCGATTACTGGTAGGAAATGAATTTATCAACACCTATGACCAGGGCGGGATTCATTTCTTCTCGATAGCCTCGGCAGCGGCAAACTTCCGGTCTACGTGTGGTTCCGAGCGCGGAGCACCCGAATGCAGAACGCAACGCTCCCCGGCAGCGACACCACATGTAGGACAAGGGACCGAGATAACTGTTCTGGCGTGAGTTCTTTCCTTTTCATTCTGACAGAATGCCCCAACACACTTCCGCGAAACCGCTCCGTTTTGAACATAGGGGTTCATCCCAAAAGTTGGGAACAACTTGGGAACAACTGCTGCCGAAATAGAGCTAAAACCGACTATCAAGAGAATGCTAAGGCACGGCAAACCAACAAGATAACTGCTCTTAGGTAGGACTCCGATTTCACGAGTTCGCTGGCTCACCGAATAGGCAACCACTCCGTAAAGTCCGACCACGCTAAGCAGCAAAGCCATCGCGGCAAAACATCCCACCAACCACGCCGCGGATCGGTGCATATAAGCGGACGGCGAATCATGGATGATGTCACTCATGCTTGTGCTGGCAGTGGCAACCATGTCTCGGTTGATCTGATGGATGGCGGCGGCCAACGCTGGCAACAAGGACTGCTCGGCTTGCGAGGTCCGAACGACTATATTGAAATAATTCCCTGGGCTCTAGTTGAACGGAATATATAGGGCTGATCGGTTCGAAGTGTCCAGCTGACCTTCCTTGATGTCTTCCACGATGCCAACGATTTCCATGGGAACGGGCGGATCTGATAGGAACGAAAGTTGCTTGCCAATAGGATCTTCAGCGGGGAAGTATTCTCTTTCCAACGCCTGATTAATGATCGCACAAGATCAGGATTCGACGGACTGATTCCAAGTGGACAGCCCTCCCCTGGTCGGTCGCTTTGCACTTCTTCCGCAAGTGGCGACCAATTGTCTCCAGCGTCGAGGGAGACATAAGCCCCGCAGGGAGTGTAGGGCCCCTCCCGCCTTGTTCAGGATGGCTAGTGGCTGTGGGTTTGAAACAGCCATAGATGGAAGTTGGCTTTTGAGGGTTAGCCCCAGAAAAGCTGAAGCTGAGACTCGCTGGTCTATCGACAGGTTCACTATTCCCGATTTGAGAGGCGATGCCATTAATTCGAAACTCTGGGCGCTCCCAGTGGTCGCCGTTATCCGTTGAACGCTCGAAAATCCCTTTTTCGTCATATCGATAGATTATGGTCCCAAGATGTGTGACCTGCATGGGATCTGAGGTCTTAAGTGAAGACTTTTCCCAGTGCCGTCCTTCATCGGAAGTTTCCAAGAGTATGTAATTTTCAGTCAGGCCTGAGTCCGCTGAAGTATATTTGATCTGAATTTTAGTGCTTCCTGCGACGTGTGAAATGTCGATAACGCCCGGCTCCGGGAACGATGTGTCGGAGGGCATCGACTCGTAGAGAATTGCCTCGCTCGGGAGAGCACCACACTTGCAAGCAGTCGTCTGGCCCTTGCATGACATCAAGTAGGCCGCCGCGCAAGGAAGCAAAAGCAACAATCTCGGGATGTGCTTAGTCATTTTTTGTTCGGGTTGCAATATTTGTCAAACGCTTGAGTGTTATATTGTGACGCATCCTTACCGCTAAAGGTTCCAGGGTCCGGCCCGTTAGCGCCCGTAGATTTCCAAATGTTTTGCGCTAGGCCTGGATCATACTGGCCGAAAAGCAAAGTATGAAAATCCTCATGGAGGAGGACTTGCGGCAGATCAGGGGAATTCGGCGCATCCACATGGACTTCCAGGCTCTGACCTGTTTGATCCACGTGTGCAGTTGTCACCCGCCACCTAGGGCAGCGTGAAGGGCTCCGAGTGAATTTGTCTTCGAGGAACACGACTCCCCTCGAGTGCCGCCGAAGGCTTCTCGATCTGCTTGCGCGCGGAAACGTAGTTCTCCCACTCCTTCTCGCCCACTAAGTAGCCAATGGTCAGTCTAAGTTTTCCTCGAAGTGGAATGACATAAGGCTGCTGCGGGTAAGACTGCCACGCAGAAACAAGATATGGGTCCTCCAATCCGAATTCGTCATCGTATTCCTCATTCACTCCAATCTTCACTCCGGCCAAAGCGGGCAACTCTCGATGGGCGGGCAGGGCTTTCCAGCTACCGTCGGGCTGCAGCATATCGAGGTCAAGTGTATCGACGCCGTTTAGTTTCCCCAGACCCCTCCTCGGAAAGAAAATGGGCACCTTGCCATTATTCTTAATACGAAATTGGAGTCTATACGCAGCTTCCTTTCCCCTGACGTTCTCCATCTTGGTCACAATGAGAGTGACGAACTGCTCCTGAGTCGGTTTCGTGGACAAAAAGCTACTTGAAAGAGCAAGCGCGAGGAGAATGCCAGTTAGCAGGTTGCGATTGGCCACGAGTCTAGTTCCTCCCAGACAAAGTCCGGGCCACCAGCCTGTCAACGACGACGTTGCACGTTCACAAATAAATGCCGAATCCGAATAAGCTCATGATAACGAATATCCGCTCGGCGGACTCTTCGTTTCCGCTTAGCCGCGTTCTGGTTTCCCAGACACCTGGGGCAGATCGCGTCAGCCGAGGTAGGACAGCTCGCGCATTCATCTTTGCGACCGCGTCTTCGTCGGTCACTGAACAGAGCAATCGAAGGACCCCTACCCGATTGTCGAAGTCGAGATAAAACGTTAGGGCCTCGGCACTAGGCGTTACTTCGGAGGTTCCAGCTGCGACAGGATTCAGGACACCAGTATGACGATATCTTCGGTAGCCCCAAAACTTATGCTCTCCAATGAGCTCCCAATCCCGAAGTGTCGATGATGGTTGAGACTCTTGATTCGAAGAAGTCAATCTCGCGGCCAAGTCTTGAAGGTCCCCAAGGTCGTTTGACAGGAGAAGATAGGACGATGAAACCTCGGTCACGTACAGCGAACTAGGTTTGGGGTCGTCTCTACCGAATTCATTTAGCTTGGCCGACCAGTGCCACACAGGGAATCCAGCCGCTAATCCTGAAGGGGGCTCGTCGGCACTGAAATACTTGCGGACTTGGACACCGCTGGCATTCTTAAGGATGACGATATAACAGAATTGCGAACGCACTTGGCCGAGACCTTCGGAGCCTGCCGGTGCGCGGAAATCTTTGGCGCCAACTAGGACTGCTTCACTACCCTGTATTATCTCTGCCGCGGCCCATTCTCCGAGCGAGTGAATCGCTGCCGGCAAGAGCGCAAATGGCTGGCGCAAGCTAGAGGACTCCAGTGGCGAGAACCCGACATAGGCTCCGGGCGCAAACACAAGGTCGCTCTTCGCATACAACACGCTTTCGAAACGGGTGGCTAAGGCGGTCGCAGGGACCGACTCAGGGCGCTTCGCGGCAAAGCTCTGACCGCAAACGGAGAGCATCAGCATTGCAAGAACAACCAATTTGTGGGTAGAAAATCCCATCTCCTTGCCTCCTTGCCGCCACTACGTTGGCACTTCAGATCTATGGATGGATCGGCGTATTCCATCCCCAGCCGCCTGGAGGCGCGGTTGGGTTGAAACCTGCCGCGTTACCGAGAGCCGCCGCTGCGCTATTACTGTTTGGTCCCCAGTAAGGATTGTATGGGATGGAGTTGTTGGGAAATGCCCGCGCCGCGGCCAGGAGCTTGTCAACCGCGTCGCAGTTTTTAGACGAACTGCCTGAGGACCAGTGCGTCAAATCGGAGGCTTTATTCGCTCCGCTGTTCTTTGTGCTGTCGTTAACTGGTGTGTTTGGTCCCCAGACGTTCAGTGAGCCGAAGTTTCCTCCGGCGCCTGTACCAGTTGGACCGGCGCTGACAATGTATTGGGTACCCTGGCTGTCCTGCACGTACCAGAATGAGTGCGTAGCGCCAGGCGGCGCGCCGTAACGAGCAGGATTGGAATTAAATTTTAAGTCCGCGAAGCAGTCAGACTTTTTCTTGTTTTTATTAGACTGGCTACTGCCCCCGCCCGCGTCATCAAGCGCCAGCGGACTCCTATACCAGACGCCGTGGCCGCCCCCCGACTCGAGGCTCCCGAGCTGGCCGAGGTCTGGATCTGCAGTCACTGTAACGGTACAAATCACCGGACCAGGGCTCGGCTGCCCCGCGATGCCCGATATGACTTGCGTACAGACAATGTCCTGCCCTAGGGGATCAAAGAAATCTATCGGATCGCTTTCGACATAAGCATAGCGATTCAGAGATTGCGGGTTTCCGGTGTCTCCCGCGAACGGGTCGGGAGAAGAGAAGCGGGCGAGGCGATTCACATGGGTGCGGGCCATGGCGTAGTCGTTGAGGGATTCGGAGTCGCGTTCGTAAGAAGTGAATTTCCATTTGGAGGCGGTGCCCGTTTCATACCAAGTTTCGCCGAACGGATAGTGACCGAAGGTGCGCACCGCGTTGCCGCTGGAATCCGTGGAAACGCGTGTGGAGAGTTGATCGGCGTGGTGATACGTGGTGGCGCTACCGGCGAGGGTGGCGACGAGCTGGTTACCGGAATAAATATATTCCGAAGTGGGAGAGGCGGGAGCGGCACCGGAAGCGTATTCTGCGATGACTTTAGAGCCGGAAAAAATGTAAACGGTGGCAGCGCCGGTAGGAGGGGTTTTCTTTACGCGGAGGCCGTTGCCGTCGTAGGAATAGTTGTAGGTTGCGCCGGACTGCGTGCTGTTGATCACGCGATTTTCACCGTCATAGGTGAGCGCGTTGATGCTGTCGTTGGTCATGTTGCCGGCGGCGTCGTAGGAGAAACCCGCGGTAGTGATGTGGTTCGTGGTCACGTCGACGGCAACGGTACTGGGCACGGGGAGGTTTTGGGTCAGGCGGTTGCCGTAGCGGTCGTAAGTTTCGGTGAGGGAGGCTTGCGAGTTGGTCCAGGAAAGAAGGCGCAACCAGGCATCGTAGACGATGGTGGTGGTGCGGGTGGCGTCGACGTTATCCGTGATCTTTTGAATCTGGCCGTTGTTGCCGGGAACTCCGGTGGTGTAGTCGTAGGCCAAGCTGAAGAGCGTGGAGCCCGATTTGGTGTAGGCAAGGGAAGCCAACTGCATGTGGGAATTATAGCCGAAGCTGGCGGCGACACCGTTCCCATAGCTGAAGCCGGTAGGTTGCCAAGCGGAATTGTAGGCCATGCCCGAAATGTAGTTCGTGCCGGAGCTGCTGATTTGCGTAACGCGTTCGAGACTGTCAAGGGACTGCTGAACGGCGCGGCCCGAAGGGTAGGTAATGGACTTCAAGCTTCCAACGATGTCATAGCCATATTGAATCGGGTAAACGGTCGAGCCGACTGTTTTCGCGAGGGTGATAACCCGGCCGAGGGCGTCGTACTGATAGGTCTCGTTGCCAGTGGGATCGGTCATCAGTGTTAGCCGCCCATTGTTGTTCGAGGCTGCGGTGGTCCCGTACGTCAAACAAATATTCGCGGCTGTGCCTCCCGAGGGTGTGCAGACGTTTGGCATGGTGGTCCAGGCAGAGCCGTTCAGCAGATAGCTGATGCCAAGAAGGCGATTGAGGGTGTCGTACTGATAGACAGCTTGCACATTTTGCGCGTCGGTGCGCGTGGCAAGGAGGCCGAAGGATGCGTAGGCGTAGTTTACCGTGCCCGCCTCCGGGGTGGTGGCGCTAGTGAGTTCGCCGAGAGAGTCATAAACGAAATTGCGCAGTTGGGAACCTTGGGTGACGTTTGTGAGGTTATTAAAAACGTCATAGGCGTAAACCGTGGGCATAGGGTGATCGAGGGTTGGGGCACCGGGGGTGGCGGTGTCCGTGCCGCCGGTCAGCGTGGAGCCTGACGCGGTACCGTAGAACGAGGCCTGTCCAAATTCAGATGGATAGTTCGTGGTGGAAGAAGTCGAAAGGGTATAGTTGGTGCCTTTGCCGGTCGTGCGCGATACGAGAGATATAGTTGATCCCGAAACGCTGGCGGTGACGGGGGATCCTGTTCCGTTGAGCAGGTTGGTCAGAGCTGATGCGACCGCGGTGGAAGTGGACGGTGAGTGAGGGATAGTCCCGTAGGACACGGTAGCCGTGAAGCTTCCGACCGTGACCTGGACTGTTCCAGCATCAGAAGTGTAGCCGCCACAGGTCTGTGGCGGGGGAGCTGGTTCGGAACAGAACTTCTGGAGTGTTCCTCCAATGGTTACCGATCCAGTCCCAGGTGTCGCGTTTCCCCAGCCTGGCTCATGAACCTGAACGAGCCGTCCAAGGGCATCCGTAAAAGATCGGCGCTGTTTCCCGGCTGGGTCCGTGACCGTGACGGCATTCCCGAGGTACAGGAACTGGGTATTGTTCGAGGTGGTCGTTCCGTCTGAAGGAATGACGAGGGTGACGCGGCCCAGAGGATCGAATTGATTCTGTGTCCAAACCGCGGATTCGGATGTGCCATGAGGATTCGTCGATTGGGAGACTCGCCCAACGGAATCGTATTGAGTTTCAACAATGGAGGCGTTCTGTCCGGCGGCATCCTGCGTTTGCTGCTTAACGACGCGCCCGAGACCGTCCGACGTGGCGATCTGCACGATGCTTTTTCCCGTGTCAACGGCCGTTGTCTGAGTGGCGCTTGGTTGAGCTGAATTGTCATCGTAGGAATAGGTTCCGGACGTACTCAGCGGGCCGGTGACGCTGCTAACCCTGTTCATTGCATCGTATCCGGCATGAAGCACTTGGTTGTTTTCGTCGGTTAGAGTGGTCGTGAGGCCCGTGCCGAGGTCGTAAGCCATACTGCTGGTCAGTTGAAGCGATCCAGTGCCGCGGACGACGCTGTCCGGGTATGCGTAGTTTGTTATGGAACTGAAATTCCACTGTTTGTTCTGGCAGCAATCAACCTGCGCGGTGCGAAGATTTCCGAAAATGTCGTACGTGAAATTTCGCGTGACAGCTCCGGTGGCAGCCGCTGCATTGGCGTATCGCGTCGTGCTGGTCAAATTGCCACGGGTCGTGAACGTGGAGGGGAAATCTGCGTCGTCGTGCTGAGGGGCCCCGGTGATGTTTGTCAAAGTGCCGGAGTCATACGCGAGATCGGTGCGAGATTTGAGATTATTAGCGCCGTCGTACACCAGGACTTGCGAGGGCCGGTCAAGAATATGCAAATTTGTGTACGCTGCCGAGGCCAGGAAGGAAGATTGCGTAACGCGGTCCGCGCTGCCGAAGTCATACTCGGTGAAATTTGTCACATTGCCATTGGCGTCGTATTGGTAGGAAACGCTCGACTGCTGGCCTGTGTCGTTGAGCGTTGTTGAGGAATTCAAGGGCCGGGGATTCAGCGGAATGGTGAGGGAAGTGTTGTCTTGGGTCCACGTTGTGCCGAAGGTGCGATAGGTTGTTGCGCCGCTCGAAATGGTTACGGTGGATGGCAAACCGGTCTGCCAGCCCGAGGTGTTCAGATTGGTGGTTGTTGTGGTGCCAGTTGGATCGGTCACAGCAAAGGAACTGGTAAGGCCACTGGAAGTGGTGACCGCGTACGTCCAGGAAGATTCCGTCGTGCCGTCCGCGGAGACAAACTGGTGCTGATAGGTAGGGTGGTCCGAGAGAGTCGAAGTTGCAGCAGGGTAGTCGTAACGGACGTAGTTGCGGACGGTACCGTTTGCGCTATTTCGCGAGATCTTGTTGATGATCCCCCAGTCGCCGTAGGTAAAAGCATAGGAAAGACCGGTGCCGGAGCCGGAGGCGGCCGGGTAAGCGCAGGCCGTCAAGATGTTGATCGAGGAACCCGTGGCCGGCGAGTCTAGGACCGCAAGCGAAAACTTATAGTTCAGCGTAGTGGCGGCCCAAGTAAAAGAAGCGACTGTTTTGGCGGTGCCTCCCGGGGGAGTAACCGTGATGGATTGCAGCTTGGGCGTCGCAGAAGTGTCATAGTTAAATGCAACCAGGCGGTTTATGGTGTCCGTGATGGTCGAAATCGCTTGTTTGTCCGCTCCGGTTGCCGTGCTGTACGCAATGGAGATGTAGTTGCCGTTTGTGTCGAGGATTCTGACGGGGCGGTAGAAGGTGGTGGCTCCGGTGACTTGCTGATAGGTCCACTGTGTTCCGTCCTTGCGGCGGAGAATTTTCGTCGAACTATTCCAATCTAGATAGGAGGAGTCGACGGATACATAGGTGGTACCGGAATTCAGCCGTAGCTCTCGTTTGCTCCCGTCGGGCTCGGTCAGAAGAAAGGATGTGTCTCCTGCCGGGGGAGCTTCAATCAATCCAAAACCAAGATGAAATCCATAGCTCGGAAAATCACGGTCTGCGTTGAAGGTGGCGGTGCCGCTGCCAACATTGATGGCCCAAACCGCGCTGTTATAAAAGAGAGTGAGGTTCAGATCGAGGCCATTGCGTCCGGGCAGGCTGGCAATGGGGATGACGTAGCCATAGGCCGTGCTTCCGGGCAAAGCTGTGGTACCTGCCGCGGCAGTCATAGGCTTGGAAATGATGCTGGCCGAGCCGCGTCCGTTCTTCGATTGGGGCCTGACAGAATAGGTTGAGCCGTAACTGCCCGAAGTTGGGTCAGGCTCGCAGGTGACCTCGCATTGCGGTGCCTTGTTCTGGGAGTAGGCTGCGGAAGCGACGAGAAGGAGAAACGCAGTTGCAGGGAAAACCACGCGAAGCAGGCGCATAGGGCCTCCGCGGATTAAGGGAGTCTACGTTGAAATAAAGTAAAATAGACAGGAAGTCAACTAAAGTTCGTATAAATTCTAATTCTTAATATAATGGTACAGGTAAGATGCTTCGCTCTACCTCTTACACCTCAAGAGGTAAAATTTTAGAATCTCTGAACGAAGGGCTTGGATCTTTGATGTGTGCGGGGCCGCCTCCTGGAATGCAGCCAAGTGTCGCTGGCCACCGTCGGGTTAAACGCGATAAGGGCGATGAACAAAGCGATCAGCCCGAACACGAAGCCTCCTGCGGTGAACAACTAGTTGAGAAAGAGGCATCGCGGAAATTTATGATCAGTTGCACTTAAGTAATGCTGAGCTCTCTGTACCCGATCAGTGTTTGCTTAACGAAGCGCGTTCAGTCCATCGGCTGCTTTCTTGAAGGTAGGATCAATCTGCAATGTCCTGCGAAACGCGGCCCGCGCAAGTTCCAAATCGCCGGCTGCTTTGTAGGCCCGCGCCAAGCCATACTGTGCGCTGGGAGATTGTGGGTAGTCGGTGGCATTAGCATTTAACAGTTCGATGGCCGCATTGTAGTCGCCCATTTTGGCCATTTGATATCCGATGAATTTAATGCCATCGTGAGTGTCCAACTCAGAATTTGCTGCCCGGAATTATCTATACGAGTACATGACGGAGACAGGATCCGTACGCTCCATGTAAAGCTGCTCCAAGAGTTGCTGCAAGGGAGTGCGGTTGTACGGAGCCGGACTGAAGATTGATGGATCGTTTAGCGTATTAATCTCAACTGCCACAGTTCGAAACTCGCTTAATACTTTGCCTGTGGCGATTTCGGTTTCCAGCGTTCGATGATTCATCATGACTCCGCTTTCCGCCCGATAGTCGCTGAAACGTGTCTCGGTAGTCACCGCGTTCCCGAAGGCGTGAATGGGAGCTGCTTTGCGTTCGGCGACAATCAGGAAATTCTCTGCGTCGAGGAAAATAATCTTCTCAAAACCATCGGCGAGAATGACGCGCAGTTTGTACGTGTTGCGATCGGCGATTTTCTCCGTCCCTTCGATCCAGATCCGCGTGCCCTTGAGGTTGCAATCTAGGAGGGAATCCCGAAGAAACTCGGAGGCGTGCCGTGTGGCAGCAGCGGCAGCTCCCACCGTGCGCACCACAATGCCTGGATCTCCGTAGTATTCCCAGGCGCTCCCATCAAAGCCTTCTCGAATATCTGGATTTTTGTCCGCAGGATCGCCAATTACTTCGTAGTAGGGACGTAGGAACGCTTGGTACGCGTGCGGGATGAGCGCGGACCCGCTCGAAGGAATTTCTCCCGGTTCGTGATAGATTCCCCGGATCACCAACGAATGTAGCGCATGAACCTTTTCGATGCCACCAAGCGCCTGGGTGTGGAGTTGCACAATCTGACCGGCGGAAAGCTTGTCTTGCGCCGAAGAAAGGGCGATCGCGCTCAGAGCTACCATGCAGAGCGCATATCCAGGGAGTCTGGTTGTCATTCGTCGTCTCAATTTAGGCTATACCAGCAGCGTGCGGGAAGACCGTGTTACTGCAACAGTCCTAACGGCCTGTCTATCCCTTAGACGACGGGATTCTCGCGCGGTTAGGGTTGGGCGAAGAGCGAATTCGGTGCCATCCGGATTCGGTTCAAATGGGGCTAAATTCTATTCGTAACGCAGGGCGATCATCGGATCGACGCGGGTGGCGCGGCGCGCGGGTATGTAGCACGCGGCGAGGGAGACGAGAGTGAGAAGAGCCGCGACGCCAAGAAATGTGAGGGGATCGGTGGGACTGACTCCGAAGAGAAGGGCGGACATGAGACGTGTGAGCCCGAGCGCGGCGCCGATTCCGATGGCGACGCCCAAGAGCGTGAGCCGAATTCCCTCTTTGAGAACAAGCCGCAAGATGTCGATCCTCTGGGCTCCAAAGGCAACACGGATTCCGACTTCCTGGGTGCGGCGTTGCACGCTATAGGCGATGACACCATAGACTCCAATGGCCGCGAGGACGAGGGCAAGGGCGCTGAAGAGGGCAAGAAGAACGAGAGTTACGCGGCGCGTGGACACAGAATTGTCAACGACCTCCTTCATCGTGGTGATGCCGAAGATGGGCTGATCTTTGTCTACCGCGGCGACGCTTTCCTGTATGGCCGAGGTGAGAAGGGCCGGATCCCCCGCGGATCGCACGACCAGATTCATATCGTTGGCAAGCTCCTGACGAAACGGGAGGTAAACTTCAAGCCGGGAGGGATTAGCGAGACCGTAGAGTTTCGTATCTCCCAGGACGCCGACAATGGTAATCCACTTGGTGTCCTTGTTGTTTTCCGGATGTCCCCAAGTAAAGCGGTGGCCGATGGGATCTCCATTTGACCAAAAACGCTGTGCCATCCTGGCGTTGATGAGGGCGACGCGCGGAGAGGTTTCATTATCCGCGTCAGTGAATAAACGGCCGCGCAAGAGCGGCACACGCAGGACAGTGGTGTAGTCCGAGCTGATAACGTGCCAGTCCGGATGCGGGGAGTCTCCCGAGGGAAGAGACAGCAGCCCCTCAATGGTGATGTCCGAGCGGTTGTGATCGTTAGTAAGAGGAATATTCGTGCCGACAGCAACGGTCTCGACTCCGGGCACAATGCGGATGCGGTCGAGAACCTGCTGCCAGAAGTTCATGACGGCAGTTGGCTTGGAATATTGCGTGGAACGAAGGTCCATTTCCATCGTCACGACGCGATCGGGCTGAAATCCGGGGCTGACTTTGAGCAGATGATACAGACTGTTCAGCATGAGGCCGGCTCCGACCAGGAGCACGAGCGCGAGGGACGTCTCGGTGGTGGCGAGCAAACTGCGGAGGCGATGCTGCGCGGCGCTCGAGGTCGAGCTGCGCCCGCCTTCTTTGAGAGTTTCCTGAACGTCCTGCCGCGAAGCCTGCAGGGCTGGACCGAGTCCAAAAGCCACAGCCACCAGCATGATTACCACCGCAGTGAACCCAAGGACACGCAAGTCCATGTGAACACCCATACTCTGGAACGAATCCGGTGGCAACAGATGGCTGAAGCCAGTGATGCCCCAAACCCCGACGACGATTCCCAAGCCGCCGCCGAGAAGGGCGAGCAAGAAACTCTCCGTGAGCAGCTGGCGAATGATGCGACCGCGGCTGGCGCCAAGAGCCAAGCGGAGGCTGATCTCTTTGGCACGCACAGAGCCGCGCACCAAGAAGAGGTTGGCGACGTTGAGGCAGGCAATCAGCAAAACAAAGGTCACAGCGCCAAAGACCACAAGGATCGCCGGGCGAGTATCACCCACGAATATGTCGCGAAGGGTGTAAAGGTTCACGCCTTCGTCGCGATTGGTGTCTGGGTATTGTTGTGACAAGCGCGAGGCAATGGCTCCCATTTCCGCGCGCGCCTGAGCAACGGTCGCGCCGGGGGCGAGCCGTCCGAGCACTCCGAGATCGCCGTGATTCCCGCGGTCCATCAATTTATCGGCCCAAACACCGATCGGAGCGATGATGTCTGACTTGCCCAGAAAGCCGAAGGCGGGCGGGAGTATGCCCACGATCGTGAAGTTTTGGCCGTCCAGCATGATGCTCCGGCCGAGAACCTGAGGATCGGTTCCCAAGTGCGATTGCCACAGTCTGTAACTCAGGAGAACTACGGGATCAGTCCCCTGTTTTTCCTCGGCCGGAAGAAGATCCCGGCCGAGAACAGGCCGGACACCGAGCATGGAAAGAAAATTTGGCGACACGCCATACCCGACAATTCTTTCAGGCTGCTCAACGCCGGAAAGATTGAATCCCTTATTGTGAAACGCGGCCATTTGCCCAAGGGTGTGGCTCTGCTGGCGCCAATCGAGAAAGTCCGGATAAGTGACAGAAACATCGCCGACGCGCGGGTCAATTTCCTGCAGAATGACAAGCTGTGAAGCGTCCTTGTAAGGAAGCGGGCGCACGAGGACGGCATTGACAACGGAGAAGATGGCGGTGTTTGCCCCAATGCCGAGGGCGAGAGTAAGGACGGCGACGGCGGCGAAGCCGGGGTTCTTGCGGAGTTGTCGAACACCATAGCGGCAATCAGAGATTACTGAGTGGAGCCAATTGCCAATCTGTTCTTCGCGAACCTGTTCTTTCACTTGTTCCATACCCCCAAGTTCGATCCACGCGGCACGTTCCGCTTCCTTCTGCGGCATGCCTGCACGAATGTTTTCCTCGGTCAGCATTTCGAGATGGGAATGAACCTCCTGGTCCAGGTCAACATCCACACGACGAGGTAAAAAGAGATTTCGCAGGAGACTTCGGGCTTTCACGAGGAGGGGCATGCGCAACACCTTCCTAAGATGTTTCCAAGGCTTGAGCGATCGCCCAAGAAATGCGGCTCCATCGCTTGGTTTCGGCTCCGAGTTCCTTCCTTCCAGGCTTGGTCAATCGGTAGTATTTCGCACGGCGGTTGTTTTCGGATTCTCCCCAAAAGGAGGAAATCCAACCCTCTTCCTCCATTCGGTGTATAGCGGGAAAGAGCGAGCCAGGCTTAACAGCAAAAGTACCACCGGTGATCTGCTGGATTCTGCGCGAGATTCCCAAACCGTGCATCTCGCCAGCGACGAGCGATTTCAAGGTCAACAAGTCCAAAGTCCCTTGCAAAAGGGTTGTCGGTTCAGGGCTCAAGAGGCATCTCCTATCGTCATTCTATAGGGATAATACTGATGCACATATAGAATGTCAATAGGAAAGAGCATGGCAAGTGGACGAGTGCGGGACCGAAGACGATACCCTAAAATCCAATCACGAATTTGCAGAGGTCTTGCAAAAGCGCAATCTGCGCTATGAAATGAGGGAATTCCCCGGGGAGCACGAGTGGACTTTTTGGGAGAGCGATTCGTAAACGTTCAACGAGGCTTCACCGGTTCTCCCATCAATAATGGAGAAGAAATTCGAGTTGTTCCGGTGGTGGAAGTTACTCTCA
>Ga0210384_10000253_pt1 | contig 85140 bp, 77 predicted proteins | sample IncBWH2MmetaG_FD_160574 | JGI IMG/M metagenome (GOLD analysis project Ga0210384, IMG submission 160574) | Forest soil microbial communities from Barre Woods Harvard Forest LTER site, Petersham, Massachusetts, United States - Inc-BW-H-2-M | ecosystem: Environmental > Terrestrial > Soil >... | reverse complement strand
CGTCAAGCCCTTGGAGAGCATGGGCGTGACCACCATGAAGATGATCAACAGCACCAGCATAATGTCCGCCATCGGAATCACGTTCGGCGCCGCCATCTGCGGGCCGACGCTTGGCTTGTATGACATGGGTTACTTCTTTCCGCCTGCACGGCGCGTAATGAAATAGTTCACCAGCTCCATCGAGGAGTTGTCCATTTCGACGTCAAACGCCTCAACCTTGTTGGTGAAATAGTTGTACGCCCACACGGCAGGCACGGCCACGAGCAGCCCAAGCGCGGTAGTGACCAGCGCTTCGGAAATTCCGCCGGCGACCGCCGACAACCCGGTAGCCTTGGTGGTCTCGATACCTTTGAACGCGTTGATGATGCCGACCACGGTGCCGAACAGTCCGACGAACGGCGCGGTCGAGCCGATGGTGGCGAGGCCAGAGAGGCCGCGCTTCATCTCGGCGTGCACGATCGCGACCGAGCGATCCAGGCCGCGCTTGGCGGCTTCGATCACTTCCGTGTCAGCGACCTGCGAAGAAGCGGATTGAAATTCGGAAAGGCCTGTGGCGACTACCTTGGCGATATGGCTCTTCTTGTTGCGCTCGGCGATGGAGATGGCTTCGTCGAGTTTGCCTTCCCGCAGCGCTCCGGCTACCTGTTGAACGAATACGCGGGACTGTTTGCGCGCCGCGCTGTACATCAGCACGCGGTCGATCATGACGCCGAGCGACCACGCGGACAGAAGGAACAGAATGCCCACAACCACTTTCGCGATGATACTCATACTGCCCCACATTGTCCTCAGATCCCACTGGCCCTGCAGGACAACCAGGTTCAATGCCCATACGGCTAGATTACCAAGCATATGATTCGCTCCTTTTTATTTCGTTCGAAACTTGCGGGCCGGAAACGGTGTTGCCGGTCCCGGCCGACTCCCTGATTGACGGCCTCAATTCGCGGGCTTCAATCGTATTGAAGACCGCTCTCCCAGGCCGCCGTCCTGCACAAAACCTAACCACCCATCGTAAACGTGACTGTAATCGTCGTGTCGACTTCCACCGGGTCGCCGTTCAGCTGCGTCGGTTTGTAGCGCCACTGTTTCACGGCATCCAAAGCTGCTTGCACCAAGAGCGGGTGACCGGAAATCACTTCGAGCTGGGCAACCTTGCCGTCCTTGTCAATGATCGCGTGAAGAACCACGTTGCCCTGAATGCGGGCCTGCCGCGCCAGAGGTGGATAGAGCGGCTTGGTCTGTGTGATGATCGACGCCGCCGTCACGTTACCGCCCTGCTTGACGCGCGTGGGAGCTGTCGGCTTCGGTGGAGGCGGAGCCATAGCAGAGACCATGCCCTGACCTGGAATGCCGCCGAATACGCCGCCGGTTTGGCCGGCATTGTTAATCACGTCGGGAGGAAGCTCGGCTTCCTTGAACACCGCCACTTCCTTGGGAATGGCGCGCGGCTGCATCAGTTTTCCGGATTGGATCAAGCGCGCCACCGGCTTGACGATGGTCTTCACCGGCGCCGGCGGAGGAGGCGGTGGGGGAGGAGGAGGCGGGGCGATCAGCAAAGTTGAGAGCATCGCCTTCGGAAGCGCCTCGGTATAGATCAAAGGAATCAGGATCAAGATGCCAAGAATGAGGGCCTGCACAATGCCGGAGAGAACAACGCTCCAGCCCTTGTTTGTTTTTTTCTTTTCCACTGTAGATTCGAGCAGATCATCAAACATCGTATGTCCCTCCTACCGGAAAGCACCCTGGGAAATTTTCAGAGCGGGTCCGCCGCGGCGGGCCCGCGCCCGTCCCTAGGTCTTCCGGAGTTTAGTGCCGGCTGCGGTTCCGGATGAGACTACCGCCGCGCCCTGGCCTCTCCACTGGTTCCAGGCCACCACCAAGGGTGCGGCAATTCCAAAACTGGAATACGTTCCTACCAGAATTCCGACCACCAATGCAAAGGAAAAAGCGCGCAATACCTGGCCGCCCATCAGGAACAAGACCATCACGGTAAGAAACGTCAGGCCGCTGGTCAGGATGGTGCGCGAAAGAGTCTGGTTGATGGAGCGATTCACGATAGCCTTAAACGGCTCGCGGCGCATGAGCCGCGCGTTTTCACGGATACGGTCAAAGATCACGATTGTGTCGTTCATCGAGTAGCCGACCAGGGTCAACAGCGCCGCAATTACCGTCAGCGAAATCTCAAAGTGAAAGATGGAAAAAAGGCCCAGCGTAATCAGGACGTCGTGAAACACCGCCAACACAGCGGCAGCACCGTACACCCACTCGAACCGAAATGCAATATAAACCAGCATTCCGCCCAGCGCATACAGTGTTACCACGACAGCTTGACGGCGCAGTTCAGAGCCGACTTTCGGACCAACAATCTCGACGTTGATGATGGCGAACGTGCTGGTGTAGAAGGAATCGCGCAGAGCGGCGATCACATTTGCATTTGCGCCCGCAGCGGAAAGCTGGCCCAGGTCGGTTACAATGCCGCGGTGGTCGCGGTCACGAAACGTGGTCAGCTGGCGCGCAAGCTGGTTGTAACGATCGGCGGCGGCCGTCCCTAACGCCAACGGGTCTTTGCGCGTCAAAATTTCCGCGATGGTGTCCGCCCCGGCCGCGTTGAAATCCTGTTTGCCGGCTTCACCCGCGCCGAGCGTGGCATGGAGGGCATTGAGGATGGCCGTCTTACCGGCATCCAGCGCCTCGGCGCCCTGGCCCTTTTCCTCAAGGTTGATCAAAACTTCGTTTCCGTTCGAAGTGGTGAGATCGCTGACTGGAACAATGGTACTATTTCCAATCCCTTGAGCTGCCAGCCCGGCACGCAGGGTGTCCATGGGAGGGGGGCCCGCAAAGCGTACATCTACAACCGTACCACCTTTAAAATCAATGCCATAGAACAGCCCGCCATGGGCCAGGATGGAAGCCACGCCGGCGGCAAGCAGGAGAAAGGATAAGCCAAAGAAGTACTTGGCTTTGCCCATCCAATCCAGATCAACCTGTTTGAAGAAATTCATGCTCACTCTGACCCGTTAGAGTTGGACACCAACGATCCTGGATTTGTTCCCGAAATCGTACTGTTTCAAAAAAATTACCTTTGCGGCGCTGGCTTTTCACCCTGAAAACCGTAGGGCAGCGTTCGAGGGTTCGTCCTTGCTAGGACCAAAACCCGCAGGCTGAAGCCCGCGCTACTAAATGCTCAGTTCGGCCTCGCGGGGCATCTTGGCCAAGTGCCAGTCAAAGATGACACGCGACACGTAGACCGACGTAAACAGGTTCGCGAGCAACCCGACGGCCAGGCTGACCGCGAAACCGCGGATCGGACCCGTTCCGAACAAAAACAAAAATGCGGCCGAAACGATGGTGGTCACGTGCGTGTCAATTATCGTCAGGAAGGCGCGCTTGAATCCAATGTCCACGGCGGAAACCGGTGCTTTCGCTGCGCGCAGCTCTTCGCGAATACGCTCGAAAATCAACACGTTGGAATCGACGCCCATACCAATCGTCAAAATCACGCCGGCAATGCCGGGCAGGGTCAGCACGGCGCCGAAATACGCCAGAGCCGCGAGCAGCAGGACAAGATTGAGAATCAGGGCCACCACCGCGTTGATGCCCGACAAGCGGTAGTAAACAACCATGAACATCATCACCACGATCAGGCTGATGATCGAAGCCTGCACGCCGTGACGGATGGAGTCCGCTCCGAGTGAGGGACCGACCGTGCGCTCTTCGAGGTATTTAATGGATGCGGGCAGCGCTCCGGAACGAAGGACCAGGCCAAGATCGTTGGCTTCCTGCTCGCCGAACTGGCCTTCAATTACGCCCGTGTCGTCAATGCGGCCGTTGATGACCGGAGCGGTCTGGAGTTTGTGCTCGAGCACGATGCCCAGCTGCTTGCCGATGTTTTGTTCGGTGAAGGGGCCAAACCGGCGGCCGGCTTCGGTGGAAAGCGTGAAGTCCACATCATAGAAACCGATGTTTTTCGTGCTGCGCACGGCGGTCGCGCTGCGCAGGTCACGCCCGGTAACAACGGGCACGCGATCGATGACATACCAACTCTCGCCGGTACTCTGGCCGCCCGATGCCGAACTCTTTCCCTGAACGATTTGCGCGTTCGGCGGCAAGACGCCGCCGTGCGCTGCCAAAGCCGCCGCCTCGGACTGGTACGCGGTAGTGTCCATAACCAGGTGCAGTTCCAACTGTCCGCCCGCCTGGATGACGCTCTTGGCGCGGTTGGGATCGCCTTCGCCGGGAAGTTCGACGATGATTTCGTTATCTCCCTGGCCATAAGGAGCGACAAGAGGCTCGGTCAAGCCCAGGGCATCAATGCGCCGCCGAATCGTTTCCTCGGCCTGATCCATGGTTTGCTGCTGGATGTTTACGATGCGCGTCTGCTTCATGGTTACGAGATAGCCGGAGGGTTCGCCGGGAGCAGGAGAAACATCCCAATCAGGAAATTGATCGTTGATTAGATTGCGGGCGGCGCCGGCTTGCTCGGAAGCGATGTTGTGCACCAGAATCTGGGTGTCGCTCAGCTTTCGAATCTCGTCGTAGCGAACGGCCTTGTCCCGAAGCAGGGTCGTGATGTGGTCGAGCGTCTGATCGGTCTCCTGACTGATGGCCTCCTGCACTTGCACCTGCAGTATCAGGTGCGTGCCGCCCTGTAAATCCAGGCCCAGCTTGATGCTGTCCGAAAAATTCGACTTAATCCCGGCCCAGGACTTGGGAGGGAAATCCGGCCGCCCCACCAGACCTATGATGCAGGCGAGGATAACGGCTGCGATAAAGAGCGCTTTCCACTTGAGATTTGTTGTCATGGCTTGAACTGGCTCAGGACTCCACGGGTGCAAGCTTTATGACCCGTCAAAATAAACGGAGCGGATCGTTTTTTAGGCGGGCTCACCTTCTGAATTCAGGGTAAACAAGTAGAGCCCACACCCGACCCCCGCCCTACGAATCCTCCTTACTATCTGGTTGCAGGCCGGACACCGCGGATCGCAGGACCTTTACCTTAACCTGATCGGCGATCCGAAGCTGGATCGAATCACCCTCGATCCCCACAATCGTTCCAAACAAGCCGCCGTTGGTGATGACCTTGTCGCCGTTTTTCAGGGCGTTAATCATTTCCTGGGTCTTCTTCTGGCGGCGCTGCGCGGGGAGGATCAGCAGCACGTAGAAAATGCCCATGATGGCCAGAATCGGCAGCAGCTGCAATAAGGAATTTCCACCTGCGCTCTGCGCCATCAAAGAAAGGTTTTCCTGTACCGACAACAAGAACATCGCTGCGACCCATCCTCCCGTTACGATTCTTCCCTGGCGAACGGCCGCGGACAAAATAGGCCCCGTCATGCGGGGCCGCTGAATGGAGCAGGACCACGAAGTTCACAGCGAAGTTCCGGGCCCGCCTGATCCGTTGCCTGAATCGTTCCGTGCGATGGCGTAGCCCTGCGCGCGATTCGAGATCCCTGAGAAAAAAATCACAGACTGCCCTTCAGACGATTCAGGGTAAAAAGTCCGTACTACTTAGGGTTCACCCGCTTTGATGCGCGACTGGAACTCCGAGGAGAATTCCGCCAGTTCCCCGAACGCGATAGCCTGTCGAATCTTGCCCATAATGTCAAGGAAAAATGCAACGTTGTGATGGGAGTTCAGGATGGATGCCAGGATTTCGTTGGCCTGAAACAAGTGGCGCAAGTAAGCGCGCGAGTAGGTGCGGCAGACCATGCAGGAGCAGCGCTCATCGAGCGGGCGCGGATCGGCGGCATAAATCGCGTTCCCGATGTTCACTCGGCCAGTGCTGGTGAAGAGGCAGCCGTTGCGCGCGTTGCGCGTCGGCAGGACGCAATCCATCATGTCCACTCCGCAACGGACATAGTCGGCAAGCTGCTCGGGGAAGGCCACACCCATGACGTAGCGCGGGCGGTCCTTGGGGAGCTCTTCGGTGGAGGCCGCGGCCATCTCGCACGATAGCGCGTGGGGTTCGCCGACGGCGAGGCCTCCCACCGCGTAGCCGGGGAAATCGAGGTCCACCAGTTGGCGCGCGCTCTCGCGGCGCAGGTCGGCGTGCGTGCCACCCTGCACGATGGCGAACAGGACTTGACCTGGATTGGTCGAGGCTTCTCCGTTGATGGGGGCGTAGTCGCGAGAGCGGCGCGCCCACTCCGTTGTGCGCTTCACAGCGCCTGCCGCGCGCTCGCGATCGGCCGGATATTCGATGCACTCATCGAACACCATGGCGATGTCCGAACCCAGCGCCTGTTGGATCTCGATCGATTTTTCCGGCGTCAGAAAATGCTCGGAACCGTCCAGGTGCGAGCGGAAAACGACGCCTTCATCTGTGACTTTTCGCAGGTTGGCAAGGCTGAACACTTGAAAGCCGCCCGAATCAGTCAGGATCGCACCGGGCCAGGACATGAAGCGATGCAGGCCGCCAAGCTGGCGAATCCTTTCGTGGCCGGGACGCAGATATAAGTGATACGTGTTGCCGAGCAGAATCTGCACGCCAAGTTCGGTGAGCGCCTGCTGCGTGAGACCCTTCACCGTTCCCGCCGTGCCCACCGGCATGAACGCGGGCGTGTCAATCATGCCGTGCGGCGTCGTGAGGCGGCCAAGCCGCGCGCCGCTCGGATCGGTCTTAATAATTTCGAAATGAAAATCCATGTGGCTCAAGTCTATCAGGACAGTGCGGCGATTGCCGAGGGGGCATGTGAAGTGGCGCATGCTTCAGCTTGCGGGTTTTCGAAGTTGCGAGGACTAATACCCGCAAGCTGAAGCATGCGCCACTGACTTTTAGCCCGCTGGTAGCGTCGGAATGGCGGCGATGAGGGATTGCGTATAGGGGTGCGCGGGGGCGTTGAGGATTTGCGCGGCGGGGCCGGTTTCGACGAGGCGTCCGGCCTGCATCACGGCGATGCGCGTGGCAAGTTGCGCAACCACGGGCAGGCTATGCGAGATCAGCAAGTAGGTGAGCGCGAAATCGCGCTGCAAATTCTGCAGCAGCTCGAGGATTTGCGCGCCGACGGAAACGTCCAGCGCGGAAACCGGTTCGTCGGCCACGACCAGGCGCGGGCGTAGCACGAGAGCGCGGGCGATACCGATACGCTGGCGCTGGCCACCCGAAAATTCATGGGGGTAGCGGGCGAGCGAGTCTTCTGCGAGGCCGGCGGCGCGCAACATTTCGACGACGCGAGCGCGGCGTTCGGCGCGGTCAAGCTGCGGCTCGTGAATTTCAAGCGGCTCGGCGACGATGGCTCCCACGCGCATTTTCGGATCGAGCGACGCGAAGGGATCCTGAAACACCATTTGCATCTCGCGCCGCAGAGCGCGCAATTGCGCGCCGTGCGCGGCGAGAAAATCGCGGCCGTCGAGCAGCAATTCGCCGGAGTCCGGCTCGATCAGGCGCAAGAGGATGCGCGCGAGCGTTGTTTTTCCGCTGCCGGATTCGCCGACGATGGCCAGCGTTTCGCCCGCGGCGAGTTCGAGGCTTACATCATCCACGGCGATAACGCGGGCGCGCGCGCCGCCGCTGGACCGCGTTGAGCCCATGCCGAACGCGCCCCCCGGCGCGGAAAACGTCCTCCGCAAATGGCGCGCTTCGAGGAGCGGGGCAGGCATCAGTACCCCCCGCCGTTCCGGCGCCATATTCCGCTGCAAAAAGTCCTGGGAGCGGGTAGGACGGGCTTCAGCCTGTCGGTTTTCTCGATGTCCAGCAAGTCGAAAACCGACAGGCTGAAGCCCGTCCTACTGGATTTATTCATTCCGGCTTCTCCGCGATCAGCAATAGAACTGTGTGCATGAATTCGAGGCCGCTCGGAACTTTATCCGAGCGGCGCGGGCGGAAGCCAAAGTCATCGTTGCCGATGTGACTCTCCATCATGCTGCGCGTTTGCACGTATATAGGGTCGCCGGGAGCCTTGCCGGCATTTCCCATCCAGACGTCGAAATCGTGCCAGTTGTCGTGAACATGTTCGGAGACCACGCGCAGGCCCAGATTCCGAATCAGGGCACGGAAATTCGCGGCGCTTTGCGTAATGGTATGCGAAGGATCGCGCACGCACTCGACGGCATTCTGAAACGCGGCGTCGCAGCCCTCGCGCACGATGATGTCGGTGATGGCGACGCGTCCTCCGGGCTGGAGCACGCGCGCCATTTCGGCCAGGGCGCGCGCCGGATCGGCCATGTGGTGAAACGCGTAGCCGCAGGAAACGATTCCGGCGGCGCCGTCGGCAAAGGGCAAAGCATAAATATCGGCGCAGACGAATTCGATATTGGTGATGGCGTCGCGCGCGGCTTCGGCGCGCGCTTTTTCAACCATCGCCGGAGTCAGGTCCGCGCCGATCGCGCGGTGAACGCGAGCGGCCAGCGGGCGCGTGTACGTGCCGGGGCCGCATGCGAGATCGATGGCCAGCAGCTTGTCCGCGTTGGCCAGTCCGGCCGTGGCGCGTTCGGCGAGCCGTTCGGCTTCCTCGGTTCGCAAACGGCGCGTGTTTCGGGCAAAAATGTCGGCGGTCTCGGTGAAGCGTTCGCGGATTTTGTCGTGTTGGGTCGAGTCAGGGGTCATTGTTATCTTGCTTCCTTGTTCTTCCAGGCGATGAAGGGAATGGCGAATTCAGGGGCGCAAGCTTTTCACCCTGAGAACCGAAGGGCAACCTTCGGGGTTTGTTCTTGCAAGGACCAAAACCCACAAGCTGAAGCATGCGCCACTAAATTCATTTTGCGATTTTCTCATTGGTTTCCGCAACCAGGATGCAGCGCGAGCGATGCCCGGGGCCGGCGGCGCGCAGTTCGGGCATGGCCGCGGCGCATTCGGCAACGCGCAGCGGGCAGCGCGGCTCAAACGCGCAACCCGGAGGAAGCGCGTTGAGCGGTGGAACCGTGCCGGGAATGGGTTCGAGTTTGTGCCGCACGAGGTGTGGCGAAGCGCGCAGCAAGCCCGCCGTATAAGGATGCCGCGGGCGCTCGAGCACTTCGCGCGCGGGGCCTATCTCTACGATGCGCCCCGTGTAGGTGACCGCGATGCGATCGGCCACCTGCGCGACGACGCCAAGGTCATGCGTGATGAAGAGCAACGCGAGGCCGAGCTCGCGCCGCAGCCGGGCGAGCAATTCGAGAATTTGTTTTTGCACGGTGACGTCCAGCGCGGTGGTTGGTTCATCGGCGATAAGGAGACGCGGTGCATTTCCATTGTCACCGGCGAGCGCCATGGCAATCATGGCGCGCTGCCGCAAGCCGCCCGAGAGCTGGTGCGGATATTGGCGCGCGCGCATGGCGGGCTCGGGCACGGCGGCGCGTTCGAGCGCCGCGACGACGCAGCGGCCGACTTCCTCGCGCGAAAGTCCCGCATGATGCGCGCGAATCGCTTCGGCGATTTGCGCTCCCACACGCATCACGGGATTGAGCGCGGTCATGGGCTCCTGAAAAATCATGGCGATGTCGCGCCCGCGCACGCCAATGCGTTCGCGTTCCGAGAGTGTGAACAAATTCACGCCCGCTCCCGAAGCGCCATTCGCGCCGGAGAACCATGCTTCGCCGGCCACGCGCGCGCCCGGCGGCAGCAAACCCATGAGCGCCAGCGCGAGCATCGATTTCCCGCTGCCCGATTCCCCGACAAGTCCAAGCGATTCGCCCGCGCCGAGCGCAAACGAAACATCGTCCACCGGACGAATCCATCCCGACGGAGTAGGAATCTCGACGGTGAGCTCGCGCAGCTCGATCAATGGAGGCATCGCTACATCATAAGGCGAATTGCGCTGAGCGGCAGGTCGGAAAGAAACGCCAAATTGGCTTCCGGTAATCTGGTCACGACTCCGAGTGAATAAGGGTCATCGGGACGACCATAGACTTTGCGAAACACGAAGAATGGGGCAGAATCTGGCCGAGCAGTTTTTTCCGACCACCCTGAGCGAAATTCATGTATAGATGAGTCCAACCGGATCCGATGCAGCATGAAAAATATTTCCGAGGAGAACGCCAAATGAGAAAACAAAGAATCGCCTTGAAGATTTTGGTGCTGAGCGCTGTGATGGCCGTGTTCCCGGTGCTCGCGCAGGAAGTGGAACCGAAGCCCACGTGCAATCACTGCCCGGCCGCGTATGTACCCAAGAGCGAGCTGGACGGCTATAACCAGCGGGCCATCGAGCACAAGCTCGTGGATCAGCAGGTGCGCTCAGTGGATGTCGGAAAGGTGCAAGTGGGCATCGGGAGCATTTACCGCGGCAAGCTCGGTCAGGCAACGGGCGCGGAAAATATTGTGGCGGAAGCGGTGGCCGAGCACGAGCAGGTAAGCGAGGTCTATTACGTGATTGACGGCTCGGCGACGCTTCTGACGGGGCCGGACCTGGTGGACCCGAAGCCGCGGCCGAGCACGTTGAAAACCGTGCGCGAGCAGAATGGTCCCGGCTTCAGCGCCGCTTCGATCAAGAATCCGGAAGTTCATGAACTGAAGGCCGGCGACATGGTCATCATCCCGGCGGGAACCGGGCACTGGTTCACGAAAATTGACGATCACATCCACTACGTGATGGTGCGGCTGGACCCGGACAAAATTCTTCCAACGAAGAACGAGGCGCAATCGCTGAAGTACTTGGCGAGCCCCTATAGCCCGAACCAGGGGAATTTTTGATCCGCATTTTGCACCAAGGACCCAGCGCTTAGGGGGACACGATGTGATTGACATGGCGCGGGATGTATCGTAGCGCCGGCGTCTCGCCGGCTCTTTTCGGATTGTGAAGATGAGAAAAATTGCCGGCGAGACGCCGGCGCAACAAAAAACCTGCATCCTTCGTGGTACTCGTGCTGAATGGAAAAATCCGGATTGGGGCGTTCGGAAATGGTCCGGGGAGGCAGCTGTGACAGCGTCATTTCAAAACGAGCGAAGCTCGAGCGGAGCGCATGACGCAGGCGTCTCGGGACCGTATGAGGAAATGAGCCGCATTCTGGCCGAGCTGCCACGGCCGCGGCCTGTGCGGATCAGCCGCCGTGGAAAAATAATCGCGATGGTGGTCTTGACAGCCCTGCTGGCTTCCGTCGGGATTTACGCCGCCACCGGCATGGTGGTGCAACGGACAGCGGGCGGGCAGTACGCGGGGCCATCGCAGTTTCCGACGTACGCTCTTTCCATTGCCTTCATCGTGGCGTTTGCCATCGTGATGCTGAACGTGGTCGGAAGGCAGAAGGCCCTTCTAGCCGAGGGAGAAATGGCCATGGCGCAGGTGACCAAACGGTGGATGGCGCGGAACGGTCCGAACATTCGCTACGAGTTCACCACACCCCTGGGCGAACATTTCATTCGCGGCGCGGCGGACGGCTCGCATAAGCTCTCCGTGGGAATGAACGTGCCGGTTTTTTACGATCCACAGAGACCGAAGAAACAGCTCGCGTTGTGCGCGTCGTTTTATGAGGTGGTCCTGCCGGGGAAAGAATAAAACTTTGGGGGGCGGTCTGTGACGTTACCGGGGAACGCCATTCTCCCGATCGGCGTCGCGAAATGAGGACTAGTGCGCGGCCGGCTGGGCGGCAAGGTCTCGGCCCTCGATGACTACGGCTTGCAGCGCCGCGTTGGTCTGCACGGCATCTCGAATCAGATTTTGCAACCTGGCGCCCATTTCCTTCACGCGAGGGTCGTTGGGGTCCTGGGTGCCCTTGAGGCTATCGGAGTCGGCCACGATTTGTTTGGCCTTTTGTATCAGCTCCCGGAACTGTACTACGTAAGTCTCCTTGGCGGCGACCAAGCGGTCCTCCCATTTGGCGCGGCCCGGAAAATCGGCGTCATTGCCTTTCATCACACTGCGCACGAGTGTGGCGCGGTCCATGGATTCCACCTGGGCGATAAAGGCTTCCAACTTGGCGAGCTTCTCTGCCGGCGAAGGGTTTGCGCCGGTCTTACTTCCGACCGGCTGCGGCTGCATCGAGAGTTGATCGAATCCGGGGCCGAGCGCGGAGGGGTCGCCGCTTGAGCCGGAAGGGAGGTCGTCGTTGGTAAGAACCTTCGCGGCGGTCTTATTGGCTTTATCTTTGTCTTTATCTTTCTGGGCCTGCCTGGCCAGGTCGCCGAGCGAGGGCGAAGAGGGTTGCGAATCTTGCGCGCGAGCGGAAGCGCAAGCGACCATGGCCAACGCACAAGCTGCAATAAGAATTGGACTTCGCGCCATGGGTTCCTCCTCGAGTCACGTTCCGGTCCCGCAAATGCATACGGGTGCTCCTTCTAGACTTGCGAAAGGACCGGATATTGGCTATGGGCCGGGAGTACCACATTGCGGAAAGAGTAATCCGCCGAAGTTTGGGTGCGTTGGTTCCCGGCGTGGCGGCGGGACGTGGAATTACTTGGCGCGCGTGACGAGCAGGACCAGCGTAAGGATCACGACGGGAATCATCAGCAGCATGGTGTAGGACAGGATTCTTTTCACAAAGGATAGGCGCGCGGGCTTGCGTTCCTTGCGCGCCGAGCGGTTCACGACCTCGACGCTTTCCGGGTGGGCCAGCGCGGCGGCAAATTCCCGCGCACAAGAGTAGCGATTTTCCGGATCGCGCTCCATGGCGCGATACAGAATCTTCTGCATTTGCGCGGAGATTTCAGGATTGATTTCGCGCGCAGGCGGCGGATCGTTTACCAGCCGGTCGTTCATCACGGCGAACGGATTCGGGCCGTTGAAGGGCGTTTGCGCCGTCAGCATTTCGTGAAGAATAACGCCGAGGGCGTAGACGTCGCTTCGCCCGTCGCTGCGCTTGCGCTTGATTTGCTCGGGCGAAATATAATCAGGAGTGCCCATGGCGTTGGAGAGTTTGGAAAAGGTGAGGCGGCGCATGCCTTCCGCGGCGGCAATGCCGAAATCGATGAGCTTGACGCTGTCGCCTTCGCCGACCATGATGTTTTCCGGCTTCAGGTCGCGGTGCACGACTCCCTGGCTGTGAACGTAGTCGAGCGCCTCGCAGACTCCGAGGGCGATGCGGGTCGCGCGTTCGACGGGAAGTCTTCCTTCCCGGGTGAGAATTTCGCGCAAGAACCGCCCGTCAATCCATTCCATCACGATGCAAAGCTGATCCATATCTCCGCAGTCGATCGTTTGCACGACGCCGGGATGCTGGAGCTTTTTTCCAATGGCCCGTTCGCGCTGGAAGCGGCTGTAGAACGCGGGGTCGCATTCGAGTTCAGGATGCGGGATCTTGATGGCCACAAGTTGGCCGGTTCTGAGGTCCGTGGCGCGATAGATGCTGGTCATGCAGGTGCGCACGACGAAGGCCTCGATGCGGAAGTACTCGAATCGCCCGCCCGGTTGAAGCTGCTTGGTCAACATCTTCCGCATCCTTTCTGCGCGCGATGGCACACGGCCACCGGGACCTAAGGTAACTTTTTGCTTCTAAAGGAGGCATAAGCAATTCGTAGAGAGCGCGTTAACTACCGCGTCCATAGTGGATTCTATGTGGTAAATACTATTGCGCCAGGACAGCGGCGGAGCCTCGCCGGGCCTGATCGTGCCGGCTAATCTTGACGTTGTGATTTTGCAGCAAAAGGATTCATTTTCTTGGACCTGGAGCGACATTGCCGCTAAACTTGCCGCAGATGCCGAAGAGTGGCTCTCGATTCTGAAATGGCCCCGGACCATCCATCAGCCAACAGCTGGAAAGCGCTTTTTCGCGTTCCCGGATTCCCCTTTTTCTTCGTGGCGATGCTGGTGTCACTGTTTGGGACGGGGATGAACTTTGCCGGCGTGACCTGGTACGTTCTAGGCGTCACCCACTCCACGGTGAAGGTCAGCCTGATCGTGATCCTGGTGACGCTGCCGGGGCTGGTGGTGCCTCCATTCGGAGGAGTGCTCATCGACCGCGTGGACCGGCGGTACTTGGGGATCATCATCGACGCAGCGCGGGCGGCGGTCGTTCTTGGGACGGCCGCGCTGGCCTATGCGGGACGCCTGGAGTTGTGGGAACTGTACTCGATGGTTTTGCTTTTGGGCGTGGGATTCGCGATTTATTGGTCGACCACAAATGCGTTGATCCAGGAACTCGTCCCGCAGGAAAAATTGATAACGGCCAATGCCACTGTGCTCATTGCCGTGCAAGGCGGAATGGCGGTGGCGGGGGCGCTGGTCGGATTTATTTACGAACGCGCGGGCCTCGCCGGAATTCTCGGCATTGATGGAACGACCTACGTAATTTCCGCGATGTGCCTTCTGACATTGCGCCAAGGATATTACGCGCCGCGCGAAATCCATAAAGCGGGGCTCATTTCCGCAACACCCACGATTGAAGCGCCGCCCGAGATGTCCGAACCGACGCTGATGCGCACGGACGAAGTCGAGCCGGGCATTTCAGGCGTGATCGCCGATATCGCCGAGGGGCTGATTTACTTGCGTCAACAGCCGCGCGTGATGGCCCTGGGGCTCACGTATGCCTGCATGATGGCCGGAGTGATCAGCGCGAACGTGTTGGTCGTGGCTCTGGCGAAAGACTTGCTCTCCGCGGGCGCGACCGGGTACGGATATATTGAGATGGGCTGGGCGGGAGGCGCGATCCTCGGGGGATTGCTTGCCGGCGCCGTGGCCCGGAGGAACCCCTACGGCGTTTTGATCCTGGCCCTCGCCACGCTGGCGGTGGGACACACGTTGTTTCCCTTCGTGCGGTTGCTGGCCGTGGCCATCGCCATGAACGCGCTCTTTGGATTTTGCCGGGCTTTGGGAGGGGTGCTGACGCAAACTTCGATATTGGCGGCGGTGCCGCGCCGGCTCATGGGACGCACGCAGTCCGCGTTTGCGGTCATCGCCACGATTCTGCAGGTAGGCATGAGCTACGCGCTCGGATCGTTCGCGGAACATTTCACACTGTCCATCGCTTTTCTGTTGCTGGGTGCGATTTACGGCGGCGGAGTCATGGCGGCGCTGCGAGTGCGCGCGCTTTCTATTCACGCGGGGAAAACGCCGGCGGCGGCGGTTTAGCGGCACACGCTTCAGCCCGTGGGGTTTTGCCGGGCGGGCAAAAAAACCACACAGGCTGAAGCATGTGCCACTTAAAAGCGGGGAGGAGCGGCTCGATGAAAGTGTTCATCGCGGGAGCTTCCGGAGTGCTGGGCAGGAGGCTCGTGCGGCAATTCGTGGCGCGAGGCCATTCGGCAATCGGCCAGGTGCGCAGCACAAAAGCGGAAAGCGCCGTGAGAGAAGCGGGCGGCGAGCCGCGCCACGCGGATTTGTTCGATGCCGAATCTCTGGCCAAGGCGGCGGAGGGCTGCGACACCGTCATTCACGCGGCCACGGCGATTCCCACAAAGCAAAAGACAACTCCCGCCGATTGGGCCATGAACGACCACATCCGCCGCAAGGGCACGCGCTGCCTGACCGAAGCCGCCGCGAAAATCGGCGCGAAAACGTATATACAGCAAAGCATCACCTGGGTGGCGCGCCCGATAGATCAGTCGGCGTTCGACGAGAGTTCTCCAGTCGTGCCGGAGCCCGCGATCCAATCGGCCATTGACGCGGAAGCGATCGCGCGCGAGGCGGAATCGGCGGAGGGTTTTACCGTGTCGATTCTGCGCGGCGGTTTTTTTTACGATTCTGAATCGGCGCACACGCGGATGATCGCTGGCGCCTTGCGCAAACGCCAGATGCCCATCATCGGCGGCGGCGAGGCGATGTGGGCGATAATTCACACCGATGACGCCGCGAGCGCATACGTGGCCGCGGCGGAAAAACCCAGGAGCGGCGTGTGGCACATCGTCGATAATGAACTGGTTGAGGTGCGCGTTTACCTTAAAGAATTTGCCTCGCGTTTGGGAGCCCCCGCGCCGCGCCGCATTCCCGTCTGGGTGGCAAGATGGCTCGCCGGCGAGCAGGCCATTGCGTATTTCACGAAATCCACGCGCACGGCCAACGCGAAGTTCCGCCACGATTTCGGCTGGACGCCGCACTATCCGAGTTACCGAGAAGGCCTCGATCAAATTGTAGCCGCGTGGAATGTTGAGAAGGATGATTTGAAAAAATAGGAGAGATTCCTCACTTCGTTGGGAATGACAATCAGGCTGCTTTATCCGCGGATGATTTGATCAGAGGTAATCGCGCGAAGAGCCTTCGAGGAAGGCGCGGAGCTTGCGCGAGCGCGACGGGTGGCGCAGCTTGCGCAGCGCTTTGGCCTCGATTTGGCGGATGCGCTCGCGGGTCACGGCGAACGACTGGCCGACTTCCTCGAGTGTGTGCTCGGAGCCGTCGTCCAGGCCGAAACGCATCTTGATGACTTTTTCCTCGCGCGGCGTCAAAGTCTTCAATACGGAAGAAGTCTGTTCCTTCAAGTTGAGGTTGATGACCGCGTCGGAAGGCGAGACCACGGCCTTGTCCTCGATGAAATCGCCGAGATGCGAATCTTCTTCTTCGCCGATCGGCGTTTCCAGGGAAATCGGCTCCTGCGCAATTTTCAGAATCTTGCGCACTTTCGCCACGGGAATGTCCATGCGCTTGGCGATTTCCTCGGAGGTGGGTTCGCGGCCGAGTTCCTGGACCAGTTGGCGGCTGGTGCGGATCAGCTTATTGATCGTCTCGATCATGTGCACGGGGATGCGGATGGTGCGGGCCTGGTCGGCGATGGCGCGGGTGATGGCCTGGCGGATCCACCACGTGGCGTACGTAGAAAATTTGTAGCCGCGGCGCCACTCGAACTTGTCTACGGCCTTCATGAGGCCGATGTTGCCTTCCTGAATCAGATCAAGAAACTGCAATCCGCGGTTTGTGTATTTTTTGGCGATGGAAACCACGAGGCGGAGGTTGGCCTCGATCAATTCTTTTTTGGCTTGCTCGGCTTCGGCTTCTCCCCGAAGTATCACCTGAAGCATGCGCTTCAGATCGGTGAGGCCCGTTTCGCTGGAGACTTCGATTTCGCGCAGCTCGGTGCGGCGGGTGCGCAGTTCCTTGCGCGCGTCGGCGGCGTTGTCGCCCTTGGAGGCGTCGGCGCGGCGCTCGAGTTTTCCAGCTTCGCGTTCGAGGGATTGCAGCCGCTCGACGGTGTGGCGGATTTTGTCGATGAGCCGCTTCTTCTCAAACAGGTGGAACTCGATCGAGCGCGCCAGTTGCGACATCTCGATGCGCAAGCGGGAAACGTGGTACTTCAGGCGCAGGTAGGGGCGCTTCTTCGACTTAGTCATCCGCTCAAGCTTCACGGCCTCGCGCAAGCATTCGTGGTACAGCTTGGCGATTTTGTCGAGGACCTTGAGCGTTTTCTTGGTCTTGTTTTCGATCTTCTCTTCGGTCAGCTCTTCATCGTCGAACTGAACAATTTCCTTGATGGAACGGGTGCCCTTGCGGAGGTCGTCTCCGATCGTCAGCAGTTCCTTCAGGATGATCGGCGAGCGCGTGATGGTTTTGAGGACAAGAAGCTGTCCGCGCTCGATGCGCTTGGCGATGGCCACTTCGCCCTCGCGCGTCAAGAGCGGCACGGTGCCCATTTCGCGCAGGTACATGCGCACCGGGTCGTTGGTCTTTTCCAGCATTCCCGGCGTGAGGTCGAGATCGCCGGAGTCTTCCGCGACGGGGAGCTCATCCTTGGATTCGATTTCCGGTGCTTCGGCTACGGTGGGATCGGCGGTCGCGCGGGCGGCCTTGGCCGCGGCGAGGTCTTCGTAAATATCAATCCCGTATTTCTCGAAGGTGGAGAGAAGGTCGTCAATTTCCTCCGAGGAATGCACTTCGGCAGGCAGGATGTCGTTTACTTCGTCGTAGAGCAGGTACCCGCGCTCCTTGCCCATCGCAATGAGCTGCCGGACCTGATCGTATTTCTCTTCGATAGCCAGCGCCAAGGAGTCCTCCAAAAAACAATACCAGAAGCAGCCCTTACAGCGACGCAGAATTGCAAAGCAGGCCGTGAATTAAGTATCGGCAAAATGGGCAAGTAGCGAAACTGAAGTTTCGCAGGTCGTGTTCAAATTGACTCCGCATGCGTACCTGTGAGGCGGTCCTTGCATCGCAAAGTATGCCCTCGACCCCGCGCGCGCTCGGGTTTCGCAGGGGAGATCCCCACTCGCATTTAGATGCAACTTGCCGTTGCGGCGTTACGCTGCCGCCATGCCGAAACCGGATCAAGTTATATGGCGGCGGGCAAATGCGTCAACCATTTTGTTTAGCGGGTATTAATCAATACAAACAGGGCCGATGTCGGGAGGCCCTTTGTAGCGCAGGCTTCAGCCTGTGGGTTTTTCATTTTCTGCCTTCTGAAAAATCAAGGCCCACAGGCTGAAGCCTGTGCTACTAAAACCTCCGGACGAAATGAGATCTACTGCGGCGGAGGATCCAGGCGCCGCCGTAGTTCTTGCTTGCGCTCCAACAGACGCCTCAGATCGCCGCCTGCTCCTGCGCCGGCGGCTGCGGCAAAAGACTCAATCTGTTTCTGGACGGCGGATAGTTCCTCTTCGGCACGGCGGCGGCGCAGGACCGCTAGGCAGCTCTCGGCTTCTTCCCAGGTGGGCGGCGCGGCGGATTCGAAGGCAATTTCGAACAGCAGCCGGCGGTCGCGGTCCTCCAGCGCCAGGGCCAGTTCGGCCGCATCCGGCCGAACGCCCGTCGCGCAGGCCTCGACCAGCGCGGCAAGGATACGCTCGCTTTCCAGGCCGCGGTGCAACTCCTCAGCGTGGATTTGCTGAGCGAGCTGCGCGCGAAAATCTTCGGCTTCGATCAGCATCTGCACCAGGCGCCTCTCGGCGGGCTTTCCCACTCGGCCGACAAGCTCCGGACGGGCCTTCACTTCGCTGCGGCGCTCGCTGGCCGCTTTGCGCATGGATTCGCGCAGCACCGGCTCCTCGATGCGCAACTGCTGCGCGATGCGCGTGGCCCACTCCGAGCGAAGGATGCGGTCGGGAATGCGCTGCACGTAGGGCATCAGGAAATTCACGGCGCGAAGTTTTCCTTCCGCGGTGGACAGGTCCATCTTGCGGGCGCGCGAAATCAGATAGTCGACATACGGCGGGGCTTCGTTCAGCAATTTCGTGTAGGCCGCGGCGCCTTCGGATCGAATGAAGCTGTCCGGGTCCTTGCCGCCTGGGAGAGCGAGCACGCGCACCTCGGCGCCCTGCTCAAGGAGGATCGAGAGCGAGCGCTCGGTGGCGGCCTGCCCCGCGGTGTCCGGATCGTAGTTGACGATGATGCGGCGCGTGAAGCGGTTCAGGAGTTTTACTTGCGGCTCGGTGAGGCTGGTGCCGCAGCTGGCGACGACGTTGGAGATTCCAGCGCGCGCCACGGCAATCGCGTCCATGTAGCCCTCGACCAGCACGGCGAAATCTCGCTGCCGCAGCGCTTCCTTGGCGCGGTCGAGATGATAAAGAATGTTGCTCTTCGTGTAGATGGGAGTTTCTGGCGAATTCAAATATTTCGGCAAGTCGTCGCCCAGCGCGCGGCCGCCGAACGCCACGATCTTTCCCGAATCGTTGGCGATGGGGAACATCACGCGGCGGCGGAAACGGTCGAAGAGCCGGCCGTTCTGATCGCGGCTGAACAGGCCGGAAACTTCCAGCGCTTTCTCCGGATATTTTTGCGTGAGCGCGCGCAGCAACGCTTCGCCGCCCGATGGCGCGAAGCCGATGCCGAAGCGCGCCATGGCCTCGGAGTCGAGACCTCGGTCAAGCAAGTACGCTTTTGCCGCGCGGCCTTCCGGCGTGGCGTTTAGCTGCTGCACGAAAAACGCCGCCGCTTCGCGGTGCAATTCCACGAGCGAAGTGCGCTGCTGATTTTCGCGGCGCTCCTCGGGCGTGCGTTCCCGCGCGCGCGGAATCGCTATGCCGCACTTTTCCGCGACGGCGCGCACCGACTCCAGAAACGTAATCTTGTCCATCTCCATCACGAACTTGAAAACGTCGCCGCCCGCGCCGCAGCCAAAGCAATGGTAAATCTGCTTCACCGGATGCACCGCGAAGGAAGGCGTCTTCTCCGAATGGAACGGGCACAGCCCCGTGAAATTCTGGCCGGACTTTTTCAGGCGCACGTATTCGCCCACCACGCGGACAATGTCCGCCTGCTGCTTCACTCGATCCGCGAATGAGCCCGCTTCCGCCATGGGATTGCTATCGCAACGCTGGAATTCGTATTGTACACGCCGCGCCCTTCGCCTTGCACGGCGGAGTGCGGCTGGCCGGATTCCGAGCTGCCGATCTCGGGATGCGGCGAAAAAACATTTACTTCGTTCGGGAGCGCCTCAGGCGTATAAGTATTGCCGCCCCGTTATATGACATCAAGTCTGGTCAGGAGGAATCCCAATGAGCGCGCAAGAAAATGTGCAACTCGTGAAAGAGGGTTACGCTGCATATAGCCGCGGCGATATTCCGGGTTTGTTGACGCTAATGGCGGAGGACGTGGAGTGGATTATTCCCGGCCCGGGCTTGCCGCTTGCCGGGACGTATCGCGGACGCGATGGAGTCGCAAATTTCTTTCAAAAGCTGGTTGCCGATTCGGACGTCCTGGATTTCCAACCCCGTGAATTCGTGGCCGAGGGCGACCGCGTTCTCGTGGTCGGTTGGGAGCGCACCAGGGTAAAAGCCACAAACCGGACCGTCGAGCTCGATTGGATCATGTCCTTTACGCTTCGCAATGGAAAGGTCGCGATCTTCCGCGAATACACGGACACGAAGGCGCTTGCCGACGCCTATGCGTCAACCGCTCGCGCGGCCGGCTGAACCGGCGGTCTCAATCCATCTGGATATTCGAGGGGCACGATGCCCAAAAAGGTGTCCCCTTCGTGAAACTAAACTCTTGCGCTATTCCTCGACGAACGCGCGCAGCCTCGCGAGTGCGTCGTCCCATTGCAGCGAAATAAGCTCCAGGTAGCGGCGGGCCTCTTGAAGGCGTCTCTGCTTCAGTTGCCAGATGCTCTCGCGCCCGCGCCGCTTGCTGTGCAAGAGACTCGCTCCCTCGAGCACGCGCAGGTGTTTGCTGATCGCTTGGCGAGTGACGCGGGAGCCCGCCGTGAGTTGGGAAATGGACATCGGTCCGCCGTCGCAGAGGCGGGAGATGAGCCACAGGCGCGTCCGGTCGCCCAGCGCGGAAAAAAGGAGCGCAGAGTTCCTGGAATGCGCCCCGATCCTCGAATTACGGCTTTTGGGCAAGGTATTTCTCGATGAGCCGGGTCTGGATTTCCCAGCCACCCTCGTTAGCTTTGAACGCTTTGGCGCGCCGAGCCAGCGGAATTTGATCGAACCCGGATTCGGTGATCGTCAGCAGAATACCGCCCGCGGCGTCCGCCAAGTCGAATTCGATCAGCGTCGTCGGCTCCTGGGAATAGTCGACGCCCTCCTCCACAGCGTAGGGATGCCAGCGGAAAGAGATTCGCCGCATCGGTTCGATGCGCTCCACCGTCCACTCGAAGGCCTTTCCGGCGTAAGGTTCCTGCATCTTCGCGACTTCCGCATCCACAGTGGTCGGCGCGATTTTCCCGGTCAGGCGCGCCCCTTCGGCGAACGGCCCGTCGAAGACGAGCCCGAACCAGCTGCCGAACTCTTTGGCGTCGCTGATCGCGCGCCAAACGCGATCCCGCGGCGCGCGCAAAAGAATACTTTTCTCGATGCGGTCGGTGTTCATGCGCAACCTCCTGGTTGCACATTATTGCCCGCATGAAGCACGAAATGCAACTACCAGCTTGCCTTCACTTGCCGGCTGCGTTGGAATGTCACATGCCGCTTCATGCGAGCTACAGACGAGCAAGATTCGGTTCGGTCTGCTGGGGGTATGGCCTAAGGGAGAAGCCGAAAGCCGAGGCCGGCCTGAATGAAATGCCTGTCGCCGGTCAAGATTTCCGTGAGGTTCAGCTCTTGCGCGACAATCATTGTTGTCAAGTCCGTGAAGGAAATGTCCAGTTTGTCGCGAAACCTCAGGCGGAGATCAAAGGCCCTCCGAAACCTCGACTGCGTGATCTCCTCAATCTTGATGAATGGAGATATCAGCAATCCCTTGGTATAGCGTGCCGCTTCCTCGAAAGGACGCCGGCCAAAAAGCAAGCTGATTGTTTCGTCCAGGACAAAATTTGTCGTAACAACATTGCCGGAAGTCTTGGCAGCCTCGGAATATGTTCTGGAAGCCGCTTGATGCGATGGATCCCTGGAATCCTCCAGCACGAGCCATCCCCACGTATCGATGAAGAGCCTCACGCAGGATTCTTACCATACAATTCTTCATCAATGTTTTGGGAAAGTGTCCCATCAGATCCGATTCCGATCACATCCAGGAATGGATCGCGACGCTCCAGAATCATCTTCAAACGATCAATCGTTTGCTGGTGAAACACACCATTCCTCACGGCATCTTCGAACAGGTCAACGAATTTGTCTTCGTCAAGAACCAGGTGAACGCGGTTATGCCGTCCATCTTTATTTTTGCAAAATCTTAGGCCCTCCCACGTGGTGCCGTTCACCTGGAAAAGATTTCTCTCGATGCGACCCTCGTTGTGCTCGTCCAAATGGCACACGCCTACGGCTCGTTGCTCGATGGTGTTCATTTTGGGCATGTTTGTTGACGCTCCTACTAGATTCTACTAGATTCCACTAGCGTTTTCAAGCCATTTTGGTGACTGCCGCAGCACTCTATTCCTTCAATTCAACCAGGGTAATCGCCTGCCCACCCCGGTCCTCGGCTTCCGAGCGAATCGCTTCGACCAGGGGATGCGTTTTGAGGAATTCGGCGAGGCCGCGGCGGAGGGCTCCTGTGCCGTGGCCGTGAATGATGCGGATTTGCGAGGAACCGGCGAGGGCGGCCTGGTCGAGAAATTTGTCCACGCGGCGGGTAGCTTCCTCGACGGTGCAACCGATGAGGTTGATTTCCTCGCCGGCGGGCTCGGTTGCAGGCTGTGTGCGGACAGTGACGCCTGGAGGCAGGACGCGCTTCTTGGACGTCTCTTCGCCCACGAGCGCGGTGATGTCGGCGAGCGCGACTTTCATTCGCAGCGGGCCGGCCTCGACTTCGGCGTTTTCGCCGTCGCGGCGGCGCAGGGTTACCGGAGTGGGCAGGCCGCGCACGCGGACTCGCGCGCCGGGAACGAGGTCGCTGTGCGCCACGGGCTTGGCGTTTTGCGCGGCTGCATTTCCAAGATCGGCCTGCGAATCGGCCAGATGCGCCACGGTTGCGGCATCGCCTTGTTCACGGGCATCACCGCGCGCTTTGACGAGCTTCCTATGAGTCTGTTTTTCGAGTTGCGCGCGCAGTTCACGCTCCTTCACCGCCTCAACGGCGCGCGCGACTTCTTTTTCGTGTTTTTCAATTGCCTGGGCGAACTGCTGCTCAAGTTCCCTCAGGCGCGTTCGCTGCCGTTCCGTCCACTCGGTTTGCAAGCGCTTTTTTTCTTCGACGAATTCTTGAGCGGCGCGCGCGGCCTCGCGCTTCAGAGTTTCGAGTTCGTCGCGGCTGCGATGCAGGTAGGCGATCAGCGCGGCGGCTTCGTGCGCTTCGGGCGAAAGCTGCGCGCGGGCCCGGTCAATCACGTGGGAGGGCAGGCCGAGGCGGCGCGCGATGTCAATGCCGCTCGAGCCGCCGGGAACGCCAACCATCAGGCGATACGTTGGGCGAAGGTTTATTTCGTCGAATTCGACCGCGGCGTTTAGCACTCCCGGCGTGGTCGAAGCATACGTTTTCAAGCGGTCATGATGCGTGGTCGCGAGGGTCAGGCAGCCGCGCTCGCGGAATTCATCGAGCAGGGCGACGGCCAGGGCCGCTCCCTCCTCTGGAGCCGTGCCCGTGCCCAGCTCATCCACAAGGACAAGCGATCGCGGCGTGGCGGCTTCGAGCATGGCGCGCACGTTGAGCACGTGCGCGGAAAAGGTGGAGAGATCGGCGGCGATCGATTGCTCGTCCCCGATGTCCACAAGCACTCGATCGACGAGAGGAAGGCGCGCCGTTTCCGCGGCGACGGGAATGCCGGACTGCGCGGAGAGCACGGCGAGGCCAACCGTTTTGAGCGCGACAGTTTTTCCGCCGGTGTTGGGGCCGCTGATAACGAGCACGGTCTTGGTTCCACCCATCGCAAGCGTCATGGGGACAACGTTGCGGCCGTGGGCGCGCAGGGTATCGGCGAGCACCGGATGCCGCGCGTCTTTTAGCTCAAGGGAGGGATGCTCGAGGGAAGACTGATCCGAGGAAGAAGGCGCAAGAGACTTTTCGATTGCAAATTGAGGCAGCGTGCAATCGAATTCGCGCGCAAAACGCGCGCGCGCGAATGCGGAGTCGAGTTCGGCAATGGTTTCGACGGCAAAACGCAGCGGCCCGAGGCTGGCTCGCAAGCGCTCAGTCAACTCCACGAGAATTCGCATAATTTCCGCGGCTTCGTCCTCGGACAGCTGCACGAGCTTGTTGTTGTGCTCGATGGTTTCAAACGGCTCGACGAAAACCGTTTGGCCTGTGGCGCTGGCGGCGTGCACTACGCCCTGCACCTGGCGGCGCTCGGCGGCGCGCACGGGGATGACGAAGCGGTCATTGCGCAGCGTGACGTAATCCTCGCCGGCGTCGCCGCCGCGAGCGCGCAACATGCGCTCGAGGGATTTTTGAATCGTCTCGCGCGTGCGGGCCATGCTGGCGCGAATGCGTTTCAGTTCGGGCGAGGCGTCGTCACTGATTTCTCCGTTGGGCAGGACGGCGCGGCGAACAGCCGCCGCGAGCGGGCGGAGATCCGCGACAGATCTGGCGCGCGCGGAGAGCAGCGGAAATTGCCGGGTGGTGGGACCTGCTCCGGCGCGCGCACTCTCGCGAAAGGAGTCGCGCAGCATGGCAGCCGTGTCCGCGAGCGACGCTGCATCGAGCAGCATGTGCGGCGTGAGCACGGCTACGGGCGCTTCGAGTTCCGCGAGCCAACGCGCCGGATCGGCCAGCGAACCGAATCCCATTTCGCTGCCGTCGCCCAGGTAGGCGACGGCTTCGGCAATCAGAGCGAAGGCGGCTTCCAGCGCGGAGCGATCCTGTGAAAACGAAAGAGCGTCCACCGCGCGGCGCCCGGGCGCACAGGTTGTCTGGCGGCGCAACAGATCGCGCAGCCGGTCAAATTCGAGAATGTCGTCCGCGGTGCGCGACACGTTGCGCTAATTTTCCTTTCCCTGCGCGGCGCCACTCGCAAGGCGCGCGGCCAAGAACCGCGCGGCGTCCGCAGGAGTGGGCGCCTGATGCACCAGCGGATCGCTCGACTCGCCCCATCTGGACGCGTGCCCGCGCTCGACTTCGCGCACGCGGTCCAGGATCGGCTGCCAGAAATCGCCCAGCACGACGAACGGGCGCTGTTCCATCGCTTTCTTGTTGAGCATTTCCCAGACGACGGCGAGTTCCACGAGCGTGCCAGTGCCGCCTTTGCAAGCGACGTAGCCGTCGCCGAGGCGCACGAGTTCAAACAAGCGCTCTTGCCAGGTGGCTACGCGAGTTTCTTCTTCCACCCAACGATTTGCGCGCGGGCGAAAAAAACTGGACGTTACGGCGAGGACGCGTCCGCCGGATTCGCGCGCGCCGCGCGACACGGCTTCCATCACGCCGCCGTAGCCTCCGGTGCAGACTGCAAATCCTGCCGCCGCGAGCGCGCGCCCGAGTTCCAAGGATTCCATATAGTCCGCATGCCCATCCTCGGGACGCGAACTTCCGAACACGGTGATGATTTTTGTTTTCCCGGTCATGTTGTGGTTACGCTTCAGGGCCTAAAGGCCCCGATAGTTGCGAACCGAATGTCGCGGCTGAAGCCGCCACCCACAAGGCATTCAGAAAGCTTGTGTAGCACAACCACTCTTGGCTGTGCCAGTTTCTACAAATCAACAAATTTGTATGTCAGCGGCGATCGCAAAGCCCGCACAGCCAATAGTGGCTGTGCTACTAAAACCGCTCCCATTTGATTTTCTTTCACTTCCTCTACATCCTTTGCTTCCTCTACTTCTTTTTCTCTTGCCCCAACTCCTCGACCATCGCGACGCAAACTGCATCGATGACTTTGTTTGCGTCTTGCGCATGAAGGTTGTTGTTGTTTCCCAGGATTGAAAACAGGAGCCGCTCGCCGCGAAGTGTCGTGGCGTAACCCGAAAGCGCATTTCCGTGTCCGATGGTTCCCGTTTTTGCGAAGACACGCGCGGCCGCGGGCGTATTTTTCATGCGGTCCGAGAGCGTGCCGTCTTCTCCGGCCACGGGAAGCGTGGAACGATACAGCTCGCCCCAGGGCTGGGTTGCGGCATAGCGCAACAATTGCACGGTGGCGCGCGGCGTAATCAGGTCCTTGCGGGACAAGCCGGAGCCGTCGCTGAGCGCGACGTCGCCATCGGCAATGCCCGCAGCCTTGAAGAAATCCGATTCAAATTTCAAGGCGTCTTCGTAATTTCTGGCTCCAGCCTTTTCGTGCGCGGAGAGCAGCAAGAGAAGCTCCGCGTGAAGATTCTCGCTGTTCTTGTTCGTCAAGCGAACTTCGTCCGAGAGGGGAACGGAAGTGTGTTCAGAGAGAACGAGCTGCGGGGGAGCTGAGTCCAGGGCCGGATCGCCCGCGTGGCGCGCGCGAGGCTGGCCATCGATTTTCACGCCCCGGACCGAGAGCAGGTGCGCCAGAAGAAAAGCGGCAAACTCGGCGGGGTCCTCAATGGCAATGGTAAGCTTCCGAGTCTGCGCGTCGAGCGGCATCGTACCGCTGAGGTGAATCAAATGCGAACCGGGATCGCGCGCGACCGCCAATTTTTCCTCGCCGCCGCGGGCGCCGGTGCGAATCGAATTTTCGATGGTATAGAAATCAGCCGCCATCCCTGTTTCATACCGCGCCGTCTCGCCTTCATTCGCGCCGGGGCGCAATGCCAGGGAAAATGTGTTGTCGTTGACGGCCACGGCGGAAACCGCGGCGCCGTAAGACCACAAGATGTCGTCGATCAGCCAGCCGCTGGGAAATTTTTCATGCTGGAACATGCTGTCGTCGGCCACGACGTCTCCGCTGATTTCCTGCACGCCGCGCGCGGCGACGGCGGCGGCAAACTCGTCAAGCACCTTTTCCGGCTGACCTTCGCGCTCCTCTTTCCTGTCGTACGGAAATTTCCGGTTGGAAAGGTTCGCATCGCCGCGGCCGATCAATACAAGGTCACCGATCAGCACGCCGTTGGGATCGAGCGTGCCGCCCGAAGCGACGGTGGTCCGCACGCGGTAGTCCGGGCCAAGCGTGGCCAGCGCCAGCGCCGTGGTAAATAATTTGGCGTTGGAAGCCGGCATGAAATATGCGTCGGCGTTGCGCGCATACAGAACTTCCCCCGTCGCGGCGTCCGTCACCAGCACGCCCCATGCCCCCTTGTCCGGCCCCGCGGCGGATAGCGCCGCCTCGGCGCGCTGCCGGAAGCGCTCCACATCTTCGCGCACAGCGGGTTTGCTATTGGCCGCTCGGGCGCGAGAACCCGCCGGTTTGGAGGGCGGCGATTGCGCCGGGGTGTGCGCCACTCTCAGGCAGACAACCATGCCGAAAACTACGCATCCAATCAGAAGTGCGTGTGATCTTCGGTTCAGCGCCATCGAGCCGCTCCCATGGGAATTCGCAAAAGAAAATCGATTATAGTCCACAGGGTTGCCGGAACAGGAAGCGAATGTGGATTCACAATCCTTATGCGCGGTATACAATCTCTTGAAATTTTCCGGAGGCGGTGTCGCGCGCGTTGCGCGAAGGTGCGGAAGGCCATATGATAATGGTGGCGCCCAGCCCGGCTCTGACCAAGCTCCACTTCGAAGGAGGAACGAACTCATGAGAAAACTACTTGCCCTGGGGATTTTAGTTGCTCTTACGGCCGCCCCCATGCTGGCCGCGCGGGCCGATAACGAGAAGGAAACAGACCGTCTGGAAAACTCCGGCATGGTGATGGAAGAGATTATGAATATTCCGGACGACATCCCGCAGGACCTGCTGGACAAGGCGGAGTGCGTGATTGTGTTCCCCTCCGTCCTTAAGGCGGCGTTCATCGTTGGAGGAAGCTATGGACGCGGCGCAATGACCTGCCGGACGGGCGAGCATTTCACCGGCCCGTGGGGCTCGCCGTCCATGATGGCGTTGGAGGGCGGAAGCCTTGGATTCCAGTTGGGCGGGCAGGCCACCGACTTCGTCCTGCTGGTTATGAACCCGCGCGGCGCCAAGGCGATATTGAACAGCAAAGTGAAACTCGGCGCGGATATGTCGGCAGCCGCCGGGCCAAAGGGCCGCGACGCCACAGCGGCGACCGATGTCACTCTGCGCGCTGAAATTCTCTCCTACTCTCGGGCGCGAGGTTTGTTTGCGGGAATTTCGCTGGAAGGCTCGAGCCTGCGGCCGGACAACGATGCCAACGAGAAGCTGTACGGGAAAAAATTGACGGCGACGGCAATCATCCGCCAGGGCGCGGTGCCGGTACCCCCGTCGGGGCAGAAACTCGTTTCCTTGCTTGAGAAGAAGTCCCCTAAGAATCATTCCGACCCTGAATCTTTGAAGTAATCCCGCGCCCGCCCAGGTTTGCCGCGTCCTCGACAGGACGCGGCAGTCAGGCGGGCGCTTGTGTCAGAAGCACTTACTCCGAACGGCACGGGTGAGCCGCCTTGCTTAGGTTCCTCGTTTCGAATAGGCTGGTCGCTTTCTTTTACGTTTCATGAAAGCGCCAACGCGCGACTATTCCCGGAGCAAAACGATTGACTGAAAGAGCGATCTGTCCCATCTGCGAAAAACGGCGAGCCGAGCGGTATTGTCCGGCAAAGGGCGAGAAAATCTGCGCCATCGACTGCGGGACCGAGCGCGAAGTGACCATCGACTGCCCGAGCGATTGCGCCTATTTGGCGGCGGCGCACCGCTGGGAGCAAAGCCATCCGAAACCGCTCGCCGAAGAAGAGGTTCCCTTCCCGGACGTATCCTTCTCCTCCGATCTGATCCATACGCGGCAAGACGTGCTGTCAGGGCTTGGATACACCGTGGTCCTCTACGCCGCGGACCAACGTTCCCTCGCCGATTCGGACATACTCGCCGCCGTCCAAGCCATGGCCGAAACCCGCCGCACACTCCTCGCCGGGATTTACTATGAAAAACCGCCGGACATTCCTGTGGCCGCGGGGCTTTACGCCGCCCTTGCGAAGTTCATCGAGGAGGAGAAGAAGCGAGCGGCGGAGAATCCGGAGTCTGCTGTCTTGAAGGACTCGGAGATCTTCCACCTCCTAGTGTTCTTTCTCCGTTTTGGGCGGCTGCGCTCCAACGGAAGGCCGCGCACGCACGCTTTCCTGGCGTTTCTGCGGTCGCAGTTCCCCAGCGAAGTGGGCGTGGCTAAGGAAGAGCCGCGCATCATCATGCCTTAGGTAGGACGGGCTTCAGCCTGTCTGCTCTTGTTCATTTGGAAAATTCAATCCTTAAAACCAGACAGGCTGAAGCCCGTCCTACCTGAGGCCAAGACTCATCTGCCGCACATGCTCGGGCTGGCGCCCCGGATCGAGGGGCCGGACGCCAAGGCCATATTTCTTGCGCAGCGCGGCAACGCGGGCGGAAATTTCCCGACGATAAGTCTCAGGCGCATAAGCCTCACGGGAATACCATTCGCGGTAGCGCCGCGCCAGCTTCGGAAATTTCGCGTCCAGAAACGGCAGAAATTGTTTTTGCGCTGAAGGCATGAGGAACAGCACGCTGGCGGCAAACCACTGCGCGCCGGCATCGTGCGCGGCGCGCGCCAGCGCGTCCAGGTCATCCTCGCGGTCGGTGATGCCCGGCAGGACGGGCATGGCGAACACGCCTGCTGCAATGCCCGCGCGGCGCAGTTCTTGAACGGCCTTCATGCGCAGATCCGGGCGCGGCGCGCGGGGTTCCAGAATGCGCGCAAGCCGCGTGCGCAGGGTCGTGATGCTCAGGTTTACGGACACGCAGGAATGCTCGGCGATGCGCCGCAGCAAGTCCACGTCGCGCAGTACCTGATCGGATTTCGTGGTGATCGAGATACTCAGTCCCTTGCGCACCGCCATATGCTCGAGAATCGCGCGCGTGGCGCCGTATTCACGCTCGACCGGCTGGTAGGGGTCGGTGGCCGTTCCGATGGCGATATGCTCGCCCTGCACTTTTTCCATGCCCAGATCCCGTCCCGCGAGCGGCCCGGCATCCAGCTTGATGTAAATTTTCTTCTCGAAGTCCTGGCCGTCCAATTCCATATATTCGTGGGTATACCGCGCGTAGCAATACTGGCAGCCGAATTCGCAGCCGCGATAGGGGTTCACTGTCCAGGAAAAAGGCACGCGAGTCGATTCGCAATGATTCAATATGGATTTGACAGGCAGCAGGAAATATTCCGTGCCGCGCTTGGCGTCAGCGAGCGGGGAGGAGAAAGCGAGACGGGCGATGCCGGTGCGTTCGGGCACGGGCCCTGGTGGCAGCAGGGCCTCCGGCCCGCTGTCCCGTTGGATGGGGACGTCGGGGAATAAGGTGGGTGTGGGATCGGTCCTGCGGCCGCGGAGAGCTCTCCTTGGGAAAGGAAAGGTCTCGGAAGCCGTAGGAATCGAGGTTGCAGTCGGCATCACCCGTCTCGGGAAGCACGAGGGGAAGTATTTCGCTTTTTCTTCGCTTTGTCAAGAATTATTTTCGTCTTTTATTCGCCTCAAGACGCGTGTTCCACAACGAAACAAGGACAGGTGACGCTTGCGACCGGGCCTGGCAGACGGCCGCCACCTGGCCGAGGACCGAGGGCTATACTCGATACTCCTAAGGGGAGCGGAGCTTGGCCAAGATCGGCATCCTGATTATCGAAGACGATGAGGCGAACCAGTCGGCCTTGCGCCAAGTACTGGACTCGGAAGGCTGGCACGTCCGGGTTGTGCCGGTCGTCAGCCATGCCCTCGCGGAGCTCTCCAGCGGCGAATGGTCCCTGGTGATCGTGAACATCGCCATGATCGGGCTGACCAGCCCGATCTACTTGACGCTCAGGGAATTGGCGCTCGCCCCGGCGGTCGAGGAAGGAAATGTCCGCGCGCGCGTGCTCTTCGTGGTGCCCGAATTGGCGGCCGCGAAAGCGCTCCCGATCTTCGAGCGGGAACGATTGCCCTACGTGGTGAAGCCATTTCAATTCCACGATCTGCTCGAAAAGGTGAGCGATCTGCTGATGGAAGCGGCCGCGCTGGTCGACCCGATTCGCCGTGTGCGGCACGATTCCAGTTTGTCCGAGCGCAAGCGCAAGGAAGGGCGCAAGGGCCGCGAATCCGGCAATGCCCTTGCGCAGCGCAACACCAGCATGTTCGCCAAACGCGACGAGTACGTCATGACCGAGGAAGAGATCGCAGAATTTGAAAAGTCGGAAAAAGAAGAACGCGAACGGCAAAAGAAGAAGAGCCCGGAGCAAGAACGCTATTGATTCCCGCCCTGCGAAATTAATTTTCCAACGAGTGAGAATTAGGAATCTGCTGCGTCTTGCGGCGGCTGCCAGATCCGCACAGCGCTGCGATCTTGCGTGGCGGCCAGCAACTCGACTGCGGTTTTGCGCAGAACTGGATGGCGAAGTTCGGGAGCAAGCTCGGCCAGGGGAACGAGCACGAATTTGCGCTCGGCCATGCGCGGATGCGGAATCTCTATTCCTGCTTCATGAATCACCTCTGCACTGTAGAAAAGAACATCGAGGTCGATAATCCGCGGGCCGCGCGGAACAAGCTTCTTGCTGCCGAGTTGGCGCTCGATGATCTGCAGAGCTTCGAGCAATTGCCGCGGCTCGAGCGAAGTTTCCGCTTCGACAGCGCAATTCAAAAACCAGGCCTGCGCAATCAAATCGACGGGCTCCGTTTCATAAATAGATGAGCGGCACAGAACGCGCACCGCAATTTCAGGCAGGGCTTCGATGGCGCGCTCCAGATTCGCGGCCCGATCGCCAACGTTCGATCCGAGAGAAAGATAGATGAGTTTGCCTTCCGCCATGCCATAGAATGAAACCACAGATGAACTCAGATAAACACTGATAAGAGGAAATCAAAAAGCAAAATCAAGGTTGAACCCACGGGCACCAGGGCCAGAGTGAATGGACGCAATCACGCGCGTCATTTCAGCTGGACATTCTCAGATCCAAGAATTTTAATTCATAAGGTTTTGTCAGTGTCGATCTGTGTTCATCTGTGGATTCAATTCAAAATAAGCCGGGCTGGCGGTGCGGCGGTTCGAGAGCGAAATGTTTGTATGCGAGGGCCGTTGCAACCCGGCCGCGCTGCGTGCGGTCGAGCAGGCCGAGCTGCATCAGGTAAGGCTCGTAAATTTCCTCGATGGCGTCTTCTTCTTCACTGATCGAAGCCGCAAGGGTGCTGAGCCCCACCGGGCCGCCGGCATATTTTTGCAGAATGGTGAGCATAAGGGTGCGGTCGACTTCGTCGAGGCCGTGCTCATCCACGCCCAGCATCTGCAGCGATTCCTTGGCCACCGCGAGGGTGATGTGTCCCTGCGCCCGCACTTGCGCGAAATCGCGGGCGCGGCGCAACAGCCGGTTGGCGACGCGCGGCGTGCCCCGGCTGCGGCGTGCCATCTCGAAGGCGCCATCGTCATCCACGGCAATTCCCAAGATGGAGGCCGACCGGCGCACGATGACGACCAGCTCTTCCGGCGTATAAAACTCCAGCCGGTGCACGATGCCGAAGCGCGAACGCAGCGGCGCGGTCACGAGGCCAGCGCGGGTGGTCGCTCCGATCAGCGTGAAGCGATTCAGTATGAAGGGGTGGATGCGCGCGCCCGCGCCCTGCCCGATGACCAGATCAATGCGGTAGTCTTCCATCGCGGGATAGAGAACTTCCTCGATAGCCGGCACCAGGCGGTGAATTTCGTCGAGAAAAAATACTTCGCGCTGCTCGAGCGAGGTGAGGATCGCGGTCAGGTCGCCCTTGCGTTCGAGAAGCGGCCCGGAACTGGTCTTGATGGTCACGCCGAGTTCGCTGGCGATGATTTGCGCCAGCGTCGTCTTGCCAAGCCCTGGCGGGCCGTAGAGCAGAACGTGATCGAGCGCCTCGCCGCGGCTGCGCGCCGCCTGGATGGCGATCTCGATGTTTTCCTTCACGCGCGTCTGGCCGATGTAGTCAGCGAAACGCTTGGGACGGACGCTCGCGTCGATGCGCGCGTCTTCATCCAGCGCCGCGCCGGTGACAATGCGGCGCGTCGGCTGCTCCATCCTCGGCTCGCTTCCTGTTCCGGAACTCATCCTTGATATGCCTCGCGCATTCTGACCGGCAATCGTTTCATCCTGTCGCGTCCGTGACGCCTATCGGGCGGCTCTTGCGCTGGCTTGCGCTGGCGCCGTCAATTGTTGCAGGGCGGCGCGCAGAAGAGCCTCAAATGTTTCCGAGGCGCCGTTCTTCCCCGCCCGCTCGACGGCCTGTTCGGCGGCGTGCTGGTCGTAGCCAAGATTGAGCAGCGCGGACACAACGTCGCCGGCAGTGCCCGTTGTCGTGACCGGCTTGCGCGCATCTTCGGGGATTTCCATGGCGGCAAGTTTGTCGCGCAGTTCGACGATCATGCGCTCGGCCGTCTTGCGGCCCACGCCGGGAATACGCGTCAGCCGCGCCAGATCGCCTGAACGGACCGCGGGCACAAGATCGTCCACGCTCATGCCGGAAAGAATTTTCAGCGCCAGCACCGGCCCCACGCCGGAAGCGGAAATCAGCAGCTCGAACAAATGCTTTTCGCGCGCGCTAAGAAATCCGTAGAGGGAAATCGCGTCCTCGCGCACCTGCGTGTGGATCAACAGCGTAATATTGGAGTGAAGGTCGCCAAGCGCGTAAAACGTCGACAGCGGAATGTGCACGAGGTAGCCGACTCCTCCCACATCCACCAGAACCTGGTTCGGCCGTTTGTCGCCAAGCGTTCCGCGAAGCTGCGCAATCATTTCGTCTCTACCCGCCCGCGATTATGGCGGCGCGCTGGCGGAGTGTCAACGCAACGGCGAGGCAGGGCCATGTGCGATGCACCCTCCAAATTTAAATTGAATTTGATCTGCCCATATCTGCGTCCATTAGTGTTTATCTGTGGATTCATTCCGCTAAATCACTTGTCATGCAAATCGACCGAATCGATCACGCCGATGACGGCGGAGTCGATAGGAGAGTTGGGGCGGCCGACGGCAGTCATGGAGGAGAAACCTTCGGTGGTGAGCAACACGCGGTCACCGATTCCCGCACTCACAGCGTCAAGAGCGAGGACGGGATCGCCTCGGTCCGTGCCGTCGAGTTGCAGCGGCTGGACAACGAGAATCTTGCGCCCTTCGTGAGAGGGCACTTTCTGCGAGGCAACCACATCGCCGATGACGCGGCCGATCAGCATACGGAGAAGTGTAGGGTCCAATGTCAAAACTTGAAAGAATTAAATTTGGAATCAGAATCGCGCAGGGAATATAGAACGGAGTCTAGTTCACAGGGATATTCACGGAATCGACGATGCCTACGATGGTGGCTTCGGTGGGTAAATTGGCGGGGAGGAAGGGGAAGCTGGCTTCGCGGCCGCGGCACCAGTAGATTGTTTCGCCGGCGCCGGCGCCGACGGCGTCCAGGGCGATGACCGGATAGCCCTTGTCGCGGCCCTTGCGGTCGAGCGGCTGCACGATCAGGAGCTTCTGCCCTATGAGCGTGGGGTCTTTCATGGTGCAGATCACGTTGCCGATGATGCGTCCGAGGTGCATGTTATTTTTTCCTCGCGGCGGCGAGTTCGGCTTCGTGCATTGCGTCGAGCATCACTTCATCCACGATGCCGACGATCGCGGCGTCCACGGGGCGGTCCTTGCATTCGGCGGCGTTGCGCGCGGAACTTCCGGTCACTACCAGGACAGTTTCGCGGAAGCCGGAATCCACCGTGTCCACGGCGACCAGGTAGCCGGATTCGTCGTCGCCCTGCGGGGAGACGGGTTTCACGATGAGAAGCTTCTTGCCTTCCAGGCGCGCATCCTTGCGCGTCGAAACCACGGTGCCGACAATGCGAGCGAGAATCAAGGAGCCAGCATCAACCTCAAATTAAAATCGCTTGAAGCAATCCACCGCCAACGGCAGCGATTCAAAAGCGAAAGACAAGAAATGTTCAGTGACACAATCGGGCAATGCGCAACGACACACCGCCATGCTGCGTGCCGCGAGTTCGCGCGCGACGCCGGTCCCCGCGCCTAGTGTCCGGCGGCGACCGCCGTCTTCCCGATGGGAAGCACGTCCTCGAGCGACTGATGCGGCCGCGGGATGACATGGACTGCCACCAGTTCGCCGACGCGGCGCGCAGCGGCGGCCCCGGCGTCCGTCGCGGCCTTCACCGCGGCGACGTCGCCGCGGACCATGGCCGTCACGTAGCCCGACCCAATTTTTTCCCAGCCAACGAGCGTGACCTTGGCCGCCTTGACCATCGCGTCCGAGGCCTCAATCATCGCGACCAGGCCGCGGGTCTCGATCATGCCGAGTGCTTCGCCCATGCTTTTTCCTCCGTCGCCGGCCGGCAAAAAATTCCGGCAGGCGCATCTGCTGAAAAATCCTACGGCCTGAAATTCAAACGCCGCTTCGCTCGCTTATCGCAGCGCGCGGTCCTTGCGCACGGCTTCCTCGATCAATGCTTCCAGTTCTTCGCGCGTCACCGAGATGCGTTCGGGCCGCTGTTCGCCGTCCCCCGCGTCGTCGCTCGTTACAGGACACCCGGGGACTACCGTGGACGCGGTCGATGCGCCATAACGCGCCCGCGCGACGAGCAATTTTTCCACATCACGCCCAGAAAGCAAGACTTGTTTGCCCATCAAATCGGTCATGAACGACACCTGCGCGAAATGCTCGACCGTTTCCATCCGGAAAAAAGCGGTCAGCAAATCGGGCCCGCAAGTCACCACGCCATGGTTGGCAAGGAGAATCGCGTCGTAATGCTGGACCATGGGTTCGAGCGCGTCCGATAGTTCCTGCGTCCCGGGCGTGCCGTATTGCGCGACCGGGACGCACCCGAGCGCGATAATCAGTTCGCTGAGCAGCGCCTTATTGAGAGGAATTCCCGCGGCGGCGTGCGCGGTAGCCGTCGGCGGGTGCGCGTGGACCACGGCGTGGACATCGGGCCGGCGATTGTAAATTAAAAGGTGCATCGCCAGTTCCGAGGAAGCCTCGCGGCGTCCGGCGAGCTTGCGGCCCCGCAGATCGGTGATCACCAGATCGTCCGGGACCATCATGCCTTTGCACATGGCCGTCGGAGAAGTGAGCACGCGTTGCGGATCGAGACGCACGGAAACATTCCCGTCGGTAGACACAACAAACGCGCGGGAATGAATCCACCGGCCCACCGTGCAGATGTCGCGACGATGTTCGTCCTCGGACTTCACGGCTCCCGGAGAAATGGAATCGGCAATCATCGGCTAGGGATGGCTGTTTGCAACCTCGCTGTTTCCGTGATGTTCCGGCCAGGACCCGGCTTCAAGCCGCTACCGGACGGGCGGCGATATAGTACTCCTGTCAGGCGTAAATTCCACGTTCCTTCAGCGCAAAAGCGACGCGGTCGATCGCCAGCATGTACGCGGCGACGCGGTTGTTCACCTGATGGGTCTCCGCGTAGCGCACCACTTCTTCAAAACTATGTTCGAGCACATCTTTTAGCCGGTCATTCACTTCCCTCTCGCTCCAGAAATATCCCTGGCGGTCCTGCACCCACTCGAAATAGCTCACCGTGACGCCGCCGGCGTTGGCCAGAATGTCGGGAATCACGAATATCCCTTTGCGGTCGACGATTTCGTCGGCGAGCGCCGTGCACGGCCCGTTCGCGCCTTCGCACAGGATGCGGGCCTGCAAGCGGTGCGCGTTTTCCGAAGTAATCTGATTTTCCACGGCCGCGGGAATGACGATCTCCGCCGGCTGAAACAGGACTTCGCTCGAACTCATTTTCGCGCCGCCATCGGGGAAATCCGGAAGCGGTTTGCGCTGGTCGATCACCCAGTCCAACAATTTCGGGATGTCAAAGCCGCTTTCGTTATAGAGCGCGCCATGGATGTCGGCGACGCCGACGATTTTGTAGCCGGCCTCGTGCAAAAGTTTCGCCGCCATTGAGCCGACGTTGCCGAACCCTTGTACGATGACGCGCGTGTTCACGCGCATCATACGAAATTTGCCCAGCGCGCGATCGCAGTTGATGAGCACGCCGCGCCCCGTGGCTTCGTGGCGCCCGCGCGATCCGCCAAGATCAATGGGCTTCCCAGTCACGACGGCAGTTTCGGTGTGGCGCACGTGCATCGAGTACGTGTCCATGATCCAGGCCATGGTCTGCTCGTTGGTACCGAGATCGGGCGCGGGCACGTCGCGCTCAGGGCCGAACCACTCGATGAGTTCCGCCGTGTAGCGGCGCGTGATGCGCTCCAACTCGCCGTTCGAGAGTTTGCCGGGATCGCAAATCACGCCGCCCTTGGCTCCGCCAAAGGGAATGTTGACCACCGCGCACTTCCAGGTCATCCAGCTGGCCAGCGCGCGAACTTCATCCAGCGTCACGGTCGGCGCAAATCGAATCCCGCCCTTGCCCGGCCCGCGGACGATGGAATGATGCACGCGGTAACCGATGAACACTTCCAGGCGTCCGCTATCGAGGACCACCGGAATGTAGACGGTGACTTCCTTGTTGGGATATTTCAGGAAGCGGTAGAGCCCGTCTTCCAATCCCAATTTACGCGCGGCTGCTTCAAAGCGCGCGTCGGCGGATTCGTAGACATTGAATTCGTTGTGCACTGCAAGCGTGGCCATGGAAAACTCTCCTTTTGAACCAGCAGGGTTGCATTTGCAACCTGCAAGGAACCCCCACGCGTCGACGCCGGCCCATGCTCCAAAAATATTTTGGCGAAAGGGCCGGTCACGGCCAGTATACGAACCAAACCGCGCAGGGCGCAAGGAAAGGAATTAACTCGAATATCCTGCCAGGGATTCAAATTCGTCAGCCGTACCCCTCACAGGGTCTGGCGCGCGATATCTGGTGGCGCCGGCGTCCCGCCGGCGTTTTTGCAATATTTGCAGATCGGAAAATCGCCGGCAAGATGCTGTCGCCACGCCGATCACGCACTCCTCCGGACAGCATCGTAATCAGAAATAAAACGGGGACGGCAATTCGCGAGCGAAGATTGAGGCTCAGTTGGAAGGAAGCCGGCGCGCGACAAATTCCTCGATCAGAAGCTGCGAAAGGCGCGCCGCGTTATGGCGCACGACGCCGTGCTCCTCGAGCAAATTGTCGAGCAGGCAGCGCACTCCCATACTTTGCAGGTTCTGGATATCCACGCGCACAGGATCTGCGCCGCGCGCCCGGTAACGGCGCGCCACTTCGGCAGAAACGAGTTGGTTGCTCGCAACCACCCAGTCGATAACTTTGCGCTGCGTTTGGCCGAAAATGGCGCGCACGTGGTCGGCCAACGAAAATCCTTGGGTCTCTCCCGGCTGGGTCATCAGGTTCGCAACGAGCACACGCGTCGCCCTGGACTTCTCAATCGCTTCGGCGACGCCCGAAACCAGGAGATTCGGCAGAATGCTGGTGTAGAGAGATCCGGGACCGATCAGAATCAGGTCCGCTTGCCGGATCGCCTCCAGCACTTCGGGAAGCGGGCGGACGCGGCGAGGACGCAAGCTCAGCCGGCGGATTTTCTTTCCACTCTTGGCGATGCGCGTCTCGCCCAGAACAATTTTCCCGTCGGTCATCACCGCTTCGAGCGAAACATTTTCGAGCGTGGTCGGAAAAATTCGCCCCCGGATGGCCAGAACCTCTCCGCTGACGCGGACGGCCTCGGCAAAATCGCCCGTTACGTGGCTGAGCGCCGTGAGGAAAAGGTTTCCGAAACTATGTCCGCGCAAACCGCGGCCCGTGTGGAACCGGTATTGGAACAGGCGGCCGAGCAACGCTTCATCCTGCGAAAGCGCGACCATGCAATTGCGGATGTCGCCCGGCGGGAGCACGCGGTATTCGCGGCGCAAACGGCCCGAGCTTCCTCCATCATCGGTGACCGTGACGATCGCGGCAAGATCGCTGATCGGGAGGCGCTCCAGCTCCTGCCGTCGCCGCGCGACGTAGTGCTTCAGCCCGCGCAGCAGCATCGAAAGCCCGGTGCCGCCGCCGATCGCGACCACACGCACTCCGCCGTGCGTCCCTTCGCGTTGTGGTGTTCTTTTTTTCATCGGGATCGCATCGCTATGGAGCGAGCTCTGCGCACAACTTTCTTCAGGCGCCGGAGGCTTCGCGCTCGGGGTAGAGCAATTCGGTAAAGCGGGGATCTTCCTGCAGAAACGCGAAATCTTCGTCGTTGCGCGCGTGGTAGCGGTTTTCCGGACGCAACTGAATCGCGACCTTTAAATTTTCCATTGCCGATTCGGCTTCCCCGGTCAAGCAATCCAACGCCGCCATCGCATAGAAAACGTAATCGGCCTTGGGCGCGAGCTTCCGCGCGCGCAGCAGGTGATCGCGCGCTTCGTCCCAACGCCCTAGATTCATCATCGCCACTCCCGCCTGGTAATGCTCTTCCGGCGTACGTACGGAGGGAGCGGGCTGCTTGGCCATGCGCTGTTCAACAATGCGGAGATGAACCCGCGCGCGGTCCGCCAACTCCTTGCTGGGGCCCACCTGAACCTTTTCGAGCAATTCCTTTGCCTTCACAAATTTTTGCTGGTGAAAATGCTGGACGGCCTGCTCGTACAATTTCAATTGTTGTTCGAATTGGGGATCGACCATCTGGCGGACCGCTTCGGCGTGCGCGGCGATCTTACTATCTTCCTTGCTTTTCAATGTCTTACGACTTCTCGAAGGAGCGGTTGCCCCATGCCTCGCGCGTTTTGTCGGCTTTCCAGTCCGTGCCATTTTCCGAAGTCTAACAGAGGACTCAAGCATCGTCAACGGAACTGCGGACGAGCGCCTCGGGGGAACCACAATATGCGCTTCTCCGAGCCGCGAATTACTTCTTTGGAGAGGAGGCCTTTGGCGACGCCGGCGCCGGAGCGGGCGCCGCTGCGGTCGGTGTGGGTTCGGGAACCAGCAATTTTTTAGCGGAGTCCGGAATCTTATCCGCGTTGGCCACGAGAAGCGCAAGCTGCCACATCTGCGTGTCGTCCACGATGCCCTTGAACGACGGCATGCCAGTCAGCCGTATGCCGTTTTTTACTTTCCAGTAACTTACCTGAGAAGGATCGTCGGTCACGCCCTTGCCCTTGAACATCAAGGTTGCGTCGGGAAACATATTGCCCGAGATCGCGGGAGGCGTCTGGTTTGGCAAGCCATGGCAGCCGGCGCACTGGTCCCTATAAAGCTTGGCGGCCGCCACATAGTTCTCTTCGCTGGGTTGGATGGGAGGCGCCGGAACATTGGCTTTATCAATGTGCGCATCGAGCGATCGACTGGCCATCTTTCGCTCCATCATCATCGGCGGATCTGCAACGGCCGCGGGAGCCGTTCCCGAAACAAAATAATAGTAAAGCCCTCCCGCGAATAACACAGCACCCACTAGCACGCCAACCACGAAACCTTTCATATGCGGTTTTCTCCTGTACACGGAATTAGGCACCAGAGTATAGACCAACCGTTTTCTTTTTCGGCAATCAAAACATGATCAAGACGCGCTTTAAGAAGATTGATCGCTCAAATCGCTCGAAAAGATGCCCAGGGACTCCCTCGGGTTGGATCGAACGTAGGGCGGCCTCGAGGCCATGCACGCCCAACCCCTGCAAAACCGCCGCATTCAGGCCTGCTGAGGGATTGGCGGCGGGCCGCCGGGGCCCGTCCGATGCCTGGCGGGCAATTTTGGCAGGTTTGAGGATTGGCCTGCTTTCATGCGTGTGTTATAAAAGGAGGCCCGGTTCGTCCGGACAACTGTGCCTTTTATCAATTTTCCTGCTCGCGAAATTAACTGCAAGTTGGTCTACTACGGCCCAGGTCTGGGCGGTAAGACCGCCAACCTGCAGTGGATCTACGACCACACCGGGACCGCGCAAAAAGGCAAGATGATCTCCCTGGCGACGGAAACCGACCGCACGCTTTTTTTCGATTTCCTGCCGATCGACTTGGGCACCGTGCGCGGATTCAAAACCAGGATTCATCTTTATACCGTTCCCGGCCAGGTGTTCTACGAAGCCAGCCGCAAGCTGATCTTGAAGGGCGCCGACGGCGTGGTCTTCGTGGCGGATTCGCAGGAAGAGCGGCTGGACGCAAATCTGGAAACGCTTGAGAATCTGCGCGAGCACCTCAAGGAACACAAACTCGACTTCAATACGATTCCCTACGTCCTGCAGCTCAATAAACGCGATCTCCCCGGGGTCCTTTCCGTCCAGGACCTCAGCAAGCAACTGCAAGTAAAAGGCGAGCCCGTGAATGAGGCCGTCGCCATCACCGGCCAAGGCGTGTTTGAAACGCTGCGCGAAGTCGCCAAACTGGTTCTCGCCGAACTGAAAAAAGGCGGGTAAGTCCTAAGCGCAGGAAAACGCAAGCCCTCCGCCTCTTCGAACAACCACCACGAAGGAGCGGCCACCCGAAAATTCAAAGGCGTCTCAAAGGCTGGCCCACTCGCCCCCAAAGGCTGCGCCACCCGCGTAGCCTTCTCCGCATTCTGCCCCACCATGATGCGCCCTACATCCGGTCTGTTCGGTTGATGGGAGTTCTTCATTCTCTTCGCATCTTCGCGTCCGGCAATCTTCGCGGCGTCTTGGGTGGGAAAGCCGCCATCGCGTTTTAGCACCGCGTTGGTTGAACTGCGGATTTCGTAAAACCATGCCATGGTGGATGTTCCTTTCGGCCTAGAATGCGAAGTGGGCGAGTCGGTAATATGGAGGAAGGCATAGCCACATCCTGCAAGGCACATTCCAATCAAAAATCACTCGACCTTCTGTTTTAGTGGAGCTAAATGTTCAAAATACCCTTCCTTATATAGTTGGTTGACAGCTTCTTGCATGTAGTGGAGCGTTACCGTAGGTACAACAATGAGGCCGGGCTCGCCGAGACAGACCTTCCCGGATTCCTGTAATGTCTCAAGGGACTGAGCAAGCCGAACTGGTTCATAAAAGATCACCCTGTATTGCAGTCTCGTGGGTAGATCAACGACAACGTGATCACAATACCCGCGCTGCTGTGTCTCGAACTCATCATTCTCGTCAAAACCGTATGTAAATGTTAGCTTTGGCTGATCCATCCTCGTTATCCTCACTTTGCCTATTCTGGGTCTTCCTCAAGCTCTTTACCAAAAGCATTCAACAATTCCTGGTATCGCTGCGGTGACATGCCACTATCACGAGGAGTTATCTCAAAGTGTCCAGGATCCCTCGCCCCGCGCTGAATTGCCCGAAGCTCTGGTGGCAGGTCGCTCTCATTAAAGATCCGGATGTTCCCTTGGAACCTCTGCGGTATCTTAGAGGGATCGGTATTGACGGAGATACCATAGCCCGTCTGAACGTTGCCTTGCGCATCCAACCGATAATCTTTCGGCCCAGCCTCAAACCCGCCCCCACGGTAGAGAACGAGTCCACCGACGAGTCCGATTTGACCTCCCCAAGTCACGTCATGACCAGAATTTATTGTATCGAATACGGCATTTCTCGACATCTGGCTGACGTCTGTGGTGAGGATGGGATGCCCATTCGCTTGCTGGCCCGTGTTAAAGATTAGTGGTGACTGTCCGTTAGCCGCTCGCATTTGTTGCTGTGCGGACAATTGATTTCTTGCCGTGGTCTCTGCGGCTTGCACGGCCTTCTCGTCACCCCAAACACCATAGTTCGCCCAGTTGCAGAAACTTTGAGCCCACTTCCAGCAATGGCCGTTTATATCGGCACGACTCAGCGGGTTATTGCGGACATAACTGTAGAGGTTGAGAGTCTGCGGATCGCCGAAGTCCGCGTAGGGAACGCCCATTGGTTTTGCAGCCCAATCCGGCGTCATAAACCTACCGTACTGCGACGAATCGTACCTCGCGCCGAAGTTGTCTAGGCCAGATTCGGAGTCGCGTTCTTTGCCCGTGAAGTGCATGGGGCTGGGGTCGCCACAGCTTCCCGTGGTTGTCATGCCATCACCGAAGGGGAGGCTGGTAATGGTTTCGCAGGTTGTTGTCGCTCCAGGGACCGAACGGGCGCGCTCCGTGCCGAGCCAATCCGAAAAGGTGAAGGTGGTAGTGCCGCTCGTCCCTCCACTATAAGTTCCCAAATGCCTCCCGCCAGCGTAGATCTCACCTCTCGTCCAGGAACCCGCTGCTGTGATCTGACTGACCTCATGACCGCCCAGATCATATAAGAAATCCACGGTACCGCCATTGCTCGTCGTCTTCCGAATCCGGCGTCCATCGGCGTCATACAGATAACTCGCTGTGACTCCGGTCAAGGTGTTTGAAGTCGGCGGGTGGCCCACCCTTTCGGGTCTTTTGTTCACGAACTTGAACGATTGGATGATACCACTCAAGTATATCAACCCTGAGGGACTGGTTTAGCCTTTTCGGGTGGCCGACCCTTTGGGGTTTAAAGGGTCGGGGTTTTGACTTCTGTTTCGTTTCATGGCCGACGAACTCATTTGAGAGAAAAAACCAACACCTCCGCCCCTTCGAAAGCCGCGAAGGAGCGGCCAGCCGAAAATTCAAAGGCGTCTCAAAGGGTATGCCACCCGCCACCCGAAAATTCAAAGGCGTCTCAAAGGGTATGCCACCCGCCGGGGCACCCCAAGTTCAACTACAAAGCCCGGGCCACTCGTCCAATGTTATGTGTGAATTAACCCCTTCAAACTGGATGTTGCAAACGAAGCAGTTTGAGCCCGTTCGTTGTTTTGACCGACACCCCCTCTCCGTTGTTCTTGTTTAAAGGATTGGCGTTACGGCAACTAAGCGGGGACCTGTACCGCGGTACAATGGCCATTCCGGAATTGCGCGCGCAATTTCTTCCTTTGCTATTTTCCGCGGGATTTATAATTGGGTAACGGATCCCCGATTTCGCCCGGGGACTTGCGACGAGCCATGAGTTCCTTGCCGCCAATTCCGCCCACTCCCCCGCCTGCTACTTCCTCGGATGAGCGCCTGCTCCAACTGCAGGCGGAACTGCACAAGCTGGAACGGCGGGACTGGTGGCTGTGGAGCATGGCTGTCATCGTCATGCTCTTGCTCACGTTTGCCGTGTTCACGATGAGTTTTCCGGGGCTCGTCAAAGTGGACGATCCGTTCTTCCAAGACAGCCTGAATCGCGCCGTGCGCGGCCTGATCGGACTGGTGCTGATCTTCAACGGGTACACCATCTATCAACAGGTCACGGTGAAGCGGCTGCGGCGGGATTTCTCCAAAAAAATCGAGGAGATGCGGATCCTGCAAGCGCGCGCCGAGGAATTCGAGCACCTGGCGATGTTCGATTCCCTGACGGGCCTTGCCAACCGGCGCTTGGCGGAAGGGCGATTGGCATCGGAGGCCGCGCGTTCCGAGCGCTACGGCCACGCCTTGACCGTGATTTCCTTCGATCTCGACAAGTTCAAGCAAATAAATGATACCTACGGCCACCCTGCGGGAGACCAGGTCCTCAAGGAGTTCGCCCAGCGGCTATTTCATGTGATCCGAAAGTCGGACCTGGCCGCGCGCATGGGAGGAGACGAGTTCCTGGTCCTGCTGCCGGAATTCACTGCCAACCACGTCCAAATCCTTTTGGACAGGCTGCGTCCCATGGAGACCGAATACGCCGGCTCGAAAATTCCGATTTGCTTTTCGGCAGGATGGGTGGGTTACGAGAAGGGCGAAACAACCGAACAATTTCTGGAGCGCGCCGATCGCATCCTGTATGCCGCGAAGCGCTCCGGAAAAGCTCGCGAAAAAGAGCCTGTGAGCGTCTCGTAATTTGAGAAGTAGAATGCCGGAAATTTCGCCTGGGATCTCGCCATCCTGATTCCCGCCTGCGGTCGAACCAAACAAGTTCCTGGGGGAAGATTACCTTTCGATGCACCATCCACCTTTCGCTTTCGCGAGAATGATTTCAGCCGTGTTATAAGGAAATGATGGCTCGCGAGACGCACAGCGCCGAAATCCGTGGGGCTTCGGAATAATGGAAAATACGACGCCTCGAAGGCGCAGCCAGCGCTTGTTTCTTCAGGTTCGTGTGGTTCTGGAAGGGAAGCTGACCAATAAGTCTCCCTTCAGGGAGGAAACTCACACGATCGTCGTGAACGCGCATGGCGCCCTGTTGGAAATAAGCGCTTCGCTGGATCAAGGCCAGATCATCACTCTGCAAAACATTGTGACGAGCGAGAAGATCGAATGTACAGTAAAACTGGTCACACGCAAAGATGCCAAGAAGTTTAATGCGGCGATCGAATTCACGAAACCTAATCCGCGCTTCTGGCGCATAAGCTTCCCCCCTGACGATTGGTCCATCCGGAATCCGGACGCAAAAAGGAGAGGCTGAATTGCCGGAAAACGACCCCGGTCCCCGGCATTTTTCGCTTCTCCGGATGCAAGTCCCATTCGAGCAATCACATACGAAATTTTCAAAGCACTTTGAGGGTCGGACAGCCCGTGATCAGAAGATCAAGCTTGTAGGGATCAAAAAAAGGGAGGTGATAACCAGATAGGTCATCACCTCCCGGGGTGGGGTGGGGTGTTGCTGGGTAAACTCAAATCATTAAAATCGATAATTGCCTTTAATAATTCATGAAACCCGACTGGTACAAAAAACGACCACTAAATCTGAATGAGGAAATAGCATATGCCGCTGATCGTGTCAACAACGAAATTCGTCAATTAATTTACGCACGGCAGCTTCTCCCGTTTCATGCCGGCAGGGATGAGGTTGCGGCAGCATCAAGAACCTCACGGACGCGGCGGCAAAGCATCGCCGGGCTGTAGGGTTTTCGCAAGACCGCTACGCCGCGCTCCACTAGATCGGCTAGCGCGGCTGTGTCACTGCTATAACCTGTTGCAAAAACAACGGATACGCGTTGATCGAGGGCTTTGATGGCCGCAAAAACTTCCGGGCCGCTGCGCCGGGGCATGATCACGTCCAGCAAAACAAGCGAAATGCGGTCGCGATTCGCGGTAAACATTTCAATGGCTTCCTCGCCATCGCGTGCGATTAAGACGTGATAGCCCTTGGTTTTCAGAACGGATTGCGCCATCTCGCAAATGCCATCGTGGTCGTCGGCGAGCAGGATCGTTTCGGTTCCGCCGCGAGCCGGCAAATCATCCAGAACGGTTGGGCGAAGATCGCTTTCAGCGGAGGTTTCATTGACCGGAAGAAAAACTCGAAACGTGCTTCCCTTGCCGGGTTCGCTTTCCACCAAAATAAATCCACTGTGCTGTTTGACAATGCCATATACCGTGGCAAGCCCCAAGCCGGTGCCCTTTCCCATTCCCTTGGTGGTGAAGAAAGGCTCGAAGATTCTTTCCTGTGTGGCGGCGTCCATGCCCATCCCGGTGTCGCTTACGTGGAGTTCGGCAAAGCGTCCCGGCTGGAGTCCCGCGGCGCCGCGGCAGTCCTGTTCCGAAAACGTGGCATTGTGGGTTTCGATTGTGACCCGCCCGCCCTTCGGCATAGCGTCGCGAGAATTGATGCAAAGATTCATGAGCACTTGCTCGATCTGGGTCGGATCGGCTCGCACGGCTGACAAATGATCGTCCAGAGCCGTTTTGATCTCGATGTCTTTGCCAATCACTTTATCGAGCAAGTTCATGACGTCGTGGACGGTTTGATTCAGGCTAAGGCTGCGCGGCTCCAGAATCTGGCGCCGCGCGAATGCCAGCAACTGTTGGATCAACGCCGTGACACGGCCGCATTGATAGTGGATCTTTTTGAAATAACTCTCCAGAGCCGGATTGCCGTAGGCAGCTTGCTGCTCTCCCAATTCCGCCCATCCCAGTATGGCGCCTACCACGTTGTTGAAATCGTGCGCGATCCCTCCGGCAAGCTGGCCGAAGGCCTCGAATTTCTGCGCTTGCTGCAGCTGCTGCTGGAGAGCCCGGCGCTCGGTCATGTCCCGCGAAACGGTGGCGACGAAGAGCGCCTCGCCGGTTTGCGGGTCCTTGACCTGAAACCCCACGAAATCCATGGGCAAGGACTTTCCGGTCTGGCGATGGCGGAACCGCAACTCCCCTTCCCAATGCCCGAATGAGTAGAGTGCCGGCAATATCGTGCCGTGCACCAGGGGCAGGTCGTCCGAGACCACATAGTCGAGGGAGTGCGTCCCTTTTACCGCGTGCAAGCTCTCGATCCCCAGCATGGCGCGGCCCGCGGGGTTGACGTATTGTACGTTGTCGTGAAGATCGGCGACGGCGATGAAATCGCGGCTGTATTCCACCAGCGTAAAAAATTTTTGCTTTTCTTCTTCAGCCCGTTTCCGTTCGGTGATGTCCTGAGCCACGACGAGGGCGGCGGCGTGCCCGGAGTATTCCATCCCGCCCAGAAACATTTCCACGTCGATGACCGACCCATCCTTTTTGCGGTGGCGCCATTGGCTCCCGTGGAACGCCTCGGGCGTGCCGTTCTGAAAAGCCGCTAACAATTTCGCAACTTCTTCGGCCGGATGCAGTTCCGGCGCGCTCATCTGTAGAAATTCCATCCGGTCAAACCCGTAGTGGCGCAGCGCCGCATCATTCACCTGAAGAAATTGCAGTGTCTCCTTCTCAAAAACCCACATGGGCAGGGGATTATGAGCAAAGAGAAAGAGAGAATTGGCCTCGCTCTGGCGGAGCGCCTGCACCATTAAGTTGCGTGCGTCGCGAAGGGCTCTCTCCTCCAGAGCCCTGGCCACAACCAGGGGAAGACGAGCCAGGTGATCTTTCAAAACATAATCCGTAACGCCTTGCTTGATGCACTCGACGACCACTTCTTCGCCGAGGATTCCGGTTACCAGAATGAATGGAACATCGCGTCCAGCCTGGCGTATCGTGGAAAAGGCGTCCATGCCGGTCCAGCCCGGAAGGCGGTAATCGGCCAGAACAACGTCGAACGGAAAACGTCCGAGGTGCTCAAGTAACTCGGCTCGAGTCGCGATGATTTGCGGCTGGCATTGAAATCCCGCGCGTTCCAGCTTATGGAGGATCAACTCGGCATCGGCCGTAGTGTTCTCAATGAGCATCACGTGCAGCGGTGCAGCCATGTTCCACAACTTGGTCAGCAAAGCATTTGTGATCGTTTGGCTCATGCGCACTTCTCCATGCGATTGGTCATGGCATGTCGCAAGGATGGCTGACCCACCCGCAACCAATAAACGGCTAGGGCGTACAACGGTTCACGGAATTGCATCTCCAGGCTGATAAGGATCGGCAGGTAGGAGAGTGCAACCACGGAATCCGATACCGAGCCCAGCCAGATCAGACTCGGAGTCCGCAAATTGCAACAGCCGCGCGGGATGAAGCCACCCGGAAAAATCAGGTCTTTCGCGAACAGCATTACCCCCCTGTGTTGCCCTACTCAGCAGCGGAGTGAAGGGCAATGCGCGAATCGAAGCATGGCCCCGCGAACACTCCACGGGGTTTCTATCGGCAATTTAAGGGATTGGCTTCAGTGAAGGAGAATGAGCGGCTGAAAGTGGTTCGGGGGCGTTACCCGGTTGTCGATTGCTTAAGGGCCGGAGAATCGGAACCGCGCAATAATTTATTCCGCTTTTCTTCATACATGCGCGCATCAGCGATGTGCAGCAATTGCTCGAGCGAAGGCTGGCGGACAGCGGGCACATCGGCAATTCCGACACTCAGGGAAAGCCGGAAGCGCCAGGAGGAGAGCGCATTGATGAAATCGGTGCGCTGCAGCAGGCGCTTGCGGACTTGTTGCGCGGAGTCTTCCCCCGCATCGGTCATCAGGACACAGAATTCATCGCCGCCCAGCCGCGCGAGAATATCGGACTGGCGAAAGCAGGCGCGCAGAACATTGGCGGTCACAATCAACGCGCGGTTGCCTTCCAGGTGGCCGTAAGAATCGTTGATCAGCTTCAAATCGTCCAAATCCAGGTAGATGAGCAACGCCGCGCCCTCGCGCTGGATCATCCGCAGGTGCTGCTCGGCCAGAGCCAGAAAACCGCGGCGGTTATGCAGCCCGGTGAGATCGTCGATCAAGGTAAGGTTTTGCAAATTCTTTTGCAGCTTGTGGCGCTCAATCGAGTAGCGCAGAGCCCGCACCAGAGAAGGGCCGTCCAGGCGCATTTTGGCCAGAATATCCTGCACGCCTTCCCTCAGCGCCTCGACGGCCAGCGGTTCGTCTTCGAAGTCCGCTAGAATGACCAGGGGCGCGTCCGGCGCCGCAGCGCGCGCGGCTTGCACATAGGCGCGGCCCTGCCGCTGCTTAGAACCCAATTCGAGCAGCAGAACATCTACTGGATCGCTCGTGAGACGCTCGGCGACAAGTTCGAGGTTTGAGACGTGTGCGATATGAAAATGGGTGGAATCTTCTGTATCGAGCAGACCGCGAAGCCGACATGCATCCTTCGCTTCGCCCACCAGGAGAATACGGATCGGCACCCCGTTCATCGACACCGTGCGGCCTCAAGATTCCCATTCCGGATTCGGGATATACAAGGCCAACCTCGACACGATCCAGCGTGAGCCGCATGGATGCCGGGTAGCCAGGCGAACAAGGGAATCGACTTTCTGGAAGGGGGAGGTAAGTCTCGATCACTGCGGGAGAGTTGTCAAGACGGGTAACGCGAATTGAACTTTGGAAGGCAACCCCGCATCGGTCCGCCGCCACAGCGAAATCTACTCACCGGACAGGGATGAGGGGTCGGTGAAGAAGACATCCGTATCAACGAAGACCGGCGCGGTCGGGGGCCTCCGCGCGCGATAGGTATCGCCCCTCCATCGTGAGAAAGGCCCTCCGAGCTAGAGCGCCCCGCATGGCTCTTTGATAGTCGTGGTTATGAAGCATGCACTCTTTGAGAATCGCCCCCAACAAGTATGAGACGCTCGTTCCGCTTCGAGCCGCTTCCATGCGCGCCCACCTGGCAATCTTTTCATCGAGCGCGACGGTGATTCTGCGAAGTTTAGATTTGATGATGCAAATATGGTATGCGGTGAATTATCTGTTAATGCGGACCTCCACCGTTCCTAAACCAGTACCCTTCATAAGAAACGTGAAGAGTACGGCACCCGAAGACGCACTTCCCAAGGATCTGCGTTCTTCAGCGATTACTTGGCTCGGTTGCGCGATTGGCTGAGCAGGTCCACAAACAGGCGGAAGGCGCCGGCGTTGCCTTCGGGCAATTGGCGCGAGAAGGAGAGTCCCGTGTAGATGTAGACGCCCTTTCCGGTGCGGGTCCAGACAAGGCTGCCGAGGAGATCTTTTTCGCCGGGGTCGTGCATGGAGAGAACGGTGTGATACTGCGCGTCCCACTTTTCCCAGAAGTACAGGCCGCGCTCCTGCACCCAGCCGTCGAAATCGTGGGCTTCGATTTTGTTCGGGAAATTCAGCAGCGGGCTGGCGGGATCGGTGTAATTCACGGCCGCGTTTTCGTCGGTGACTCGCGGGCCGGGGCCCATCGTCGCCGTGAAGGGAGAGGCCTTGAGCGCGTCCCAAATCGCGGGCCGCTCGTCCAGCACCACGAGCGTGCCGCCGCCCGCGGCGTAATCGAGCAGGCGCGCGTTCGAGGCGACCACGTCGGAGCGCAATTCATAGGCGCGCATGCCGACGACGATGGAGTCGAACCGTCTGAGATCGCCGAACGCCAGGGCGTTGGCATCGAGCATTTCGACGCCGACGCCCAGGCGGCGCAAGGAATCCGGGATGGCGTCGTTCTCAGCGGAAATATAGCCGACGCGCAGATTTTCCGGCACGGCGATGGAGAAGACGTGCACGGGCACCGTGGCGGGCGCGCTCCACAGATAGGTGGGCAGCGAAGGCAGCGGCTCGAGCGAGGTCTCGTATTTTTCCTCGCCTCGTTTCGCAAAGGCTTTCAGGTCGTACTTTCCCGCCGCAATTTTTGACGGGGGCGTGACCGTCAGATGCACGAGGCGATCGCCCGCGCCGGAAAATTCGACGGCCTCCGGCGCCGGGGCATTCCAACCGGGCGGCACTTCGACCCCAACGCTAATCTTCGACGGCGTTTGCGCAAAGGAATGGACGCGCGCGAAAACATCGAACTGTTTAGGCTGGCGCGATTCGACGACCACGTACTGCTCAGGCTGCGGAGTGAGCTCGACCGGCGGGACGATGCGCAGCGGGTAGCTCAGGACGCTGACCGTGGTGGCGTGCAGGCTCTGCACCGGGGCGGTGAAGTCAAAGGCGTAGCCATCCGCCTCGACGTGAGTGCGCACGTGGACGAACGGCGGAGGAAATGGATAAATGAAGTCGCCCGGCGAACCGGGCATCTTCGCTCCCAAGGGAACCGCAACAGTGAAATTGGTCGACACGTCTTTTTCTTCCTGTTTTGTGATGTTCCATCCGGACGGCAACGTGAGCACGGGTTTTGAGAAAGTGGCCGGCAGATCGGGGCGATGCGCGATTTCGGCTCGCACGGTGAAATTTTCACCGGCCACGAGTTCGCTGCGATCGGAATTGGATACGATTTTCACGGCGGCGGCGTCGGAGAGCGCATGATTGATTCGTTCGCGAACTTGCGCGAGTTCCCACTGCGCATCCGCCGCGCGCGGGTCCGTCGAGGACTTGACGCGGTCTTCGAGCGACGCAATTTGTTTTCCCGCCGCGGCGATGGAGCGCACGGCGCCCGGCCAGTCGAGTTTTTCCGCCGCCATGCGAGCCTGATCCAGATCATGGTCAGCCGCCGCGAGAGATTCCTCCGCAGGTACCGGAATTACACGCGTGAGGGAGATGAGCGGCTGCGCAAAATCGGAGGGCGAAGGCGGGCCGCCGGTGGTCCGCTTCAAGCCATACGGGCGCCGAAGGAACGGTGAATTCAGGAACGGCGTCACACCTTGCGAGCGGTGATGCAGGTAGCCTTCGAGCGCGATGTCGCGGTAACTAAGCCCCCAAATCGGTGAAATCTCGTCGGCGGGCACGACCCAGGAGCCGGTGTAGTCCACTTTTTCATCCTGCGCGGTTGCGCGCACCGGATTGAGAATCAACTCGGCGCGCCAGGGCTTCAGTCCTTCAGCAATTTGATCGGGATACTTGGCGGGATCGGCCGCGGCCTCGACGGCTATTGGCGTCTGATAGCCGGAGTCCTGATGATTGCCGTGGCCGGTTTTCTGGCCTCCCCATCCGTTAATGACAATTTGCGGGCGCAGCATGCGGATCACGCGCACCATGTCTTCCAGCTCGACGCCATTCCATTTTTCGAGAGTTTCCTGGAGCGTTTTTGAAAATCCAAAATCGACGACGCGCGTGAAATAGAGACGCGGCCCTTCGACATTCATCGCCGCGGAAAGCTCGGAGCTGCGCAGGATGCCGAGTTGCGCGCCCTGTTCGGGGCCGATGGCGTTCTGGCCGCCCTCGCCGCGATTCAGCGTCAAGAGCGTCGTGTCCGTGCCCAGGGCGTGAGGCAGATAGGTGAGCAGCGTGGAAGCTTCGTCATCGGGATGGGCCACGGTGAAGAGGACGCGCGTCACCACGCGCGCCTTCTGGATGGATTCCAGCGTGTCGGCGACGCTTTGGCCGCGGCCCGGCGCGGGCTGCTCTTGTTGCGCGGAAACGCGCGTCAATACCAGAGCCAACGCGCAGAGAACGCCCAGCAGCGAAAACGCTCCGAATTTTTGCCGGCGATTCATTGCTGCGCCTCCGCGGCTGCGGCGAACGGCCAGATGCGCCGGTAGCGCGCCTGAATCATATACGTAAGGATGCCCAAAGCAATCACGCCAAGCCCTCCGAGGGCGAATTTCAGTTCCGTGGAGTAAAAAAGCGCGACCCAGCCCAAGATCGCCAAAACGGCCGGCCACGGATAGAGCCACATCTTAAAGGGAAGCCGCTCCGGAGGCCAGCGCCGCCGCAAGATCATCACGCCCACGCCCTGGCTGATGAACTGCACGATCACACGCACGGCGATGATCGCCTTGATCACGCTGGAGAGACGGAAGAGCACGCTGAAAGCCAGCGACGCCGCTCCCAGAAAAAGGAGCGAGACGTGCGGGAAATGTTTTTTGGGATGCACGCGCGCGAAGACCGGGAAAAAATTCCCGTCCTCGGCCGCGGCGAAAGGCACGCGCGAATAGCTGAGCAGCGTGGTGAACAGCGAAGCGAATGCGATCCACAAAATCATGATGGTGGCGAACGCGGCGGCGCGCGCGCCGTACAGCCGCTCGACGAACGTGCTGACGATATATTGCGAATTCTGCGCCTCGCGCCACGGCACGACGCCCAGGATGCTCGTCTGCATGGCCAGATACAGCACGGCGATTCCCGCAATGGACAGCAGAATCGCGCGCGGGATGTTGCGCTCGGGCTCGCGGATCTCTGCGCCCAGATTGCAGATGTGGTAGTAGCCGAGGTAGGTGTAAACCGTGTTCACCGACGCCGAGCCCAGCCCCGCGAAAAACAGCCACGACCAGTTCCAAGCGCCGGGGGGAAAATCAAACGCCATCCGCGCCGTAAAATGCGTCGCTCCTCCCCAGATCATCCACACCATCGTCCCCACAACGCCGATCCACAAAAATTTCGAGATCAGTCCCACTGCCGAAATCCTGCGGTACAGAAGTACAATCAAAAAAATAACCAGCGCCGCCGAAATCGCTTTCTGCTGATATGTTCCGAGTGGAATGAGATACGTCAGGTACTGCGAAAAGCCGATCGCGCCCGAGGCCACCACGAGTGGCGCCTGAATGAGCGTCTGCCAGATATAAAGAAACGACATCAGCCGCCCGCCGCGTCCCGGTCCATAAATTTCGCGCAGAAACGCATACGTGCCGCCGGCGCGCGGCATTGCCGCACCAAGCTCGGCCCATACCAGCCCGTCGAGCAGCGAAAGCACCGCTCCCGCCACCCATGCCAGCAGGCATTGCGGTCCTCCCATCGCCTGAATCACCAGCGGAATCACGATGAACGGCCCGATCCCGACCATCGCGTTCATGTTCAGGGCGACGGCCTCGCTCAGGCCGAGCCCTCGTTCGAGTTGATCCTCTGGCAAAAGTGTGGGCATAGTTGGGGCGAAGCGCGCAAAGCATATCAGATGCCTCGGGAGGGCTAAAGCTTCGAAGCCAGACGGCGCGAGACAGCTTCCGGGAAGACGAGTGATCAGGCCCCTGCGGCTAGACCTGCAAAGACCCAATCAAAAGACCACTTCCGAGCGCGTGACTATCCGTCCAGAATAGCCGGACCCGTGGAGCCACCGATAACAAGTGAATTGCAAGCCGCACCTTTCCGATGGAGCGAGAAGTTTTTCGATGAATGTAGCAGCCATGCTACCCTTTGGGTTTTGCTGCCATCTAATCCTGATTGGCCGCGCTCCTGATCCGCAGCGGCCGGGAGGAGCGCAAAGCATGAGTTTTCCGTCTAAGCCTTCGGAAATTTTCCTCGCGCGCGCCGCAGTTTGCGCGCTGATCGCTCTCCCCCTTCTCGCCGCTCAAACACAGAAGGCGCCCGCAGACACGCCCAGGGAGGATACTCACGGCATCGTCGCGGCAAATATGGATACCTCCGTCAAGCCAGGCGACGATTTTGACGACTACTCCAACGGGGGCTGGATTAAACGCACCGAAATTCCGCCCGACCGAAGTAACTTCGGCGTCTTCAGCGCGCTCGCAGACCTGAGCAACAAGCGCACCGCCGGCTTGATTGAAGAAGCGGCCAAGGCCAAAGCTTCCTCTGGATCGAATCTTCGCAAAATCGCAGACCTCTACAATTCTTACATGGACGAAGCCGCCATCGAAGCCAAAGGCCTGGCCCCGCTTCGTCCGCACCTCGATTCCATTGCCGCGATCCGCACCAAGCAAGAGCTGGCGCGCGCCCTGGGGGAAAGCCTGCGGTCCGATGTTGACGCTCTAAACAATACCAACTTTCATACCGCCAACCTGTTCGGCCTATGGGTCGCGCCCGGCTTCAACGATTCCGAGCACTACGCCGCCTATTTGCTGGAGGGCGGCCTGGAATTGCCCGACCGCGAGTACTACCTCGGCGGCAACGAGCGCATGCTCGACCTTCGCGCCAAGTACCAAGCCCACGTCTCGGCCATGCTGAAACTTGCGGGATTCACCGACGCGGATTCGCGCGCCAAGGGCATCGTCGAGTTGGAGCACGCCATCGCGGAAAAGCACATCAGCCTGGCCGAGGACGAAGACATCCACAAAGCCAACAACACCTGGACGCAGGCTGATTTTGCAGCGAAGGCCCCGGGCCTCGACTGGGCCGAGTACTTTCGCGGCGCAGGCCTCGGCAAGCAGCCCAGCTTTATTGTCTGGCAGCCCGCCGCCTTCACCGGCGAGTCCGCTCTGGTCGCCTCTACCTCGCTGGACACGTGGAAAGATTGGCTGGCGTACCACCTGATGGAAGACTACGCGGAAGCGCTGCCCAAAGCCGTCTTTGACGAGCGCTTCGCCTTCTTTGGCAAAATTCTCTCGGGCACGCCGGAGCAGCGTCCGCGATGGCAGCGCGGCGTCGAGGAAGTCAACAAAATGCTTGGCGATGCCGTCGGGCAAATCTATGCGCAGCGCTATTTCCCGCCGGAAGCAAAAGCTGCGGCGCAGGCCATGGTTGCCAACATTATCTCCGCGTTCCGGAAGCGTATTGAGGCGCTGTCCTGGATGGATCCTGCAACCAAAGCGGAGGGGCAAGCGAAGCTGACCACACTGTATGTGGGAATCGGCTACCCGGAGACCTGGAGCGATTATTCCGCATACGAAGTGAAGGCGGACGAGCTCTTCGGCAACCTCTGGCGCAGCGGCCTGTTTGATTACCACCGCAATGTCGCGCGCCTCGGCCGTCCGGTGGATCGCAAGGAATGGTGCATGACGCCGCAGACGGTGAATGCCGTCAATCTCCCGCTGCACAACGGGCTCAATTTCCCCGCCGCCATTCTACAGCCGCCGTTCTTTGATCCGCAGGCTCCCGCCGCGGCCAACTATGGCGCCATCGGCACCGTCATCGGCCACGAAATCAGCCACACGTTTGACACGGAAGGCAGCGCGTTTGACTCCAAAGGACGCGTGCGCAACTGGTGGAAAAGCGAGGACCTTGCGCATTTCACCGCCGCCACTGAAAGACTGGCCGCGCAGTATGACACCTACAAGCCATTCCCCGATCTCTCCGTAAACGGCAAGCAGACGAATGGAGAAAACATCGCGGACGTCGCCGGCCTCGCTGCCGCCTACGACGGTTACCGCGCATCGCTCGCGGGCAAAACCGCCCCTGCGCAGGACGGCTTCTCCGGCGACCAGCAATTCTTCATCGCCTTTGGACAAAACTGGGGATCGAAGGTGCGTGAGGCGAGGCTCCGCCAGCAAGTGCTGACGGACCCGCACGCACCCGCGAAGTACCGCGCAGACACCGTGCGGAACATCGACGCCTGGTACGCGGCATTCGACGTTCAACCTGGAGAGAAGCTATATCTCGCCCCGCCCGACCGCGTGCAAATCTGGTAAGAAATCTTCGCCGGAAGTGCGACTATTCGGGGCTGAACGCCAGCAGCACGTTTCCGGGAACGCCTCCGTTGCGTGGATAGCCGGAGGTGATGAACACCATGCCGTTCACTACCACGGCCCCCGGGCCGTCGATCGAGCCTCCGCGGCCCTCCACGCCGTTCACCGTTTCGAAATCGCGCATGGTGTTGAAATCCCACACCAACTCGCCATCTTCCGCGGAGTGCGCCCGAACATGCCCGTCGTTCGAAGTCGTAAATACCACACCCGGAATCTCCGTTACCGCGCCCGGTTGGGATGGACTGCAACCAACGGGCGCGCCTTGCGGACAGGGAGCAGCGGCAACGTGCCACTCCTGGCTGCCGTCGGCTACGCGCAGGGCTGTGAGGCCGCCACCCACGTTCGGGTCGAGCAGGGCGCGGCGCGTGTCGGTCAAGCTGGTCTGCTTCATCCGTTTGACGTCGGACACTGTCGCGAAGACATGCAGCCCATCCGTGGCCATGCCCCATTGCACGCCGCCGTTCGTGCCGCCCTGGCCCACGCGCGCCTGCCACACGACTTCGCCTTTTTTCATTGGATCGAGCGCCCAGACAATTCCTGACTTTTGTCCGGCTAGCAGGAGTTCGCGGCCATTCGGCGCATGAGTCAGAATCGGCGAAGAACCGAAATCGAAATCCGGGCCGCAATCCGTAGGGTCAGTGGCGCAACTGGCATTGTAGATATCCTGCGAGGTTAACTGCCGGGACCAGACGATGCGTCCCGTCGCCAAATCGAGCGCCATCACCGCGTCGCTGGTGTCTGTCGCGGGGGGCGAATAATTGTCTCCGGTGCCCACATAGAGAAGGTTGCGCTTGGCGTCCACCGTGGGCGCGGACCAGACGCCCACACCCGAAGGCCCAAAATTTATCGCCCGGCGCGAACTCTTGCCTCTGTCGATTGGAACGCCGGTCATCCAGGTTTTCCACAGCTGCGCGCCGTCTCGAATGCGCAGCGCTACCACGCTGCCGCGGAAGGTGCAGCAGGCGTAATCCACATCGGAGGAGCGCGTTTCCTCCCACGATGCCACCGGGACATAGACCGTTCCACCATGGGCGACAGGTCCGCCCGTGAGCCGCGTGGAATCGTGCGTTTCCACCTGAACCTTCCAAAGCAGTTTTCCTGTTTCCGCCTGAACCGCGTAGAACCAGCCCGTCATGTCACCGAAAAGCAGAGCGTGTTGGCCGCCAAGCGGCACAGCTAGAATGGAGGACCGCACCGGCCCATTCGCCTGAAACACCCATTGAAGGCAACCCGTCTCGGCGCGCATGGCGTGGACCAACCCGCCGGCGCTTCCCACAAACACCTGGCCATCAATGACCGTGGGCGGCGCGAACGCCGTCACATCTCCATCGAAGCCAAAAGCCCATTTCAACTTTAGAGCGCGCACCTGGTTGGTACTCAGCCCGGCCGAATCAGCCGGCTGAAACCGCGCATTGTTCTGGCCGGGACTCCATCCATTCCAGGAAGTCTTTGGGTTGGCGGCTAGCTTCACTCTACGGTCCGCGCAGAACGCGGAGTCGGGCGGCCCGGACACGGGCGCGTTCGTCCCTAAATAGGAAGCCACGGCCATGCGGTCTTCCCTGCTGATTGTGAATGCGACGGCCATCATCGGCCCGGCATCGAGCGCCCGGAGGATTCGCGCCGAGGGCAATTTCTGCAGCGCTTCGCGAGGAGGGATGCGATCGTTGTTCTGGTCGTGACACGCGGCGCAGCGCTTCTGATAAACGGCTTCTCCGGAAGAAGCCGCCAACAAAGGACTCGCCCACAGGCTGAACAAGAACAAGAGCGCGAAACGTTTCACGGACGGGACCATATCATAGCGGCTAAATTCGTGTCCACGGCATCGCCCGCCTCGTGACAAATTTCAAGGCGTGAAATGATTCTGGGCGCCCTGATATTTATAGCCCCGAGCTTATTTCATGCATGGCGGGCAAAATGATGCAAAATCGTGGTGGAGCAATCCGGACGAATGTTAAAGCTTGGAGTCATTCTGACCGCGGCGACCGTGACGATACTGGTCGTGGAATTTTTTCGCGCTCGCCGCAGGCCGTTCCCCGCGCACGGCTGGCTCGGAATCGTCGCGTTGATTTGCGCCGAGTGTTTGATGTTTCACGGCATCGAGCCGGCGGCGATTTATTTCAGCCCGGTGGCCTGGACGTCGTACATTTTGATTGCCGATGCCGCGGTCTTCGCGATCTCCGGCCATTCGCGGTTGCGCGAAGAGACGCGCGGCCTCATAAAAATGGCGGCGCTTTCGATTCCGCTATGGCTGATTTTTGAAGCGTATAATTTGCGGCTCGCAAACTGGGCATACGTCGGGCTGCCGCAATCGCAAATCGAACGATGGATCGGCTACGGCTGGGCCTTCGCGACGATCACACCGGGAATTTTCATGACCGCAGCGCTCATCGAATCCTTCGGCTGGTTCAAACAGGAATCGCGTCCGGTGCGTTTCAGCCGCGCAACCGAGACGGCGTGCATTGTGCTCGGCGCGGCGATGCTTATTGTGCCGCTGCTTGTTCCAGCGCGCATTGCCGCTTATCTGTTTGGCCTGGTCTGGCTCGGTTTTCTATTCCTCCTTGAGCCGATCAACTACCGCCTGCACTTGCCTTCCTTCCTGGGAGATCTCGCGCGGGGGCATCGAGCGCGTCTGTACTCGTTTCTCGCCGCGGGATGGGTTTGCGGGTGGCTGTGGGAATTCTGGAATTACTGGGCACGCGCCGGATGGATTTACACATTTCCTATCGGCCAACAATGGAAGATTTTCCAGATGCCTGCGCCCGGCTATCTGGCTTTCCCCGTGTTTGCGCTAGAATGCTTCGCGATGTATGTAAATGGCGCGTGGCTCATCAGCCCAAAATATATCGCCGAGAAAAAATACTCGGAATAGGCGGATGCTCATTCCAAACCGATACTTCGGCGTGTTTTTCTGCTTGCTGATCGCGGTGGGCGCATCGTTTTTCCCCGGCCAGGTGCGCGCCTCCGAACTGGATATTCCCCCGGACGCCAAACAAGCCATTCGTTTGGCCTACTCGGGCAAGCCGGAGGAAGCCCTCGCGCTCGCCCACAAGTTCGAAACCGAGCGGCCCGAGCATCCTCTCGGCTATCTCATCGAAGCCGACCTGCTCTGGTGGAATATTTATTGCAAGCGGTCGGAGCGAAAGTACAACACGATTGATGCCTGGGGCCGCCCGCGTCCCGCTGACGCCGACGACAACGCCGAACTCGCGCTTTCGGACAAAGTAGCGCGCCTGGCCGAGGCCGGCATCGCCAAATCCGACACGGCCGAGATGGAGTTATACGCGGGACTGGGCTACGCATCGCGCGCGCGCCTGCTGGCCCTGCGCTTCGAGAAAATGCCGGTGGCTCGAGCGGGCGTCGAGGCGCGCAAGCACCTGCTGCGCTGCCTAGAACTGGACCCTGAAATGGCGGACGCCAATCTGGGCCTGGGGCTTTACAACTATTACGTCGATACTCTATCCGCCATGGCCAAGATTTTGCGTTTTTTCATGGGCATTCCGGGCGGAGACAAACGGGTAGGCCTGCGCCAGCTTGAAATCGCGTCCACCAAAGGCGAAATAACGCAGGAGGAGGCGCGCTTCAACCTGGCCAAGAATCTGCGCAACTATGACTTCGATTACGCTCGGGCCTTGGCCGCCGCTTCGCCACTCACGGACGAGTTCCCGGAGAATCCTGTGTTCCTGCTGGTCGTAGGAGACCTCCACGCAAAACTCGGCCATTTCGATGAGGCGGCAATGCGGTTTCGCGCCGCCGCTGCGGCCCCGATGGAGGACGCCGCGTGCGAGAGGCGCGTCCAGCAACTTGCCCGCGAGTCGCTCGACGCGCTCGCCGCGCAGCGCGGAGAACTCAAGCCCGGGAAATAGCCCAGGGGCAATACGTCTCGTTGTGGATTTCATTCCGCGCAGTCCGCATGTGGCAGGGGATACAGGGGATCGGCACTCCTCCAAAAGCTGCGCTTCCGTTAGTTCGATCTAGATTCTTGAGGCAATTCCAGCACTTCACGCAGCTTCCGCAACAAGGCATCCCGCGAGAATGGTTTTTGAAGCACTTTCGCCCCCGCCCCCAGTAGCCCTATTTGAGTAGCGAAGCTACCTGTGTAGCCCGACATGAACAGCACCTTCATTTCAGGGTACAAGGGAGCCAGATTCGCGGCCAAGGCTGCTCCATTCATACCCGGCATGACCACGTCCGTCAGCAGCAGATGAATGGGTCCACCGTGCCGCTGGGCGACTTCCAGCGCATGATCGCCGCTGCTGGCTTCCAATACCGTGTAATCGCTGTGCTCCAAGAGATCGCGAGTCAAGGCACGGAGCGATTGCTCGTCTTCCACGAGCAAAACGGTCTCGGTTCCGCGGAGGATCTGAATGGGGTCGCCGCTCGGTCGAATCTTCAGGGCGGCCTGATCGATGCGCGGAAGATAAATTTTAAACACCGACCCTTGCCCTGGTTCACTGTAGGCCCAGATGTAGCCGCCACTTTGCTTCACGACGCCATAGACAGTCGCCAGGCCGAGGCCTGTGCCTCTGCCAAGCTCTTTGGTGGTGAAAAACGGTTCGAAGAGGTGCGACTTAGTCTCCTGGTCCATCCCGATGCCGGTGTCTGAGACGGTGAGCAGAACGTATGGACCAGCAATAAAAGGCCGGTGACTCAAGGCGTACTCTTCAGCTACATCGACATTGCTGGTTTCGACGACTAACTTTCCCCCGTGCGGCATGGCGTCCCGCGCATTCACCGCGAGATTCATGATGACCTGTTCTATCTGCCCCTGATCGGCTCTCACGGAACTTGGCGAAGAATTAAGCAAGGTCAGGATCTCGATGTCCTCGCCGATGAGGCGGTGGAGCATCTTTTCCACTTCTCCCACCACAGTGTCGAGATTCAGAATTTTCGGCTCAAGCACTTGCTGGCGGCTGAACGCGAGGAGTTGGCGGGTCAGAGCGGCAGCGCGATCGGCGGCTTTTCTGATTTGTTCGGCTTGCGCTCGTAGTTCGGCATTGTGGCCGATCCGGTCCAGAAGGGTTTCCGTGTAGCCGATAATGACGCCCAGCAGATTATTGAAATCATGGGCCACTCCACCCGCCAGGCGGCCGACGGCTTCCATTTTTTGCGCCTGGCGGAACATCTGCTCCATGCGTTTGTCATCGCTGATGTCCCTTACGATATCCGAAATGCCGACAATGCGTCCCGCCGAATCCTTGATGGGGGAGGCGGTCAGCAGAATGTCAATTACCTTTCCGTCTTTTCTCACGGCGGTGGTTTCGAACTGCTCCAACTTTTCGCCCCGTCTCACCCTTCCGAGAACGCCCGAGAGTTCATCTTGCCGGTCGGCAGGAACCACGATGCCAATGTTCCGGCCAATGATCTCGGCCGCGGAATAGCCATAAATTCGTTCCGCGCCGGAGTTCCAAGTGAGCACGACTCCCTCCAGCGTCGTGCTCATGATTGCATCGAAGGAGGACTCCACGATGGCGGCTAGCCTGCGAATATCTTCCTCTTCCCGTTTTCGCTCTGTAATGTCCCGCGAGACGCCAAAAGTCCCCACCGTACGGCCTTCAGAATTCTTGATCTGGCCCCTGCTGAGCAAGACCGGAAATTCCGTCCCATCCCGCCGGATGCGGAGACATTCGCCTTGCCAGCCCTCACCCTCAAGGTCCTTTGCCTCGCCCTTTACAATCTCCGCCATCAACGCCGCGGAATTCCTGGGAGAAATGGTGCAACTGAAATGTTTCCCAAGGATCTCTTCTTCCGAATAGCCATAGGCTTTCAGGAACGCGCGATTCGCATAAGTGATGTGTCCATCGGGATCGCCCAGGCCGATCAGCTCGGGACTTCTCTCGACAATTTGGGACAGCAAGTAAAGCCGTTCTTCGGAGCGTTTGCGCCCGGTAATGTCCCGCGCGACCACGATGACGGCGTCCTCTCCTGGAACTTCTAGAATGTGCGAGTCGAACTCCACATCGATGATCGTTCCATCCCTCAACCGATGCCGCGCCTGGCCGGAGTGGACCCACTTTGTGCGCAGATCCTCCATGTTTGAATAGAGCCGCGGCAAGTCTTCTGGAGGCCGAATTTCAGTAATTTGCATCTGAAGAAACTCTTCTCTTGAATATCCGTAATGGGCCATTGCGGCTCCGTTTACGGCAACAAATTTAAGTGTCTTCGGATCATAAATCCACATCGGCAGTGGAGTGTTTTCAAACAAAGCTTGGAAGGCTTCCGCCCCATGGCGCAGAGGCCCAGGTTTCTTGTTCCCGGAAGATGCCGTTAGAGATGCCGGCTTCGCCACGCGGTTTTTCATGGTCAGATCGCGGCAATGCGAAAAGCTAAGGCGTTGCCAGAAATACGTTCAAGTCGCTTTGAAATTTAGCTGGGGGCAGTAACTGACTACGAGTCTCCTGCTGCATTCGACAGGAATAATAGCGCGACTGGGGAGATCTGCCAAAAGGTTAATCGTTAGTGAGGGTTTGTTCCCCCGTGACCGACAGGAAGGGAGGGTGTGGAATCCGGGCTTCGAACCCTTCCGGCGCGATGCAAAGTGGCGCGGCTCAGATTCAGGAATAGGAAGTGTGGGGCAACGGCTTAGCTCTGGACCTGCATCTGATTTGTTTTGCAGGGGAGGGTGTGGGCCGCGGCGGTGTTGACTTGGGCGTGTTCTGGTGGTATCAGGAACAGGCCGGTTTGGCGGGGTTTTCTTCTAAATTCTGGCGGGCTCCGCGCCCCGATTCGATTGGGGCGTTCTGTGGATTCGTAAAGCCCGCACCCGATCGATCAATTGTCGCTGGTTTCCTCAGCACCCGGAATGTTCTCACAGGTTTTCGTCGGCCCGGCGTCTCGGATGGATGACTCGGGGAGGAGCGTGTTCGGATGTGTTCGCGCAAGTGGCTGATGGTGGCGTTGCTGGCGTGTGGCCTGGCGTCGGCCTGCTCCAATTACAACACGAATCTCTCCATCCAAACATCTTCCTCCGTACTGGCCTTCGTAAGTCCCAGCTCGGCAACGGTGGGAGGATCCGGCTTCACGATTACGGCCAATGGATCGGGCTTCACTACCGGCGCGCTGATCCTGTGGAATGGCGCCCCGCTGACAACAACACTTGTCAGCAGCGTTCAGCTGACGGCGCCTGTTCCCGCCTCGGACCTCTCCACCGCGGGGAACGTGCCGGTGGCCGTGCAGATTCCCGGCTCAGCTCAGTCCGGCACTTCAAACGTCAACAACACGACGACGACAGAAGTATCGAACATTGTCCTCTTCACGATCGGCGCGCCGTCGGGGTCAGCGCCGGCGATCGCTTCGCTGTCGGCGTCCACAACTTCGGCGGCCTCCACGCCATATTGCAGCACTCAGGGTTTTACGCTGACCGTGAACGGCACAAATTTCACGAGCGATGCGCTTGTGAATTGGAATGGGACTCCGCAAGCGACAACTTTCTTAAGCGCGACGCAGCTTACCGCTTCCATCCCCGCAGCCCTGTCGGCGTTTCCCGGACCGGTACTTGTGGCGGTAACGAATTCGATTGGGACATCGCCCTCCTTGCCCTTCACTCTTTCCACCCCGGCGACGGCGCTTGCGCCTCCCACGATCACTTCGCTGTCGCAAACTTCCGCCGCTGCGGGCAACCCGGCGCTTCCCTTGACTGTGATCGGCATGAACCTCCTACCTTGTTCCGTGATTCAATGGGTGAACGCAAGCAACGTCACATCGACGCTGACAACCACATTCGTGAGCGCCACACAACTGAGCGCGACAGTGCCGGCCACCGATTTCCTTGCTGTGGGGACTTCGCAGGTCAAAGTGTTCACGATCGGGCCGGGAGGCGGCACTTCCGGGCAGATCCAATTCAATATTCTGGCGCCCACCATTACTTCCTTATCGTCCTCCACGACTTCGTCGAATACCACGCCGTCGTGCAGTCCTTCGGGATTCACTCTCACCGTGAACGGCGCGAATTTCGTGAACGGTTCGGTGGTCGATTGGAACGGTTCGCCGCGCGCGACGACATTTGTCAACTCGACGCAACTCACGGCCACGATTCCGGCTTCGGATATAGCTTCCGCCGGAACAGCATCGATTACCGTATCCAATTCCGGAGTTAGGTCCGCCGCGGCCTCTTTTACGATTTCGGCCGCGTCGCTTCCGGCGGCGGTGATTGCCTCCATTTCGCCAGCGGGCGCGACCGCTGGAACGGCGGCGTTCTCTCTCAGCGTTGCCGGCAATAATTTTCTCCCGTGCTCGAGCGTGCAATGGGTGGACAGCAGCAACAATTTGACGCTGCTGACGACCACATTTGTCAGTTCGACGCAACTCACCGCAGCGGTCACGGTTGCGGACATTGCTTCGGTTAAAACGGTGAATGTCGCGGTGGCCAATCCTGCGTCGAGCGCGAACACCTCCAACTCCGTTTCATTCCCGATTGCCCTTCCAACCATCATGTCGCTTTCGGCGTCCACGACGTCGTCGAATACGACCCCGGCCTGCGCTCCGGCCGGCATAACCCTGACCGTCAATGGCACAAATTTCGTGCCCAGTGGACTTGTGGTGAATTGGAACGGCGCGCCGCGCCAGACGACTTTTGTGAGCGCTACGCAACTTACTGCCGCGATCTCGGCGACGGACACGGCCTTCCCGGGACCTGTGAACGTTACGGTTTCGAGTTCGACGATTCCATCTTTGTCTTCCTTGTCTTCCCTGTTTACGATTGTGCCGTCCACGACGCCGTTGCCTGTGCCTGTCATAACGGCGCTCATTCCTTTCAATATGCCTGCGGGATCCCCGGCGTTCATGCTGGGGGTGGATGCCAGTGGCGCAAGCGGCGGCAGCCTGGTTCCGTGTTCCGTGGTCCAATGGAATGGAAGCTCGCGCACGACTACATTCGCCGGGCCGACGGGACTCAATGCGGCAATTTCGGCGGCGGATGTCGTCAGCGCATCGATGATCCCCGTCACCGTTTTCACCCTCAAAGACGGAGGCGGAGGAGGCACATCAAACGCGCTTACCTTCACCGTGTTTACTCCGCCTGTCCCTGCCGCGCGGATCGCTTCGCTTGCGCAGTCCGCAGCACGCGCTTCGTCCGCGACTGCCGGCCCCGTTGCGCTGCCTGCCCCAAGCATGAGCGCGGACTGGCGCTACGCCGTGGTTGTGCTGGCTTCGACCGATGGTGTGACGGAAGTTTCGGGAACGCCGGAGAATGTGTTTGTGCGGGACACCTGTGCGGGAGCGCCCGCGGGCTGCGTGCCTTCGGTGTCCATCGCATCCATCGGCTTGAACGGCAACCCCGCCGATGGCGACAGTATTTCTCCGTCGATCAGCGCGGACGGGCGCTACGTGGCGTTCCTTTCTTCCGCGATGAATCTGGTGGATAGCGATACCAACGCCGTCATGGACGTGTTCGTCCGCGATACCTGCGCCGGCGCGCCGTCTGGCTGTACGCCTTCCACGCAGCGCGTCTCCGTCGCGACCGACGGCGCGCAAGCCAATGGAGCCAGCACTTCGGCGACGATCAGCGGGACGGGCCGATTCATCACGTTCGAGTCCGCGGCAACCAACCTCGGTGCCATCTCATCTTCCAGCGGAATTTTCCTTCGGGATACCTGCGCCGGCGTGGCCTCCGGCTGCACGCCTTCGACGCAGCCGCTGGATTAGTTCCGAGTGGGACAGGCTTCAGCCTGTCTGCCTTTCCGATCTCTAACACAAATCAAAACCAAACAGGCCGAAGCCTGTTCCACTTAACTCCAAATCATTTCAAACCGGCAGCAAAAAAACACGATCCGCGGCAAGTTCGATCGCCCAGGGCTGCGGAAGATCCCGAAACGATTCCCACTCCCTCTTGAAGACTTCCGCCTGCAAATGAAAATCAGAAGGGCTCGCGGGCAGAGCGCCGATGCGCAGATCGAGCGTGACGCGGAAAGGCGTTTCCGTCATGGCGGCCAACCAGCAAGGGAACACGTTTCCGGAATTTTCCGAGTCTAATTTTTGCGAAGGGCACACGCGGACATGATTCGCGCGGATCGCAACATGCCCCGGCGGCTTGGTGAGCTCCTGCGCGACGCGCAGCTTGCAGCTCCAATCGAGCGCTTCGACGCGGCCATCGGCCAGGCGTTGCGCCCGGGAAAAATTCTTGCACCCGGTGACGCGGGCAACTTCGAGTGTCGGGGGATGGCGGAAGATTTCTTCTTTCGCGCCTTGCGCCGCCACGTTCCCATTCGCCAGTACGACGAGCTTTTCACAAACGCGGTAGGCCTCTTCGAGATTGTGGCTCACGAACAAAGTCGATCCGCCATAGCTCTCCAGCATTTCACGGAGCTGGCGCTCGAGGGCGCTGCGCAGATGCGTGTCCAGCGCGGACAATGGTTCGTCGAGCAGCAGCGCGGCGGGCTCGATGGCCAGCGCGCGCGCGAGCGCCACGCGCTGCTGTTCGCCGCCGGAGAGCGTTGCGGGATAACGTTCCGCAAAGCCGTCCAGGCGCGCGGCGGCAAGCTGTTTTGCGACGCGCCGATTCTTCTCCGTGTCGGGAAGGTCCCGCAATCCAAAGGCGATATTTTCCGCCACGGTCAGATGCGGGAACAACGCGTAGTTCTGAAAGAGCAGGCCGATGTGGCGTGCGCGGGCGGGCACGTTGACGCCCCGCTCGGAATCAAAGAGCACTCGCTCGTGCAGCACGATGCGCCCGCGGTCGGGAGTCTCCAGGCCCGCGATCGCGCGCAGCGTCATCGTCTTGCCCGAGCCGGAAGGACCGAGCAAACCGAGCGGCGAGCCGTCTGCCGTAAATTCGACGGCGAGGCGGAAGCCCGCCACGTTTTTTTCGATCGCGACTTCGAGCGACATGGTTTGCTTTTAGTGGCGCAGGCTTCAGCCTGTGGGTTTTCTATCGCTAGTGCAAAATCAAAACCCACGGGCTGAAGCCTATGCCACTTAAGGTCTCCGCCACAGACTCAACGCGCGACGATTGGTGCCGTAAATCGTCGCGAGGACCAGAAAGGAAAACAGCAGCAGCGCCAGCGCCGTCCGGTTTGCCACATCGTAATTCGCGGCCTGCGCCTGATCGTAAATGTCGATCGACACCGTGCGCGTCACGCCGGGAATGTTCCCGCCAACCATCAGAACCACGCCGAACTCGCCGATCGTATGCGCGAAGCTCAGCACGATTCCCGTGACGGCTCCAGCCGAGGAGAGCGGCAATAGCACGCGAAAAAATGTTGCCAGGCGTGACGCTCCGAGAGTCCACGAGGCTTCGATCAGCCGCCGGTCCACCGCTTCGAAGCCGGCCGAAATCGGCTGCACCGCGAACGGCAGGCTGTAGAGCACGGACGCGAACAGCAAACCGCCGAAGGTGAAGGGGAGCGTGTGACCGAACCAGGACTGCCAAACCCTGCCGGCAAAATGGCGCGGACCGAGCCCCACGAGAATGTAGTAGCCCAGCACCGTGGGCGGCAGTACCAGCGGCAACGCGACAATCGCCTCGACCAGAAATTTCCAGCGCCATTGCGAGAACGTCACCCAATACGCGATGGGCAAGCCCACGGCGAGGAGAATCCCCGCGACGCAAACAGCTAGCTGCAGCGAAAGCCCAATCGCCTGCCAGTTCAAGGTTTCCCCCCGGCGAGTTTTTTGCCGGCAAGCGCAAATCCGTAGCGCTCGAGCAGCGCAACCATCGCATCCAACTTGATGTAATCGAGAAATTGCCGCGCTCCTTGAGGATTCGCCGCCGCGCGAACTGCCACTGCTCCCTGCTCAATCGGCGCGTACAAATTTTCCGGGATATTCCAGGCGCGGCCTTTGTCTTTCATGGCGGGCGAAACCACGAGGGAAAGCGCGAGGATACCGGCGTCCGCGTTTCCCGATTCCACAAATTCCGCCGCCTGCGAAATATTTTCTCCAAGAACGAGCCGGCCCTTCACCGCTTCATAGACGCCGGAATGCCGCAGCGCTTCCTCCGCGGCGCGGCCATACGGCGCATGCGCAGGATTGGCGATGGCGATCTTTCGCACGGCTGGATCGCGCAATGCTGAAAAACCTTTGCCGACGTCCACTCGAGAACCATTCCGCGTCCACAACACGATTTTGCCGATGGCGTAAACGTATGTACTCCCCGGCGCGGCGAGGCCCTCGGCCTCCAGTTTCTTCGGATAGGCGACGTCGGCGGAGAAAAAAACGTCAAACGGCGCGCCATTCTCAATTTGCGTAAGAAAATTTCCGGATGACCCCATGCTGAGGCGAACCGTGCAGCGCGTGGCCTTCTCGAAATTACCGGCAATCTCGTTCATCGCATAGGTCAGGTCGGACGCCGCGGCGACCGTGACCGTGCCGCACGGTTTCGCAGCCGCTCGTTGCATGGATGCGGCGTTTCTTGCGCGGGCATAACGCATGGGCGCAGCTATTGCCAGCCCGGCCAACGCCGTCAGCGCGAAAAATTGAATCCATTTCATCTTTAAATTCCGGAAATTCACATGCGCACGATCATCACTTCAGTAGCTTTGATGAGAGCCGCGGCAGTCTGGCCCTTTTCGAGGCGCATTTCACGCGCCGCGTCCGCTGTGATGATCGAGGAAATGCGCTGGCCGCCGATCGAAAGCTTCACCTGCGCCAGCAGGCCGCTGTAGCGCACTTCCACGATCCGCCCGACCAATTGATTGCGCCCGCTGATGCGGCGGAAGTTGCGGCGCCCGGCCAGGGTGTCTTTTTCCTCGGTGCGCGGCAAAAAGCGTTCGATCTCGGATGCGGGAATGCGATGGTGCCCTCCGGCGGTGCGGATGCTGCGCAATTTCTTTTTGTAGATCCACTGCTTGAGCGTGGGATAGCTGATCCCCAGCGAGCGCGCGGCATCGCGGGGATTGAGCAATTCGTCGGAATGCACGGACACCTCCAGAAAATACATTTATACACGTATTGAATGGATAAGTAAATACGGATTAATACGGTTTGAGTGGTACGGACTTCAGTCTGTGGGGGTTAGTACAAGTTAAGGTTTGAAGCCCACAGACTGAAGTCTGTGCCACTAATCGTCCGGCGCAAAGGCCAGCAGCACGTTGCCGGGCATTCCACCGTTGCGCGGATATCCGGAGTTGACGAACATCATGCCCCCGGCAATGACCGGGCCGGGGCCGTCGATCGAGCCGCCCCTGGCCGCGACTCCGTTCACCGTGGAATACGTCTGGCCGGCCGTATCGAAATCCCAGAGCATCTCGCCGTCCTCGGTGCTGAACGCGCGCACGTGTCCATCGAGCGATGCCGAAAATACCACGCCGGGAATCAGCGTCAGCGCAGCGGACTGGCCGGGACTGCACCCCGGCCGCGGCGGATCGCACGGATGGCTCGGGGCAAACCAGGCCTGCGCGCCGTCTTCGAGATGCAGCGCGGTCAGCCCGCCGCCCTTCGCGGGATCGAATGTCGCGCCGCCGACGGGCCCGGCGGTGTTCATGATGCCGGATGTGTCGTTTACCGCCGCGTACACTTTTTGTTCATCGCTGGCCATGCCCCACTGCACGCCGCCGTTCAGGCCGCCTTTTCCGACTCGCGTCTGCCAGAGGATTTTTCCCTTGGCGTCCGGGTCAAACGCGTAGACCATGCCGGATTTTTGTCCCGCAACTAACATTTCTTTGCCGTTCGGGGCGCGAACCAGAATCGCCGACGATCCAAAATCGAAGTCCGGTCCATTCGTTGAGGGACAATTGGCGCCTTTGGTGCGGCAGGCGGACGTGTACGCATCGTTCGCCAGCACCTGCGAGGACCACACGATACGTCCTGACTTCAGATCGAGCGCCATCACGGCATCGCTCGTCGATGTTGCGGGGACCGAATAATTATCGCCGGTAGAGACGTAGAGAAGTCCACGCTTGGTGTCCACGGTTGGGGCGGACCAGACCGGCGCGCCGGAAGGTCCCCACTGAGCGGAGCCTGCGCTATTCGTGCCGGTTTTCTGCGGCGGGTCAATCGTGAAGGTCTTCCAAACCACGGAGCCGTCCCGGACGCGAAGCGCCGTAATGCTTCCACGGAACGTGCAGCAGACATACTGCGGATCGAGCGAACGTGTTTCCTCCCAGGACGCGGCCGGAATGAAGACGACGCCGTTCAACGCCGCGGACGACCCCGTTAGCCGGGTGGCTTCATGTTCATCGATTCGCTTTTTCCAAAGGAGGCGGCCGGATTTGGCGTCGAGCGCATAGGCCCAGCCGATCAGATCCGTGATCACCAGTGAAGTTGCGGAACCATTGGGAACGGGACGGATGGCGGCGCGCACCGGGCCATTGGCTTGAAACACCCAGTGTATGCAACCGGTCTTGGCATCCACGGCTTCGACCGCTCCGCTGGCGCTGCCGACGAACAGCGTGCCGTTCACGACCGACGGAGCCGCGAAGGCTGTGACGTCGCCCGGAAAGCCAAGCGCCCATTTCAATTTGAGGCGCCGAACCTGTCCCGCCGCGAGACCCGCGCGCTCGGCCGTCTGGTAGCGCGCGTTGGATGCGGAGGGACTCCATCCTGCCCAGGTGTCGCTCGCGGGGCCAGACATAATGGAAATGTTCGCGGCGCAAAACGCGCTGGCGGGCAGGGGCGATTCTTCCGTCTTTGTTCCAAGAAAGTTTGCGACCGCCTCGCGCTCTGCGCGATTGATGGGGTAGGCCACGGCCATCATCAATCCAAAATCGAGCGTCCGGAGTATTCGCGCTGCCGATAGTTTCTGCAGAGCGTCCCGCGAGGGCGCGCGCGATCCCGCTTGATCGTGGCATGAAGCGCACCGCTTTTGATATATGTCGGCGCCGGAAACAGAGGGTGCCGCGGACGAAGAGGTGGGCGCGGGATTCTGCGCCGCGGGAGTCTGGATCGCGCAAACAATCCCAACTAACATCACGATTGAAAAACGCAATCTTGCAATGGTGACCAGACGTCTCATCGGATTTTTCCTCTACGGAATGAAAGCCAGGACGAATCTTACGATATTTTGACAGGTGGCGCGGGATGAATCCAGGAACTCCAATCTCCCGATTGGCGGTCCGCGCGACGCCATAAAGGAGAATGGCGTTCCCGGGATCGCCGCCAAGCAAAGTTAAACGTGGGCGGCGGCTTCCTGCTCGAAGGCGTGATACGACGAACGCACCAGCGGACCGGACTCGACATGCGCAAAGCCCATCTGCTCGCCCAATTTTTTGTACTCGGCGAATTCATCGGGGTGGACGTAGCGCACGATGGGCAAGTGCTCGCGCGTGGGCTGCAAATATTGGCCAAGAGTCAGAATGTCGGTGCCTTGCGAAGCCAGATCCTGCAAGGCGGAAAGAACTTCCTCGCGCTCTTCGCCGAGGCCGAGCATCAACCCCGTCTTCGTGGGCATCTCGGGCGCCAGCGATTTCGCGCGGCGCAGGAGTTCGAGCGACCGGCCGTACACCGCGCCCTTGCGCACCTGGTGATACAGCCGCGGAACCGTTTCCGTATTGTGGTTCAGAACGTCCGGCCGCGCGGTAATCACGGTTTCCAGCGCGTTCCAGTCGCCCCGAAAATCGGGGATCAAAACTTCCACTTTGCAGGCCGGAACCCGCCGGCGAATTTCTGTAATCGTGCGCGCAAAGATGGCTGCTCCGCCGTCGGGCTGATCGTCGCGGTTGACGGAAGTCACCACGGCGTAGCGCAGTCCCATGCGTTCCACCGCCTCGGCTACGCGCTCCGGCTCCTGTTCGTCCGGCGGCCCGGCCGGCTTGCCCGATGGCACCGCACAGAAGCCGCAAGCCCGCGTGCAGATATTTCCCAGAATCATGAATGTCGCGCTGCGGTGCTCCCAGCATTCGCCCATGTTCGGGCAGCGGGCGCTCTCGCACACGGTGTTGAGACCCAGCGTGCGCATGATGCGCTTCAGATCCTGGAAATTTGGCCCGTTAAAGAATTTGACGCGCAGCCACTCCGGCCTCGGGTGGGACGCCGGATCGAGTGAACCGCCCGGCGCAGGCGCAGGCACTGAGTTTGAAAAAATGTGAAATGGCGAGGCCATCGATAACGATCCCAATTCGATATTCTAAGCGCTGGTCTGAGTTGACACAAGCGCGCCGGGCGGAATGTAGTGTATCGATTGCAATTTGTCAGCAGTCCACCCGGGGGCGACAAGACGAAGTCCGCCTCGCAAGAAGTTGCGAGACGCAAAAGCCATATCCGTCTGGCCCGACTCCTTTAACTGATTGAGCCAACGATTGGCCCGAACGTACATTTGATGCGTTTTGACCACAGCCAAACATCGTTTTTGTGGCTATTTTACCACACCCCATTAACTGATTGGTGTCAACTTATTGATTCTAATGGCCTAAACAATATTTTGGAAGGGCTTAAAGATGCTATTATTACCTGCGCATGAGCTATCAAACCACCATAGAGAGGCCATCTGCAACGAAGGGAGTGGGCCTGCACACAGCCGTAAAATCCAACCTTCGTCTGGTGCCTGCCCCGGCCAATACCGGAATCGTGTTCCGGCGCGTGGACCTGGACAATTTTGAGATCGAAGCGCATGTGCGAAACGTGGCCCGCGTCAGCTATGCGACCAGCCTGATGAAAAAGGGCGTGCTGCTCTCTACGACCGAGCACGTTCTTGCCGCGCTCTATTCTTGCGGCGTGGACAACGTGTACATCGAGCTGGACGCGCTGGAATTGCCCATCCTGGATGGTTCCTCGCAGCCATTCATCGAAATGCTCGGGCAGGCCGGAATTCGGCGCCTGCGCAACCGGCGGCGTTATTTGAAAATCGTAAAACCTCTGGAAATTTCCGACGGCGGCCGGCGCATCGGAATCTACCCGGCGGACGATTTCCGGGTCCGGTGTTATGTGGAATACGCTCATCCGGCCGTGGGGGCGCAGGAAATCGAATTGCGCGTGGGACGCGAGTCGTTCAGCCGGATGCTGGCGCCCGCCAGAACGTTTGGCTTCGTGCAGGATTTTGAAGGGTTGCACCGCATGGGACTGATTCGCGGCGGCTCGCTCGAAAACGCCATCGTCCTGAACGAAAGCGGGGTTATGAACGGCCCCTTGCGGTTCCCGGATGAGTTTGGCAGACACAAGGCGTTGGACTTGATCGGCGATTTGGCGCTGGTCGGCCGCCCGCTACTCGCCCGCGTCGAAGCTCACAAGGCCGGCCACGCCCTGCACACCCAATTGGTTACACGCCTGCTCGCCGATCCTTCGCTTTGGACCGAGACTTACGACGAAACCCCCGCGCCGCGTACACAGGTTCGCGCCGAGGATGCCGCTTCCGCCGCAGATTGATTCTGCTTTCCCTACGCCGAGAAATTTTCATGTCTACAAAGGCGTATTCAATTTATTGGCGGGCTATCGGCCGTCGCAACTCTGCCCATTTCCACGCGAATTACTGCGGTCTGATCGGTGAAGAAATGCCGTCGACCCGTCGAACCAGGTAGCACCGGATCAGCAGAAATCACATATCCGCTGCTGCCATTCTTTTCATCGGGGCCGGTGGTCTGTGACATTTGGTAGTGAAAGACATAGCCCGCTTTTATGCCTCTGGTCAGAGCGGAATCGACGAGGTCAGCGGCATCCTCGGAAGGGCCGGCACCGTTCGCTGCCGGGCCAAGGTTTAAGAGTCCAGCGGGGTACTTGCCATACGAAGTCGAGTACGCGAGCGCGGCCACGTTAAGCGTCCGAAGCGACCCGACCGCCGCCGCTTCATTTGCCGCCATTTTCGAGCGCAATAAATTCGGGATGGCTATCGCTGCGACAATCAAAATGATCGGTATGATTGCGATCCCGAAATACCCGAGGACGAGTCCTGCAAGGGCCATTCCGGCGCCGGTTTTCCTCCCACCGCTACGGCGAATATCAGAGCGCGAAATGTGCCCGAATATGATGGCAGCCACAGCGGAGGGGAAGATGAAAAACAGAAGTCCACAAAGCAGGCTGACGATGGCAAGCCCGCTGGTTGTCGGAGTGATGGGCGGGGCCGGGGGCGCCGCGTACGCGGAAGCCGGAGAAGGCGCCTCCATCGGCGACAATCTCGCGCCGCACTGGGGACAGAACGAGGGGTTACCGTCTGGAATCTAGTTTCCGCAGGAGGTGCAGGTAGGCATGCCGTTACCTCGACTCCGTGAGCGATTTCCTCGCACAGTACTCCAGTTATCGAATAAGTCAAACCTGATGTCGGGATAAATTGCGCCTTGGAGTTACTCCATTCGCACCTTTTCCGGATGCGATTCGTTGTCAAACCTCGCGGAAACGCTGACAATGCAGGCATGGCAAATTCCGACTTCGTGATTGTGATTCTGGCGGCGGGCAAGGGCACGCGGCTGAAATCCGCGCTGGGAAAAGTGTTGCACCGCGCGGGCGGCAGGACGCTGGTCGAGCATGTGGTACGCGCGTGCATGCCGCTCAAGCCGCGAGAGATCGTGGCGGTCGTGGGGCACCAGGCCGAGGACGTGAGCGCCGAGGTGGCGCCGCTCGGCGTCAAAACGGTGTTGCAAGAGCCGCAGCGCGGCACAGGCCACGCCATGCTGGTGGCGCGGCGGTCAATTTCATCGCGCGCGAAGTTTGCGATTATTCTTCCGGGCGACGCGCCCCTGATCCGCACGGAAACGATTGCCGCGCTGGCCAGCGCGCACCGCGACAGCGGCGCCGCCGCGACCATCCTTTCCGCGGAAATCGAAAGCCCCGCGGGATACGGGCGCATCGTCCGGCAGGACGACGGCTCGGTGGCCGCAATTGTCGAGGATTCGGCGCTCACCGGCGAGCAACGCTCCCTCCGCGAAATTAATTCCAGCATCTACTGCTTCACTCTCGAAAAATTATGGCCATGCCTGGCGGCCGTCAAACCGCAGAACGTGCATAGAGAGTTGTATCTGACGGACGCCATTGCGTTGTTGCGGCAAAAAAGCGAAAAAGTGCAGGCCGTCCGCGCCGCGGATCCCGATGAAGTCCTGGGCTGCAACACGCGCGGCGATCTCGCCGCCGTGGACGCCGTGTTCCGGCGCCGCAAGCGCGCAGCCATCATGGATGCGGGCGTGACGATTGAACTTCCGGAGACGGTTTTGATCGACCCCGATGTCACCGTCGGCGCGGATTCGCGCATCGAGCCGTGCGTGCAACTTCTGGGAAAAACGCGCGTCGGCGCGGGCTGCACCATCCGCACCGGAAGCGTGCTGTCCGACGCCGTGCTCGAAGACAGCGTGCTCGTGAAGCCCTACACCATCGTAGCTGCGAGCCACCTCTCGCGCGGCGCGCAGGTCGGGCCGTTTGCGCATCTACGCGACGGCGCGCGCCTCGAAGAAAACACGCGCGTGGGAAATTTCGTCGAGGTGAAGAAGAGCGTCCTCGGCGAAGGTGTGAAGTCCATGCATCTCACCTATCTGGGCGACGCGCGCATCGGCAGCGGCACCAACATCGGCGCGGGGACGATCACGTGCAATTACGACGGCGTGAACAAGAATCCCACGACCATCGGCAAGCGCGTCTTTATCGGCAGCGATACGGCGCTGGTCGCGCCCGTGCGCGTGGGCGACGGCGCCTACATCGGGGCGGGCTCGGTGATCACCAAAAACGTGCCGCCCGATGCATTGGGAGTCGCGCGCGGGCAGCAGGTGAACAAGCTCGGCTGGGCCGCGGCCCGCCGCCGCGAACGCGCCGCCGCGGGCAAGCGCGCGAAACCCCGCCCTCGCAAAAAGTCGAAGCGAAAAACGCGCAAGAAGCGGTAGCACAGGCTTCAGCCTGTGGGGTTTCTCCGAACCTGGAAAAATTAATCCTAAAGTAAAATCAAAATCCGCAAGCTGAAGCTTGCGCCACTTAAGAACGCCGCTCCTCTGCTGCGTTTCGCCATGACGACGGAATATCTCCTCACCGTGTGCTAAAATACGCTGCAGGGGAGAAGACTCGCGATGAAATTTGGGGTGGTCGTGTTTCCGGGCTCGAATTGCGATCACGACGCCAGATACGCGCTCGGCAAAGTCCTCCACCAGCCGGTCGAATTTCTGTGGCATCAATCCGAAGAAATAAATGGTTTTGACGCGATACTGCTGCCGGGCGGATTTTCTTTTGGCGACTATCTGCGCACCGGGGCGATCGCCCGATTTTCTCCGGTGATGCGCGCGGTGAAAAAATTCGCCCGCGCCGGAGGGCTCGTCCTCGGCATATGCAACGGCTTCCAGATTCTATGCGAAGCGGGTTTGCTGCCCGGCGTACTGCAGCGCAATGCCGGACTTCGGTTTGTGTGCCGGCAGGTGCACGTCCGGGTGGAAACGACGGACACACCGTTTACCGCCTCGGCCAAATCCGGCCAAGTGCTGCAAATGCCGATCGCGCATGGCGACGGAAATTATTTCTGCGACCAAGCCATGCTGGCCGGCCTCGAGCGCAATCAACAAATTGTGTTCCGGTACACGACCGCGGATGGACGCGTGGACGCGGCGGCAAATCCGAACGGCTCGCTCGCGAATATCGCGGGCGTATGCAATCTTGAGCGCAACGTGTTGGGCCTCATGCCGCATCCGGAACGCGCGGTGGAAGCGGCGCTCGGCTCGGCCGACGGGCTGGTGATCCTCCGCTCACTGATCGAATCGTTGACGCGGCGCTCGGTGGTTTCGGCATGAGCGCATAATTCTTGTGCTTCTTGGAACCTACGCAAGGCCGGGCATAGTTGTGATGTATGGTTTTCGTAGCGCCGGCGTCCCGCCGGCATTTTTGTTGCATATTGTAAACTTAAGAAACTTCCGGCGGGACGCCAGCGCTACAAGAGAACATCGCGAACGCATAAATGCTAGACACCGAAATGAAAGTTACGCCGGAACTTGCGGCCGAGCATGGTCTCAGCGCCGAGGAATACGCGCGCATCCTGAAAATTCTTGGGCGCGAACCGAATTTCACCGAGCTGGGCATCTTCAGCGTGATGTGGAGCGAGCACTGCTCGTACAAATCGAGCAAGGTGCATCTGCGGCGCCTGCCAACGCGCGGGCCGCAGGTGTTGCAGGGGCCCGGCGAAAATGCGGGCGTGGTGGACATCGGCGACGGCCTTGCCGCCGCGTTCAAGATGGAGTCGCACAATCATCCGAGCTACGTTGAGCCGTTTCAGGGCGCGGCCACCGGCGTCGGAGGAATTCTTCGCGACATTTTTACGATGGGCGCGCGGCCAATTGCCGTGCTCGATTCGCTTCGCTCCGGCCCGATTTCTTCGGGCGCTTCAGGGGCTAAAGCCCTTCAGAGGAACACTTCATTGGCCGGGCTAAAGCCCGGCCCTCCAAACCCCCGCACTACGAGACCCGATATTGCGCACCTCGATACAGCGCGCCTCGGCACTACTAGCCTCGGCACTACTAGCCCCAGCACTACGAGCCCCAGCACAAAAAACCGCGACCCTCAGGACCTTAGCGCTCCGTCTGTGAATTCTCCGTCTATGAATTTTGGAGGGACAGGCTTCAGCCCGTCCGAAAGCGCTGCCCAAGACGGGGCTTTAGCCCCTGAAGCGGATGAGGCCACCATCGCGCGCAACCGGCGCATTCTCGACGGGGTCGTGCGCGGGATCGCGCACTACGGCAACTGTTTTGGCGTGCCGACGGTCGGCGGCGAAGTGCAATTCGAGCCGGGCTATTCGGCGAATCCGCTGGTCAACGTGCTCGCTCTCGGGATCGCGAAAAAAGAAGATTTGTTTTTCGCGAAGGCGCGCGGCGTGGGCAATCCCGTGATTTACGTGGGCGCAAAAACCGGGCGCGACGGCATTCACGGCGCATCGCTTCTGGCCTCGGCGGAATTCACGGAGGAGTCGCAGCACAAGCGGCCCAACGTGCAAGTCGGCGACCCGTTCGTGGAAAAGTTGCTGCTGGAGGCCTGCCTCGAAGCGATGCAGACCGGCGCGGTCGTCGCCATTCAGGACATGGGAGCGGCGGGTCTTACGAGTTCGTCGTGCGAGATGGCCTCGCGCGGCGGTCTGGGCATCGAGATCGAACTGGCGCGCGTGCCGCAACGCGAACCCGGCATGACGGCGTACGAAATGATGCTCAGCGAATCGCAGGAGCGCATGCTGCTGGTGGCCGAGCGCGGCCGCGAACAGGAAGTGCTGAACGTATTCGCCAAGTGGGGACTCGACGCGGTGGAAATCGGGCGCATTACCGAGGACGGTTTGGTGCGCGTGCTGCATCGCGGAAAGATCGTGGCGGAAATTCCCGCGCACGCGCTGGCGGAAGAGGGGCCGGTCTATCAGCGTCCACTCGCGCCGCCCGCTGCTGTTGAGCACGAACGCCTAGTTGAATTCGGAGCGGCGGGCAAGAACCTCACCGAAAATTTCCGCGCATTGCTCGCGGCGCCCGCGATTGCCTCAAAGCGCTGGATCTGGGAGCAATACGATTATATGGTGCGCACCAACACGCTCGAAGGTCCGGGGGCGGGCGACGCAGCCGTCGTGCGCATCAAGGGCACCAAGCGGGCGCTTGCGCTCTCGTCCGACGGCAATGGCCGCTGGTGCCGCCTCGATCCGTTCGCCGGCGCGCAACTTGCCGTGGCCGAGGCCGCGCGCAATGTGGCCTGTTCCGGCGCGAAGCCTTTGGCCGCCACCAATTGCCTCAATTTTGGCAGCCCCGAAAAACCGGACGTGATGTGGCAGTTCAGCCGCGCGATTGACGGCATCGCCGAGGCTTGCGCCCTTCTCGAAATTCCCATCACCGGCGGCAACGTGAGTTTCTACAACGAGACGCTCGGCCACTCCATCGATCCCACGCCAGTTCTCGGCGTGCTCGGAATGATCGAAGACGCTTCGCGCGCGTTGGGGATGGCATTTCGCGCGGAAGGTGATTACGTTTTGCTTCTCGACGGGGATACGAAGGACTGGCTTGTCGTTACGCTTGGGAGCCCTGGCGCGATAAAGATGTATATACCTGTGGTCAGATCGAATGACGCGGCTGGCATGAACCAAGAGTTTTCTTCATCGGAATACGCGCGCACAATTCGCGGCATCGAAGCCGGTGCTCCGCCGGCAGCGAATCTCGTGGCGGAAAAGCGGTTGATCGCCGCCCTCGTCGCTCTTTCGGCCGACGGCAAGTTGCAATCCGCGCACGACGTGAGCGACGGCGGCCTCGCCGTCACACTCGCCGAATCCTGCTTTGCGAGCAACGGCCTCTCGACGCGCATTTTGTTCACGAGCAAGGAGCCGGACGAGGCGGCGCTTTTCGGCGAACGCGGCGCGCGCGCTATCGTATCGGTTACTCCCGAAAATGTTGCCGCCGTGCGCCGGATTGCGGCACAATATGAAGTGGCAGTCGTGGAAGTTGGCCGAGTCACCCGCGGCGAATTCCGCATCGAGCTAAATGGACAGACAGTGGTCAGCGCCGAAGTCCCCTCCCTCGCTGACGCTTGGAGCGGAGCCCTCGGACGGCTCCTGAGCTAGATCGATCTCCGAAAGGCACAATGAATCGCCTGATCGAAATTGAGAACGACCGGTTTCACGATCACTGCGGCGTGTGCGGGGTCTTCGGACATCCCGAAGCCGCGAAGATGGCCTACCTGGGCCTCTATGCGCTGCAGCATCGCGGGCAGGAATCGGCCGGCATCGTCTCCAGCGACGGGCGCGAGCTGCATCTCGAAAAAAGCATGGGCCTGGTGGCCGATATTTTTCAGCCCGAGGTGCTGGCTCGCCTTCCGGGTGACGCGGCGCTCGGCCACACGCGCTATTCGACCGCCGGCGACACTTCGCTGATGAACGCGCAGCCGATCGTGATCGATTGCAACAAAGGCAAGCTGGCCCTTGGCCACAACGGCAATCTGCCGAGCGCCGCGAAATGGCGCCGCACGCTCGAGCATCGCGGCTCGATCTTTCAGACCACCAGCGACACCGAAGTGATTGTGCACCTCGTGGCACGCAGCCAGGCGCGGAATCTTTCCGGGGCGCTCGCCGATGCGCTGAATCAAGTCGAGGGCGCGTATTCGCTGCTGGTGCTGACGCGCGACGAAATGTACGCGCTGCGCGATCCCCGCGGCTTCCGCCCGCTGGCGCTTGGCCAGCTGGACGGCGCGTGGATCGTGGCTTCGGAAACGTGCGCGTTCGACTTGATCGGCGCAACCTACGTGCGCGACGTCGAGCCCGGAGAAATGCTGCGCATCACGCGCGCGGGAATCGAGTCGTTGCACTTCGCGCCGGAAAAGCCGTTGCAGCAATGCATTTTCGAGCATGTCTACTTTTCGCGGCCCGATAGTCTCGTTTTCGGCCGCGTGGTCGAGCAAAGCCGCGAAATGCTGGGCCGCCTGCTGGCGCGCGAACATGCGGTGCCCGCGGACATCGTCGTGCCCGTCCCTGATTCCGGTGTTCCGGCCGCAGTGGGATATTCGCAGGAATCCGGCATCCCGTTCCGCATGGGCCTGATTCGCAATCACTACGTGGGGCGGACGTTCATCGAGCCGCAGCAATCGATCCGCGATTTCGGCGTGAAGTTGAAGCTCAATCCCGTCCCGGAACTCCTCCGCGGCAAGCGCGTGGTTCTGGTCGACGACTCCATCGTGCGCGGCACGACCAGCCGCAAGATCGTGCGCATGGTGCGCGAGGCCGGCGCGGCGGAAGTGCACGTGCGCATCAGTTGCCCACCCACGATTTCGCCGTGCTACTACGGAGTGGACACGCCGACGCGCGAGGAATTGATCGCTTCCGATGAATCGCGCGTACGCCCGCGGCTCACGCCCGAGGAAGCAAAAGAGTTCGAGGAACAAATGGATTCGCGTAAGATCCTTCTTGGCGCCGGGGTCTCGCCGGCGAAGTTGCAGCCATTGCGGAACGCGAAAACCGCCGGCGGGACGCCGGCGCCACCGGATTCCCGGTCCGACCGGAGCGAGCGCTCGGTCGAGGAAATTCGCCGTTATCTTGGCGCGGATACGCTGGGCTACCTCTCGCTCGAGAGTTTGCGGCGCGCGGTGGAAGATACGCGCGGCTCGTTCTGCACTTCCTGCTACACGGGCCTGTATCCGGTGGATGGCGCACAGGGCGAGCTCGAATCCCGCGCCGTGGGAGCTGAGGAAACGCCCTTTGTGGAAATTCAGGTGATGCCCAATGAACGCTGAAGAAACAATTCCGGTTGAGGTTAAAACAAAACCGGAGCTGGATAAGATCATACTCCGCGAGGCGCTGTCCTGGCTGTGGGTCATCCTGGCGTTCCTGTTCATCACCGGTACGATCGTGCAGGCCCGCGTGATTCCCTCCGGTTCGATGGAGAAAACGCTGCTCGTCGGGGATCACCTGCTGATGAGCCGCTTCGGGTACGAAGCCGAATTGCCCATGACGCCGCTGCACGTGCGCCTGTGGCGCAACCCGCAGCGCCAGCAGATTATCGTGTTCCGCGCGCCGCTGCCGGGAACGCCGGATTACATCAAGCGCCTGATTGGATTGCCGGGGGACGAACTGGAAATTCGCGAAGGCGTCGTGTCCATCAACGGAAAACCGCTGAAGGAGCCGTACCGCGCAGACCCGCCGAATCCCTCCGACAATTACGGTCCAGTAACCGTCCCGGCGGGAGAATATTTCATGATGGGCGACAACCGCGACGATTCCTATGACAGCAGGTACTGGGGCTTCGTGCCCCGCGATAACATCATCGGCACGCCGGTCATGGTGTACATGTCGATCGACGCGCCCGAGGAAACCTGGAATCCGGGGCACATCCGCGACCGGATGATGACGTACGCAAGCGTTTTTTTGCATCCCGGCATCGTGCGCTGGCGCCGCATTTTCAAAATGTTTTGATCGAACCGGAGCAAGCCGTCCGGCTCCTCTCGCCACGGCAGAAAGTGTTCTTCGTTCAGGGTGCGCGCTGAACTTGCAGCTCGCCGATAATATGGACTACACCGACGCAGGTGTGGATATTTCGCTTGCGGATCAGGCCAAGCAGCGCATCCGGCGCCTGGCATCGCACACGTTCACGCGCGGAGTGATCGGAGGGATCGGCTCGTTCGGCGGGCTGTTCGCGCTGGACAAGAAATGGCGCGAGCCGGTGCTGGTGTCCAGCGCCGACGGCGTGGGCACGAAACTGAAAATCGCCATGGCCATGAATATTCACTCCACGGTCGGCGCCGACCTGGTGAATCACTGCGTCAATGACATCCTCACACTCGGCGCCGAGCCGCTCTTCTTCCTCGATTATCTGGCCATGTCGAAAATGGATCCCAACGTGGTCGAGCAACTGGTCGAGGGGATGTCGCGAGCCTGCCATTCCGCCGGGTGCGCGTTGATCGGCGGCGAGACCGCGGAAATGCCCGGCTTCTATGGGCCGGGAGAATACGACCTCGCGGGATTCATCGTCGGAGTCCTGGAACGCGCGAGCCTAAAAAAAACCAATGCCGTGAAGCCGGGCGATTTGCTTTTCGCGCTTCCCTCCACGGGGCTGCACACCAACGGCTATTCGCTGGCGCGCAAGCTGGTGTTCGATCTCGCGGGCTTGCACCCTGAAACGTACGTCGCCGAAGTCAGCAACAAGATCGGCGCGGAACTGCTGCGCCCGCACCGCTGCTACTGGCCGATGCTGAAGACCACCGTGGCGCGCGGCTGGCTCTCCGCGATGGCGCACATTACCGGCGGCGGCATCCCCGGAAATTTGCCGCGCGTGTTGCCGCGCGGCGCGCAGGCTGAAATCGAGTTGGGCGCCTGGCCCGTGCCGCCGATTTTTTCCTACCTCGCCTCGCTCGGCAAACTCGAGCGCGACGATTTGCTGCGCGTCTTCAACATGGGCGTGGGCATGATCCTGGTCGTGCCGGTCGAAAATCATCGCGCCGTCGAATCCGAACTGAAGCGCCGCCGTGAAAAGTACTACCGCATCGGCCAGGTCCGCCGCGGCGATCCGCGCAAACCGCAAGTGGTGTTCTCTGGAACTCTGTCGCTGTAGTAGCCACTCGCGCAATGATTCGCGACGCCAGGTAGCAATCCCGCGCCGTGAACGTGTTTTGAATTCCAATCTCAAATTAGAAATTTCAAATTGTCCAGTGCTCACCGGCGGTCTTCGCGAGGCTGCACCGCCCTTGCTTTCGCGCTTAAGAATTTGATAAACAATACGTATTGAATATGCTTCGCCCGCGTTTCATTCTCGTTCTTCTTTTCCTCCCAGCGCTTTTCCCGTTTTTCGCGGGCGCGCAAGGTCCAATCGCGCCGCCTTCCGCTCCCGCGGAATCCGCCCGTGCCGACCAGAATTCGTCCGACGGCTTGCAGTTGCGACTACAAGATCTTTTGAATGCCGCGAAGGACCGCGATGTCCCAAAATTGAAATCTTTGATTAAACAAATGGAAATTCCAAATTACGAGGATTGGTTCGCGAAAACCTATGGAGAGGAAAAGGGCGAACGCTTGGCCGGTGCCTATGAACGCAACCTCGGAAACAGTGAAAGCGATTTAGAAACGCTCTTCACGCAATTGGCAGGCGAAGTTGGAGAATTTACCTTGCGCAAAGCAAGCGACGCGCAAGCCTCAGGACAAATCCTGGGAGGAAATGGACCCGCGATGAGGGGCCAGCAGGACCCGGCCGACCCTTTTCTCGCGAGTTGGAATAACGGAGGGTCGTCCGCACCTATTAGAGTTCGCCCCCTCGGCTCTTTTGTTTATGTCGACGGAAGTTTTCGGTTGCTCAGAACATTCAGGATCATGGCAACCCGCCCCATGATGGGATCAGGTGCTCCTGCACCGCGAGGCACTTGGTCTACCACAACCGGCCCTGCGCCGAACGATGTTCCCGGTAGCGGGCCGACCAATGGCCCCGTTCAGCCGGGCGTTCGTATTGCCTCGCTGCCAAGCTGCGACTATTGTCCCGCCGCTGAGTATTCCAATGCGGCTCGGAAGAAACATCTGGAGGGAACCGTGGTCCTTCAGACGATCGTCCAGCCAGACGGCTCGGCCACGGACATGCAGGTCGTGAAGTCCTCTGACCCGGAACTGACTCAAATGGCCATGGACGGCGTAAGCAGATGGCGCTTCAAACCCGCACGTGATGAAGAGGGCGAGCCGGTGCCCTACAGGGTGGCGATCGACGTGAGCTTCCGTCTCGCCAAATGAACGTTTCGAAAGTTCCTGACTATGAACGGTGTGCCAGTCGCCTCGCCCTACAAATCGCTAGACGTTCCGTGAGATCCCAAGCAGCACAGCCACTCTTGGTTGTGGGGGTTTGCGAGTGTTGATAAATTGGTAGCCCGGGCGTACGGCTACAAAACCGCAAAGCCAAGAGTGGCTGTGCTACCAATTCAAATATAGCCGGCTGCGTGAATTTTCGCGGGCATTGCACTATTACGAAGACGAGGCACAGTGAATAATCCATGCCCGACGCTGCCGTCGACCCATTGATACTTGATCTCCTCGAATGGCTGGCAAGCGGCGAGAGGACCTACCTGGAAACGATCGAACTTTGGCGCACGTCCTGCCCGAGACTTCCCGTCTGGGAAGACGCAAAGGATCGCATTTTGGTCGCGGAAGAGTATATCTACGGACGCGAGATCGTCAGGATTACTCTCGCAGGTTTTGCGTTTCTTCGACAGCGAAAAACGTCTCAAAGACCTGGCGCCTCCCGCCCGGTCTGATTTCATCCGTTGACCCGATTGCCGCGCACGCGGCGTCGTGCTAGCATCCGCGAAATGGGGAACGTGTCTGGGCACCCGGAACACGGTCCATCATCCTTCCAAATATTACGCCGCAATTATTTCCGGTGCGGCCACCCGCCACCGCGGGCGTGCCCGCCGCGAACGGCGCTCAGGGGGTTGAACGATGAAAGCTTACGCTACGCAGTCCATACGCAATGTGGGGATTGCCGGTCACGGCGACACGGGGAAAACCCAGCTGGTGTCGTCGTTGCTGTTCACCGCGGGGATGACCACCCGGCTGGGAAAGGTCGCCGAGGGAAACACGG
>Ga0210384_10000252_pt1 | contig 85302 bp, 81 predicted proteins | sample IncBWH2MmetaG_FD_160574 | JGI IMG/M metagenome (GOLD analysis project Ga0210384, IMG submission 160574) | Forest soil microbial communities from Barre Woods Harvard Forest LTER site, Petersham, Massachusetts, United States - Inc-BW-H-2-M | ecosystem: Environmental > Terrestrial > Soil >... | reverse complement strand
CGGACGTGGCGCGGCACCGCCCGGGCGCGCGGGACCGCGACGATGCGTTGTCCTACGCGCGTTTCCTGTTCGACTGGAACAAGCAGTTCGAGTTGTCGCTCGATCCGGCGACGGCGAAGGCCATGCACGACGAAACGCTGCCGGATGATTTTTACAAGGACGCGAAATTCTGCTCGATGTGCGGCCCGAAATTCTGTTCGATGAACACGACGCAACTGGCGGAAGCGGCCGGCGGGCAGGATCAATCCGAGCGCCAGCAGAAATTCGTGGAGTTGCTAGCGAGAGTTGAGAAGTAGCAGGAAGTGGCGCATGCTTCAGCTTGCGGGGTTTCGTCCTTGCAAGGACCAAAACCCGCAGGCTGAAGCCCGCGCCACGAAAACCTACCTCCCCGGATCCAGATCTCTCATCACCACGTGAAGGACTTGCGTGGCGCGCCGCGCATCGCGCTCGGAAATCGTTAATTGCGGGTTCCCGTTCGAGTCGCTAATCTCTTGATACCTCCGCGCAGCTTCCGGCAATCGGGCGCATCCACCGCGAATCAGCCCCGCCCTCTCGGCAACGGCGAGACGATCGATGAACGTCCAATCCGCGATCTTTCCCGCAGGGACTCCGGCGGAAACCAGCGCGTCGATCCCTTTGTATTCCAGCGCATCCGTCACAATTGCTTCCAGAATTCCGCTGGAGGTTATCAACGCCTCTCCATAACTTCCTTGTTCCAGCGCGTCCCGGCTGCCGGCATACGCCCTCTCGAGAACTGGCCGGAGCTCGACGTTGTGAACAAAATCGAACCGGTGGGGAAGCGGCGCGGCCACAGGCGAAGTCGATGCGTGCTCTCCGTCGTCCATGCGGGACAACGAAAGAATCGCTTGATCTAGCACTCCGACCAGCCGCTCGACGATCTCGTCCGGCGCAGCGGTTTCGATGACCTGGCCGGACACTGTTCGCAGCAAAAACGCTTCGCTAAACGCCCGCGCCAGCCAATGGGCCTTGCTGCCTCCGGAAAGTTGATGGATCGCTACGCCACAATCTTGCTGCCAGGCGCGGTTGGCCACGAGTGCGGATTTGCTCGCGGGATCGGTTGCCAGAATTTCGCGAATCTGCCGTCCGCGGCGAATCAAGCTAACAAGGTGCGAAAGATTTGAGTCGATTTGCGCACGCAGGCTCTCGTCCATTGTTGCCTCTCCGGTTACTTGGCGGGCGGGTTCGGACCCTTGTGCGCGGGCACGTGCAGATCGGCGATCTGATCGATGTGGTGGCGCATGGCTTGCGAAGCTCCCTCTCCATCCCGGCGGCGCAACGCTGCCACCACGGCCTCGTGTCCGTCGATGGATCGCCCGGGACGGCCCTTCTGCCTCAGCGATTGCGTGCGCGAATCCACGAGCAAATCGTTCAGCGTCGCCATGATGCTCATGACCACGCGATTGCGCGTGGACCGCGCCATGATCGCATGAAACGCCGTGTCCTCGGCGATGGCCGATTGCCCCCTCTTCAGCTTTTGCCGCTGCGTTTCCAGGATTCGTTCCAGATCGGCCAAATCTTCATCGGTCGCTCGCATGGCCGCGGCACGCGCGACGGCGGGTTCGAACATCCGGCGCACATCCAGCAACTCATCTTGCAAATCCGGCCGGTAGGCCATCACCGAGGCCAGGGGAGCCACCAGGCGGTCCACCGAAAGCTCATGGGGAAATGTGCCTTGCCCGTGCCGCGTCTCCAGCAGTCCAATCGTTTCCAGCGTGCGCAGCGCGTCGCGGATCGACCCGCGGCTTACGCCGAACCTCTCGGCCAGATGGCGTTCCGAAGGCAGCGGCTGTCCTGGCGGAAACGTGCCGTCCAGCATTAATACCCGGATGCGGTCGGCTACTTCTTCGGCCACACGCGTCTTTTTGATTGGGGTGATAAGGCGCGACTCTTCGCCGGAAGGCTGCACGTAGCGCTTGACAGCGTTCCGCGTGGGTGCTAAAGTTTCGTTAGGAAGTGGTTCAATCACTGGTCCACTGTACCACAGATTGCCATGAGTGAAAAGCTTTTTGAGTTCGTGACCTCTGGCTCCCCCCGCGCCGTCTCCGGGGCGATTGAGCAACTGGCTGTCGGACAGGGCAGCCTCACCGCCATTATCGTGCCCTGGGAGAGTGATCGTACCACGTTATGCATGGCGGTGGCCTCAACGCAGGGAGAGGGCTGGGCCCTGGAGCATACCAACTTGGGAACAGTCCGCCTGACCGACCTGGGAAACGAAACCACCCGCATAGAGGTCCTTGCGGACATTCAGCATCATCCGGATCATCAGAAACTCGCCAAGCTCTTCGCTCGATTCAGCAGTCAAATCCAGTCGCAATTCCAGGTGGCGCAGTGACGGAAATCGTTTCACCCTCACCGGCGTCCACGCTCGCGCTGCGTGTGGCAGAAGCGCGCGTGGAAGATGTGGGCCGCGCCATTGCGCGCCTCGCGCCGGCCGACCTGCAGCGCATTGGCGCTCGCGCCGGCGACGTCGTGAAAATCACCGGTGGCACGTCCTCCGTCGCGCGCGCCGAAATTTCCGACGAACTCCACGAAGGCCTCATTCAAATCGACGGCACGGCCCGCAGCAATTGCGGCGTGGGCCTGCAGGAACAAGTGACGGTCGCGGTTGTCGAACATTCGCAGGCCGTGGCCGTGCGGCTCTCGCCTATGTGGGTGGGCGCCGCGCCGGCAATCATCGCGCCCGAACGGATCGTCGAGGATCTGACCGGCGTTCCTGTCACGCAGGGCTGCGTGGTGCGCGTGCCGACGTTTGCCAAAGCGGTGAACTTCCAGGTGGTGCGCACGATTCCTTCGGGGCCGGTGGTGATCGGACCGCGAACCGACATCCGGATCGTGGAGGGCGAGCAGACCGCGACACGCGCCCCGGCGGTGTCCTACGAAGATATTGGAGGTCTGGAACGGGAAGTGGCGCGCGTCCGTGAAATGGTCGAGCTGCCGCTGAAGCATTCGCGCATCTTCGAGCGATTGGGAATCTTCGCGCCCAAGGGCGTGTTGTTGTACGGACCTCCGGGCACGGGAAAAACTCTTCTGGCTCGCGCCGTGGCGGCGGAAAGCCGCGTGCACTTCATTCCCCTGAACGGCCCGGAAATCATGCGCAAGTTTTACGGCGAGAGCGAAGCCAAGCTGCGCGAGGTCTTCGAGGAAGCGGCGCGCCGCGCTCCCGCGATCCTCTTTATCGATGAAATTGACGCGGTGGCTCCCAAGCGCGCCGAAGTTTCCGGCGAAGTCGAAAAGCGCGTGGTGGCGCAACTGCTCAGCTTGATGGATGGTTTCGTGTCGCGCGGCCAGGTGATCGTCATCGGCGCCACCAATATTCCCGAAGTTCTGGATCCGGCGCTGCGGCGTCCCGGGCGTTTCGATCGCGAAATCGAAATCGGCGTGCCCAACACGCAGGCGCGGCTCCAGATCCTGAAGATCCACACGCGCGCCATGCCGCTCGCGGCGGACGTCAATCTCCAGGAAATCGCCGAACATTCGCACGGTTTCGTGGGCGCCGATCTGGAAGCGCTGTGCCAGGAAGTGGGCATGATTGCCTTGCGCGGATTCCTGGCCACCGCCCCGCTCGAAACCGACGGCGCTCCGCCCGCCGACCTCACCGCGCTGCAAGTGACGCGCGACGATTTTCTCGCGGGCCTCAAGGAAGTCGAGCCCAGCGCCACTCGCGAATTTTTTATCGAGAAGAGTTCCTCGACATTTGCGGACCTCGGCGGCCATGCCGATTTGAAGCGCCTGCTCGATGCCGTCGTCGAGCATTCCCATGTGCACGACGATATCTACGATCAAGTGGGGCTGGCGCCGCCGCGCGGCATTTTGTTCGTCGGACCGTCGGGCACGGGCAAGACCGCCATGGCCCGAGCGCTTTCGGGCGAAAAGCAGATTCCGCTCATCGCCATTGACGGCCCGCAACTCTATTCCAAATGGCTCGGAGAATCCGAGCGCGCGCTGCGCGAAGTTTTCAAAAAAGCGAGACGCGCCGCGCCCTGCATCCTGTTCTTTGACACCATCGACGCCCTCGCGCCAAAGTTCGGCGCCGACCATCTGGGCTCCGACATTTACCAGCGGATTCTCAGCCAGCTCTTGCGCGAAATCGATAACCTGCGCGACGTTAAAGGCGTGCTCCTTCTGGCGGCCACCAACCGCCCGGAGCGCGTCGAACCCGCGCTTTTGCGCAGCGGAAGATTTGATTATATCCTTCCGTTTGCTAAACCCGGCGCAGCGGACCGGGCCGCGATCCTGCGGCTTTGTTGCCGGCGCGTGCCGCTCGCGCCCGACGTGGATCTTGACGAGCTGGCATCCCAGACGGAAGGGTCGACGGGCGCCGATCTGGAAAGCCTGTGCAAGAAGGCGACGTTGCTGGCCATTGCAAAATATCAGGACGGCGCGCAAGCGGCTCCATTCGTCGTTCGCGCGGGCGATTTCCAGTCCGTTTTGAATTCCCATCGCGGCAGCCCGCTCCCGATGAAAGATCCGGCTTTGCGATCCGGCAATACCGAGGAGTTTACCCTGGCTGTACATATCCACTTAGATAACAAAGAGGGCAGATCATGAGCTATACGGAACTCACCGTCTGGACACGCGGCATCATCATGGACAAAGAAGGCCGCGACATCGTCAATTCCATCGCCGCTTCGGCCCGCAATGAGGGCAAGTTCTCCCAGGCCATGGAAAATTACGTGGACAACCCCGATCGCACCAACGCCCCGACGCGCAAGTATTTACGCGTGAGCGACAGCGAGATCGAGAACGCGCTGACCTACGAGAACGAGCATCCCAACATCGTCGTTCTAGTCGAAGGCACGATGGTCAAGGGCTGGGACTACATGCGCGGAATGCCTCCGGGTGGAACGCTCATCATCAACACGCACTACACGCCCGAGTACATGATCCGCTTTGTGCCCGGCGTCGAGCGGTTGTCGCAACTTGTCTGCGTCGATGCCGCCAAGCTGGCCGACCACAAGTGGCTCTATTACCGCCTGGGTGAGCTCGGCCTCGATCGTCTTTCGACGGAAGGCGCTGCCGAACGAAGCAAAGCGGTTGCCCCGGACATTGCCGCCCCGCTCATCGCGGCGGTAATCAAAACCACAAGCATCTGCAAGATGGAAACGATCGAACCCATGATTGCGAACAAAACGGCGTTCCATGCGGCGCTCAAGGAATTGCACATCATGCCGCTGAAGCCGGTTGCTGCGTAGACTGAATTTTTTGCGGGCGCGGGCTCTACTGGTTCACTCTGAATCCAGAAGGGAAGCTTGCCAGAATGAGGGCTAAAAATGTCGACTAAAGGAACGCGCATTCCCGATTGGCTCAACGTGCCGTTTGCCGGAATCACCCCGGCTCCGTCACAGGAGAAGGGCCAAGATCTTTTCCCCACCGGCAATTGGCGCTCGATCCGGCCGGTCTACCGGGACAAGCTGCCCCCCTGCAACAACGCCTGCGGCACGAACGAAAAAATCCAGGGCTATCTCGACCTGGTGAAGCGCGGCAAGTATCTGGACGCCTACGCTCTGATCAAGGAAGACATGCCGTTTCCGTCGGTCACGGGCCGCGTGTGCTACCACCCGTGCGAGCAGGCCTGCAACCGGGGACAGTACGATGAAGCCATCTCGATCCGCGCGGTCGAGAGGTTTCTCGGCGACCTGGGACAGGCGCTGGCGCGTGACGTGGTCAAGGCCGGGCCGTCCAACGGTAAGAAAGTCGCCGTCATCGGTTCGGGTCCCGCCGGCCACAGCGCCGCGTATCAACTGGCGCGCCTCGGCTACAAGGTGACCATCCTGGAGAAGTCGCCCAAAGCCGGCGGACTGAACCGCGGCGGCATTCCAGACTGGGTGCTCCCGCAGGCGGTGCTGGATCGAGAAATCGAACGCCTTGTCCAGCTGGGCATTGAGATCAAGACCAATGTCGAAGTCGGGAAAGACGTCACCCTGGACGATCTGAAAAAGAATTATGACGCCACGGTATTTGCGGTGGGGCTAACCGAGTCCAACAGCGCGCGAGCCGAGGGCGAGAACAAGGCCGGCGTGGTATTCGGGCTTCCGTTCCTTCGCGACATTGGCATGGGCACGTCCAAAGTGAAGCTTGGTCCTCGAGTTGCCGTGATCGGCGGCGGAAACACGGCCATCGATTGCGCGCGCGAAGCGCTCCGGCAAGGCGCCGTCGAAGTGACCATGATCACCGTGGAAGCCAACCCCCAGGAAATGCCGGCCTCTCCGGAAGATCTGCATGACATGTTGGAGGAAGGCGTGGAATTGATGCACGGCCTGGCCATGACAGCCGTGCTTGGCGACGGCAAGGTCGAAGCATTGCAACTGCATCCCGCGCGCTTCACCGGCAAAATCAACGCCTCGCCGATCGCTATCGATCGAGAGACGCCGGCCAAGCGCTTTGCCGTGGACAACGTAATCATTGCCGTGGGGCAAAAAGCCAAGCTCGATTGGATGCCCGCCGAGTTCAAGACCGAACGCGGCACGATCAAGATCGACGAGTTCGGGCGCATCGGCAACACCAACTTTTTCGCCGCAGGCGATGTGGTGCAACTCGGTTCCGGCCAGCCGCTGATGGTGGTGAATGCCGTCGGCGACGGCAAGCGCGTGGCATTCAATCTGGACAAGGTTCTTCGCAAGATTCCCCTCGAGCCACGCACGGTTCCCATCGATGTGATCGTCGATCTGAACCGCATGAACATGACCTATTTCCCGCACTTCCCGCGCGTCAAGCAGACGATGCTGGCGCCGGTGGCGCGGCGCAGCACCCAGCAGGAAGTCATCCTGGCCTATTCGGAAGAGCAGGCCAGCATGGAAGCGAGCCGCTGTTTCAGCTGCGGCACCTGCAACGCTTGCGATAACTGTTACCTGGTCTGCCCGGAGCCTTGCATTGTGCGCTCTACGCGTTCCAATGGGCTTTATAAGATTCTGGTGGACTACTGCAAGGGCTGCCGCGTTTGCATCGAAGAGTGCCCGACGGGGTGCTTGGAAGGCGTGCCCGAACTCGATTTCGATACGGGCGTCATTCGAATGGACACGGCGTTTGCGATTACGCAGGGGCTTCACGGGCGCCAGTCGGAAGAGCTAATCAATCTGGGAGACCGTCCGGCGAAGAGTATCTAGATTTGGTAGGACAGGCTTCAGCCTGTCGGTTTTGGTTTTCGTTCACGATGAAAAGCGACAGGCTAAAGCCTGTCCTATTAGTTAGCGTCCGCCAATAGGTGGACTGCGCGGAGCGAGACATGGCAACGCTTGTCGAAGGAAGAAAGAAGACAGTTCGCATCAACGGGTGTGTGGCTTCGGCGCAGGCAGCGAAATTCGCCGACGTTGATGTGATTACCGCCTACCCCATACGCCCTTATACGGCAACGATGATGGCGCTGGCGCAAATGGTGGCCAATGGGGAGATTGACGCCGAGTACATCGTGGCCGACAGCGAGCACTCGCAATTGAGTATCGCGCACGGAGCATCTTCGAGCGGCGCGCGCGTTTTCACGGGCAGCTCGGGCGTCGGCGTGCAGTACGGCTACGAGCTGTATTCGCCGATCTCAGGCAGCCGCATGCCGGTGCAGATGATGATCGCGGACCGCACGCTCGATCCGCCGGGCGATTTCGGTTCCGAGCATACGGACGCGCTTTCGACGCGCGACATGGGCTGGCTCATGGGCTGGTCGTGCGACGCGCAGGAAGCATTTGACAATCACTTGATCGGCTACCGGATCGGCGAAGACCCGCGCGTCCTTTTGCCGCAGATGGTTTGCCAGGATGGCTTCTTCGTTTCGCATATCGTGTGTGATGTGGAGTTGCCCGATCCGGGCCAGGTAAAAGAATTTCTACCTCCCTACAAGCATCCCTTCCCGCTCGATCCGCGGCATCCGGTGTCGCACGGTCCGCAGATCATGCCTGAGCAGGGGCCGCCGCTTCAGTTGGAGAGGGCGCGCGCCATGGAAGGTTCGATGGCGGTCATCGAGCAGGCGCACGATGAGTTCGCAAAAATTTTCGGGCGAAAATACGACCCCTGGGTCGAAGAGTTCATGACCGATGATGCCGATGTTGTCTTTTTCCTGCAGGGCGCCCACGGAGTGACCGCGCGCTATGCGATCAAGCATATGCGCGATCGCGGCGCCAAAGTCGGCATGGTGCGGCTGCGGACGATCCGCCCCTACCCGACCGATCGCGTTCAGGAAGTCCTCAGCAAGTTCAAAGTGGTCGGCGTGATCGAGACTAACATGGGCTTGGGCAGCGTGAGCAGCGGCGGTTCGCTGTACGCGGAAGTTTGCGGCGCGCTGTACGAAAGCCAGAAGCGCCCCCTGGTTGTCTCCTTCATGGCTGGAATGGGCGGCGAGGCCATCGTGCTGAAGGAATTCTACTGGATGACTCAGAAGATGCTCGAAGCGCAGAAACGCGGGCGCATCGAAAAGCGCACGCATTGGGTTGGGTTCGAAGAGTAGTTAATTTCGAGGAGTAGCCGGTCAATGTTATTTATGAGACGGGCTTGAAGGCATGCACTAAAATAGTTGCGGTGCCAGGTTTTGGCGCCGCCATCCGGAGGATCTAAAATGTCAGTCATTGAAATCGAGCGACAGATATTGCCAATGCTGGGCAGCCCGAACCAGGGGGCGCGCTTCTACAACCCAGAATTGCCCGCGAGCGAGCCCTTTGTTCCCGGCCACCGAACGTGCGCCGGCTGCGGGCCGTCCATCCAGTACCGGATGACCAGCAAAGCGTCGGGCGACAACACCATCCTGGTCGGACCGACCGGGTGCATGTACGTCGCCAACAGCTCTTACTTGTGCACGCCTTACAACGTGCCGTGGGCGCACACGCAAATTGGCAGCGCAGGCAGCTTCACTGCGGGCATTGCCGCCGCCTACGAAGCGCTGATCCGCAAGGGCAAGTGGAAGGGCGCCTTTCCGAACATCATCTGCGAGGCGGGCGATGGCAGCGCGTCCGACATTGGCATCGGCTCGATTTCCGGCGCGCTCTATCGGAACCACGATTGCCTGATCATCTGCTACGACAACGAGCAATACGCGAACACCGGCATTCAGGCGTCGTCGCGCACGCCATACGGCGGCATGACGACGTTCTCGCCGCCGGGCCCGAAAGTTCCCGAGGCCAAAACTTTGTTCCCCAAGGACCTCGCCCGCATGATGGCGGCCGGACATCCCCACTGCTACGTGGCGACGGCCAGCGTAGGGTATCCGATCGACCTGATGAACAAAGTGCGCAAGGGCCTGAACCACAAGGGCGCATCGTTCCTGATGGTCTACACCCCCTGCCAGAAGGGCTTCGTGTACGAGACGCCGCGCTCGATCGATCTCGGCCGGCTCGTCGTCGAATGCGGGCTTTATCCGATCTGGGAGTGGAACAACCAAAAGCGTGAATACGATTACAGTTTCCGCCCGCAAACGATGCGGCCGGTATCGGAATACTTGAAGCTGCAGGGCCGCTTCGGCCACTTGCACGCCGAGCACATCGCCACGCTGCAAAAATTCGCCAATATGCAGTGGCACATGATGGGCGTACCCGTTCCCGAAGCCTTGATCAAGGCCACCGATGCGAAAAACCTGGTGAACATGGGGGCTGCCGAAGCCGCGGCCACCGTGGCGGAGACCGTATGAGCGCCGACACTGCCAAACCCAATCCTCCCGCCGCGGCGGAAGTGCAGGATTTGTATGCCGTAAGCGAAGGCAAGAAGCACGGGGCGACGCGCGAGGTTCGGCCCGAAGCAGCCTTCGACAAATACTATACGGTCACGCGCGTGCATGGCGGCGACGCGATCCTCAACGACAACTGGCACACCAACGAAGTGTTCAGCCACGCGCGGAATAATTTCGAGGGCTACACCTTCGCCATGCGCACTCTGGAAGCCTGGGGCGCGGTCGTCCAGAACGACCACCGCGCCTATTACATCGCGGGCGGCCGCGTCTGGGTTTTGGATCTGGAACCATCCGCGGGCAAGAAGCCGAGATTGCCCGGCAACTACGCCACGAAGTAGCGTTCGTTTGCCGCGCATACTTCTCATCGACGATACGCCCGAAATCGCCGAGCTGTTGTCGTTCGCATTGCGTGATCGCGGCTTCGAGGTCTTCGCCTCCGGCTTTGCCGACTCCGTGAACGAGATGCTGGCGGAGCAACACGCCGACGCGCTGGTGCTCGATTGTTCCGTGTACAACATGAGCGAGTCGCTCTTCGACACCGTGCGCAATGATCCGAATCTCGCCAAGCTCCCCGTTGTCATCATTAGTGACACGCCGGAGGAGGCGGACGAAAGTCTCCGATCTCGCGACGCCCAAAATGTCATGCTGATTCCAAAACCATTCACCGGGGCGCAGGTCGCCAGAGCGCTGACCGAATTGCTCGGCCCTTAGTGGCTCAGGCTTCAGCCTGTGGGGTTTAGTCCGCGCAAATTCCAAAACCCGCAGGCTGAAGCCCGCGCCACCGCAACACGGAGAGAGATTGCTATGGCTTCCTGGAGCATGGACGACTGGCGGTACGTCGAGCGCCAATCCGTAACCGACCCGAAAGGGAGGCAGTGGTCTGTGGCGCTGATGGACATTTTGGGGCAGGAAGGCGATCCCGAGATGCCAAGCAAGCTGCTCGAACTTCAATATTCCTCGGGACGATATTTCACGCTCATTTATTCTGCCAGCGGTGTCGTGGTCTGGGAACGCGGCTACACGTCTCTGCCCGAGGCGACGACCGTTTACGAACGCCTGATCGTGGACGTGATGGACGGCGTCCTGGATCCGTCAGTTCCCGAGTTTCGCGAAGATTTGGAAGATTGACCGCGAACATCAATTTGAACGACCGAATTTGCTGTTGTGCCACGAAACCCCCAATCAAAAGCGGAATACTGCCATATTCCAAGATTCGCTGAGAAAGGGCCGCCCGACCCTTAAGGATTGGAGTTGTCGACTTCAATTTGAAGGTTGAGTGCGTCGAGTTGATAGTTGCCAGCTGAGGCCGGGCTGACTGTAGCGGACGAAGCGGCTATCCTGACCACCAGCCCGAGGTCCTTGCGCGGAATTATCCGCTTTTCGCCGAAAACTGATTTCTGTATTCCTTGTGCGAGGTCGTTTGCCACGAAATCGCAAGGCTGTATGCCATGCCATATTCCTGGTGGGTCCAAGAGATTTTGAGCGCCGGGGTTGTTCGCAAAACGATGAAGCACTAGGGTAACCACCGCTAAGTGGTTTCCGACATAGAAATCCGGATCAAGCGAGAGAACGTAGACGGTGCTTCCGTCAGTTGTTTTGATCGGGAAAGACCAACGGCCTTCGGAGGAATGCGAGGGGAAAGATACACTCGTTCGCACCGGAATTATCCGTGGCTTTGATGCTGCATTGCATAGCACGCTTAAAGTCATCAGGGATACCACAAAGACGGGCTGGGAGAGGCGGTTAAAGTGGATCATCTCAATCCTCCACCGACACCTTGTGATTTATTCCCTCAGCGAAGTGAATGTCAAGCGTGCCCGTTCGCATGATTCCGAGACGACTTGCGCGGTGGATCGTCCTTCGATAATTCAGCCAACAGGACTGGCGCACGATCGGGAAATTCCGCGATAATGCGCAAATCCCCGCCCATCGCCTTGACTGTTTTTCGCAGCGTCGAAATTAGCAGGTCGGTGCGCTTTTCTAGGCGCGAGACGCTGTCCTGGGTAATCCCGAGCCTCTTGGCGACGCGGGCCTGCGTGAGCTTGCGGGCCTTCCGGAGGTCGCGCAGGCTCATTTCCTCAGCGATTATCTCAGTCGCGCGGTCCTCTACCTTCTTGCGCTCAGCTGAGCTCAATTTCCGAATTATTTCATTCACGTTCACAGGCATGGTTACATCCCCCTTCCAATCCGGGTAAGATGGACGTCAAAACGCTTGTCGGCCTTCCGTATCAGTTGGCGATAGAAGCGCTTCTCGCTCCCGCCGGATTTGTCTCCGGCCACGAGTAGAATCGCCTTCCGCAAGGGGTCAAAAGCGAATGCCACTCGCCATTCACCATCTGCTGCGCTGAATCGCAATTCCTTCATATTGGCGTGGCGGGAGCCTTTCAGAGTGTCAACGCGCGGCCGACCTAACTGTGGTCCAAATTCTTGTAACACACGGGCCAAAGCAAGAACCTCATCGCGAACACTTTGGGCGAGCACATCAAATTCCGGTTTAAACTCATCGGCCATTTCGACGGCCCATTTCACATTCATAATATGGCACACACTACATATGATGTCAAGTCCATATTGCGAGCCATCGATATAGCCCGAGCAGGAAGCGAATCAGACGGCGCAGTTATAAATCTATGGGGCCTTGAATATTTCAGGCAGCGTATCCGCCGCGCGGCCCATGGCGCGAGCGAGGCTCAGCTTCGCGACGTTGAAAGCGAACACGCCGTTGATGAAATCGAACTCGGCGTTTGTCACTTCTTCCTGCGCCTGCACATAGGCGACGTTGTCGATCACTCCCACTTCCACTTTTTGCCGCGTGAGTTCGAGCGCTTCCTTGTTGACTTGCACGTTTCTCTGCGCGACTTCCACTTGGCTCGCGGCCGCCTGCAAGTCCAGGTAGGCGCTGCGGACGTCGCTCTCAATCTGGCCCTTCAAGTCTTCATATTCGGCGCGACGTTGCGCCATCGCGGCGTCGGATTGCTGGATGTCTCCTTCGGCTTTCCCGCCTTGCCAGATCGGAATTTTCAGGCTGGCCTGGGCCGTGTAGGTCGTCTCTATTTGGTTGGGGTTTACGCCGATGCCGCCGTAGTCGGCGGTGACTCCGAGCGAAGGGTAGCGTTCGGCGCGCGCGGCGGAGTGGGCGCGCTCGGCGGCGCGCACCTGGGCTTCGGCGGCCTTCAAATCGGCCCGCTGCCGGAAGGCTTGCGCCAGAGCTTCCTCCATGGTCAGCGGCGCCGCGGGAGCGAAGGGCACTTCGTCGGAGAGATCGTATTGATCGTTTGCCGGCAGGCCGATCATGCGCGCGAGATTTATTTTTTGTTTGGCCAGATCGTTTTTGAGGGAGAGCAAGCGTTGCTGGTGCGTCAGCGCCTGCACCTCGTTCCGGTCGGCGTCCACTTTCGCGATGAGTCCCTGTTCGAGCTGCTGCTTGCTCTGGTCGAACACGGCGTTCGCGCTCTGCAGCTGCGCGTCTTCGGAAGCGACGCGCGCTTTCGCTGCAACCGTTTGAAGATAAGTTCCGCCGACGGCGAGGACGATCAATTCGCGCGCGTCCTGCGCCGAATAACGATTGGCCCTGGCGACATCGCTCGCGGCGCGATAGTTGTTGATCGCCGCGTAATCGAAAACGGACTGCGAAAGATGCGCGCGAAAATCGATGTAATTGAAAGGGCCGATCACCGCGGGAATCGAGAACCCCGGAAAACTGAATCGGAAACCTTCCGCGCGCAAATCGGTGGTTTGAACATTTTCGTTTATGGTGCCGTTGAGATTCGGGAGCAAACCGCTGCGCGCCACTTTACTCTGCCCCTCCGCCTGCCGCAAAGCCTGGGTCGCGCCGGTTTGGCCGAGGTTGTACGCGAGCCCGCGCTGGATCGCTTCCCGCAGGGCAAGCTTGCCGTTGAAAGGCATATTCGCGACGCCCGGCGCGCTTCCCGCGTAGGCGCCTTGCACCTGCACGCTGGGACTCAGCGTGTTCACCGTGGCCGTGGTGCTCGGCGCGGGCGCCTCGGAAGTCTTCACCGTGCCGCTCGATTGCGCCGTTCGCCCGGAAAGCGGAAGTTGCACGGCCTGCGCGCCCTGCGATTGCCCCGCCGGCGGGCCGAATTGCGCGAAGGCGGGCGCGGCAAACAACAACGCGGCCGCGAAAAGCGGCAAACGGCCGGCGAGGCGCTTGCCGCCCGCATTCGAGAAATGATTTGAGAAAAATCGACTTTTTTCTTTTTTTCTATACATAAGACTCCCCTATGAACATGTGCGGCAACTCCATTTCCAACAGGCCAGCGGCTAAAGCCGCGTCGATTCTGCGTACTTCACGGCACGGCTGAAGCCGTGCCCTACAAAGATCTGGCGGTTTGCACGCAATCTCCCGAGCCGGGCTTAGCTGAGTTGTTTTCTGAATCGCCAGATGCTGAACGAAACGAGGATGACCGTGAACGCCAGGAGCGCGAGGAAATTCGGCCACAAGGTTTCGATCCCGCTTCCCTTCAACATCGCGCCGCGCGAGATCTGGCCGAAGTGCTGAATAGGATTGAATTGCGCAACAGGCTGGAGCCATTTCGGCATCGCTTCCACCGGCGTGAACGCCCCGGAGAGCGAGGTGAGCGGAGGATTCACGAAAAAGAGAGTGAGCTGCGCCTGTCTTGCCGACCTTGTGAACGTGGCGATAAACGTGCCGATGCTGATCCCGCATAACAGGCAAAGGGCCGCGGCGGAAACAACCAAAAACACATTTCCCCGAAAGGGGATTCCAAACACGGCGCGCATCATCATCACCGCGAAAGTCCCCATCAAGCACAACAGCACGAAGAGCGGAAAAAGCTTGGCGACTATAATCTGCGTCGTCGAGGCGGGAGACATCAAAAGCTGCTCGAGCGTTCCCGCCTCGCGTTCCTTCACAATCGCCGCGGCGGAAATCAACGAGCCGTTCAAGATCAGGAGCACGCCCAGAATGCCGGTCACGATGAACCAAGTGGGCTCGAGGCCCGGATTGTAGAGATACGCGGGATGGATTAGCACCATGCCCAGGCGGCTCACTTTCGGCGCGGCAATCTCCTGAAACCGCGCGTGAATTCCTTGGCCCGCGAGCGTCTGGTTGTACGACGCAATCACACCTTCGGCAAATCCTTCGCCGATCGTGGCGGTGTTGGAATTCATGGCGTTCAGCAGCACCTGCACGGTGGCGGTCCGGCCGCGCTGCAGATCGCGCGCGTAGTCGTAGGGAATAACGAGTCCGGCATCCAGATCCCCGTCCGCGATCTTCTTGCTCATTTCGTTCACGTCGAAATACGCGCCGGCGCCCTGGAAGGCCCTGCTTTCGGTCATGTTCGCGACCAGCTCGCGGCTTTCCGGAGTCCTGCTGTCGTCCACGACGCCGAGCCGCAGATTGGTGACGGTCGCGTTAAGAGCGAATCCGAAAAGAAGCAATTGCAGCGTGGGCGGCAAGATCAGGGAAATGGCCAGGCGGCGATCCCGCAAAATCTGGCGAAACTCTTTGAGGATCAACGCCCGCATGCGGTACCCGATCAAATTGCGAATCTTATTCATGGCTTAATCCTTCAATTGCATTCGCCGCATGTTGCGCCACGCCATCGCGTAAAAAAAAGAGCCAATCACCGCGATCGCCAGCACTTTGAGCCACACCGACGCCCAGCCTCCGCCCGCCAGGAGCGCGTCGCGCACGATTTCGATGTAGTAGCGGCCCCAGATAAAATTGGAAATCCAGCGAATGCCGGCAGGAATGTTTTGAATAGGGAAAAGCAAGCCGGACAGCATGTACACCAGCAGGAATCCGGCCGTGGCAACCGCCTGCATCGCGGCCACCTGGCTGGGGATAGCCGCGCCGATCATGTTTCCAAAAGCCGTGACCGTGAACATATACAGAATCGTGGCCACAAAAAACGCCGACGGATCGCCGGCGAAGCGCAGGCCGAATCCCATGAATAAAATCATCATGAGTATGATTCCTTCCGCCGTGGCCACGATCATGAATGCGGCGATCTTTCCCAGCAGAAATTCATGCGCCGAAATGTTCGAGACGTAGACCTGCAGAATCGTTTTCTGCTCGCCTTCTTTGGACATGGCCAGCGTCGCCAGCAGCGGTGGAAAAAGAGACATGGCCAGCACATAGATTCCGGGGCCATAAAACTTCTGCGACGAGCGGCTCGGGTTGTACCACAACCGGATCGCGGCCGCGACCGGCTGGGGACGGGCCGCTCCCGCGTTTTCCGCGTTGTAGGCGCGAACGATTTGCGCCGCGTCGCCGGAGATGATCTGCGCGGTGTTTCCGTCCGACGCGTCCACTAATATCTGCACCGTGGCGTCTTCGCCGCGCGCGATTTTTCGTCCATATTCTTCCGGGATAATCAACGCGCCGCGCGCTTTGTTGGAGGCGAAAGCCTCCTCCGGCTGTTTGTCCGGGGGCCACGAGGCGACGTGGAAGCTCAGCGACTGGCGGAACGCGTCCACCAGTTTCTGGGACGCCTGCGACTGATCCAAGTCCTGCACAACGATGGGGAGATCCTTCACGGTCAGCGAAATGGCCGTAGTCTGCAGGAGCAGCAAAATCACGGGGAGCAGGAGCGCCAGCATCACGGCGAGGCGGTCGCGGAGAAGTTGAGTCAATTCTTTTCTTGCTTGCGCGAAAATTCGCCGCATGATTTCTTCCTCTCCAAGCCATATCTTGAATGGTCATTGTGGGTCGCTGCTTTAGCAGCGACATGCAGAAACCTGAAAAACGAGGGCATTAGCCCCTGAAGTCCTGTCGAGTTTGAATGCTCGACCATATATGAAATGTTTCTAGTTCTCCATGCCGATCTTGCCGCGTTCGCGGGCCTGCTCGACCACGCTGATGAACACGTCTTCCAGCGAGAGGCGCCCTTCGCGCGCCTCGATCACTCGTACTCCCCCGGCTTCAAGCCTTTCCGTGTTCTCGCGAATGCCGGCGTCAATGTCGCCGTCCGTGATGACGTGGAGCCGCTTGCCGAACAGCGCAACCCGCCAGTGCTGCGTTTCCGATTTCAAAAGATCGGCCGCGTGTTGCGGCTGGTCCACGCGAAATTCCAGCAGGTGGCCTTTTTGCCGCGCTTTGATTTCGCTCGGCGTTCCCTCCACGAGCAGTTCACCTGCCACCATAAAACCAAGCCGGTTGCACTGCTCCGCTTCTTCGAGATAGTGCGTGGTCACCAGGACAGCGGTGCCCGCATCGGCGAGGCGATTGATCATCATCCAAAACGCGCGGCGGGCCAACGGATCGACGCCCGAGGTCGGCTCATCGAGGAACACAATGCCGGGCTCGTGCATGATGGCGCTGCCGAACGCCACGCGCTGCTTCCAGCCGCCCGGCAGACTTCTGGTGATCTGTTGTTCCTTGCCCTCGAGCCCCGAAAACTCGAGCACCCAGCGTTCCTTCTCATTGAGCTGTATCGGGGGGACTCCGTAAACTCCACCGAAGAAATCCAGGTTTTCCGCGATTGTAAGATCGTCGTAAAGCGAAAATTTTTGCGACATGTAGCCGATCTGCTGGCGGATTTCGGTGGAGCGAAATGCGCCGCGCTCGCCCGCAAGCTGCATGTTTCCCGTGGAAGCCTCCAGCAAACCGCACAGCATCTTGATCGTGGTTGTTTTTCCCGCGCCGTTGGCGCCGAGCAATCCGTAGATTTCGCCGTAGCGCACTTGCAGGCTTACATCATGCACAGCGGTGAAGGAGCCGAATTGCTTGGTGAGGTGTTCCGCGCCGATTGCGATTTGCCCGCGCTTGTCCCGGTGGTCGCGGCGCGCGGGAAAGGGCGTGTCCCGCATCTCCTGATTGAGCGACCGGAGCGTGGCGACAAACGTGTTTTCCAGCGTGGGTTCATCCACTCGCACGCCATCGATTGGAATTCCCTCCGCGCGCATGGATTCTTCGATCTTTTCCTGCGCATCTTCGGGCGAATGCGAGAGCAAATCGAGGCGGTCTCCAAATCGCTGCACGTCAAAGATGTCCGCATGGTGGGCAATTGCCCTGCGTACCGCCGGGAGCGCCTTGCGCAGATCGGGCGAGCGCAACTCGATGCGTTTCGCGTGCAAACTCTCGCGGAATTCGTCCGGCATGCCGACTTGCAGAATTTCGCCGAGGTGAACCAAGGCAATCCGATGGCATCGCTCCGCTTCATCGAGATACGGAGTGGCGATCAGCACGGTGAGGCCCTGCCCGGCGAGATGAGCGAGCGTGTCCCAAAACTCCCGCCGCGACACGGGATCCACGCCGGTCGTCGGTTCATCCAGAAGCAGAACATCCGGCTCGGAAACGAGCGCGCACACCAGCGCCAATTTCTGTTTCATGCCGCCGCTCAATTGGGATGCCAGGCGCCTGGAGAAGCGATCCATGTCAAACATTTTCAAATAGCGGCCGCCGCGCGCGGCGATTTCCGCGGGAGGAACGTGCCGCAATTCGCCGATATAGCGGATGTTTTCAGCAACGCTCAGGTCGGGATAGAGGCTGAACGTTTGGGTGAGATATCCGGTGCGCGCGCGCGCGTCGCGCGCCGGCCTTCCGAAAATCTCCGCCGTGCCGCCCGTGGCTTCCATCACTCCGGCGAGAATTTGAAACGTGGTGGTTTTGCCCGCGCCGTCTGCGCCAATCAAACCGAATATTTCCCCGCGGCGCACCTCAAAGGAAATTCCGCGCACGGCTTCGAGAGCGCCGTAGCGTTTCCTGAGGCCGCGAACATCTATGGCGGGTGCGGAAGTCGCGGCGCCGCTCGCGAGGAGATCGACCCGGTCCGTGGCGGCAGCGTTCATTGCGCCGCCCGTTTGTGCGGCGGCCACGCGGTGCCGTTTGTCAGGATCTCGCCGTCCGCGGGCATGCCGGGTTTTGCGAAGCCGATCCCCTGCGTGAGCTGTACCTTCACGCCGACCACTTGTTTCACGCGATCGTCACGAAAGTAGGTATTTTCCGGCGTGAACGTCGCTTGCGGGTCGATTCGCAGAACGGAGCCGTTCAGCGCTTGATTGGAATTGGAGTCCAGAAAAACGTGCGCCGGCTGGCCGATTTTCACGTTCCCGATTTGCCCTTCCGGAATAAAACCGCGCAGATAAACCTTGGAGAGATCGAGCAGCGTCACGATCGCCGTGCCCGCCTGCACCACTTCTCCGGGTTCGGCGGCGCGGGTGAGTACGGTGCCCGAAAATGGCGCGAGGACGGTCAAATCGGCGCGATCGGCCTCCGACTCCGCGAGTTGCGCCTGCGCCTGGGCCGTCTGCGCTTTTGCTGCGGCGATGGTCGATTGCTGCTGGGCAATTTGCGCTTCGGTACTGGAAACCTGCGAGTCGCGAATTTTTGGATTTTCCAGGTTCGCCCGCGCCATCGTCAGCGCGCCCCGGGCCGATTCCACCTTGCGCTGTGAGGCGGCCACCACCGCTGCTTGCTGGTCGGCTTGCACCTCGGCCTGCAGCCCTTGCTGTTGGGAAGCGGCGCCGGTCTTGGCGAGCCGGGAGTAGGCATCGCGGTTGAATTCGGCGAGCCGCAATGCGGCTTGTTGCTGCACGAGGTCCGCCTCCGCGGCCGTCAGGTCCGCTTGCCCCTGCCGGACGCGGCCCTCGGCGTCCATCGTCGACTGGCCTGTTTGCAATTGATTCTGGTGCAACTGCTCCTGCAGCACGGCGATTTGGTCGCGCGCGCCCTGCATTTTTGCCTGCGCATCCGTGAGCGCGGCCCGCGCCTGATCTTCTCGCGCCCGCACCTGCGCGTCGTCCAGCCGCGCGATCACCTGCCCGGCGCTTACGGTGTCGCCCTCGCGCACGGTAACCTCGAGAATTTTTCCGCTGGTTTTCGGCGCCACCGCGGAATCGTCGCCTTCAATGCGCCCACTGAGCGCAATGATGCTGGCCGGAAGACTCGGCGCGGCGAAAAATATTTTCCAGATCACCAGCGCGGCGATGACCACTCCCGCGACGAGCAAAATACGTACCAGGCGCGAACGCGGCGCTTTGTTTTCCGCAGGCGGCGCGCTGATTGCGGGAGGCGGCGTCGTGCGCTGCTCCTCCGCAGAAGGCGCTTGAGTCATCGTATTGGTTTTCATTTCATCCATGGCGTTTGCCGTGCCCCACTTTCTTCAAATACGCGAACGAGAAATCCGCGATGTGGTTCGCGATCCTGTCTAATTGAGCCGGCGTGAGCTTCAGTTCCGGCTGTAGATGCGAGAGCACCGGCTGGGAGAACGTATAGAAGAGGATTTGTCCGACGATGCTGTTCACCGAGAGCCGAGTGGTTTCATGGTCCAGCGGCAGCCCGATGATCGCGCCGACTGCTTTGCGCACTCGGTCATAGATCGGCCGCATTCCTTCGTCCACCACGCGTCCCATCGCCGGTGTGGGATGTGAGAATTCGTGCATCACCAGGCGAAAGTGCCAGTCCGGCCGCGGCCCTTGACAAAGGCTCATCAGCCGCGCCCGGATCACGCCGCGAATGGTCCCTTCGGGAGAAAGGCTGGAATCGAGAGCGGCGCTCATCGCCGCCGCCTGGCCTGCCGCGCGCATGGAATGCCGTAGCACCTCCGTGTATAGGCCCATTTTGTCGCCAAAGGTGTAATTCACGGCGGCGACGTTGGCGCCCGCGCGGCGGCAGATGTCCCGAATGGTCGCGTCGCGATACCCGCGTTCGGCAAATACATAGCCGGCCGCCTCGATGAGTTTGTCGCGGGTCAAGTCCGCGGGTTTGCTTTTGGAGCGCGCGCGTACCGGAGCGGGCATTCGTGTTAGCGCATGGTGAGCCATATCAAACATATGTTTAAAACAACTGTTTGATTTTGTCAAGCGTAAAAAACAGGAGGGTGCGAAAGGCGCAGGGTGATCCTTTCGTACCACGTGGTGGCGGCACACTTCGAAATCGTTCGTTCGCCGCCTGCGCATGAGAGCCCCTTACAACTTCTTAGAGATCGGGCGATTAGGACGGCGCGTCTCGTTCCTAACTCAGCAGGCCCATTGGCATTCTGTTCCAAAGATGTCAGGGGATTTGCCTTGACATCCGGACGATCAAATGTAAGCCTCACCCTCAAATTTAATTTGAGCGTCCCGGATTTCTTAATTTCGAGGTCGCCTGAAACCTGCAATGAATACAGTCTGGGCTTACAAACCGTGCTCCATCACACTGCGCCGGTGGGAATTTTTGACGCCGCTGAAACCAACTCATTGCGCGGTCCGTCATTGTTATAGAGATGCAGGCGTGAATGCCGGCACGGATGCAATCAAAGCATGTTTCTGGCAATGCAAAAGCCGCTCGTGGTTATCCTTGTTTGTCGAGTAGATTTTAAATGGCTAATTTGCGGCGAAGCTCAATTTGACGCTGAGGTCGTTACCTAAACGCGCAGAAGAACGCTGACCTTTCCATTTGACACCGGAATCGTCGCCGAAGCCGCTTGACAATCAAGCAGCTACAGAGAGGAGCACCCGAATGCGTTCTATCAACAAATGGATGACGACATGCGCCTTGCTTATCGGACTTTGCGGGAGTTTGCTGCTGAGTCCCGCTCTCCCCGCACAAGCGCAGGATGCTCCTCGCTACAAGCTGGACGGAAATTGGCCAAAACCGTTGCCCATCAACTGGACCATTATGGGCGTCACCGGCATGTTCGTGGACAAAAACGATAACATCTGGGTTCTGAACCGTCCGCGTGATCTAGACAAGACCATGAACTTCGCGACGCTCATTCCGCCCACCGCGGAATGCTGTGTGCCGCCGCCCGCTGTTCTGGAATTTAATGTCGAGGGCGACCTCCTTCGGTCCTGGGGCGGCCCTAACTACGCGCCCGGCTGGCCTGTTTCTGAACACACAATTTTTGTGGATAAGCAGGGAAACGTTTGGCTGGGAGGCGCGAGGTCCGGGGACACGCTGCTCAAATTTTCGGCGGACGGAAAGTTCATCTCCGAGTTTGGCCATCGTGGGCCCGCCGTGGAACAGCAGGATCAGCAGAAACAGGATAATCAACAGACAAGCCTTCTTTTGCGCGGAGTCGCCGCTGCGGAAATGGATGATGCGGCCCATGAGCTGTACATCGCGGACGGATATTTGAATAAAAGGATGATCGTGTACGATTCCGATACCGGGGCGTTCAAGCGCGGTTGGGGAGCCTACGGCATTCCTCTGGATCAAGTCAATAACGATCCTTTGCCGCCGCGCGTTCCAGGTGATCCGCCCGCGAAGCAATTCCGCGAGCCGGTGCACTGCGTGCACATTTCCAATGACGGGATGGTTTACGTTTGCGACCGCGGCGGCGACAGGATTCAAGTCTTCACCAAGCAGGGCAAATTCGTGAAGGAATTTCCGGTGGCCAGTAATAGCGGCAACAACACGGCCGGCTCCATTAATTTTTCTCCTGACCCGCAACAGAAGTATCTTTATGTCGCGGATATGATGAACAGCGCGGTGTGGATTCTGAACCGCAACGATGGGTCGGTGGCGGGCAGGATCGGCCATGCCGGACATCTGCCGGGGCAGTTTCATGGTTTGCACGTCGCCACGGCGGATTCTCAAGGAAACATCTATACGGGTGAAGTCACGACGGGGGAACGGATCCAGAAATTTGTCCCGGCAAAGTAACGCAGTGAGGAGTCGGCAAAATTAGAACGCACACGAGGGAGGCATAGCATGACACGCAAGCTGACATTTATTTTGTACTTTGTGGCAGCGGTTCTCTTATTTGCGGGTCCAATGTTCGCGCACCATGGAGCCGCGGCATACGATACTTCGCAAACCACGAGCCTCAAGGGAACGGTCGTGGAGTTCGATTTTATCAATCCCCATTGCCAGCTTTTTATCAACGTGCCAGATGATAGCGGCAAGCTCGTTAAATGGGACGGCGAGTTCACCAATCCAGGCGTTCTGCACCGGCGCGGGTGGACAAAAGAAATGTTCATGCCCGGCGATCAAATTACGATGGTTGGAAATCGCGCCAAGAACGGGGCCAACGTCCTGCGCGTTCTGAAACTCGAAATGGCCGACGGCAAGGTAATAACCGCGCTCGGCGCCGAGGATAACTGAGGCTGCGCTGATTCGGGCGGTCCTTGTTGAATTCGCTGCCGTAACTAAATTCACGCTTGCGGAGATCGGAACCCTGGATGGGCTTCATGCGCAAACACCCAATGTGTGCGATCCTTGGAGTGCCTCTCCTGTTGGCCTCCTTTTCCATCGCGCTCGCTCAAAAGGCTGAACCATCGGGGTCCACGCAGCCTCAGATGCCGGCGCCGGCCGATTTGTCCGGACTTTGGCTGGTACACCCAACCGCCAGCGCCGCCGCTTATTCCAGCTTTGCCTTTACGAAGGAAGGTCCTCCCATGACCGCCTGGGGAGAGGAAAAATACAAGGCCGCCAAGCCCGTCTTTGGCCCCAATAAAACAACGCCGAAGCAATCCAACGATCCGGTTTACGGCTGTTTTCCACCGGGTTTGCCGCGGATCTATCTTCATCCCAAACCGATAGAAATTGTGCAACTGCCGGATGAAGTGATCGTGATGTACGAGTACGACCGCATCGTGCGCCACATTTATATAGACGGGCGCCCGCATGACGAGTTTCTGGATCCTCCGCTCTGGATGGGCGACTCCATCGGCAAATGGGATGGCGATACCCTGGTCATTGACGTGATCGGCTTCAACGATAAAACCTGGCTCGATCGAGCCGGCCATCCGCACAGTGACGCATTGCACGTCACCGAACGCCTACGCCGAGTCAACTATGACACCCTAAGTGACGCCATTACGATTGAGGATCCAAAGGCGTACACCAAGCCTTGGACTGCGCAAATTGGCTTTCAGCTGCAGCCCGGTCTGACCCTCGACTGGGAAGGCGTGTGCGAGCAGGAAAAAATGGCGGATCGCCAATAAGACCGGAGTTGCTGATTTGCGAAATTCCTTAACGCGTTCGTTCCTATTGGCTTCGGCGCTTGTGTTTCCGTCCGCAATTTTTGGCCAAACGGGCGACCGGCCTAAACCGGCCGAGCTGGAAAAGGCGAGCAGTCAGGAGGTAAATCCGGTACACAACTTATCCGGCACGTGGGGAGCGCGCGCCCCCGAAGCCAACGCTCGGAACAGCCCTTACGGCGATGGAGACGGCGGCTGGTGGAATTTTGCGCTTCGACCGGATGAACCTTCGATGACGCCCTGGGCAGAGGCGAAATTCAAAGCCAATAAGCCCTCCTTTGGCCCGAACAGGGAGGAAAATTCGAATGATTTGGCCTACGGCTGTTTCCCGCCGGGCGTGCCGCGTGTCTATGCCGCCATCGCTGCGGGGATGCAGATCATCGAGCAGCCGGGCCGCACGCTGATGCTCTTCGGACAGAATGTGCGCCAAGTCTATACCGACGGGCGGCCGCATCCCAAAGCCCTGCACCCGTTGTGGATGGGGCATTCCATAGGAAGCTGGCAGGGAGATACATTCGTCGTCGACACGATCGGCATCAATGACCGAACCTGGATTGATCGGATGGGGCATCCGCACAGCGATTCGCTTCACCTCGTGGAGCGCTTCCGCCGCGTGGCGTACAATACGCTTGACCTTGAGTTAACAGTTGACGATCCGAAGGCCTATACGGCGCCCTGGACCGCGAACAAAGTTTTCCAGCTAAGACCGCCGACTGCGCGGGCCGGAGGAGGAGCCTGCGAGGATATGTTTATCAACGATGCTTTTGGGCTGAAGCCGATGTTACCCTCCAGGTAGGCCATGGCCAGGTTGCTGCATTTCGAATTTGCGTAAGGATGGAGTTTTAAATGCGTAGATCAATTTCTTGGTTTCTTTTGCTGCCGGCCGCGTTGGCGCTCTCGTTCGCGGCACTCTCGCAATCTGGCGCGCAATCCGATGCAACTCAGTCGGAAACCGCAAAGGGCCAGAATGCTGTTCCTCCCAAGAGTCTGGCGGGAACTTGGGCGTTACGCGCACCGCGTGGCGTGCCTTGGTACAACTATGCGCTGATGGCCGATGAACCTCCCATGACCGCTTGGGCGGAGGAGAAATTTAAAAGCAACAAGCCCTCTTTCGGCCCGCACCCGGTGGAAGAATCGAATGACCCGGCCTACAGCTGTCTCCCCAATAGCGTGCCGCGAGCCTATGCCGCTGTCCAGGCCGCCATGCAGATCACGGAACTCCCCGGCCGCACGATGATGTTTTTTGGGCGCAATTTGAGGCAAATCTATACGGACGGGCGTCAACATCCCCCGGGTCTCAAACCCCTTTGGATGGGGCACTCGATCGGCCGGTGGGACGGCGATACATTCGTCGTCGACACCGTCGACATCAGCGATGTCGATTGGCTCGACCGGATGGGCCATCCGCACAGCGACAAGTTGCACCTTATCGAGCGTTTCCGGCGTATTGACATGAATACAATATTACTGGATATTACTATTGACGACCCGATTGCCTACACCAGGACCTGGGAAGCGACCGAGAGAACGTTCCGCCTGCGGCCCAACGCGCGGGCCGGCGAAGCGATTTGCGAGGATATGTTTGAGAACGAAGCGTTTGGACTTCATCCCGTGTTGCCCTCCATGAAGTGAACCATCGCCTAAGCCCAGGGACATCTTCCGCTCCCTGCGTTGGCCAAAGCATTGGATTTCCATTTACCCGGATTATAAAAGAAAAACATTGACTTCCCACGCTCACAGGTGCTAAAGACGCGTCCATAAGATGTGTCCACGGGCAGGATTTTCACTTAGAGCTTAAAAGGGGGGGTGTCCTATGAGCCTTTCAGTGCTCTGCGTGTCAGGGCGGTTCAGATTTACGAGTATTGCACGAGTGTTGCTTTCCATCGTAGGGATATTGCTGATCTCCGCTTCGCTCTTCGCGCAATCCAATCAAGGCCGCATCCAGGGTACCGTTCGTGACCAATCCAGCGGCATCATTGCGGGCGCCACGGTGACCGTGACGGACGTGCTGAAAGGCGTCACCCGAACCTTGACCACGGATGAGGCGGGAGAGTATTCCGCCCCGAACCTCGACCCCAGCATCTACAGGCTCCGTGTCGAATACAAGGGTTTTAAGACTTTCGACCGTGAAGGCTTGAACTTGGGGGTTGGTCAGGAAGCCAAGATTGACGTCATCATGCAGACGGGTGAACAAAACCAGACGGTTACCGTGACTGAAGCGATCCCGCTCGTGGAAACCACTTCGGCTACCCTGACCGGCAATATCGAAAGCCAGAAGATCGCCGACCTTCCGCTGAATGGCCGCAACTTCGTCAACCTGCTCACGCTGCGCCCTGGATTTGTCAATCAACCGGGCGGCGGCGGCGGCAATCAGTCGAGCATGGGCCTGCGTCCCGGCGATTCGATGTTCCTGCTGGACGGCTTGAACTTGTATGAATGGGGCCAGGGCGGGCAGCTCCTCAATGGCTATGCCCCTGCGGGCGATGCGGCCACGATCCTGCCCCTCGATTCGATCCAGGAATTCAACATCCAGCAGGATCCCAAGGCGGAAGTGGGGTGGAAGCCCGGGGTCGCCATCAACGTCGGGCTGAAATCCGGCACCAATTCTCTGCACGGCTCGGCTTACGCTTTCGGGCGCGACGGCTCGTGGGACGCGCTGAACTACTTCCAGCCGCCGCCCCCCAATGCAGTGCCGTCGCTGTCGTTCGAACAATACGGCGCCACAGCAGGGGGGCCCGTTCTGAAAGACAAGCTATTTTGGTATGTTGGCTATGAAGCTCAGTTGCTCAACTTGGGAATCACCTCGGCGGTCATAGAACCTGTGGATGTTTCGCTTGGTGGCATCAACAAAAATAGCATCAACTTAAGTATGGTTGATGCTTGCAATGCAATAACTGGCGGCGGGCAGAAGATAAGCGCGCTCAGCGCCACTTTGGCGGGCCTGAACCCCGCAACCTGCACGGTTTCACCCGCCACCGGTTCGTTTGAGAACGTGTTCCCCACAAATCCAGGAAACCAGTTCAGCGGTAACCCAGGACAGGTCGTTCCTGGCGGTGTGTACGCTATGTCGGATGTGAATGCCACATACAACGGCCTGGCCAAGGTCGATTATCACCCCAACGACAAGAACACGTTGAGCGGCTTGTTTTTCATCGGCGATGGGTCGGGTACTTGGAACGACAACCCGTCGGCCATCGCTACTGCATTCTCCGAGTCCCTATTTCCCGTTAACGCTCGGGTGGGCTCGGGGAGTTGGACGTATGTCCCGAACTCGTCATACGTGAACGAGTTCAAGGTAGGTTACACGCATTACCGCTTGCCGTTTCTCTCCGTCGATCACAATGCCAATCCGCAAGCCCCGTGGGGGCTTTCCAACGGAATCCCGACGGGCTTCGCCATCAACTCGGGCATAACCGACCCTCTCTTTTTCGGCTTCCCACGGCTCCAAATACATGGAGATGTTCTGATTGGAGGCAACTGGCCCAAATTCGTCGGCCCGAACCAAAATGTCGAGTTTCTCGACCACATCTCCTATTTGCATGGGAAACATGCCTTCAAGTTTGGCGGCGAATACAACTATGTGGAGACTACCTCTGGTGCCACCAGTAATGCCAAAGGTAGGATTAATTTCATCAAAGGAAACGACAGTATTAACAAAGGTTGCCCCGGCAATCCCATCAATTCTGCAACGGGCAATCCCTTCGGTTGTACTTCCCTCGAGAATTACCTCCTCGGAGATATCCTGGCGGGCTCCGGTTCCGCTATCGAGGTGGGTGACCCGATTCGGGATGTGCACACGAATCTCTTTGCGGGATTTTTCCAGGACGACTTCCGCGCGACCCCGAGGCTCACCATCAACCTCGGCGTGCGCTATGAGGTGGGCACGGTTTGGGCCGATAACAGCAACCGGTTGGGCAACTTCGATCCCAATTCCCCGAACGGCTTTGTGCAGGTCGGCAACGGGATCGTTACACCCTACAACCCCGATCACCGCGACTGGTCGCCCCGGGTGGGTTTCGCCTGGGATATCTTCGGCAACCAGAAGACGGTGCTTCGTGCGGGGGCGGGTCTATTGTATGAGTTCGTCCCCTCTTCGGCGTTCTTGAATTCCGGCGGTAACGCCGTGGGACTCGGCAAGGTTCCGACCGGAGCCGTGATTTGCGAGAACGGCAATTGCGTGCCGGGATCCGGTACGATCGCAGCCGCCACCATCAATCCCTCCGCAACAAGCCTGACCAATGGGTGGCAGAATAACGGACCCGGGACGCCCGTCTTCTCCGGCGCTGTAACTTGCGGCGATGGTAAACCGGTGCTGAACCCGGGTAACACCGGCGTGATACCTGGCAGCGCGCCCGCCCCCTGCTCTACTGGCGCCTTCGACCGCAATCTGCGTACGCCTTACATCGAAACATGGAACATCGACATCCAGCATAGCTTCACCAACAACCTCTCCATCGATGTGGCTTATCTTGGGAACCACGGTACGAAGATCTATGGAACGAGGGACATCAACGCGCCGCCTGTCGGAACCGGATGGGGAAATCCGGCTGTCATGGGATCTCCCGCCCAAATGTGCATTGCAAGTGCCGGGGACGCTACGCCGTTCGACGTCTGCTCTCCCACTTTACCTGAGGTCGGACCTTATTCTGCCAAGTTTCCATTCATTTCCTACATCGACCAGTTGTCGAACCAGGATAGGTCACACTACAACGCTCTGCAGATCTCATTAACTCAGCGGACATCGCACGGTTTGTCATTCACAGCAGCCTACACGTACAGCCACGCTACTGATGATGTTTCCCAGAATTTTGGCAGCTCGATCCCGCTCAACAACACGTCCCCGGACTTGAACTACGGGAACAGCGATTACGACATCCGACATCGGTTCACCTTCGAGCTGACCTACGCGCTGCCCGGACTGAAAACGCCGGGGCAGATCCTGCAAGGATGGGCGATCAATTCCATCGTAACCATACAGCCGGGGACCCCCTATTCTATTCAGGATACTTCGAACGACTTCAGTGGAACCGGCGAGGGAGCCGGCAATCCCAACCCATGGGGAGAGGCCTGGGACTTCTACGGTAATCCCAGCGACTTCACAGCAAAGTCTACCGGAATTCCTTTTATACCGGGAGGCAACACGGCTACCGCCCCCACGGGTAACACGCTTTGCGACAGTAAAGCCGCAGCTCTCGGCACGCTCGCAATGGCCTCCTTGTTCAACAGTGGTTGCTACGTGGTGGGCAATTCAGTTCTGATCCCGCCACCCTATGGACAATACGGGACCATCGGAAAGAACATTTTCCGCAACCCGTCATTCCACACTTGGGACATGTCCGTGACCAAGGACTTCAAAATCAAGGAACGGTTCACCGCCCAGTTCCGCGCGGAATTCTTCAATGTCCTGAACCATCCCGTCTTCGGCCAGGTGGATGTGGGACACTTGACTGCCAATGATCCATCAGCGGGCCCCACCCCCCTTGCACTAGCCAACTCAACCCCGGACGCAGCCGCGGGCAACCCCGTGCTCGGCTCGGGAAGCAGCCGCGACATCCAGTTGGGCTTGAAGTTAATCTTCTAAGCTCAGCGGAATCGTCAGACCGGGTACCCAGTTTTACAGTACCGCCGTCAGAGGCGGGCGTGAATTACGCCCGCCTCTGACGGCCTCTCGTTTCGCAAAGCTCAATCCATTCGACAACTTTCGGCGCTGAAAGCGCTGAGGCATGCCAGCCCACGGCAACGCCCGTGGTTTCGGAATCCATCGATTGCGGCGCGCGCTCCATAATTATTCCCAACAAGCGGATTGGTTGACACGCACTAGCTCAAGGACTAGACTCCGCGCAGTCGGCGTTTCAAACCGAGGGTCCCACAACGCGATTTGAGGAGGGGCAGATGAACAGTGACAGAATTGTACGGAGCCGTGCCTACGTGGTATTGGCGGGCCTCTGTTTGTTGGTTATGTGTGCAGCGCTGGGAGCGCAAGCGCAAACCGCGCCAAAGTACAAGTTCGATCCGGAGTGGCCGAAACCACTGCCGAACAAATGGAAGATGGGAGGCGTCACAGGGCTGGCCGTGGATAAAGATGACAACGTGTGGGTGCTCGATCGTCCGCATGACTTGCGAGATATGGAACTGCGCGCGGAGCTGCCCAATCCTACTACCGATTGTTGCACACTCCCTCCCTCCATGATTCACATCGACAAAAACGGCGACGTCATCGGCTCCTTCGACGCGCCCGAAGGGCACGGCATGGCCGTGGACAGCAAGGGGTTTGTCTACATCGGACAGGACACGGTGCGCAAGTACGATCCCAAGACCGGGCAGCCGGTCGGTGAGGTGCCTCGCGTGCCGGATAAGTTGGCCGTTAACGGCGAGGCAGCTATCAATAAAGAGCCCCACGTCCCTGGCAAAGGCAGCCCCGGCCCGCTCGGAACATACCCGGGCAGCGTTGGCGGCGGCGCTCGGCTCGATCCGGCGGCGGTAGCGGCTTTCCGCGCCAAGTATCCCCCGACGACGCCGATGATTGTGGGGAATATCGAAGAGATACGTCTCGACGAACCCGCGCACGAAATCTACGCCGCCGATAGTTACCTGGGCGGGCGAGTGATGGTGTTCGACTTGGACACTTTTGCTTTCAAACGTGGCTGGGGCGCCTACGGAAAACCCCTGTCGGAAATGAGCAGCGATGACGCAGACCGCAAATATACGCCCAACGGACCGATGCCCAAGGAGTTCAGGGGCCATCTTACTCTGAATATTTCCAGCGATGGATTTGTTTACGCGGCCGACCGGATGGCCAATCGCATTCAGGTCACCACGAAGCAAGGCAAGTTCGTGAAGGAATTCATCCTGGCGCCATCGACCGGCCAGGGAGGTTCCACCGGCGGCGTGGCCTTTTCGCCCGACAAGCCGCAGAAGTTTTTGTTTATTTCCGATCTGACGAACAATCACATCTGGTTCCTCAACCGTGAAGACGGCGAAGTCGTCGGGCGTATGGGCACCATGAGCCAAAACGGCGGCCAATTCATGGGGCTCCATATGATCGCTGTCGATTCGAAAGGCAACATCTACACGGGAGAGGTTTCGAACGGCGAGAGGGTGCAGCGGTTCGTCGCCGTGAAGTAAGGAAGAGAGAAAGGGAGGAATAAAATCATGAAACGGGTCGCTTGCCTCGCGCCGATTTTAGCCATTGGGGCGATGTTTTCCCCTTCATTATCCGCGCAGCAAGCCAAGCCGCCGGAGCTGACCGTTCGGGCCAGCACGGAATTCTTGAAGCTGCCGGACGATGTCTATTTCGGAGAAGCAGTCGGCGTGTCTCTCGACTCGAAGGGCAACATCTACGTGGCTAACCGGGGCAAGCACCCTCTGATGGAGTTCCGGCCTGACGGGACCTTCATGCGCTTTATTGGCGAAGGCCTGGATGTCTACGAGGCTCCCCACAGCGTTTTCATCGATCCGCAGGACAACATCTGGTATGTGGATGCGGGTTCGAATCTCATCATCAAGATGGACCAGCAGACACGCCTGCAAATGGTTCTGGGCAAGAAACCGGAAGCCTGGACCTGGGAAACCCATGTGGTCGAACATGGCGCTCCGGGGCCCACTTTTTTCTATCAGCCAACGGGCATCGCGTTCGCGCCGGACGGGAGTCTCTTTATCTCCGATGGCTACGGCAATTCGCGAGTCGCCCACTTCGGCGCCGATGGGCATTTCATCAAGGATTGGGGAAGGCGCGGACCGGATCCCGGGCAATTCAATACGCCGCACACGATTGTGGTGGACCAGAAGGGAATTGTTTACGTGGGCGATCGGGGGAACCGCCGCGTTCAAGTGTTTGACGCCGAAGGCAATCTCCTGAAAGTTTGGACAAACACCGGCGCGCCCTGGTCCATGTGCATCACGCCGGGACCCAATCAAATCATCTGGGTCGCCGATGGCGCCGCCGGCCGCTTCGTCAAGTTCGATCTGAGCGGAAACGCCCTGGGCGCATTCGGCAAGGAAGGAAAGACGGCGGGACAGTTCGGCTGGACGCATGGGGTGGCGTGCCCCAACGAAAATACTCTGTACGCCGCCGAAGAGTTGAATTTCCGCGTGCAGAAGCTGGAAGTTCAGCAGTCCCGCTGAGGGAATCCGCTGGCGGCGATTAACTCATAATGAAAACATGTTGTATGATACCTTTATGGTTAATATAGAGCGAAATGTCTTCGCAACTGTAAAACCGCTACCACGGTAGTTGATCGCAAGTTTTCTTCTAACTTAGTGAGCCTGGATTGCCGCCTGTACATGTCGCGGAAAAATTCTAAAAGTGTCATTCCGAGGGCGCGGTTTGCCCGAGGAATCTGCTTTTTTCTTGGGATTGGCGAAAAAGCAGATCCCTCGCTTCGCTCGGGATGACATTAAACTACTTTTTTCCGCAGCCTCTGTCGCCGTGCGCTTATTTGCGGCTCTGGCTCACGCTTGACGCGGCCATCGTCCAATCCCAGTGTTGCCCCGCGGCCTCGACGATGGGCGCCACATCTTCCTGCAGCAGGTAGCGCTCCTGCGCTAATTTTTTCGCCGCCTCCTCCACGCGGCGCACATATTCCGCGCGGGTGCCATAGCGTTCTTCGACGGACAAGCGCGGGTCGCGATTCTTCTCCCGGTCGCCGCGCGTTTTGGCGAACGGAATATAAGATCCGGCCATGGCAACCAGCGTGTCCGGCGCGCCGGACTGTTCGCTGCGGAAGGCCCAATCTGTGTAAGTTCCGAGCGGTACCGCCTGCTCGGGCAGGCGGATGCCGCCCAGGTCGTTGCCATCGCTATCCACTTGCGGAACGATGAACGGCAATACCGAAAAAGCTCCCGGCAAGTCCGCGCGGAATCCGCCGGGCACATGCAAGGGCCACTGCACGGCGGGCAGGTTCGGGAATTTAATGTCGCGCTGAGCGACCAGAGTCCCGTCGGAAAATTGAGGATGCCGGCTGGGCGGCGGCGCGACGCCCTGTCTTGCCCAATGGTCGAGCGCCACGAGCAGGGCGCGCTGAGCCCAGCGATAATCGTTCGGGTTGACCTTGAGGGGCTGCGCAGGGTTATCGGCCGGCGGCCAGGAGCCGGGACTGTGCTTTGTGCCGGCCAGGGTGAAAATTCGCACGTTGGGCGGGTCGGGCAAATCTTCCAGACCATCCAGGGACAGGTGCCGCAAGGCCGCCACGCGGCCCCGGTCCCAATATTCGGATCCCGTGTCCACAAAAAAGATTTTGGGCTCCATGCCATTCGGGACGCGGGCGCCGAGGCCATCTCGTTTCCCAGTCGCAGGGTCGGTAGTGACTTCATAACGAATCGGGAAGACCGTCTCTGTGAAGGAACCAAGCTCGTTGGGCAGCGCGAATCGCTTGTTGAAGCTACCAAACGACGTCCCGCCCGTATGGATAAAGAGAGCATCGATGGCTTGCCGGCCTTGCTCGTCCGTCGTGAAACCCTCGTAAACAAGTTGACGCTGATATCGTCCCACTTGAGAAGCGCCGTACGTGTAGACAAAGCGGACACGGACGATCGCATCGGAATTATTTTTGATCGCCGTGGCCATATCGCGGATCGCCGCAAACCCCAGCCCCGCAACCGGCGGATTTTTGCTTTCGTATGTGAGCTGATACGTTTGGCCGGCTTTGATGCCGCCCTTCACGGTCAGCCAGTTTGCGTCGAATGCAAGTTTGCCATTTTCCATTCGCCCAAATTGCCAGTCTTCGCGCGGTATGAGCCGCGGCGTGGCAACCCAGCCCTCACGAACGGTTAACCGATAGGCAGGATTCTTGGGATCGAGCGGCGGATACGCGTCCGTGTTGTATTCGGACGTATAGTCAAACGACTCGGAAGCCTTGTCGGGGATAAACCACGGGCTGATCCATCCGGTTATCGGCTGGCCATTGTCGGTGGCGATGGGGGCCTGCAAGCCGACAAGATTCTTGTCCCTCCCCTTGCGCACTTCAAATTCCCAGCCCACGGCCACAAGTGTGTAGCCTTCGCGCATGAGCAAGCCATCGCCAAATTCGGATTCGGCCGCCGGATCGGAGGAGCCTTTAGCGCGGTTGAACACGCCAAGCAATCCCTTGTTGCCGCGATTCACCACTTCAAAAAGCGCGACGCCGTTGCCATGCGCAGGATCCTTCGGCCTGAGAATAAACAGGTCGGCGGAAAATTCCACCTTGCCTTCGCTGTTTTTGGGCGCCTTGTCGATATCGGCGATGACCTTGTTGTGCGGATTATTCGGATCGACGGCGAAGTAGACCTTGCCGGCGAGCTTTTCGTAAGCGCCAACCGCGCCGAATGCTTTTCCGTTCAGCACATCCTGGCGGCTGGTGATCTCGACTCGCGTCACCTCGGCGCGCATGGCCGCCGGCGCGAACGCCACGACGGACGACACCACCAGAATTCCGAATAAGTGCCGGATATATCGGTTCATGGATCCCCCATTTGCGCGCGCGACTTTTTATTGCAGAACTACTTTGTCGAAGCGGTAGCTGAACTCTTCCGCCAGAAAAAGCGTCTTTTCATCGGGACATGCCAGGGCGTGCACCGAGTCAAACCATCCCGGCAACCTGCCCAGTTTGCCGAATTCGCCCAGCAGTTTTCCGCTCAGGTCATACTTATAGACCTTCCCGACGCTGCCGACAAAGATAACCTGATTGGGGGGCGGCGTGATGCACAGGGACCACGCCAGGCCACCCACGCGCCATTCCTGCTTGAAGTTCCCGTCCGTATCAAACACCTGCACGCGGTTATTCTGGCGATCCGCCACGTACAGCGTCGAATTGGCGTCCATCACGATGCTGTGCGGCGTATTGAATTGGCCGGGCTTCGTGCCGCGATCGCCCCAGTACTTCACCAGATTGCCTTCCGGCGTGAACTTCACGACTCGCGAGTTTCCGTAACCGTCGGTGATGTAAGTGCTGCCGTCGGGACCCACCACGGTGTCCGTAGGCTGATAGAAGCTGGAAGGACCCGGAATGGCGCGCTCGATCCCATGAGTCAGGTAGACCCAGGGCTCCTCACGCCTGCCGAGGGCTTGCTGGACTCTGCGTTTCGAATCGAACTTCACAACGAGATTGTCGCCTGAGTTGACATACCACAGGTTGTCCTGCTTATCGAACCGGATGCTGTGGGGGATGTGGAAGATCGGCGAGCCTTCCCCGAAAGAGCTGACGAAGTCGCCTTCGGTGGTGAATTCCAGCAAGGGATGATTCCCCCGATTCAGAATGAAGATGTGGCCTTTCGAATTGATGGCCACGCCCACGGCTTCGGCCATGATCATATCGCTCGGGATTTTCAGGAAGTCTTGAACCACGTGGAAGGTAAGTTCCGGCGGCTTCGAGGCTTCCTGCGATTTGGGCATATCCTGCGCACCGATAGACGTCGCAGCCAACAATAAACCAACGAGCATGAAATGTTTCATACCTTCACCTTACCTTTGAATTTTGACTGTCGTTCGTGAGGTAACATCGTGATTGGTCGGAGAAGGGGAACCGGGACTTTCGTGTAACGACTGCAACCGGTTCCCCCCCTCGATAGGTCTTCTTGTTCTCGCATGCTAGAAAACAATCTTCAAGGCAAATTGAATCTCCCTCATCGGTACTTGTGTGGGATTATCAAGCAGACCAAAGCCACTTTGCGGATTTGGGTCAAGAGCGATGAGATGGTCAGAAGGGGGCGCGAAGTTCGTGCGATTGAATATGTTGAACAGCTCGGCGCGGAACTGGACATTGAAATCTTCGCCGAGTTTTTTGATGTGATTGTCCTTAACGAAGGACATATCGACGTTGAACAACCCCGGCCCAATGATCGAGTTGCGCGGCAGATTGCCGAGGAGATTGGCGCATGTATCGGGACCAAGTTTGGTCGTATTTAGAGGACTAGCGTTGTAAGCGAGAATGAAACCCTGATCACACTTGGTGTGCGTGGGATCAAAACCTGCGGGTGCCGAAGGAAGGACAAAGCATTGGGGCTTAAGATACTGAAGATTACCCGGCTGAACCGCATTCTTGGGAGTGCAGCCGGGAGCTAAATCCGGAATAGACATTGGCTCTTGGTTGATTTGCCCCAATGGGTCTGAGGCGAGACCAGTCAAGGGCCAGATTGGACTGCCGTCGCTCAAATCGAGCAGTCCTTCTACTCCCCACCCTCTGGCTATCCATCCGGCGGGCCCAGAGAAAGACGCCGGAGTCGGGACCTGCCACAACCAATTCACCGATAGGTTACGGCCAACATTGAAGTCCGATAGCCCCTTGGTAATAGCCAAATCCCACCACGGCGTAGCAGCAGTTGGGTTCGATGAGTAGTTGTCGCCCGCGAAACTGCCGGAGGAAGTATCCATGGACTTTTGCCAGGTAAAAGAAGCTTCCATTTGGAAGCTATGGCTGAACTTCTTCGTAAAGTTTGCCTGGAACGAGTTGTACCAGGACTGGCTTTGAAACACGGTCGATAGTATTAAGTTTGGGATGTACGGGTTGATGATGTTCCCGGGCACAATCCCGGTTGGTGGAGTCGCAGGCATTGTTCCACAGGCCCCCGGTGCCAGCAATGTCGACGAACAGGCCACGGGCGTCCCAAGTGGAACGACTCCCGAGGAGTCTATCACATTGCTCGGCGTGGTGGGGAACAGCCAGCCAGCCGAAGTTTTCGTTGGAAACACGGTATTAAGTGTGTCCGTCTGGAAGGGATTATGGATTCCCCTCGACCCTGCATAAGCAAGTGTGACAGAAGTGCTCCCTGTGATCTGCCTCTGAACGTTAAAGTTCCATTGCATCACGTAATTGCGTTTCGGGTTGGGATCGGTATATTGAAACCTCCCGCCCGCACTTGGCGAGGTGGCAAGAGCTATTGCCGCAAACCCCTTGTCGAACGAACCCTGTGGAATCTGTGCAGCTTTAAGATCAACTTCGGCGCCGGCCGGAGAGGCTTGCAGCGCATTGAGGCCGACCATATACGGCATAGGGAGAACATCAAACAGCCCGAATCCGCCGCGAACTGAGGTCTTGCCGCTTTTGAATGGATCCCAGGCAAAACCGACTCTCGGCTCAAAGTTCTTGAGTGTAGGGTTGCTCGCAAATACCGTATCTCTCAGGGCTGTACATGTAGAGTCTACGGGAAGGCCATTGATATCCTCCACGCAGCCGCCAGGGTTGGTCCATAGCGTCGGAAGGATCCGGAACTTTCGGTTGATCTCGTACGGAATCGTTGACATTTCGTAGCGCAAACCCAAGTTTACCGTCAGGTTGGGTCGCATCTTCCAATCGTCCTGGACATATCCGCCGAAAACCGAGTTGCGGTTATAGTGTTTGGTGTTCCCCGCAGTGAAGGGTGGGCTCGGGGGCATCCGAACTGAATTGGTAATATTCTGAAGATAATGCGTCAGATCAAGGAAGGATGCGCTACCGGTTCCATTTCCATTGACCAGGTCAGTGTGATTTCTGAGAAACTGAAAGCCAAACTTCACAGTATGCTTGCCGAATGTGCGGCTGACGTCGTCTAATACCTCTATGTAGTGGACCCAGTCGCTGAATCCACCAGCTTTGCTAAAACCACCAAAGCTCGTAAGGCCGCCAATTCCGCCGCCACCGCCGCCTTGCGGAGAGATTCCAGGCGCCGCTAGCGACGAAGTCATCCCAAACTGAGTGTCAACTAATGATGGAAGAAGAGCCGCAATTCCGGGGTTCCTAACGATCGATTGGGTATACCCCAAACGGATGCTATTGACCATGGAAGAACTGAACACGTGATTTTCCTCGACGGAGATGGCCTGGTTCGGAATTATGTATCCGCTCGTTGACAGGTTTAGAGGATCGGGCTTGGCCCAAGAGGAGTGGTCCCAGTACCAGCTGGAATTCACGCTGTCCTTGTCCGAGAGCTTCACGTCGCCCCGGAGCGTGACGTAGTTATCGGTCACGGCTTGGGCGCCCGAAAAAGTGTACAGTGCGGAGTTGTTGTCAGGCCCGACCAGGCAACTGGGGTTTGTAACGTTGCAAGTCGGCAGCGGATCGAGAGCATTTGTAAAGGACTCTACAAAGTTATCAACGCAAAGAGACGCCTGTCCGGGAGCCAGGTTTGTCGAGTTGGCAAACGGGCACCCGCCTGTACTTGTAAGCGTGCCCGCAGCGATGCCCTGAGCAGGAGTGATTTGGTTGCCGTTACTGTCGTTGATTATTCCTAACCTTGCGTTGGGCGTGAGGACCTGGGCAACTCCGGGTATACCCTTTCTTTGTCGTAGTCCCTCGTAATCGCCGAAGACAAAAATCTTGTTCTTCTTGATCGGTCCTCCGCCCGACCCTCCAAACTGGTTGCGAGTAAAAGCCCCTTTATGTGGCCCGTCAATGTAATTTGACGAGTCCAACGCTGCGTTGCGGAGAAATTCATAAATGCTTCCATGAAATTGGTTCGTGCCCGACTTGGTTACGGCGTTAATGACCCCGCCCGATGTGAAGCCGTACTCCGCGGAGTAGTTTGCCGTCAATACCGTGAATTCCTGAATTGCGTCCACACCCACGCTGGCGCCGAGGACGTTCCCCGGTCCCGCATTCGAGTAATCGTTGACGATAATGCCGTTGAGCCTGTAGACGTTTTGAGTGGGCCGATTTCCATCAATGGTCATCTGCGCTCCCAAGCCCCTCAGGTTGCCCCCTGGTTGGTCGACCGATTCATGGGGGCGCACCGCGACGACGCCGGGTTCCAGCGTCGCCAGAGATGCCCAGTCGCGTCCGTTCAACGGCAACTCCACAATTTGCGCGCTCTGGATGTTTCCGGCAAGGGTGGCGTTCTCCGTCTCAATCACCGGGGCGGCGCCAGTGACTTCCACCAATGTACTCGTATCACCCACCTTCAAAGAAAGGCTTAATTCCTGTTGAGCGCCGACGGTAAGTGTTACTTTAGTCTTCGTCGTATTGAAGCCGGTGGCTGACACTGAGACATCGTATTCGGCGGGCTTGATGTTCACCAGATTATAGTTGCCGGTGCCGTTGGTGGTCGTTTCACTCGTTATTCCGGTGGCGGTATTCCTGGCGGAGACTTTCGCGTTGGCAACGGCTCCACCTTGCGCGTCAGTGATGGTGCCGGTGAGCGTGGCGCCAGCTACTTGAGCATAAAGAGGGGCTGAACAGAGCAGGCCGATTACCCAGATCAATACGAGGATCTTGGTCACGTGCGATTTCATAGTCATATCCTCCCGCGCTGCATTAGGATTTCTCGGACACCTGATATCCAAACATTCAAAATCTGATGGTGAGTAAATGGGTTCTTAAATCGAGGCGAGGCTATTGATTGCAACTGGGTAGAAACATTTAGGCGGGGAAATTCCGCACGGGGAATCTTCGATTGTGAACATACACTAATAGCAGAAGCGATCGCGGTCCTTCGCGTCATGGCAAAATCAGAAAAACCCACGCGGCGCCCCCAGTGCTCCGCTTTGCCACCACTCGGAAAAGCTTGTAATTGAAGCTAAGATTACCCCGTTGGCCGCTAGGTTACACTTGCGGTAGACATTGTCAATCGAATTCTCTTTCATTTTCTGGTCGAACTGCCTTCTATTTCAAAATAGGCTCCCCATCAAACTTTTGAAATACGCTGAGGGGGATATTCTCTCCCCCGCATTGCAGGAATACGTTGATCGGCGCGAATCTTCCATCGCAGATCGGAGCCGAAAGAACCGTCTGCGACGGCATCGCGTATGGTTACGGCAGTTTCACTGGCCGAGTCGATCAAGAGAGCTTGCAATATCCGATGACTATTGGCGACCCAGGCGCACGCGATTCTGTTGGCGCTCCGGCCAAAAGTGAATGATTGGATTCGACCTTCCTGGTCGCTGCCTATTTCTTCGGATGCAGGATGAGTTTCTGCACGCGCCAGTTCAGCAGTTCGGCCACGTAAATCTCGTTTTCCGAGGGGCAGGCGATTTCGTGTATCCAGCCGAACTGCTTGAGTTCCTTGCCGGACTCGCCCAGCCAGCCCAGGACTTTTCCGTCCAGACTGAGTTTGTAGACGCGGCCCGGAAAGGCATCGGAGGCGTAGAGCACCTGGTTTGGTCCGGGAGTGATGCAAACCGACCAGGGTGAACCGGGGCCCAATTGCCGCGCATACATATCTGTCCCGCCCAGAACCGGTTTGGGGCCGATCGCTGCGATCTCCTTGGCATAATCAAAAGGCACATCGATCTTGATCTGGCGGAGGTACTTGCCCTCGTTGTCGAAGACTTCGATGCGGGAATCGCCGCGGTTCGCGACGTAAACATTGCCCTGCGCATCGGCGGTAATGCCGTGCGGCGTGTCCAGTTGTCCGGGCCCCTCACCGGGCTCGCCAAAGGACTTGAGCCATCGACCGTGCTTGTCTACTTTTGCCACGCGGGAATTGATGTAGCCGTCGCTGATGAAGGCGTTGCCGGTTGGATCCCAGGTCACATCCGTCACCTGGCGAAACATTCCGTCCACGGGCGGCAGCGGGGGATGGGGATGCTTCAAAGGTTCGGTTCCTTCGTCGGAGGCTTCCTGTTTGCGGCCGAACACCATGGTAACCTGCCCCGCCGGATTGAATTTGATCACCATATCGGACCCTTTGTCCGCGGCCCATATGTTGTCTTCCTTGTCGACTCGCACCGTGTGCGCGAAGGACCACGCGTACAAGTTGTGGCCGATCTCCCGAATGAATGCGCCGTCGGGGCCAAATTCCAGTAGCTGCGCTGCGGACGCGGCATAGGCGGGACCGGTGGAATTGCCGCGCGAAAAGACAAAGATGTGTCCCTTGGAGTTGACCGCCACTCCCGAGGCTTCGCCAAGATAAAGGTCCTTCGGGAGTTTCAACAAGTTGGGAGCCGAGTCAAAGGGAATCTGCGGAGCCGACTGCTGGGCCAGCAGGGCCAGCGGGGCAACAATGAAAAATACTAGGGCAAGTGCAAAGCGTTTCATTCCAACCTCCTCAGACCTTTATTTTATTTGCCGGGATTTCGAATTTGTCTTCCGGTGGCGAGAACGTACACCCGTCCCGTCCGTATTGCAATGCGCCCGCCGGACCATTTCCCGATAGAACGTCCGCATCAAAGGAACGTGGTAAAGGGCAGGAGTGGTCTGAAGGCCGTTGCAATCGGAAGGGACGTAGGGCCCAAAACTCATCCATTTCGAACGAAAATCAGGCCTGCAATCGCCTTCCGGTTCGCTTGGTTTGGGGCGCCAATTGAGTTAGGATTGCGTCGAACGGTTGCACCCTTATTTTTAGCAAAAATTCAGTTAGGAGCGTCCGAAACTTGGGGTGGAGCTTGTGGATGCGGAGCAATCCGGGTCGGCGCGGATGTATACCTGAGTGAGGCCAGACCAAAGTACTGGGATCCCTGGAGATTGTGTCTAATCACGCGAGCTTGCCTGTAACCTGGCCCGACTCTCGGGCGTCGAACATTTCACAGCATGCGCAATTAACGATTTCGGGAAAATCGCGCCAATTCGATAGGTGGTCACCTGAATCATGACTCGGTCCCACAGGAACTTGACGGCATACAAGTGCCTGGCCTGCTCGATGCGCACTGCGATCCGCTTCGTCGCTTTCGCCGCGCTCGCCTGTGGCTGCGCAAAACAACAGGCGGCGCCTCCCGAGCGTCCGCCAACAATGGTAACCGTTGCAAAAGTCATCCAAAAGATGATGCCCGTCGAAGTGACGGCTGTTGGAAGCGTGGAAGCGATTTCCACGATCTCCATCAGGGCGCAGGTCTCGGGAGAAGTCCAGAATATCCACTTTAAAGAGGGTGACTTCGTCAAGAAGGGACAAGTATTGCTCACGATCGACCCGAGGCCTTATGAGGCGGCGCTGGCGCAGGCCAAGGCCGCCCTCGCGCGCGATAAGGCTACCGGAACGTACAATCGAGCGCAGGCGCAGCGTTACAAAACACTTTTCGACCAGGGGGTAGTGCCGGCGGAGCAGGTCGATTCCTTCACAAGCGCTGCGGACGCCTCGGATGCCACCGTGAATGCCGACGAGGCTGCAGTGAGGACAGCGGAACTCAATCTGGAATACTGCACGATCAGTTCACCGATTGACGGGCGGACCGGCACAATCAATGTGAAACCCGGCAATTTGGTAAAGGTCGCGGACGTCCCGATCGTCATGATCAACCAAGTGAATCCCATTTATGTGAACTTTGCCGTCCCGCAGCGGCACTGGCCAGATATCAAGCAAGACGTGGATCGGCGTGCGCTCCATGTCAAGGTCACCATACCTCAGGACCCGGACCAGCCGATCCAAGGCACATTAACGTTCGTGGACAACAGCGTGGATTCCACGACCGGCTCGATTCACCTGAGAGGGACATTTGAGAATCCCCAGAACCGCCTCTGGCCAGGCTTGTACGTCGGCGTTTTGCTTACGCTCTCACAGCAACCCAATGCAACTGTGGTGCCGGCACATTCTATCGTCACAACGCAGCAAGGTTCATACGTGTATGTGGTGAGGGCGAACAATACTGTTGAACAGCGCATAGTTGTGCCAAACAGGACGATTGATAATGACGCGGTGGTCGACAAAGGCCTCCAGCCTGGCGAAGTCATCGTCATCGATGGCCAAGTGAATTTGGTGCCCAATGCAAAGATAGAAGTGAAGAATAGCGACGCTGGACCGCTGGTTGAGCCTGCAGGCCGCCCAAGTCAGCAAGCGGGCTCGACAGCGCGTCAAGGCGCCACGGCAGATCCACCACCGGGTGAACCAAATCGCCCCAAGGGGCAATAAGGCGTGTTGACCGGATTTCACTGGAGCAGGGTATGAGCATTCCCGAAAGATTTATTCAACGGCCGATCGCGACTACGCTGGTCATGATGGCCATCTTGCTGTTTGGGATTGCAAGTTACCGTATCTTGCCGGTCAGCGATCTGCCGAACGTAGATTATCCAACGATCAATGTTTATGCGAACCTGCCCGGCGCGAATCCCGACACCATGGCCGCGGCGGTTGCATTGCCGTTGGAAAAACAGTTTTCCAATATCGCCGGCCTCGATTCCATGGTTTCCTCGAATCGGGTGGGCGCAACCTCGATCGTCTTGCAGTTCAGTCTCGATCGCAATCTCGATGGCGCCGCGGAGGACGTGCAAGCCGCCATTTCTCAGGCGGCTCGTCAGTTGCCGCCGAACATGCCGGCCCCGCCTGGATATTACAGGCAAAACCCGGCCGACTACCCAGTCCTGTTCATAGCGCTCACTTCGGACACGCTGCCGCTTTCCGCAGTGGATGAATATGCCGAGACGTTTATTGCTCCAAGCGTCTCAACGGTGAACGGCGTCGCGGTCGTGCAGATCTACGGACAGTTCAAATATTCCCCACACATTCAATTGGATCCCGAGGCTCTTTCGATCAAGCACATCGGCATTGATGACGTCGAGAACGCCCTGACAAGTGGCAACGTAAACCTTCCGACGGGCACAATCTGGGGCCCTCAGCGCGCGCCGACCGTGCAGACTCAAGGGCAGCTTTACAACGCCGCGGACTACTCCAAGTTGATCGTCGCCTACCGCAATGGCTCCCCGGTCCGCCTGTCGGATTTAGGACGCGTCATCGATAGCGTCCAAAATGACAAAAACGTGAATTTCTTCTACGACGCAAACACTCCTCGGGGGATATCCGCTATCCCGATGGTCATCTTTAAGCAGCCGGGCACCAACGCGGTGCAAGTAGTGGACGGCATCAAGGCCATGCTTCCCCGTTTGGAGGCGGTACTGCCTCCCTCCGTCAAGATGAGAGTGCTTTTCGACCGCTCCGTCACGATTCGCAGCTCGGTGGACGATGTGAAGTTCACGCTTGAGCTGGCTCTTTTTCTCGTGATCATGGTCATCTTTTTGTTCTTGCGGAACTTTTCGGCAACGACGATTCCCAGCCTCGCGCTTCCATTCTCCCTGGTGGGCACGTTTGCCGTGATGTACCTGTGCGGCTATTCGATCGATAATCTTTCCCTGATGGCGCTAACTCTCTCCGTGGGCTTCGTCGTGGATGACGCGATCGTGATGCTCGAAAACATCGTGCGTCATATGGAGCAGGGAGAAGGAGTGATGGAAGCGGCTATCAACGGTTCGGGAGAGATCGGCTTTACGATTCTTTCCATGACGCTGTCGCTTTCAGCCGTATTTATCCCGGTGCTGTTCATGGGAGGAGTTCTCGGCCGGCTCTTGCACGAATTCGCGGTGACCATCATGACGGCCATCCTGGTTTCAGGATTCGTGTCCTTAACGCTAACGCCGATGCTTTGCAGCCGCTTCCTGAAACCCCACCACGAGACCCGGCACGGCCGGCTCTACAATTTCTTCGAGTCTATGCAGGTGGGGCTGGAACGGATCTATGATCGCTGCCTCCAGATATCGCTTCGCCACAAGCTCGCGACAATCATGATTTCAGTAGCCCTGGCGGTTGGGACCTACTATCTTGCGGTCATCATTCCGAAGGGGTTTTTACCGAGCGAGGATATCGATCAGATCAACGGGACCACGGAAGCGATTGAGGGGATTTCCTTTGACGCGATGGTCGAGCACCAGCAACAGATCGCTGAAATCCTGACGAAGGATCCCTCGGTGGCTTACGTATTGTCATCGATCGGCTCGGGCGGCCGAACTCTGAATCAAGGCGGGCTCAATATCCGCTTGAAGCCGCGGTCGGAGCGCCCGCAGGTCGACCAGGTCATCAACGAGTTGCGGCCCAAACTTGCCGCCGTGCCGGGGATGGTGACTTTCCTTCGCAATGATCCCCCGATTCGCATCGGCGGCCTGCAAAGCAAGGCGCTCTACCAGTTCACCATACAAAGCCCCAATACTGATGAGCTTTACAGTTCGGCTCAGGATTTCACGGCCAAGATGCGCTCTCTCCCGGGCCTCACGGACGTCAGCAGCGACCTCCAGATCAGAAACCCCCAAATCAACATCCAAATCGACCGTGACGCCGCGTCCTCGTATGGAGTTACTGTGAATCAAATCGAGGACGCGATCTACTCCGCCTATGGGCAGCGCCAGATCTCTACGATTTTTGCGCCGAATAACCAGTATTGGGTCATCCTGGAGCTGGAACCGGAATTTCAACGGGACGCAAACAGGATCGCATCACTCCACATCCATTCGTCAACAGCATCGCAAGATTTCTCAAGTGCAATCGGGCAGCTCGTGCCGATTGGTGCCGTGGCGAAACTTTCTTCCACGCTTGGACCTCTCTCGGTTAATCACCTGGGGCAACTGCCCGCGGTAACGATTTCGTTTAACTTGAAGCCCGGCACATCGATTGGAGACGCGGTCGGCGAAATCAACGATCTGGCACGGCAGGCTCTTCCGCCGACGACCACGACGACTTTCCAAGGCAACGCCCAAGCTTTTCAATCGTCGCTGGCGGGCCTTGGTTTGCTGCTCGCGATGGCCATCCTGGTGATCTACATCATTCTCGGCATTCTCTATGAAAGCTTCCTGCATCCGATCACGATTCTGTCGGGATTGCCGTCCGCCGGGTTTGGAGCGCTTCTTTCGCTGTACCTTTTCCATACGGCCGCGACGAAAGGTTGGGTTTCTCCGCTCCTCGACATGAACCTGGACATCTATGGCTTTGTGGGAATCATGATGCTCATCGGTATCGTTAAGAAAAACGCCATCATGATGATTGACTTTGCGCTGGAAGCGCAACGCAAGGAAGGAAAAAGTCCGGCCGAAGCGATTTATCAGGGATGCCTGGTGCGCTTCCGCCCCATTATGATGACCACGATGGCGGCGCTCATGGGCACTCTTCCGATCGCATTGGGTTTCGGGGCAGGCGGCGAAGCGCGCCGACCCTTGGGAGTATCGGTCGTGGGAGGGCTGGCTTTTTCCCAACTGGTGACACTTTTCCTCACCCCTGTCTTCTACATTTACATGGAAGACGCAAAACGGTGGGGGGCGCAGGTATTCGGCCGCAAGGGCGACGCAGAGTCCGAAACGGGTTCGTCTTCCTCCGGCCAGATTCCGAGCGGCCCGATCGGCACGCCGATCGCGCGCTCCAAGAACGCGCCGGAGCTGTAGGGGATTGGCCATTAAGCCTTGTCCCGATTGCGCCGGAAACACGCGACTATGAACCCCGCGGCATGAATTGCATCATCCATTTGCGACCAGATTGCTCCAGCGAGGTATGGGCATCGTGAGCGCGCAGCACCTCCTGGGCATTCCAAAATTACGATGACGGCACCCTTTGCGCATTCGCTCGCAGATGTTAAAATATCGGCGGAATGTAAGCTGGATTTGGCTGCTGTTTGTCCGGCAGCAAACTCTAATCGGACTTCAAATTCTCCCGACGTCATCGCCGAATCGGCGGGGAATAGCCTTGCTGCCTAACGTTAGGCCCGTAGCTCAGTTGGTTAGAGCGCTACCTTGACACGGTAGAGGTCTGGGGTTCGAGTCCCCACGGGCCTACCATTCTTTTCAAAGGAGTTGTCGGACGTGACACCGAAAACTCCTACCCACAATCCAACCCACATCCCTTCCCTTCACTGGACGCTCCCGGCTTCGAATCCAACGGCGTCAAGGAACTTTTCTTGAGCCGCAATCATCTCGTCGAGGTCTTCGTCCGTGTACAGGTCGAGTGTCGTCTGAATCCGGGCATGCCCCAAGATTCCTTGCACCGTCTTCGGGTTTTCCTTCGCCTTGTTCACCAGCCAATTCGAGAGGCTGTGACGGAGGTTGTGTAGACCCCAACGATGACCATCCGGGATGACGACCCCAGCTTGCTTTGCTGCGGGTCGCAAATGGTCGGCGCAGAATATTGAGGCGCAGATCGGAATCCTGCCCCTTCTCCCCAAGGACGGAAACACGAAGTCCATGGGCTTGGCGTATGGCGTTTGCTTATGCCATTCGCGCAAGTAGTGGGTTAGCACTCTTCCCATCGGTGCATCGCGTTCCGAAGAGGGTGTTTTCGTTTCGCCGTCCATGCCCGTCTTCTTCCATGACTTAACGATCCTGATCTTCCGTTCTTCCCAGAGAATGTCAGCCCAGCGAAGCGACAGCACTTCTGAACTCCGAAGGCCCGTTGCCGCCACGACGAACACCAACGTGAAGTGCAGGATGTTCTGCATCATGGAATGCAGGATTGAGAGCGTCTGAGCCGGGGTGATCTTGATCGCCTTGTAAGTAGTCTTCGCGCTGGTTTCCAAACCCTCCACCGGATTCTTTGTAACTTTCTTGTGGATGATCCCAACCTTGAAGATTCGATCCATGATGCCCCGAAACTTTGACACCGTAGTCCATGCATACTGGTCTTTGTTGTGCAGCCGATTGAACCATTTCTGAATTTCAAGCGGCTCGATGTCCTCGGCGATCTGATCGCCCCACTCTGCGATTAGTATGTCGCGGACGTTGTGTTCAAGAATAGGCTTCGTGTTCTCCGACTTGGGAGTGGCTGTTACCTCGGGATCGAATTCGACTTTCAGGTAGTACTCCGCAAGTTCGTTGAACCTCATCCTTCCTGTTTGTGAATTGCCGGAGTTGATCCTGACCCGCAGCCCAAGACGATCCGCTTCAAGTGTTGCGTCGTCTTCCGTAGGAAAGTTTTCGACCAGACCCACTATGAGTGGCGTCTGTTCTGAACCGTTGATCCGGTAACGAAGCACCCAAGTCAACCCCTTCTTCTTTTTCACCTTCTTCAAACTCCCCCGCTGGTATGCCATTGACGGCCTCCTTTGCGGGGGCTGCCGCCAGCCATTCTACGGCCAGATGCACCGTTCCCTGTAACATTGACCGGGGCGCGGTTGCTAAGCACCCATGCATGTAGCTCGCTGAGGAGGTAGCGCCAGTTTACGCGCCGACCAAAGCTAATCGGGTGCGCTGGGATCAGTCCCAGCCGGGAAAGTCTCAGGATATGTTTGCGCGAGCAGTGGAGGTACTCGGCTGCTATGTCCGCATCAACAAAGTGCTCTAGCGGATGCTGATTGGTCAGATTGTTTGAGCCAGACGAGTCCGGCTGCGATGTAAAACGGTTCATTCAGACGTGGTAGACATTAGTGTGTCCTCCTATGGCTGGACGGGTTTGCGCCCAGCATTACAACCCCTTGCGGGGCAAGACCATTGAGATAACCTTCCCTGAGTACGAGCGGCGAGTTAGCCGCCCAGATACAATTGTAATACTCAAAAGCACCATGAAATTCGCCCGACGTCGCCGATTTGCCCGTAAGTGGGGTAGGGTCTAAGGACTTACGCAATTGCTGCGCGTCCTGCAAATTGACCGATTTCGGTGAAATCTAGTGAAGAAACTGTGGGCTTCTCCCGAAGCCTGCCGCCTGATCGGGATCAAATCAGACGGTTGTGACAAATTTTGCTAACCGCTCCGGGCTGCATCGCGCTACCGAGGCTCAAAACGCGTCAAGTTACGTTACCGTGCTTCAAAAAGTCCTCGATAAGCTGCCCCACATAAAAGAGTCGTGGGCTTGGGCTTGAACCTTCGCCTTGTGTTGGTGATCCTACATTTTGACAACGTCTTTTTCTTCGGAACGTGCATCAAAGGAGCATAGGGCAGCGGTATAATTAGGGATGTAAGCAGTAGGACAGGAATAGCAGCGACCGAGTGTCGCCCTTAAGTGGGCGGTGAGTGGAAGCCGTCCTGTCGAGTCTGCACGGTGCAAGTCCGTGCGAATTCGGCTGGGCGGCTTTTTTATTTGTGCCAAGGAAAAGGAGAAGACGATGACAAGCAGCTTGGCAGTCGTGATGAAGGAAGAGGAGGGTTGTGCAACTTTTGCACAAGTCTCCAACGGCAGCACGGCCCTGATGATCAGAGACCGTGAGACCGTGGACGCCACGGCACTCGCCGTGTACCTGCGCACGGTGATAGGCCAGTTCCGAATCTCGCAGCCCCTCGCCATTGAGTTGTGCCGCCGCTTTGAGAATCTGCCCCGCAAAAGACAGGTGAACGGCACCTACCTTGAGATTGACGGCGCACGTTCCCTGAACGCTTGGCTTGAAGCCCACGAGAAGCAGATCGGCAGCAAGCGCAACTTCTATTACGTCCGTGACGGCGGCAAGAGGAAGCCAGCGCCGCAACTGACGGACGGCGCAGACGAACCCGAGACCGAGGAAAAAGAGGACACGCCGTCCACGTCCGATATTTTTACGCCACGGATCGCAGCGGCCAAAAAGAAACTGGCCGAACTTCAGCACGAGAGAGACAACCCGTTCAAGGATGTCAAGGAGGGCGAGGCGGTGGACTTCAAAGCCCTTACAGAACGGACCGACCCCCACCCTACCATCCGGGCCGTAATTGCACTCGTTCTGGCGCAGATCGCACCCAAAGGCTGCGTGATCAGCCAAGCCGACAACGGAAAGTGGTACACCGAAAAAGAAACGGACTTCATCACGGTCACGCCCGAGGAACAGAAGGCGAAGCGCAGCGCAGCCGCAAAGAAGGCGGCGGCGACGAGGGCGGCGAACAAAGCGGCGCAACAAACGCCCGCAAATAAACAGCGCCGAAAGCGCCCCCAGATCGGCGCTGAGGGCGAGTGCGAGGGCGGGGGTTGCTGCGCGCCCGCAACCGAAGTTTTGAACGGCCAGAACCTCTGCGACAAGTGTTGGAGTGCGGCAGCAGGATTTGAGGCAAAAGGAGAATCACAGTGAACCACGAACCAGTCAAGCATTACACGTGCGAGAAGTGCGGCGAGGGAATTTGGACGAACGATGCTGACTCCCCGTTGATTGAAGGCATGTGTTCGGTGTGCTGGCTTACCACAACGAACCACGAACCAGTCAAGCATTGCACGTGCGAGAGATGCGGCAGGGGGATTTGGTACAACGACACCGATCCTTCCCCGTTGACCGAAGGCTTATGCCCGCTGTGCCGTGAGAAGAAGTACTTGCTGGTAGTCGTAAAACAAATTTGACCCCGAGGGGACTTGGGGCAATGCCGTGCCTTAGGTATGCGCGAGATATGCAGGCAGCGTGGACTTTGCTGCGCGACCACGGAGGAAATTGTGGCGCACACGGGACTAAGCAAGCGAGTCGTCGCCGCGGGCCGGGTCGAGCAATTCGCAAGGGACAAGTCCGAAACGCCGTTGGCAAACGGCGTCCGACCGTGAATCGGTCGCTGACGAGGACATCGCCAGAACACAAGGAGAAACCAGATGAAGATGATCAACGAGAAGTGGGAAGACCTCAACGGGCGCAAGCACAAGCTGTATGTCGTGCGCTCGATGGGCGCAGGTCAAGGTTTCGGTGTGATCAAAGTTCGGCGCAACTTCGTCGTCACGACCGGATGGACACGCGAAGAGTGCTACGCATACCTGCGTACAACTGACGTGCGCTAAGTCCGAAACGCACGGCTAAGCGTGCGTCCGACCGTGAATCGGTCGCTGACGAGGACAGTCAGACACAAGGAGAAGCAAGATGGCGAACGACGAGGACTACAAGGTGATGATCGCGCCGTGTAAGGAGTGCGGCAAGGAATTTGAGATGCGGATTCCGATGCGAATCTACGAAACGATGGTTGCCGCCCGCGAAGAGGGCGGCGAAACGCCAGTGTTCACTGGCCGCTGCCCGGACTGCCAAGAGCGCGACCCGTTCCTGAAAATGTTGACGGAAGCGGGCGTCACGACCGTGGGCGGTCTCTCGCGGAGGATAGAACGGTGAGCATGTTCAATACGGCAATGGCCCGATGGGAATCGCTCGCGCTGCCGTACTGCGACGGCTATGCCAATGCTGACGGACGACATGGTTCCACAGTTGGACTAATGCAGAGCGACGGAGCGCAAGCCCCGGTAATGCGGAGGCTGGGTCGCAATCCCCCGGCAGCAGAGCTAGAGGAGAATCACTGATGTCAAATCTATTCGGAAATATTGTGAAGATCGAAGGCGACCCCGAGGTTGTTGCACAAGAATGGCCCAAGCTGCGACAAAGAGTCTGGGAGGCGCTGTGCGCGTCGCCTGATCGGGACGTGCAGACTCCCGTAGAGCCTCACGACTTCGAAGACTTGCCCCTCACCGGGAATGCCGTCAAATTCTGGACAAGTAACTGTCCGCTTAAATTTCACCTGCTAAGGATCAAGGGTGCGAAGGTGTCGCACGAGTGGCGAGACGAGAGCAGCGACGTGGACTATGACCGGTGTCCCGACGATAAAGGACGGGTGGCGCAACTGTGGCATGGCGTCTACATCGACCTCCTGTTCGTTGGTGTCAAGCACGACTTCGAGGCGGAACACGAGGCGTTCGGCACCGAAGAGGCGGCGAAAGCCGAGGAGGGCCAATGAGCGCTGGATGCGCCTGCCCCTACCACGCCCGTGCGCCAACGGAGCGGCGGCCTTGCCTTCGGCGAGCCGAGGCTTGGTTTTTCCCAGGGCGATTGGCACTCGTCGCACAACTCGCCCCGCACGGCTGCGGCGTCTGGCTTCCAGCCGAGAAGACTGCCGATCCAGTACGCGCCCTTCCACTTTTCTTTGTGGCTGTCGCACGAAAGCCGCCAGCGACGCAAGTGAAAGCAGACCACGTGGGTCGCAGGACGGGCGCAGCCACCGACACCGTTGAATTCGCAGATCGGTCGTTCCAGTGACGGCATGTGTCACCTCCACGTATGGTCTGCCAAGTCCGCTAATTCGGAAGCGAAAACAGAATTTCAACTTCATAGGTATGAACGCACCGCAATACTACGAGACGTTGCAACTGGAGTTCATACGCCTGCATGGGTTGGGGTGGACGTTCCGCCAAATCGCGGAGGCTCTGAACATTTCCGAGAGGACGGTCACGGCATGGCGCGAGGAGCTAGACCTGCCCCGGCGACCAAGGGGAAGACGCCCGCGAAAGTCAAGAGGGTGAGTATTAGAGATATGTCGGGTCGTCGCAAGACGATTTCAAACCGGGGGCAGGCTGACTCATCCCTTGCCTGCCCTACACGGTTCCGACGAAGCCCTTCGACAAGGCAAAGCAACAGGGATGAGACAAACAGGGATGATATGGGCAAGAAAAAGAAAGCTCCATTCAAGATAATCACGGACGCCCCGAAGTTCAGGGACAGGCTCGGGGAACTCACTGGGAACGAACTCAAAGTCTGGATGTATTTTTGGCTGCGCACCAACGGGGAGCTTACAGCGTTCCCCGGAAACAAGACCATCGCCAGCGAACTGAAGATCAGCGTGGACACGGTCAAGGATGCCAAGCGCGGGCTGCGAGCCAAAGGCTGGACTAGCCGCGAGTCGCAGCGACGCCGTGATGACGGAAAGCTGTCAACCGTGGTGGAAAAAACCCACCTGCCGTGGGGGGGGAACCCGTCTACGGATACCGTGGTGGAAAAAACCGACGGCGGTAAAACCCACCAGCAGAAGGAGTATTCAGTAGACCTTGAAGTACCTCCGTCGCCTTCGGCTATGGAGGATTCAGTTAAACCCTTAAACTTTGAAGGAGGAAACAACAACAACCGCGTTGTCGGTGTTCCTCAAACCCCCGAAGTGAAAGCTGAAACCCTAGGCTTGGTAGCGGGATACACCCAAGAGCAGATCGCTGCCCAAGCTGAGGCGTGTAGGCTCAACCCTTGGGTCCACGCCAACGACAGCCCCAGCGCCAGGAAGCGCGAAGGGTTCGTCCAGCACCTCATGACCATAGACCCGCCGAGAACCAAGAATGCGCTTCCTCCCGGTCTGCCAGCCTACCGCTATGAGTCCGGGCGGCGGAACATCTTCGGCGAGATGTGCAACAAGTGTGGGTTCGGCGGCGCTAACACCAACATTGGTAAGGACGGCTTCTGTGATGAATGTCGGAAGAAGCTAGGAGCGACCGCATGAACATCCGTGAATCCAATAGGTGCAGAGTGATCGGATGCCAGCGCGACGCCGAGATAATGTGGGAGCCGATAAACAAGCACGGAACCGAGGTTCCGGTCTGCTGGTTTCACTTCCGCCGACGCTTACGGTGGTATCGCGGCGCTATCTACGACCACACCGAGGAGGCTGAATGAACTACGTCACACAGGAATGGCGGAATCCGCTGCTTCGCCCCCGGCTTGTCCGCGAGGACGTGTACATCCAAGGGCTGGAGCCGGACGAGGTGGAGATGATCCGCGAAGCCTTGGGAAAGGGCCTCAAGCCCGGCGGGTTCTCGGTTGAGGGAAACACCTTGGTTCTCAGGTTTGACCTGAAGGAAGGCTGATGCCCCACAGAGACAAGGCGAAGGGGACGGAAGGCGGGAGCAAGTGATACCTCGTCCACCGCGACCTGACAAAAGCCCGAGCCGAGGCGTGGAGGGTCGCCAACCCCGAGCGCAGGCGGGCGCTTAACCAGCGCCGTTCAATGAAGCAAAACAAGAAGACAAACGAGGGTGCCGCAGAGAGGCTGACGGTTGCCATTTACTATCACGAACGGAACGCGATCACTACTTTCGGGGACTAGGAGTTAGCGGATTTCAATTTCGGCAGAATCAGGCCGTCAGCCTCCTCAAGAGTAAGCCGCATATCACGCAACAGTTCGCGTCGCTCCAACGTATCCGACGAAGTCTTTAAGGTACGCGCAAGCCGCTCCAATTCGTTGAACAGGTGGTCGATTTTCTGGTGTCCGTCCACACTACCCCTCGCAAAAAATAAGTTAGTTAGTCTACATAACAAGCCAGTGGTGCCCAAATACATTAAACACTGTAATTCGGACGTATGGTTCCGGTATAAGCAACAGCCAAACTTGAGCGTCGGGCAAAGGGGTTTTGTCCAAATTGGAAGGGGGCGGCGAGCCGTTGGCGTTCTATTGCGACGATCACGTTTACGAAGCGCGTCGATGACGGGGCGGCGTGTCCATGCTCAAAATCAAGGTCAAACGGCGCTCCGACCAGTGTGCCGTCTCGCAGGATACACGCCACGTTTTTAGCTATCTCCCAGTATTAGTACCGTGGGGCGGTCAGGACGCGGGTGCCTGAAGTTCAAATCCGCTTTGAAGGGTGTCTCATCCGCGAGACCGCAGGCTGGACGCTAGGAACGCCGCCTCGCTGTCTTACCCGTGGCCTAGGTCGTCCAATTCGAGAGTCTAGCGTTGCAACTTCAATCTGCGGAGCAACTGAGCGTTCGCAGCTACTATAATAGTTGATAGGCTCATCGCGACCGCGCCCACACTCATCGGGAGATCGAATCCCCAGTGGACAAATAGACCCCCGGCAACAGGGATGGCGACCAAGTTGTATGCGGTCGCCCAGACGAGATTTTGGATCATTTTTCTGTAGGTTGCGCGGGAGAGTTTGATCGCGCCAACGACATCTCGCGGATCGCTACGCACCAGTACGATTCCAGCGGATTCGATTGCCACATCGGTTCCCGCACCGATGGCTATTCCCACGTTTGCGGTTGCTAGAGCGGGCGCATCGTTGACGCCATCACCCACCATTGCGACTTTCTTGCCGCCTGTCTGAAAGCGCTTCACCGCCGAAGCCTTGTCAGCGGGAAGAACCTCGGCTGCGACCTCATCTATTCCTATGCGTTTGGCAACTGAATCTGCAACCGTCTTTGAATCTCCCGTAATCATCGCGACGCGGATACCAAGTTGATGAAGTTCGGTGACGGCTTCACTAGATTCTGGACGAATCTCATCTTCAATTGCGAAAGCTCCGAGCAGTCGGCCTTCAGCAACGGCATAGAGAACCGTCTTCCCATCTGATGCCCATGTGGTCGTCAGATTCTCAACCTCGGGAGGCACCGTTACATTGGCCTCGGTCAACAAGCGCGGTCCGCCGATTTCAACACTCGTGCCTTCCACGAGCGCCTTTGCTCCTCGACCAGGCAGCGCCTTGAAATTCGTGGCTGACAATTGGGCCACGTTTCGGCGCTTGGCTTCTGCGACGATTGCTTTAGCGAGGGGGTGTTCGGAGGTAGATTCGACGGCGGCAGCTTGCGCAATCAGATCATCTTCGGCGATGCCGGGTGCAGCCGCGACTCCCGACACAGCCGGAGAACCTCGCGTCAGGGTTCCGGTCTTATCAAAAATCACCATGTCCAAATTGCGGGCACGTTCGAGTGCGAGCCTGTCCTTAACGAGAAGGCCGTTTTGGGCACCGAGTGAAGTCGAGATTGCGATGACGAGCGGGATCGCCAGTCCAAGAGCATGCGGACAAGCAATGATGAGGACCGTTGCTGTTCTAATCAGGGCGTGTTCTTTGTCGCCCGAAAACCACCAGTAAACGAAAGTAGTCGCGCCGGACGCGACCGCCACATAAAAAAGGATCGCGGCGGCGCGGTCGGCGAGAGCTTGCGCACGAGAGCCGGAAGCCTGCGCGGCGGCAACCAGCCGCATGATTCCGGCAAGTGCGGTCTGGTCTCCAATTGCCGTAATGCTGACGCGAAGGCTTCCGCCACTTGCAACTGTTCCCGCAATAACCTTGGCACCTGCCACCTTCGGCACCGTTTTGGACTCGCCAGTGATCATTGACTCATCGACATCGGCAGCGCCTTCAACCACAGCGCCATCTGCCGGAACCCGGCCTCCGGGCCGGACAAGAACGATGTCGCCAACGCGCAACTCAGAGAGTGGAACGGATTCAGTGTCCACTCCCTTTACGCGTTCGGCGGTGTCCGGGAGCAGGGCAGCTAGTGCATTGAGAGCGCCACGGGCCTGCGAAATCGCCCTCATCTCAAGCCAGTGGCCGAGGACCATGATCGTGATCAGTGACGCGAGTTCCCACCAAACGTCGATCTCGAAGAGACCGAATGTCGCGGCGAGCGAAGTTCCAAAAGCAACCACAATCGCCAGGCTGATGAGTGTCATCATGCCCGGCTTGTGATCGGCAAGTTCGCCCCACGACCCACGGATGAAGACTATGCCGCCATAAACGAAGACAACTGTTCCGAGGATAGCGGGAATGAACTTCGAGCCGGGAAAGGAAGGCGCTGTGTAGCCAAGCCAGCGTTGAACGTCGGTTGACCAAAATACGACCGGAATTGTGAGGCCGAAACATAGCCAGAACTTGTCGCGAAACATTGCAACGGAGTGCCCGGCGTGACGGTCGTGGCTCGCGTGCATATCTGACATGTTGTGATCGACGTGTGGGGCTGACGTTGGTCCGTGATTATTGTGTGTAGAGTGGTCCATTTTGAACTCCGAATCGCGCCCGGCTAGCAGTATCAGCGAGCCGCCTCCACAATCCTTATACGATTCGACCAGAGAAACCCGATTGAAGCTATAAAATTGAGTCGTGACTCCCGTCGTTCGCCCCAGTGACGCACATCACTGTTGTTGATGGCAAAGTCCGACAGACTTGCAGTTGAGGAAGGATTCGAGAAGACGTCACGCACATCAGAGACAGTGCGCACGGACTACTTTTGACGCTTTAGGCCATTATCGTCCCGCCTACCCGTCTCATTCATGGATATGCCTCGCAACGGATGCTTGACTGACGCGTCTAACACCCGTAGAGTCAAAAGAGCATGACAGGGAAAAGACTATTCGTATTTCTGGCAGCAGGGGCATTGTTGCTCCTGCAATTCGCGGATTGTATGTCTGCGATGACCCTTGACCAGCATTCAATGCAATGTTGTGCTTCAATGCCTTGCACGCCAGCGAATCAAAGTCATGATTGCTGCAAGAAGATGACTTCTCCCCAGACGCCCAGCATGCTGCCGACAGCTCGCATGGCGCTGCATGCACCAACAGTCGCGACTATCGAACAAACGAGAATTGCCGAAATTGTCTTGTCGGCTTTAGTACCGTCAGCGACAGCCGATTATCCTCCATATTCGCCTCCAGAGCTTTATACGCTTCACGCCTCCCTGCTGATTTAGACCCACCTCCTAGTGTGCGTCCTGCACATCGCGTGTCTACTTGTGTCCCTGATTAACCCCTGTGCGCCTGCGTTAGAAGTCACAACGCACCACACTTTCCGTCGCTAGAACTCTCAGACTGTTTCAGGAGGCGAATAAAATGTCGGTATTACGCGGCGACACACCGCAGAATGAATTCCTTGTAGGTCGTTTTCTTTGCTTTACTGTGCTTCTAGTTTTGCTCGCGTACTCGCCTCAAGCATTCGGCCAAGAGCAGAACAGCGGGTCGGTTCAAATTACCTCGCCGTCGCAAGAGCATGCGCACTCGGGTGAGGTTGCTTCGCTACAGGATTTATTGACCGAGGCGGAGCAGAAAAATCCACAGATTCAGGCTGCACGACAAGGGTGGCAGGCTGCGAAACAGATTCCTTCGCAGGTCTCGACGCTTCCCGATCCCCAATTTACGGTGCAACAGGTCAACGTCGGAAGCCCGAGGCCGTTTGCGGGCTATACAAACAGCGACTTCGCCTACGTCGGTCTCGGTGTCTCCCAGGACATTCCTTACCCAGGAAAACTACAACTGCGAGGTGAGATTGCGAGACGAGATGCAGACGTTGTCCAGCAGCAATACGAGACCGTGCGCCGTTCCGTCCTTGCCGGAATCAAGTCGGCATACTTCCGGCTTGCTTATCTTTCCAAAACACTAGGAATCCTTGAGAGCGACGGACAATTGCTAGAGCAGGTTGAGAAAGCGGCGGACGCACGCTATCGCTCTGGAACAGGCAACCAGCATGACCTGCTACAAGCACAGCTTGAGCGAACCAAGTTGCTCCGTGAAATCACCATGCACCATCTGGAAGTGGCCAAGTCGCAGGCGCAGATCAAGCAACTTCTCAACCGCCCTCAATCCTCGCCAGACCTGGAAACCGCCGATTTGGCCGAGACACCGCTCCCTTATGCCTTTGAGGAACTCCTATCCGACACGAAAACTCAGAACCCAGAAATTTCCAGTGCGGAAAAGATGATTGAGAGGCAGAGCCTGCAAGTCGATCTTGCCCACAAGAATTTCTATCCAGATTTCAATATCCAGTATATGTGGCAGCGTACCGACCCCGCCCAATTTCGGGCCTATTACATGCTCAGTTTCAGTGCTCGCGTTCCCATCTACCGCAGCCGAAAACAGCGCCCCGAATTAGCTCAGGCCGAAGCTGATCTGAGCCGCTCCCGCAGTGATGCGGAATCCCAGACACAGCAGGTTGCCTTTGAACTTCGAACTGAATACGAAACGGCCCAAAAGACCGTTGAACTCCTCAAGATTTACAACGAAGGGTTGCTTCCGCAAGCCCGCGCCGAATTTGAAGCGGGCGTAGCTGCCTACCAAAACAACAGGCAGGATTTTCAATCACTGCTGGCCTCGTTTCTCGATGTTCTCCATCTAGATGAGGAGTATTGGCAAAGCGTTGCCGAACGCGAGACGGCTTTGGCACGGCTCGAACAACTCACGGGACTGTCATTGCATGAGGAAGGGACAAGGAGATGAAAACCTATCGCACAGGGTTCCTGTTGGCAGTGATTGGAAACATCGCCTTCGCTGCGGTCCTCGCTGGACTGTGGCTGCACTATCGCGCTGCGAAGCCAATGGCGGATGCGGAAACCAAGCCTTTGAATCCCTCCGCGCAAGACTCAACGGATAGTGCGACTTCCACACCGCCTGCATCGACGGAAGCAGCTTTGGTCCCGGTGCAAATCTCTCCGCAACGGTTGCAGAGCATCGGCGTGAAGATCGACGAGGTCGAACGTAAATCTGTCGAAGATGAGATTCGCGCCACAGGAAACATTGCTGTGGATGAAACACGACTGGCTTACGTCCAAGTGCGTTTCTCCGGCTATGTCCAGAAAGTCTTCGCCGATGCCACGTACCAATACGTCCGCAAAGGACAGCCTCTGCTCACAGTTTACAGTCCTGATTTAGTCGCGACCGAGCGCGAGTATTTAGTGGCGAAGCAGAATCAGCAACAAGTGGCGCTGAGTACAGTGCCAGGTGTCGCCTCCAGCGCAGTTTCCTTGCTGGATGCAGCTACGGAGCGGCTCAAACAGTGGGGTGTCCCTCAAACAGAAATCGCAAGGTTGGAATCTGCAGGCCAAGTGCAACAGGAACTTGAAGTTGACTCTCCGGCCTCTGGCTACATCACCGAGCGAAATGCTCTCCCCAGCGTTTCCGTCCAGCCGGAAATGCGACTCTACACAATCGCCGATCTGTCCACTGTTTGGGTTCAGGCGCAAGTTTTTCAGGACGATCTAGGACGAATCAAGATTGGCGATCCGGCAACTCTTACCGTAAATACTTTTCCAAGCCGGAGTTTCGGTGGCCGTGTGGACTTCATTTATCCGCAAGTTGACATGGATACGCGAACAGCCAAAGTACGCATCATCTTTTCTAACCCTGATCTTCAGCTTAAACCCGGCATGTTTGTAAATGTGGCACTGAAGGTCCCGATGGGACACAAACTCGTCATACCTGCAACTGGCGTCCTACAGTCCGGCACTCGCGAGATTGCTTTTGTGGAGCGCAGTGATGGCTATTTCGAACCTCGTGAAGTGCAGTTAGGTTCTCGCGTTGGCGACGATTTCATCGTACTGAAGGGGTTGAAGGCGGGTGAAAAAATCGTCACGTCCGCGAACTTCCTGATCGACTCCGAGAGCCAGCTCCAGGCTGCGCTCGGTTCGTTCGTTCCGCCCCCACCTGGCGCGGGCGCGGCCTCCGCGATAAACGCTGTTCAGGGAGATGCCGACTTGAGTTCGGACCCGGTCCCGCCGCACAAGGGTAGCAATGTCTTTCGCGTGAAGCTTACGGATGCAAGCGGCTCTCCCATTTCCGGTGCAGAAGTCACGGTGACATTTTTCATGCCAGCGATGCCCGCAATGGGAATGGCGGCGATGCGCACGCCTGTCGCGCTCAGCGACAAAGGCAACGGACTCTATGAGGGTTCAGGCGAGCTGGGAAGCGGCGGAACCTGGCAAACCACAATCCTCGCAAAAAAGAACGGGCAAACCATCGCCAGTAAGCAACTGAGCGTGAATGCCACAGGAGGAATGTGACGTGATCGCCCGATGGATTGATTGGTGCGCTCGAAATCGTTTTCTCGTTTTCACGGGAACACTGCTGCTCGTGCTCGCAGGAATCTGGGCTTTGCGCCAAATCCCGCTCGATGCTCTGCCAGACATTTCCGATGTGGAAGTGATTGTCCACACCCCTTGGGCGGGTGAGCCTCCGAGTATCATCGAAGACCAAGTCACTTACCCCATTGTTACGACACTTCTTGCGGCACCGCATGTGAAGGCCGTGCGAGCGCAAACCATGTTTGGTGACTCCTACGTCTTCGTTGTCTTTGAGGACACTACAGACCTGTATTGGGCGCGGTCGCGTGTTTTGGAGTACATGCAACAGATCACAGGGCGTTTGCCGAAGGATGTGCATCCTGTCATAGGGCCTGACGCGACTGGGGCAGGGTGGGTCTATGAATACGCCCTAGTGGACCATAGCCATAAGCGCAGTTTGGCAGATTTGCGCAGTCTTCAAGATTGGTATCTGCGCTACCAACTAGAGACCGTTCCCGGCGTTGCTGAAGTCGCGACAATTGGAGGGTTTGTTCGCCAGTATCAGGTCAACGTCGATCCTGACAAACTTCGCGCTTATGGAATCCCTCTCTCTACCGTGATTGAAAAAGTTCGAGCCAGTACGAACGAAGTCGGCGGACGCCTACTTGAAATGGGCGGGGCTGAATACATGATCCGAGGTCTCGGTTATCTGCGTTCGCTGAACGATTTGGAGACCGTTCCTGTTGCAACCAAGAATGGCACTCCGGTGCTCGTCAGTGATCTAGGGACAGTCACATTCGGGCCGGACATCCGCGAAGGTGTTGCGGAATGGCAGGGGGAAGGAGAAACCGTTGGTGGGATCGTCGTCATGCGCGACGGGATGAATGCCTTGAATGTCATCAACGGCATTAAACAGAAACTCTTGGAAATCAAACCCTCGCTGCCCGCAGGGGTGGAAGTAGTTGCTGGATACGACCGCTCAGGGCTGATTCAGACGTCCATTGAAACTTTGCAGCGCGACTTACTTGAAGAGGCGATCATCGTCAGCGTGGTGATTATAGTTTTTCTTTTTCACTTTCGTTCAGCATTGATCCCAATTCTGACTCTGCCTATCGCCGTAGTCGCTTCGTTCATCCCGATGTATTACCTCCACGTCAGCTCGAACATTATGTCGCTGGGTGGATTGGCGCTCGCCATTGGCGTGCTCGTAGACGCCGCCATTGTCATGGTTGAGAACGGTTACAGGCATTTATCCGAGCACCAGTCCGCGACGATTCCCAAACCTTTCGACGATGTTGCCAACGGCCCGGTCGTTGCCGACCCGCATGAAACTGCAATCGCTATCGTCGATAGACCTAACGCACCCCCAACGCAAATCCCTGAAGTGGAGCGACGCCGTATACTGCTTGACTCAGCTAAACAAGTTGGTCCCGCAATTTTCTTCTCGCTAGTGATCATTGTGGTTTCCTTCCTTCCTGTCTTTTTATTGGAAGCACAGGAAGGGCGTATGTTTCGACCCCTGGCGTGGACGAAGACGCTGGCGGTTGGCTTCTCCTCCGTTTTGGCTATCACACTCGTGCCAGTGTTGATGGTCCTGTTCATCCGTGGCCGACTGACACCTGAATCACGAAACCCGGTATCTCGAATCACCCAGGCTATTTATTTGCCGATTCTGCGACTGTGCCTGCGCTTTCGAAAAACCACACTGCTACTCAACCTGTTGTTTTTGGTGGTCACGCTGCCTCTTGCCCTTCACATCGGCAGTCAATTTATGCCGCCGCTGTTCGAGGGTTCTTCTCTTTATATGCCCACAGCACTTCCTGGAATCTCCATTACCCAAGCGTCCCAATTGCTTCAAGAGCAGGACAAGATCATTCGGACTTTCCCAGAGGTTGAAACCGTCTTCGGGTCTATAGGCCGATCCGACAGCGCGACAGATAACGCTCCCCTCGACATGTACGACACCACTGTGATGCTCAAGCCCCGCAGTCAGTGGCGACCGGGCATGACGTACGAAAAACTCGTTCAGGAAATGGACGCAAAACTTCAGTTTCCCGGATTGTCCAACACCTGGACCATGCCAGTCGAGAACCGTCTCGACATGGAATTGACGGGAATCAAGACGCCCCTTGGCTTGAAGATTCAGGGTCCGAATTTGGAGGGCGTCCAGCAGGTTGGTGCGCAGGTACAACAGATTTTGTCAGCGATTCCTGAGATGCGATCCATTTTTGCCGAACGCGTCTCACAAGGTTTTTACCTCAACATCGAAGTGAACCGCGCAGAGGCGGCTCGCTACGGTCTGACTATCGCTGATGTGCAACAGGCGGTCACTTCGGGAATCGGCGGCGACATGGTTGCTGAGAATGTCGAAGGCCGCGAGCGGTATCCAGTGAATGTCCGCTACAGCCGAGACTTTCGGGATAACGTCGAAGAATTGCGGCGCGTCCTGATAGGCACGCCCTCTGGAGCACAGATTCCCATTTCTGAAGTGGCGAAAATCTCGTTTTCTCGGGGACCTTCCATGATCCGCGATGAAGACGGCGCTCTGACTGGCTACGTTTACATCGACCTGAACACGAATGATTACGGCGGCTTCGTCACCCGTGCGAGCGATCTGCTCAACAAAAAACTGGCCTTGCCACCCGGCTTTACCTACAAGTGGTCCGGTGAATACGAGTTCGAGTTGCGGGCGAAACAGCGGTTGCAACTCATTCTGCCCATCGTCTTCTTTGTGATCTTCCTGCTCCTTTACATGGTCTTTCATTCCGTCACCGAGGCCGCCGTCCTCATTTTCCCTACGATCTACGCACTGACTGGCGGCCTAATTCTTCAGCGTCTACTTGGATATAACTTCAGCGTGGCCGTGTGGGTTGGCTACATCGCGCTGTTTGGTATCGCTGTTGAAACCGGAGTCGTCATGGTCGTGTACCTGCATGAAGCATTGGACCAGCGGCTCAAGTCCGGGGTTCCACTACGTCATGAGGATGTCGAAGCAGCGGTGATCGAAGGTGCCGTGCAGCGCCTGAGACCGAAGCTCATGACCGTTACTGTTGTGTTGGCGAGCCTGGTCCCCATTTTATGGGAAACGGGCGTCGGTTCAGATGTGATGAAACCCATCGCGGCACCCCTCGTAGGCGGGATGATCACGTCTACGATTCACGTGCTAATCCTCGTGCCCGTTTTCTTCGCTTTGATGAAGGAGCGTGCTTTGCGGCGCGGAACCTTACAAAAGCACTCAACGACCTAGCCCGACGTCGGACATTCACGCGGACGGGGAGGACTGATCGCGAGTGAATTGAGCTGATGAACAAATATAGGCACTTGCACCAATTAAAAAGGAGAACACGATGAGATCACATTCAGCGGTAATTTCAATGGTAGCAATCCCGCTTCTTGCCCTAGCGATGCAAACGACCGTTCACACTTACGTGGCGAGCGCCCAGGACAAGCCTTCAGAAACGCAGGCGAGCGCCACAGTCACGCTGACCACGGCCCCCTCGCCAGCACAAAAGGGTAAAAATACGGTCCGAGTCAAATTGACCGATCCCGAAGGCAAACCGATCACCGGGGCAGAGGTGACAGTAACTTTCCTCATGGCTGCCATGCCGTCGATGAACATGCCTGAAATGAAGACGGTCATCAGGGGAATGGGCAAAGGCGCTGGAATCTATGAGGGCGAAGGTGACCTCGGCTCTGGAGGGATCTGGCAGGTTACCGTCACGGCTAAGCGGGACGGGCAAACGATCGCGACCAAGAAGCTCACTGTCAAAGCGTCGGGAGGAATGTAGGGCCAGCAACAGCATTATGCGGAAGAGTGCTGTGGATCTAACATTGACGTATTTTGCGGCGGACGCGATTGGGCCTGATGGCCCCAATCGCAGCGTAGTCGCGCCGCCAGTTGCTCTAGCGTCTTGGGAGTGACTGACTCTGAAGCAATGGTCGCGTAATCTGGTAGGTCACGAATTGCATGTGTGACGCAGACACTAGGAGACTCGTTTTTCTCGCAATCCGTCGCTGCTTCGGTCGTCTAGAAAACAGATGTATTCCGAACCCTTGAATCTGCAAATTCCGTACCTCAGGATCAACAACTTACAGCCGCGCTGGCAGCGAGGTTTTTTGAACCTGCGTGGATCAAGGCGGGGCGATAGCGGCATTTCAGGTCTATGTCTATGCCAGCGCAAACGGTGATACCCTCTTTCAGCAATCCGTGAGTCAGTCCGCCGACGCCAGACGGCGCGACGCCCAATGCGGTTTCCGACTCTCTTTCAGGATCAAGGCGGTGCCAAGCACTCTGCTCAGATCGGCATCGCTGCTGGCACGGCATCCCCACACTGTCAGTACCTTCCATCCCTTCCTTCGGAGAGCACGGCGGACCCGCTCGTCGCGTTTCCTGTTCGCCTCAATTTTATCCGCCCAGAATTTCCGCCTCGTCGACGGCAGCTTTGATCGGCGGCATCGGCAGTGCCCATGCCAAAAGCACCCGTTCACGAAAATCGCCACACGCGCCCGGCGAACGACAATGTCCGGCGTGCCCGGCAGCCGCCGATCATGTCGTCGGAAACGAATTCTGTGCTGACGGAGGAATTTCTCAACGAGCCTTTCCGGGAGCGTGTTCGATCCGCGCACCCTGCTCATCAGCCAACTGCGCTTTTCCTTTGAGAGCTTATCCGCCATTATTTACGGTCGTTTCGCCCCTGCGGTTTTGGCTCGTAAGCCCGCCGCTCGTTTGAAATAAGTTCGGGCGCGAGGCACTGAATCGGGACGGGACGCATTCCGTTTCAAGCCGATGCTGGACTCCAGAAATTCAAGGAACTGAGACACCTGAGCTTTGTTCAAGTTGTAGATTGTGAGGTGGAAACGCCCCTCGCGTTCGGATCGGAAGACGTCCGCATCCAAAGCGTGCGCCTTGCACTGTTGGTTGAAGTCCCGTGCAACTTGGTCGTCCTTTTCAATGTTGGCGGTATCACGTTTCGGTGCGGCAACTTTCTGATAAGCCGCGTCCACGCTCATCTGTTGTTCATTGAGCGCGTCAAGGGCGGCCCGCGCTTCGGAATCCCCGGTGTCTGCCCTTTGGACGATGGCCTCAAGCTTCCTTGCCGTGGGACGACTCATGCCCAAGGCGGCTGCGGCGTTGTCTTCGGCCCTACCCCTGGAAAAGTTTTTCCCAGGGTCTATTTTCCTTCCCGCAAGCATCCGTTCTCTGGCGAGAGCCGCTTCGATGCGCTTTAGCTCCCTGAACTCGCGGGCTTTTTGTTCGAGGGTTTTCACCCGCTGGCGGTTTGATTCGATGAGGAGTTGTTCGGCTTGGAAATCGCTGCCGCCGAACGTTATCGCAAGAATGTGGAAGTCCTTGTCGGGACGGCGTTCCGCTATGATCTTGCATGCCTGCCATCGGCGATGCCCGGACACGATTTGCTTGTTCCGGTTGACGATGATGGGTTGCAGGATTCCGACCTTCTCGATCGACTCAATCAGTTTTTCGTCCGCCTTGGGCGACCCGTAGACCTTTTCGTTCAGCGGGTGCGGTGTGAATTCGTTGACGGACGGCAGCCATCGGTCATACCCCATGCCGCGATGCTCGTTGGAATTGATGTAAAGATACGGCGTGCTCTGGTTTGGTTTCACCGCGTCTCCTCGGAAATTTCCGCATCGATCTGGGTTTTGATTCTCCGTCCGAGCCAGGACATTATCGGTATTGCGATCGAGTTTCCCAGCGCCTTGTACCGAAGACCATCAAGAGAAGCTGGAAACCGCCTGCCATCTGGACCTCCTGCTTTTCGGCCGTACGGGATTAATGAGTAGTTGTCGGGAAAGCCCATCAACCTTTCGTATTCAAGGGGTGTAAACTTTCGGGCGATACCGTGCTGCACCACTGCCTGTGTTTGGGAAATAGTCAAAGGATTTGAGACGCTGGAAAACTTGAAGCTCCTGCCCTCCTGCCAGCCAAAAGCTAACGGTTTGCTCCCGCTTGAAGGGCGCTCAAAAGTAATTTGGGGACTCTCTTGTTGTATTTCTTTATTCGGTGCAGGACGCCCCGGCAGGCCGCTGGACTCAAGAAGGACTTCCGCAGGTGGTCGCCAGTCTCCACGATGTCCGACAACGAAGACTCTACGGCGTTTTTGGGGCACTCCGAAATACTGAGAGTCCAACACCCGCCACGCGCCAAAATACCCGAGGTAGCGAAGCGCCCCGAGTAGGCTTCCAAAATCGCGTCCGCCGTTAGATGACAAAACACCGGGGACGTTTTCCCAGACCAGCCAGCGCGGCCTTTTGATGTGTGCGAGTCGCAGAAACTCCAACATGAGGTTTCCTCTTGGGTCCTCAAGTGCCTTTCTGAGTCCGGCAACGCTGAAGGATTGGCACGGGGTTCCCCCGACGAGGATGTCAATGCGCTTGTTGAGGAACGTCGCTTTGTCATAAATTTTCGTCATGTCTCCTAAGTTCGGCGTTTCGGGATAGTGGTGCTTCAGGACCGCGCTAGGGAACGGGAGTATCTCGGAGAACCATGCTGGGCGAAACCATCCGAGAGGACGCCAAGCAACCGTTGCTGCGCCAACGCCACTGCACACAGAGCCGTAGACAATCATCTTCAAGAACTCCCAGCAACCGCCTACGATACCATCCTCGATAGGCTGGGGTCTCGCAATCGGATGCTGCCCGGTTTTCACGTTTCAGGCTTGCAAGGAGTCCTCGCTCATTCCGTCGTCAGGGAGGTGGAGTCCTTCTCTCCAACAGCCGTGGGCGCTAAATCGGGTTTCCGCCACGACCTTCAAAAAACCTGATTTGCGGCGGCACGGTAACCGCTTGATTGTGCAGGCCAGAAATCGCGGAAATCAGTGTGTCGTTATCCATCTGTTTGTTGACGCCCCGCGCCGCACCCGCGTATATCTATCTCAATGACTCCCCAAAAGAGGCCACAGAAGAACCGATTCGCGGTAGGCGCACGCGTCGTGGTCGGGATGTCCCGACAAGTGGGTACCGTTCTCCACGTTGATGATGAACCAAGCATCATGGGGGAATACGTGCACCGTGTCCGAACGAAAAACGGGGAACTTGAAACAGTCGGCTGCGATCTTGAATTGGTTCCCGCACCTCAAGCAAATATAGAATCAGCAGCCCTATCGGAAGAACAGGACGACCGGACCTACGCACGTTTAGCCATTGAGGAAGCGAGGAAGAGTGCGCCGGAGGATAAGCGGGTTCACCCCAAGGTCGGCGTCGTGGTCGTGAAAGACCGGAAAGTTCTGGCATCGGCGCACCGAGGCGAGATTCCAGAGGGCCACGCGGAATACATTGCTTTGGAGAAAAAGCTCGCGGAAGTCTCGCTTGCGGGCGCGACCGTCTACACAACGCTTGAACCATGCACATCGCGAAACCATCCGAAGGTTCCGTGCGCAATTCGTTTGACGGAGAGAAGAGTCGGTCGTGTGGTGATCGGAATGTTAGACCCTGACGATAGGATAAGCGGGCGAGGGCAGCGAGTGTTGAGAAAGGCAGGAATTGCGACAGACTTGTTTCCGGATGACTTGATGGGTGAAGTCGAAGAACTAAATCGTGACTTCGTGAGAGATAGAGAGTCTCGTGAAAGCGCCTTGCGCAACGAAGGACAGCAGGCTTCGCCGCAGTTTTACAATTTTCACGGAAGTCCAGAGCCTATATCATTGAGCGGGGTACAACATTCGGTGCAGGGGCCGTGGATGGATGTGTGGGGCTTAGTCACGGTTGTCAATCCTACCCAGTCGCACATGAAGATCGGTTTGCATCGCCTCGTTTTGGATGGCAAAGAGTGTCCGGTCCAACGCTTCTTCTTTCGCCTAAAATCCGACCCGAGGGAGCAATTTGAGCGAATCAGCTTGATGGGAAACGCAAAGGAACATTTCGAAGTGCACGTCATGTTCCCCGAGAATAATTACCCGACCCCTCCGCCTCGCGACGGGGAACTCTGGGTGTCCAGCAACGGTCAAGAACCGTTTCCAGTCAAGGTTAGGTGCCCGTAGGAGAATCGGATGTCGAAGGTGCTTTTCCAAAAGGCTAACATCTATTCAGTCACCGAAGAGCTAAAGCGGAAGGCCAACGAGGCTTTTCGAAAAATTCCTGACTCTGCGCTTGATGCCGACCCGGTTGCAGTGTCGGCGAGACTGATTGAAGAATTCAGCATGAACGTTCCGGTAGTCGATCAGGATAAGAAATATGCGTTAACGAAGGAAACAGAGGTCGATGTCAGTCAAGACCCAATGCGACACGTCCTTGATCGTTCTAGACCTTTTCATATAAGGGGAACAGAAGTTAGAGTTGTGATTCCATTTCAAGGCGACGGTTGGATGTTTGATGTTAGTCCCACGATGTTCACAAGCAACCCTCCTGTCGCCGAAGTTCAGAACAACGAATTGCATTTCGTCTACAAACTTCCCAACGCTGGATTCGACATTGATGGCGACGTGGGCCGAAGGCTAGGCTATATCAATCAGTACCTTCGAAGTCTCCGAGATTCCGCAGAGATTTTTAAGAACGAACTTCAACAACTCGTGTCGACCTTTATTGAGCAGCGCAAGCGCGAACGTGGCACTCACGCGCAGATCGTCAGTAGTCTGAAAATGCCTGTTCAGAAGGAAGACACAAGACCGAGCCGCCCAATCCGACCAGCCGAGAGCAAATGGGCTGCAAAGCCCGAAAATGAGTGGGATGTTTTCGTATCACATGCAAGCGAAGATAAGGAAGCTATTGCGACCCCGTTGGCAGAGGCACTTCGGGCCAATGGTCTTCGGGTCTGGTACGACGATTTTTCCCTTCGACTCGGAGATAGCCTGCGAGAATCCATTGATCGGGGACTCGCACGGTCACGATATGGCGTAGTTATTCTGAGCGGACACTTTTTCTCAAAGCATTGGCCAACTCAAGAGCTAAACGGCCTGGCGACCCGCGAGGTTGGCAGTCAAAAGGTGATACTTCCTGTGTGGCATGGAGTAGGTTTTACGGAGGTTCGGGGATACTCCGTGACTTTGGCCGACCGAAAGGCCGTTCAAACAAAAGACGGATTGGCTCACGTCGTCGACCAGATCATGGCTGTCGTGGGTGAAAGGGAAGTCAAACAAGCTGACAAGGCGATAGTATCTGGGAGCAATATTGAGAACGCAGCTAAGGTCCGAGGTGCGGACGAGCGTCGCAAACTGGCTGAATCGGTTGTTCTCACGCTCAGGACAGACAACGGCCATCAACGCAACTACACAATTCGGATTAAGAACCATTCCAAAGAATTTGACATAGCACTTAAACGTATCTCGCTTTGGAGCGACGGTCAGCGCGTCGGCGAACCTGCTTTCCGACCGGACGGAGCGAGCGGAAGATGCTGGGACGTGGCGGCAGGGAGAGAGCTTCCCATCAATTTCGATGCGGGAGAAGTTGCTGCGAAACGACTGTGGTTGATCGCGGGTGCACCATCCATGACCGCCTACCATGATACTAACCTGTTATTGGGTCATTTCCGGTCCAAGGTTCAAGTGGAGGTTTTGTACGAGGTTTTGGGAATTGAAAAGCAATACGATGAAACCCGAACGGTTCAAGTGGACCCGATAAACAACGCGATTACCGGAACGTGACTTTGTGACATCAAACTGCGATTTGAAGGCTTTCGTCCCTTAACCTTCAACATGCTCAATGCTAAAGTTGGACGATTGCACTTCGTGCGTGAGGTTCCGTGCCACTTCCGGTTGAAAAATCGTTCGAAGAATTCGTCGTCAGCTACGGCGGAAAGTTGGTGAGCACACTCATCTCGAACAATAATCCGCTCAAGAACGCCGATTATCTCTTCCACACGCCTCTCGTTGTCGCAGAATTGAAGGTTGTTGAGCGGGATGCTTTCACTGAAAACGACAGGGAGAAACTGCAAAATCTCTTCCACAGTTGGGTTCAACGGAGATTGGTCGGTCCGGCATTTGGTCGCGTTCGCATTGAACTCAGGAAATTGCCTCGTCCATGCCAACAAGAGTGGCTCAAACTGCACATGGCCCCTTGGAAGAAGAAACTGGAAAACGCTAACAAGCAGATCAAGAACACGAAAGCTTTCCTGAACCTAGCTAACGCGTGCGGGATCATGTTCCTTAGCGACGATGCTGATTTGTCCTTCCCTCCTGAGGATGTTCTGGGTTTCCTCGCTAGTACCCTGCAATCGAAGAAGCCGGATGGCAGTCAAATCTACTCACACATTGATCGCATCGTGTATTTCTCAATGAACCCAAAAATCGTTACGAAAGAAGGTGTCGGATTAAATTTCTGGATGCCTGCGCATCGCCAGCCCGTGGAGGACCAGACCATTTCTGGATTTCTAGACAATTTCAGAGCAGCGCTTGTCCAGTATAATGCACGCCTACTCGGAACAAAGCCCGTTCAGATGTCGCCGCAAGTGCACCCATTCAAGGGCACGTGGCCGGATGGCTTGCACGGTTTTCGAGTAAGGTGATTGGACAAAAAGGAGTCGGATATGGCGTCGTGGCTACTTCCACAGGTTCGGGTCTTTCTCTTGGAGGAATTCCGGTCGCTGGATGCCGCTTTGGACGAGCACAAGGCAAAGGGCACGAAGCCCGGCGACCCAGTCTACGAGCACATATTCAAACAAATGGCGGACGACGTTGCGCAAGCAGGAGTCGGCGCAGACAGGATAGATTTGGCGGCATACGCGGTCGGACAGATCAGCACCTACAATCGCTTGAGGAGCCTTATGCCGAAACAACTCGCGCCGGATGAGCAGGAAGCGATCACGCACCTCCAAAACCAAATTGAAGGGTTGGCACAGATACGGGGAAAGGCGGAACAGGCTCACGCAAGCTCGCCTCAATTCATCCAGTGGAAGTCCCACACAACTGATTTGATGCGGCATTACATTGCTGCTAGCTCGGAGCACTTGAGTCGATTCCGCAGCCTTTCGTTCCGGTCGAACATAATGCTGCCGGATTACCCCGGTGTTCGGCACAGCGGCCCGCGCAGAGATGACATAGAAAAGTTCACTTCCGACGTGGATGTGGCAGTAGCCTGCTTGGAGGGAGCAATCCAGCACATAAAAGTGTTCGGCTTGAAGCAAGACGAACCCGCTGCCCCCGCGAAGCCAGGACGCGGGCGCGGCGCGGCACAAGGCGGAATCACGCAACACATCCACGGCAACGTAAATCAAGCGATAGCAACAGGCCGAGCAACGCAAAACGTCGGACAGATCGGCCAATCTGGAAACAGCCTTGATGAGATCGTGAAGCTGCTCCAAGAAAGCTACGAGCTAAACCGACGCCAGATGGACGAGGCGTTCGGCGCAGCGCAACAACTGGACGCGGAAGTAAAGAAGCCGGAGGGCACTAAGAACTGGAAGTCCATCGCGGAATGGGGAAATACGCTGCTCGGCATCGCTGGCAAAGCGACGGACTTGACGGAGAAGCTCGCCCCTCACGTGCCTTGGCTTACGCACCTGATTGAGCAAGCGATGCGACACGGTTAATCATGTGAAATGCCAGGGGAAAAGGAGTGCCGTTCAGGGAAGGTCTCATTCGCTGGAGCAATCCCCTTTGCAGAAGGGGCGGGTATGAGGTTGATGAAAGTGTGTCCGAGATGGTGCGTGAGAAATCGACCGAAAAGGTATTTGCAAGTAACTGGCCCGGCGACGAGGGTTCCGGTTCATACGGTGACGAAAATAGACCGGGCTTCAGGTGTCGTCACGCTGAGCGGATCGGACAGAACATCGCGCGAAGTTCCGCTGAGCCTTCGGGGCCGTTCAAGGCGGCTCAACCCATCATCGGCGTCAAAGGACAACTATTGCCCTGAATCGCCTCACACTGATGGGAGCCGCCAAAAACGAAAGGACGGTCAAAAATGAATGTCTCTGTCGGTTCATCGGTGACGAAGAAGACAAAGTCGCCATCAGAGCACGGAGTCGTTACAGAGGTCGGGGCGCAGACTGTGGTCGTTCGCTGGCATTTGAAGGAAGCCACGACCCTCGGCCCCGCAGGGACTAAAGTGGGAACAGTGTACGAAGACCCCAAGGAGCTAATCCCCGATACGCCTTGTCCGTTTTGTAAGCTGTAGGAGCGCCGTGAATCTTGCCGATTATGAGCAGCCAAAAGAATGGTGGTGGGTAGTCGAGTGCTCGGACTACCTTAGAAAACTGCATCCCGGTACACCACGCTATGCCGTGATTGCGATAGGCAGTCTCAATCAGTACACCAACATTCAGTGCAGAGTCCGGTACAGCACAGAGGCCGCAGCCAACGCTGCTGCGATTGCTGCCGAGAGTGGACGGGAAGACTTGGTCTCTTGGGACGTGGTTTGGTGGTCTGCCAGCTACCGGGATGAACATCCAGACGCCTCGCGGTTCGGAGCCGTATGCAACAAGGACATTCAGAATGTCTGGAAGATCGGTGGGAAGACCGTGGCGAGCGGTATGTCTCGCCATGATGCAGAGCGTGAAGCCGCCCGACGTTCCGCCTTACCGGAACTGTGGTGCGTAATTACAAACGAAGATAGCCGAACCAATCGTCAAGAGCCTTACACCGTAAAATCCTTCGACGGCTTGTCGTTTACAGAAAAGGAAGACAGAGTGCGTGCCACATGCGATTCGGAAACAGCAGCTTGGCAAGCGATTCCGGGGATCGTGGAAGAAGATCGTCAGCGAGAGGCTGCATACGAGCAACAACAGCGAGAATGGCGGGATACTGAGCGACGCAATGAAAGCAGGGGGCGCGTGCTCCAACCCGTTATCATGGTTGCTTTAATAGCAGGAGCAATCTGGTTGCTGGTTACGGTTGTTCACTATTTTTGGGTGCATCCTTTGTTTTGACGTTGGAGGTTCGATGTCCGAAGCTGAGGCAACAATTGTAGGCGCGATAATCGGCGCAACCATCGGGGGCATGTTTGGTTTGCTGGGTGTGTGGGTTGGATACTTCTTCAGCAAGCGTGCAAGCGAGGGCGACCGCCAAGCCGAGTTGCAGTACACAATCTACCAAAAAGTTGAGAGGCTCAAGAACCTCCTGATGGCTTTCCAGAAGAAAATGATTAGCCAAGAGGAAATCCACGAAAAATCGGCGCGAACCTCAGAGGAAGTGTTGGTCGCCATCATCCGTTCAGGGTTGAGCAAGGGCGAAAAGAAAAAGATACTCCATGCCCTCAACGGCAAGTGGGAGAACCCGGAGAGCATCAAAAAGTTAGAGCAGTTAGCGGACGATCTGCTCCACAAATTAGACCCGGAATTTGCTGCTGCCGCCAATGAATTGCTCAAAGAATTGGGTATAAAACCAGAGGACGTAGACCCAATCATATTTACGAGATCAGCCGAGTATCCAAAGGAGTGAATCGTGATCGAGCAAATCAAAGCCGCTATCCATGGCGCAGCGGGAAAGAACCAGAAGGTTGCCATGCTTCATTTTCAGGTGTTGAAAAACGCTGATGAATTAGCTGGCATCGACCCAAAAGGCTTCTGCAAAGAAGTCTCGATCTCAGAAAAGTATGCAACCGAGTTCAGAAAAATGATTGCCCTAGCTCGGCTAATGAAGGAACAGGGCGCAAAGATTATTTGAAATTGAGACACTACATCCGCACAGCATCCGGCTTAATAGTAGAATTTGGGCTGTGCGGACAGGAACGAGCTGCCCTGTTACACGGACTCCCCACATGAAAGAAGAAGAGAAGTGCGCTAGAAAGTTTTTGATGGAGCGTCTCGGGAAGGAGCCTACCTATGAGCCGTGCGGCCAATACACTCCTCCAGATTTTGCTGTTGGTCGGACTGCGTTCGAGGTCAGGCGTTTGAATCAACGGTTCTTCGGTCGTGACGGTTCAATCGAGGGTCTTGAGCAAGTGGAGCATCAACTGCTGCGTGCCATGACTAAGGTGCTAAGTCGGATTCCGTTCACAGATGAGGGCGGAACGTTCTTTTGGATGATAAATTTCAAGAGACCGCTCGCCGCCGAAGCGAGGACAATAGCGAAGCAGCTTGGGCAGGCGGGACAGGACTACTACGAGGGCGGTTCTAGAAAGTCAAAGGCGATTGAGAAATTGGGCGTTACGCTCACCTTGATTCCAGCCACTACACCGAGGGCAACTGCCTTCTTCAGGGTATTGGTGAGCGATGACGATTCACCGGGTTTCGTCAGCGATCTTTATCCCAAGCACATCCGTCTAGCTTTAGAGGAGAAAATCGAAAAGACCCGAACAATTGTCAAGAAGTTCGACCACTGGGTTCTGATCCTCGTCGATTACATTTTGTGGGGCGCAGTTCCAGCAGACGACATGGGGCCGTTTGATTTCGACCTCGCACACTTCAACAGCCTCGTTATTATCAATCCTGTGGATGGAAGTCTTGGGAGGGAATACCCAGACGGGTCGCTGAGGACCTGCGGACCGACACCCTGAAAAGCACCGACTCCTAGACGCCTCACTATTCCTCGCGATTACCTGACCGTCTTCCACAGAAAGAATGCGGGATGCCTCTTAATTTCCTTGCGATAGTCCAGTACTACCTCTGCTCCCTTCAGAGCCGCAACGGCAGTCGCGAGAAGACTTAATCCGCCAGTTTGTACAGCGGCAACTAGACCTGTAGCAGCTACCCCGGCTGTCACTATCGCCTTTTCCTTGAGGCTCGCGACCTTATTGTTGATTTCGCGAATTTGTACTTCGCTGAGTTCGTGTAGCGCATTTTCAGCTTTGATTCGCGCCTGTTTGGGGTCGTCAATTGTTCGCAGGTCACGAAGCTGCTTGTCTAGTTCCGTGCGGAAATTCTCAAAAGCCTCGCCTTCTTCCTGCCTGACCCTCATGAGCTTCTCCACGTCCATGTCCTTCAAGAATGGCAACTCCATATTCATCAGTACGGTCGCCGAATGCCCTGAAATTGACGAATCAGCAGTAGCCGTCGTCCCAAGAGCCTCAGCAATTAGCTCAGAACGAGTACTGTAGAGAGCGCCCAAATCGTTGGCTATCATCGCTTCTGTGAAGGTCTGGCTATACAAGGCTCGTGAGGCCTGATTGACCGATTGCCTCACCCAAGCCTGAAAAGCGGCTGGTGGAGGAGGGGTATCGGGCATCGTCATCTTGAACTCCACCAATCGCTTCGCTTCATCAACGACGCTAGCCTCCGTATCGAAATAGTTGTAGATGAAGACCTGCCCTCGCGGATGACCGTCAAATCGAATTAGAATGGCTCGGCACGGAAATAGCTCGCCTGTTTCCGCCCACCCATCAGCAGTCTTTTGCAGAGATTCAACTTGCGCACGTTCGCGAAAAATCTTTAGCAGCGCGGTGGGAAGAGCATCGTCAAAGTAGTTGTCTGAAGCAAATAGCGGAAGTTCCTTGGGTGGCTCAAAAACGATGCTCACGGGAAGGAGCTTCACGAAGTTGCCTGCAACCATCGGAGTGATTTGCTTTAGGAACCGGATTCTTGCCGCCAAATCGCCTCGGTCTACCAATTTCTGCTGAAATCCAAGCAGTTGGTTGGTTGCGAGTCCGAGTTGCGACCGAGGCGCGGCAAGCGGAATCAAAGGGTCGTCAAGCACGTACTGGTGGATGTAGAGAGCACTCCGTTTGAGTTGGTCGAGGCTGACTCGACCCAAATTTGAGAATACCTTCAGATTCGATGGATTGGCGCGAACTTCGGAGAGTAGGGTCTCTCCGTTGGACAAGCAGAATTGTCGATAGCGCCGCAGTTCTTCGAGGAGGGCATCCTCCGACATCGGTGCAAATTCTGCGTCAAGTAGCTCGGAGTCGAAAAGAAAACTGTCCGTTAGAAAATCGTATGTTCGAGTGCCCATCTTCACTCCTGTCTCAATGTAAAGGGAAGAAGGGTAAGGCGTCAGCCACGTTGTTCCCCCAAATCGTAACTACACTCCAAACCAACCTTCTTTTTCACTTCTGACAGTCCTGATGCTCGGGATTAGGCGTTTTCACCCATAGGCCTCATGATTGCTACAACCTTCCCCCGATACGTGATGAGCACGTTCTTGTTCCCAAATCGCACTTGGGCCAAAAGGTCGGACATTCCGCTCCTGAACTGACCGGGTGTCACTTGCACGTAGTCGCCGCGAGGAAAGCGGCGTTTGCCGTCCCTGCCCGGCTGAACTTTTTCAGCGGAAACGAGCCTCGCCATTGGCCGCCCGTGCTTCTGGATTGTGAACAACTTGCCTCCCCAGCGAACCTTCCCCAAAATCTCCCCCAAATGGCCGTACAACTCGCCGGGGGTAGCCACGTTTTCGTCACTCCCTTTCATGGAGCCTCCTGGTTCCGCGCTTTCGTCGGAACCGACTAAAGTATTAACACAACGAATCAGCGGAAGCAAGTGCTGCATGGGGAGTGGCGAGCAGTACGCCATTTCTGTCGGTCAGTCCAAAAAGCATGTCAGACCCCTCTTGAGGGCTTTGTCCTTCACGAGAAGAGGCCGACTGTCACGTGCTATTCGGCACTGCCGTTGACGAGGTTGCATTCTTCCGGACTCCCGAACAAGTCGTAGCGAAGAAAAGACGAAGAGTGATACCCTTCTTTTGAAGGGCCGACATATCCACAGGCCATTCCAAGTCGGGAAGTTTTCAGGGACCCGGTCTTGTATTATTGCCGCGAAGTTTGACTTGGAAGTATGGCCAGCGATGGACACTCTAGCCGCGCTGAACGAAGTAGAAGGATGGCGTTGATTCATGGAACGAACACGAAACCACGGCAAGAATACCGCTCCGGAACTCTTGATCCGCTCCATGTTTCACCGCCTCGGCTATCGTTTCAGACTTCATCGGAGAGATTTACCTTGCACCCCTGATATAGTTTTCCCTGCGAGAAAGAGCGTGATGTTCGTTCATGGCTGTTTTTGGCACGGGCATGAGTGTCCGCGAGGAGGCCTCCCGTCTACGAATCTCGATTTTTGGGAGAGCAAGATCACCAAAAACAGGGAGCGTGACGGCCGCGCACAAAAGGAATTGAGAAAAAAGGGATGGACGGAATTAACTGTTTGGGCGTGCGAAACAAAAAACAAAAGCAGGCTGGCGAGAAGGCTCTCCCGTTTTCCTCGGCGGGGCGGAGGAGCCGGATGACACACAAGCTGATAGATTTGTTCAGCGGTGCTGGCGGCATGAGCTTGGGGTTTGTCGATCCAAGATTTTGCGGCGGTTTTGAGTGCGTTTTGGCCGTAGATAACGACAATGCCTCGCTTGCGACCCATCACGCCAATTTCAGGGGTAAAGTCGTTTGCGGAAACATCGAGGAATGGCTGGAGGGAGACCCCCGCATTCCCAAGGCTGATGTCGTGATTGGTGGCCCGCCGTGTCAGGGTTTCAGCCTCCTGAATAAAAAAAGAGTCGGCGACCATCGGCGTGCGCTTTGGGAGCCTTATCTCGATGTCGTCGAGCGTTGCGGCGCAAAGCTGTTTGTGATGGAAAACGTTAGCGAACTCTACCGCTCGGAAGAACTAACTCAGATAGTGCGACGTGCCTTTAGCATGGGCTTTAAGACACAAAGTGCCATCCTTAACGCAGCGGATTACGGCGCTCCCCAAACCCGCAAACGTACTTTCATTGTCGGGTGGCGTGCTGACATCATCGGCAAGCCTGGGTTCCCTCCGCCTCAAACACATGCAGCGCCGGACTTAAAAACTACGTTACCGCCGTGGCGCACCGTGCGCGAGGCTATTGGTGACTTGGGAAAGCCCGCAGGCACGGAGATCGGAGCTAGCGCACCGCTTGACCTTCATTTCGGCAGAAATCCAACTCCTAAGAGCCTCGCACGGTATAAAGTCGTTCCCCCTGGGGGCAATCGGTTTGACTTGCAAGAAAGGGCGGTTCACCTCACGCCCGCATGCTGGATTAAAAAAACTTCGGGGGGGACGGACCTTTTCGGTCGGCTGTGGTGGACCAGGCCCTCAGTGACCATCCGGACCGAATTCTTCAAACCAGAAAAAGGCCGATACCTTCATCCCTCAGAGCATCGACCGATTACACACCGCGAGGCTGCCCGACTTATGGGTTTCCCCGACGATTTTGTTTTCAAGGGAACTAAGACAGAAATCGCTAGGCAAATCGGCAACGCCGTTCCGCCAGCCCTTGCAGCAGCAATTGCGGCCGTAGTTAAGAACGCTCTGAGTGCCCGCGCCGAAAAGACGAGAACGAAGAGGACAAGAAGGGAGGCTGGTGTTGGTGCGACGGTCGCAACCTAGTGAGCAACCCGAGACCCTCAGGCAATCGCTCGTTGAATTGCTTACGAACTTCGCGGCCGAGCTTGAGAAGCCTGATCTTCGTGCCAAGGTTCTCGCTCTTATTCCGGCTGTTCACAAACTGAGGGACCTCGGTAGCTCGCTAATGCCGAAGACCTCAGGAACTTCAGCAATTGAGCGGATTATTGCCTATCTAAAAAATTACCCGAAGACGGTGATTGCTGGCGACGAGATTATGGTGGTTTCAGGCATCGGGGAATGGGCGCGGCGAGTCAGGCAACTTCGCGTACAGTTCGGATGGTGGATTTATTCCGGCGTTACGTTCAAGCAAATGGCTGAGGACGAGCAAAAAGACGCGACCATTCTCAAGGAGTTCCTCGGCGTGGACCCGGTTAAAATCCGGCCTGACCAATACGTTCTCATGCGCGTCGAGCAAGACCTTGAAGCCGCTCACCGATGGAACACTCTTAATCAAATTCGAAAAAGCAAAGTCTCGGTGACCGATAAAATTCTCGAATACTTTCGCAAGAACGTCGGCAAACAGATCACAGGTGAGGAGTTGAAGTACCTGGCAAAAGATAAGAGTGAGTGGGCCAGACGATCCAGAGAATTACGCACCGAGCAAGGCTGGCCCGTCGTCACGAAAAGCAGCGGCCGGGAAGACCTGCCCATTGGCGTTTACGTTTTGGAAGAAGATCGACAAACCTACGAACACGACCGGGCAATCCCGGACGGCGTTCGCGTCGAGGTTTTGGAACGAGATGGTTTTAAATGCGTCCAGTGCGGCTGGAGCCGCGCCATGCTATCGCCCGACGATCCCCGCAAAATGCTTGAACTTCATCATAAGCAACATCACAAAGACAAAGGAGAGAACACTGTCGATAACCTCGTGACTTTGTGCAACGTCCATCATGACGAGAGACATCGCCATGGGAGTGGTTCGGTGCCCTTGTGAGTGTTCAATCAGTTCTTTGATTCAAAATCCGCAGACTTCTTGTGCTCCCGAATCTGCGTGAAACTGACCGCAAGTTCGGTGCCAAGTTTCAGCTTACCGCTTTCATCATTGAGTGGCACGTTGTCCAAAGTACCGAAGACGAGTTGGTTCTCATCATCGCAGCGATGGACGCGCATCCACATCCACTCGCCGACACCCGTGGTTTCATCTGAAAATTCAACTTTTATGTAGTCGCCCTTTTCGTATTTGGGCACTTAGAAGCTCCTAGAGTTTTGTCCCGTCATCTTAACACTGACAATCATTTTCCAATATTTGTCGGGCACAATCTGATTGCTATCCTGGGCTGTGCTGGAGAATCTGGCGGTAGGCCGTACGTGTAGCGCGGTTAAATTCCCGCTGATCGCACTCCGAGAAATCCAGCCAGTTCTCGCCCATCTTGTTCTGAATCTTCAAGGCGGTTTGTTCGTCCACCTCGAGTAATCGCATGACAGTTTGCGTGTCCTTGTTCATTGTTTTGTTGTCGGGTTCTTCCCCCTCAACCACTGTAATACCGCCCACGTCGCTTCGAGGTCTTCCTTGTTGTAGGCAACGATCTTGTCTATCAATTCCTTGCGTTTCTCCTCATCGCTAGTTTCCGTCGCTTCGATGAAAGTTGCCATTGCCCAAGCGCCGCCGTACTCGGCTTCCTTGCGCTCGTATCCAACATAGTCCTCAACGACTTTGAGACTGAAGCTTGGCAAGGGCAGCACGAGCGAGTCTCTCGTTACCGTCAAGAGGTCAAGCAGGTTAGCCTCCACACGGGCAGCGATACGTTCGGCGTCTCCAAAACGGTCAACGTACCTGCGCAAATAGGTTTGCTCGTATGGTGCCCAATGTACCCACGGGATGTCACCGTAGGTCTCGAAAATCTGCTTTGCGTTGTCCAAAAAACCGATCCAGCCATCCCTGTCGCCATTAGCGCCGAATCCTGACAGCGCGACCTTGAACTCGCTTGGGTTCTCGCCGAACACCTGCGCTCCCCAAAGATAAATCTTATCGAGTTCGTCCAATTGAGGCGGCATCCCCTCAAGATCGAACATCGCATAATTCTTGTGTGGGGGTATGGCTGGAGCGGCAAGGACTGTCTCTTGGTTTTTCTCCATCGCATCAGCGAATTGCAGGATTTTTTCGGCTGCTTTTCCAACACGCTGCTCCCGGTTGCCATAGGGGCGCTTGACTTCGCTCAAGCTGGCGGGATCGAAACTCGCTAGTAAATCTCTTCGGGAGCGAACGCCCTGACTGTATAGAGTTCGGGCGAGGCTTTGATCCACGCCATAGACGAGGGCGACATCGCCGTTCTTCTCAGCCTGCGCCCAACAGCGGTCGGTGTACCCGCAGCTTAAACATTTTGTCCAGCCGATTGGCTCGTAGGGTTCCGTAGTCAGTTGCTTGAGGGTTAGAAGTCTCTCTAACTCCCGCAGAGCGGTCGCCCCGCCGTCGTACGGGATCGTCACGATCTCGCCTGTGCCAGCGTGGACTTGCAATCCCTTGGGAGCAGCGCCACAACTCCTCTCGTAGAGCCATCCATAAAGCTGTACTTGCAGCAGAATCTCAGGGTGATTGTCCTCGTCGATGCGACGAGCCATCTTTGAATCTCGGATCAAATAGCCGTTGCCATCGAGGATGAGGTAGTCGGGAACGCCGACAATCTCGACATCGGTTCCGCAGATTCTCTCCAGGGTGAGAAAGGCGGGTTGATACAGGACAGGTACTTTCCTTTTGATTGCGTCGGCAGTCATTCTCACGTGCTCTTCGATAGAAGCGGCGCTCACTTCTGTAAAGGTCCCGAGAGTCGCCAGATGGTTTCTCTCGTGTCTGAGTCCGAGCCGACGCAAGACGACGTCGTAGGGGCCGGGTTTTGCTTCCTCCTCTTGGCGGTGCCGCAAGAAGACTCGCAGATCGCAAGGTGTGGGGCGGTGGTTTGAGACGAAATCAGTCGGCGTCAGGCGCATGGCAGCGATCCTCATACCCGATGTGCGCTAGTAGGCTGCGCGGGTTCACGCGTTCGCCTTCATGATCTTGCCTGCAAGCAAAACCTCGCGAAACTGCACCCACTGCTGCTCTGACGCCGGATCGGAATGCTCGCCGATGAATCCACGCTTCACGATCTTCTCGGTGTCGCTCAGTTCGGCAAGAGCGTCCCACCATAGCATCCCCACAGCCCGGTCGCTGTATTTCTCACGTTTCCGATCCCAGTACTGAAATGTCTTATGCGCTACGACGAACTGTTTGCACGCCTTGACGAAGTCCGTGTCGGCGGTCTGCACGTGAGGCTTGCCATTGAGCATCTGGACGCGAACTTCCTTCACTTCATCAAACATGCTGGCGATCAATTCATCGTCCCGGTCTTCGTCGGTCATTTTTCCTCCTCACTAATGGACACGGAAGTCCCACTGCCTTGCTGGTCATGCACGCATTGGCTAAGCTCGCCGTGAAGCTCCGGCGTTAGCCGTCTGCGTTTCCTCCGGCCTGCATCATCTCTTAGTCGCGGCACATTTTTCGCGCTCATCGGCTGCTGCGAGGGCGAGCAGCACGGGCGCGTAGGTTGAGAGCGGAAAAAGGCGCATGGCGAGCCGAGAAGGTGGAACAAGGAATATGACGCCAAGCTCGCAGGCGTAGCTCGCGAACAAGCCGAAGAACATCCATGCGGTTGCCTTGAGGCTCGTTACCAGATAGCCTCCATGCGCCGCTCGCCATGCGCGGACGTGAGCGGCTCCGAGCCAAAACCGAGAGCCGACAAGTTGCGAGGCGAGCAAAACCCAGACGGCGCAAGTCCACGGCCCGACCCAGAAAACGATTTGACCGCCAATCTCCGACCGACACAGCCAAAACGAAGCGAACGGGAGGATTGCCGAAGCGGCGAGAAGCGCGACCGCGATGAGCAAATCTTCCAACAGCGACCTCAGCAACGATCTGAGCACAGGTCTCCTTTCTTACCGCAACAGAAGGATGCTGAGCAGAAGCATTTCCTTGAGCCATTGAATCATCGCTGCACGCTCCTCCGTCCGGCGCGATAACCATCGAAGAACTGCGGGCGCGGATGCGCTCCAGCGAACCTGCGGAGGGCGTGTCCCATTTCGCTCACTTCAGGACTTCTCCTTGAGCGTCGCCAAACACCACTGCGTGCAACTCCTCGCTGGTGAAAGGCGCAGGAAGCATCGGGAAGTGATAGCCCTGCGTCGCTAGTTGCTCTAGCGTCTCGGGAGGAACCGACTCGGTAACGAGGACGCTCTTCGTTCTGGGACAGATTTCCAGTAACTTGATTGCAACTTCAACCCCACCCATCCCCGGTATTACAACACCGAGGAGAGCAACATCAGGTCGGAATGTCGCCGCCCTGCGAATCGCGTCTGTGCCTGCATGTTCGACAACCGTTTCACAATTCCACTGGTTAAGGAGTGTTACGTAATATTGGGCAAGCAAGGGGGCGTCTTCCGCAACCAAAACTTTGGGCATTTTTATGATCTCCAATCTTCAGTATTCCTCGGGCAGCAAAACACATCCGGGGTTCGGGTGCGCGGCGAACAGCGGGAGCAAGCACAGCACCGGGAAGAGGAGCATCGGTGACGGCAGCACCCGCGTCGAAAGCTTTCAGGCGCATAGAGCCTTACCGTGCTGAGACCGGGCAGCAGCGTACACGGTTCCGACCGACAGCTTCATCATGCGAGCTATCAAGCGCCACGAATGCCCGGCAGCCCTCAGCGATTTAATTTGAGCCACGTCCACGTCTACCTTCGGTCTTCCCAGCCTCTTGCCTTTTGCTCTGGCATTACGAATTCCGGCCCGAACTCTCTCCGCGATCAAATTGCGCTCGCCTTCGGCAACCGCTCCCAATATCGTGAAAACTAGCTTTCCAGTAGGCGTGCTGGTGTCAACCTGCTCGCAGAGCGAGACGAACTGAATGTCGAGAGCGTTGAAAGTCTCCAATGCCCGGCACAGGTGAGACACGGATCGCGAGAAACGATCAAAGCGCCAGCAGGCTACGACATCGAAACGGCGGGCGTGCGCGTCCGCCATGAGGCGATTCAGCGCGGGCCTCGAATCTTTCTTCCCAGAAACGCCGTTGTCCACATAGAGGTCGAACACCTCCCAGCCCCGGCGCTGGCAATAGTCAGTGAGTTCACGCGTTTGCATCGCAGGGTCTTGCCCGTGACCTATTGTGGAAACCCTCGAATAGACTGCGGCGAGCACCTTCCGGGGAGTTGAATCGCTCTCTTTGACAATCTGTAATCCCATTCAGACCTCCAGTCATCTCGTAGACCTGTTCAAAAAACCGCTGCGGGGCGTTCCGGGAGCGACTCCGGTCTCCGGTAGACCCGATCCCTTCCGGTGACTGGAAGTGCCCGGAATGCCCCGCCACCAGCTATTCACTTTTTGCCGTTGAAGTCTGATGTAAGCGGCGTTCTGCCGATGAATGTCTTCGAATCGACCTTGCCCGTCGTCCGGTCTCGGGTCGTAATCGTGCTGACGTTCCGCTGGACAGACACATCAACACTCTCGTCCTTCGAGTGGTAAGTCTCTCGCCAGCCGATGGTCTTACCGCCGTTGTCCTTGTTGATTAACATTCGCATTCTCCTTGGAGTGGATTCGGAACACCGCACGCCGGGCAACGGTCGGGACGACCATGGCTCCGGAAAGTAGTAAGGGGTTGGCTCTCGCAAACGAAGGAGCACTGATTTCTGTCCAACCTGACAGCAAGAAGGAAATGGAGATATTGAGGGGAGTCGCCAGTCCGTGAGACTCGGGTCTTTGCGCCGAACAACGGCAGTGGTAGCTTGCGTACAGCCATGCAGCCTCCTAATCAGGTTGCTCGGTCAGGGGCGTCGAGGTGCTTGTAACACCACGGCGTCCCGCTTATTTCAATTCCTTGGCTCGCTTCTTCAGGTACTCATCAATCGCACGCCGGATGAGTTCAGCAACCGGAGCGCCAGTCTTGTCGGACAGCACTAATAGCTTCTTGAGTTGGTCTTCCTTCAAGAAAAGCGCCGTCCGTTTCATGGGCACATAGTAGCATACAGGCATACACATGGCAATAGGCCGGAAGTACTGAATACCATGTGCTCAGGGGACATCGCAGCAGGGCTTTCCCTTCATTGCTTCCCTTGCCTCATGCACAATTAGGGGCAGCAAGGCTAAGGCAGCAACGGGGTCTGCCCAACTTACCCTCCAAATCGCATTGATGACGAGACCCGCCAACGCAATCAACGCCAAATAGCCGCAGACGGCAGACTCAGCAGCATCAGCCCTCAAGGCTGCGCTACCAGTCGCGGCCGAGAGCCGCCGCTTTTGCTTTGCAAGCCATGGCATGACCGCTGCGGCAAGGATGAGCAGCGCGATTCCGATGGGACTTGGTCGGGCTTGGACGTGTCCTAGCAGCGTCAGAACAGAAGCAAGGGCTACAAAGGCAGCGAGAACAAAGAGCAAGCCGCCTGCGATTCTCGCTGCCTGCCGCTCCGCGTCGTCTCCGCGAGATGGTGAATTGAAGCGCCAGAGCACGACTGCGGCAGAGAGAAGTTCTACCGCGCTGTCGCCGCCGAAGCCGAGAAGCGCCGGGCTGCGTGCGAACCATGCCGCGCCCAACGATACGACCGCTTCCACCGTCATCCAGACGAGGGTAAGAACCTGAATCCGAACTACTCGCCGTGCAATTTCTGGCGGGAAGGTTTCAGACGGTGCAGGCACATAAGCATTATGCCTCCGCGCTAGAAAGATGGTGCAGTGAGAAATCCTTACCGACTCGTCCCCGCTTGCCTGCCGTAGAGGTTCACCTTCCCATCAACCACGTTCGCCACGTAACGACCCTCACTCAAGAATTGCATCACCTTTATTGCCAGCCCGTGCCATTTGCGCCCACCGGGACTTTGTCTGCGGGTTCTGTTCCAGCCCTCGAATTCATAACGACGATGGTTTGATGGCGTCTACGGAATCCGACGCTTTCTTCAATCAACCCGCTCCCGTTGGCGAAGCAACCCCAGACTGATGAACTTCACCTTCCGTAGCATCTTCGTCTGAATCATCTCTCCCGAGAACCCAATCTTCCGGCAAGTCCCCGGCCTGTGGCGCACATAGAACTTGCCGAAACCGCCGAGCTTTAAGGTGAATCCATCCGTGCCCAAATTGTTCACCAAAGTGGCTTCGAGCGCCGCGACCACGGTTTCGACGATCATCTCCGCTTCTTTCTTGGTGGGCAGCGCCAACGCCTGCTGAACCCGCGCAGCCAACTCTTCCCGTCCTCTTAAACTCGCTCGCATGTAGTTCATATCCTCTCGAAAAGGAGATGTCTCTATGAGTGCGAATACTGCGGTAGCCGAGAACTCTGCCAACTTCTCTGTGGAAAAACCTCTGAAGACTGATTCGTTCACGATTGCTGATGGACACTATGTTGGGCACGACGGGTTCGTCGTGCCTAAGGATTTCGAGGAGTTTTACGAGCGATTCCCCCAACACGTGCGCAACTGGGTCGGTAGACACGTGGAAAGGTCTACGCCGAGGCAGGATGTTGAGGACTGGACGCAAGACCTGCTGGCCCACCTTTGCTGCCTCCCGCCAACGTCAAAATACCGCGAGGCAGGCAAGCGGGACATCGTGGCAACATTCGACCCATACAAGCATTACGGCGCGAGCAGCGCCCGGTTCTTCAACTACATCAACCTGTGTCTGGGAAACAGGTTCAAGACCATACGGTCAACCCGCGCCAAGGATGCAATCTGGCGCACCGGGAATTTCTCCTTCACTGGGCTTTCTGATGCGATAGACACCGGGCAGGTGGATGACGAATTCTGCCATTCTCACTCGGAGCACCTCAGGGAAGGACGCGAGCGGC